>ENA-OPWX01001228-OPWX01001228.1-human-gut-metagenome-genome-assembly--contig:-NODE-1228-length-19076-cov-5.194785_pt1 | contig 19076 bp, 19 predicted proteins | sample MGYA00241514_ERZ502020 | MGnify/ENA primary metagenome ERZ502020 (study PRJEB25962, sample SAMEA2042105) | human gut metagenome | biome: human gut; feature: human-associated habitat; material: faeces... | reverse complement strand
ACGGAGGAGACCGGCAGATTCCGAAACGATCTTGTTCTGCGGGAAGAGGATGCTTTGAAATTCAAAGACCCAGAGGATGCCCAGCCGGTCTTTCAGATGCTGCTTCTGATGGCCGAGGGCTATGCGGCCGGGTACCGGGGGGCGGCGGCTTTCGATTTTCAGGCTGTCATGGGGGATTTTGAGAAGAACATCGCAATTCTGCGGAAAAATTTTTATAAGGAGGAGTATTTGAAATGAGTGAACAAGCGATTGTCTTGAATGAATTGACCAAGCACTATGGGAAGCATCGAGGAATCAATAACCTCAGTTTCTCTGTCAACCAGGGAGAGTTTTTCGGCTTTATCGGCCCCAACGGTGCGGGTAAGTCCACCACGATCCGCACCCTAATGGGGCTGATCCGTCCCACCGGAGGCAGCGCATCTATCTTCGATTTGGACTGTCACTCCAAGGCCAGCGTCATCGCCAGGGATGTGGGCTATCTGCCCAGCGAGAACAGCTATTACGAAAACATGAAAGTCCGTGAACTTTTGCAGTACACCGCCGATCTGTACGGCATGGACTGCAAGACAAAGATGAAGGAGCTTGCCGACAGGCTCAATCTGGATTTGTCCCGCAAGATTGCAGACCTTTCTCTGGGCAACAAGAAAAAGGTGGGTATCGTGTCTGCCATTATGACTTCGCCCAAACTGATTATTATGGACGAGCCCACCAGCGGATTAGACCCACTGATCCAGCAGGCTTTCTATGATATTCTGAAGGAGGAAAACAGCCGGGGCGCTACCGTGTTTTTTTCCTCCCATGTGCTGAGTGAGGTGCAGAAACTGTGTGACCGGGTGGCCATTCTGAAAGAGGGACAGCTTATTGGCATACAGTCCATCAAAGAACTGCGTGAGAGCGGCTATAAGAAAGTCTCTCTGAGCGCAAAGGAGGCTATCCCTCGCGATTTCTTTGATTTGTCCGGCATTGCGAACTATGCGGAGACTGCGGATAAGACCTCTGTTTCCTTTATGTATAACGGAAATATCACGGCGATTATTGACAAGCTTCACCTGCTGCATTTGGACGATGTGCTTTTGGAAGAGCCCTCTTTGGAGGAAATCTTCATGCACTACTATGCGTAAGGAGGTGTCAGGCATGGTCATTTTGAAATATGAACTGAAAAGGCACCGCAAATATATTTTGGGTTGGGCCATCGCCTTGGCTCTGTGTGTTTTTGTGATGACGCCTACCTATTACAGCTTTATGGATGTTTCCACCGGAGACCTCTATGAAACGCTGGGTACGAGTGATTTTTACAAAGGCGTTGGTGTGTCCATGGAATATCTGACCTCACCGTTGGGCATTTATGCGTTTCTTACCAGCTTTTTTATGATTGCGTCCGGTATTTTCGGGATGCACTTCGGTATCGCCATTCACACCAAGGAGTGCTCGGAGCGAACCTCTGAATATCTGTTTACAAAACCCCATACCCGAAAAACGATTTACTGGGCAAAGGCGTTCACGGTTTTTTTCGGCGTAGTGGTCGTGAGCATGGTATATCTTCTCGCCTCTTTTTTGGCGCTGGCCCTGTTCCGCTCCGGCATTGACTGGGGAGAGTTCTTTCTGATTGCTCTTTCCCTCATGCTGGTCACGCTGTTCCTTGCAGCTATGGGGCTTTTGGTTGGAATTCTATTTTCACGCAATCGAAGCCCACTTTTGACTGCCGGGTTAATTGTCTTTGTCGAGTACTGCGTCACCAGCTTCTCCAACATTGTCAGCAACCGTGCCATTAGTTTTCTGTCCCCGTACTCGTTCTTTAGTGCGGCTGAGATTTCCAAATCTGGCTTTTATGAGTTGGATTACTTGGGATGGTGTGTACTGCTGTTTGCCCTGTTTTTGGTGCTGTCTTATCGTGTCTTTTTGAAAAAAGACATCCAGTTCCGCTCATGAGGGGGTGCAAAGATGAAAACATTGGTGAAAAACGAATTCCGCCAAACCAGAAAGACCCTGCTGATCTGGCTGGGGATCATGTTACTGCTGTGCGGATTCTGCTATTTTGAACTTTTATCCTTGAAGGACAGTCTGGATGAGATGGCCCGGACAGTCGGCCAATTTCCTCGCTTGATCATGATCATGTTCGGTGTGAAAGGGGATCTCACGACTGCCCTTGGTTGGTACGCGTGTATCTATTTTTGGGAGGGGCTGTTGGCCTTTGCCTATGCAATCTCTCTGGGCCTGTCCTGTGTGGCGAGGGAAAAGAAATTTGGAACATCCGAATACCTGTTCACAAAGCCTGTGGAGCGGAAAACCATTGTTCTGGCGAAGGTGATCGTTTCAGCAGTGAACCTGCTGGTGTTCGCCCTGTTCAGCGGCGTGTGCAATTATTTCACGATCGTTCTTCCTTTGGGCGGTCTGGATCAGCCGGGAGCGGTGCTTTCCACAACGATGGGAATGTTCTTTACCCAGCTTCTCTTTTTTGCCTTGGGTCTGCTGTTTGCCAGCCTTTTCAAATCTTATAAGGCCGCGGTACGCGCCGGTACGGTTTTCGTATTGGCCGCCTATGTGTTGGCCTTTACTGCCGAGTACACAGGGAATCGTTTCTTGGATTATCTGACCCCTCTGCGGTACTATGATGTGTATGAAGTAGCACTAAATGGCGTCTATCTTTCCTACATCGTCTTAACAGTACTCATTGTGGGCGCGTGTGTAATGGTTTCTACAAGGCGGTGGAAACTGCGTGAGTTGTAAATGTAATTGTCCATAGATATTCTATTATCTGATGAAAAACAAAGAATGAAAAAAACCGAATGGCTATTATGCCCCAACTGCAACAACAAAACGAGAATTAAAATCTGTGATAATACAGTACTTGAAAATTTTCCGCTATACTGTCCGAAGTGCAAACGGGAAATAATAATCAGCGTAAAACAATTCAATACCACAGTTATCACAGAGCCAGACGCATAGACGCAGAGCCGATAACCCGTTAGCCTTGTGCTGCGGATTATCGGCTCTTTTTGCTTTTAAGATAGAAAAGGAGACAAAACCATGAGTAATTCTATTAAAGACAGCGCACAGGCTTTCGCCGTCAATCAAGTGCTGAAATATGTTGACAGCAATCCGCAGGAAGCATTCCCCAAGTTGTTAGATTGGGCGGATAAGTTCGATAAGGATAACCTCTATCTCACACAGCGCCAGCAAATCCGTAAGGTGATGGAGCAGCCTGACAGCAACTGGATGCGCCTGATCAACAGCCTTTGGACGGACATTGATTCTGAAGTCCGCAAAGTGTTCTTCCGCAATTTTATTGTCAATGCATCTCTCTTAGGCAGCCGCAAGCAGGTGGCTAATCGTGAAAAGTACGGCTGCAATATCCCCTGGGCAATCCTGATGGACCCCACTTCCGCCTGCAACCTTCATTGCACCGGCTGTTGGGCGGCAGAATACGGTAATAAGCTGAATCTGAGCTATGAGGAACTGGATGACATCATCAATCAGGCCAATGAACTGGGAACCTATATGTTCCTCTACACCGGCGGTGAACCTATGGTACGCAAGAACGATCTGCTCCGCCTGTGTGAAGCGCATCCTGACTGCGTATTCTCTGCCTTTACCAACGGTACCCTTATCGATGAGAAGTTTGCCGATGAGATGCTGCGGGTGAAGAACTTCTACCCGGCCATCAGCATTGAAGGCTTCGAGGAAGCTACTGATTTCCGCCGTGGCAAGGGTACTTATCAGGCTACTATGCGGGCGATGAAGATTCTGAAAGAAAAGAAGCTGCCTTTCGGCGTATCTGGGTGCTATACCAGCAAGAACATCGACTCCATCAGCTCGGATGAGTTCTTCGATCATCTGGTGGAGTGCGGTGCGAAGTTCGCATGGTTCTTCCACTATATGCCTGTGGGCAACGATTCCGCTGTGGAGCTGCTCCCGTCTCCTGACCAGCGTGAAAAGATGTATAACCGCATCTGCGAATACCGTAGCACAAAGCCTATTTTCACAATTGACTTTCAGAATGATGCGAAATTTGTAAACGGCTGTATTGCTGGTGGCCGCAACTATCTGCATATCAATGCCAATGGTGACATTGAGCCTTGCGCTTTTATCCATTACTCTGACTCCAACATCCGTGAAAAGACCCTGCTGGAAGCATATCAGTCTCCGCTGTTTATGGCCTATCACGACGGTCAGCCCTTTAATGATAATATGTTCCAGCCGTGTCCTATGCTGGAAAATCCTGAATGTCTGCGTAGCATGGTAAAGAAATCCGGTGCCCATTCTACCGAGTATCAGTCCCCGGAAAGTGTTGACCATCTGTGTGATAAGACTACACTTTATGCAGAAACCTGGAAGCCGAAGGCCGATGAGCTGTGGGCTGCTTGTCAGGGCTGTAGTGGGTGTAAGAAGTGATGGACGGCTATCAAATTTTCACAGATGCCACCTCAGATCTCGCACCGGAGTTAACCGCAGGTCTGCCATCTGTTGAAATGATTCCTATGAATGTTGAGATCGGCGGAACAGAATACTCATATGGTTCCCCGGAAGGAATCACAGCCAAGGAGTTCTACCGCTTGCAAAGAGCTGGGAATTTTGCAACGACCTCACAAATCAACCCAACGATTTATTTTAAGCATTTTGAACCCTGTCTGCGACAGGGAACCGATATTCTGTATCTCTGTTTTTCCTCTGGTCTGTCAGGTACATATCAGTCTGCGTTTTTAGCGGTTGAAGAACTACAGCAGGAATATCCGGAAAGAAGAATCATCTGCATTGATACGCTTGCTGCCGCAGTGGGTGAAGGGTTTTTAGTCAGAGAAGCTGCGAAAAAGCAGAGGGAAGGACTGTCTATTGATGAATTGGCTTCTTGGGTCATGGAACACCGATTAGAGGTATGTCATTGGTTTACGGTTGATACCTTTACCCATTTGAAACATGGCGGGCGGGTTTCAGGTGCCGCAGCCGCAATGGGAACGGCTTTGCAGATCAAACCGTTGCTTCATGTGGACAGCGAAGGAAAGCTGCAAGCAGTGGAAAAACCTCGTGGAAGAAAAAAGGCTGTTACCACTCAGATTGCCCGAATGGAACAGGGCTGGAAACCTGAACTTGGTAAATCGATTCTGATAGGTCATGCCGATGACCCTGAAGCAGCAGATATGCTGAAAGAAAGGTTGTTGGAACAATTCCCGGATTCTGAGATTTGTATTGCTTATATTGGCCCTATCATCGGAGCACACACCGGTCCCGGCGCACTGGCATTGATTTACTGGGGAAATAATCGATGACGGAGGATTTGTAGATACGCAAAAAAGCATTCTCCATCATAGAAAAATATAGTTTTGTTTAGAGCTGCCGGGTAACTTATGCTCGGCAGCTTTGAACTGTCTGCTAGAAGTAGTAGGAGGTGAACATATGGTTCCGCATGTATTGGGCGTAGGATACGCCTATAATGAATATGAGGTTACTGCTGGCCGATGGAAAAAATTTGAAATTGAATTTGACTATGCTGATAATATTAAACAAGCGGCCGCAATGCTGTCTTTTAAAGAATATATATGCGTAGCTATTTGCTCTGATGTGATTCCACAAGACGATTTGGATATCTTGAGACAAAAACGTGCGGTACCAATTATTGTTGTGCCACCTTCATATTCGGAGGAACAGCGGTATGCATGTGTCCATTTTGGTGCTGCTCAATATTTACATACCTATAATCATCCTATGGTAGAAATGTTTTCAGAGAAAAATAGTATGAGAAATTGTTTGAAAATACCAAAAGATAAAAGAAGACCGCTAACAATCATCACTGTGAAAGACTTGTCTTTCTGCTTAGAGTACAGGTCTGTAGAGATAGCTGGGGTATGCATTGATTTGACCGAAAAAGAGTTTGATATTCTTGCGCTGCTAATTATGAATCAACGGCAAGTCTATACTTATGAAATGATAATGGATTCTGTTTGGCATGATGATTTTTCGTTTTATTCACGCAATGCGATTTCAAGCCATATAAGTAATTTACGGAAAAAGTTAAAAAGTTCGGAAACTGCATCAGAACATATTAAAAGCATTCGAGGAATAGGCTACAAATTCGAAGTATAGGTATTTCTTGTGCAAATCTTGTATAAATCTAAAGTAAATCTTGCTTTCTGTTCTATACCATAGCTCTCAATAATGGCGAGCAGCTGTTAATTGAGTAATGGTTCAATGAAAACGCGGCTTGCTGAATAGCTGCCGCTTTATACTGCGTAGACAGAAAGGTTATTTACAGCGGCATATAGGAGGATGCCGCTTTGTTTGTTTTAACCTTTTACAGTTCTCATAATCTTCACTTGCTAAAAAAAGTGTAGCTTCCCCTCCGGGGCAGTTCGGCAACCTGTCGGTATTATCGTTCTGCGCAAACCGGAATAATAATGATCTTTTTTGTTGCGCCAGTTTCCTATTGCGGGGAGCTGGCGCTTTTTGCTGTCGATTTTTTGGGAAAGCTCCCGAAGTATGTCGCTGCCGATCTCCGCCTCCTTTCGATTTATCCGTCAACTGCCCGTGAATCGAAATGGAGGTACATAATGAAGAAAGTCAATCTTAGGGACTTATATCCCGATGTTTATAAAACCGACCACTTTGTAGAAGTAACAGAAGATGTGCTGGAGACGATCCGAGCCGCTGAGCGTGCAGAAGCTGCCTATGACCGGAGGATGTATCGCTATAAGGCGTACTATTCCCTGGACTGTGACAACGGCATTGAAAATGCGATTCTGCTGAAGCCCCAGTCCCCGGAAACGCTCATGGAGGAAAAGCAGCTGCGGGAACAGCTTTATGCCGCAGTGATGTCTCTGCCAGAGAAGCAGGCCAAGCGGATCTACGCCCGGTATTACCTGGGTATGCGTGTGAGCGAGATAGCAGCAGCGGAGGGTGTAGACCCAAGCCGTGTCCGTGAGAGCATCAGGCGCGGTCTGAAGCAGCTGGCAAAGTGTTTTTAAGATAGAACCACAAAGGGCGCAAGGTCTCAAAGTGCTTTTTGCACAAGGCCTTGCGCCCTATCTATCTATTGCAGCAGACTTAGTGTTCCATACTTAATTTTTTTTAATAAAAAAGCAGGAGACATTTTCAGATCTGCTGCTTAGTAAAGCTATGAATAGTTAATTCTAGTTAGGCTTCCAGTTATGCAAGCTGTAAACTGTGTAAATATCAAATGCTTGTTATTTTTAGTTCACAATTAAGTTCTTCTGCTTTTAGTACGGCGTGATTGAAAATTGTAATAAAATCCTCACCATCACTTGTAACAAAATAATTTGATAAATTGGTTATATCATCACTGATATTTGTTTTCCACGGTGGCTGGGCAGATAGATCTTTTATATCTCATACTAGGTCGTATCTGAAAACTCAAAGTTTCACAAAAATGTGATATAATCATTGCAAAGGAGCTGAGATACATGGCAAGATGATATGAAGTAAGTGACGACGAGTGGAGCCGAATTGAGTATCTGTTTCCCTCAGCTAAAACTGGCAGACCAGCCAAATGAGATAATAAAATCATGTTCAATGCCATTCTTTGGCTTGCTCGCAGTGGTTCAGATTGGGAGGATATGCCCAATCGTTATCCGCCGCACCAAAGCGTTTACAGTCGCTTCTGCAAATGGCGTGATGACGGAACTCTGGGGGCTGTATTCCATATGCTGAATGCAGATCTTGAGACACTGAGTATATACAGTACTTGTAGATATAGGTGGAAATAATGTAACTACCGAATCAATCACTTGAGTTTCGCAAGAATCCAAGTGATTAATCCAGTACATAGGTTACTTACAAAATTACAATTATGATGAAAACGGGAATAAGCATCCAGATAAGTAAAAACCAGGGAAATTTCTGCCCTATGAACCAGCCAATCAAGATATCAATCAGTACCATCGGGATTAGAATCAGGCAGCCAGGGAGCAACAAAGTCTCCCAGTGATACCAATGAAAAAATCTTCCATAAAATACAGCAGCCAGAAGGAATACAGCAGCGATCAGAAGGAGTGAGCCTATAAAGGCTGCACTGCATCGAATAGCTGCGTAAACCAGTGGATTTACGGGTGTAGCATGGGTGATTACGGCTGTTTTCTGTTCCGATTTTGAAAAGAAAAATGACAGAAAGAACAGGGAGCCAATCCATAAAAGGGGAAGGAGCCGAAGAAGATAGTCACAAAAACTTTGCACAGAAAAGGGAGCCGTCTGTTCGATTCCTAAAAGTGTTACCTGATTTAAGATCTGCCATCCGGTAAATAGAATAACGGTCAGGATACCAACAAAAAATTGATTCCAAAGAAGTCTTTTTAATTCGTAAAAAAAGATTCTAGTCAAGGTTTAAATCCTCCTCTGTTAGCTTACAGGCATCTAAGAATTCCTGTTCGGTCAAGTAGGGGTACATAGGATCAACGTCCCGGTTAAAAAGCTGGTACAGGATCAGATCCATTGGCTCTTCGCCGCCAAGGAGTTCTTCTGCTTTCAAAATTTTTAGAGGCATTTCATTGTAGTACCGCATGTTAGAGAGTTGGTTGGAAATGTCCAAACGTTTTTCTTCGGGTAATGCCTCCAGGTATTGTGGATTGCGGATGTAAAAGTTATTGTAATAGTCATCGACTGCTGTTTGCCACTGGTCAATGTAATGTTCTTTGGCATAAGCTTCTCCGTAAAGCTCTTTGATGATTCGGTATGTGGTATAAACAGTTAGTCCTTCTGCAGACCAGGCACTGTCTGGCTGGGAAACATCGAACATGGTTCCAAGTCCCCACCACTGATGAACCATTTCGTGTATCATGACTTCTCCGGGAATTCCGCCTTTTTCAGAGTTGTGCAGATTTTGTGTCGTGAAATCCTGTTCATCTACCAAGCTGGCGCCGGAAACTGCATAGCCTCCTCCAGCTACTCGCCCTTGAATCAGCTTCAAAGAATCGAGGGAAGAAAAGGAAGGTATTCCGTAATGGGAAGAGCAGTATTCCATGACAGTCTGGATAGCTTCGACGGCATTGGCTTCTTTCATGATTGGATGGTGTTTACGACCATAATAGAACTGAATGGATGTACCAGCGGCATTAATATCTTGGCGAACATAGTCTCCCGCATAGAGAATTCCACCAGTTCCCGTATCTTCAATTCTCCATGTAATGGTTCCGTTATCATGCTCTATTTCTTTTTTTGCCTCAGCAATCCCAAAGGGAATGACTGTCATGGTATCTGGGAGCGTAATATCTGTGATGGAAGAGAACATACCATCAGCAGTCCCCACATTCATGATCATGGGAGCCAGGGTCTGATTTTCCAGGCATAAATACTTTGAGCTGATTTCCGGTTTTCCCTGCATGGTTTCCATAAGGTTCCAGTCTTGCGGGAATCCTTGGTAATCAAAACAAAGATCGATGGATTCAAGATCAGGGATCGTGATATTTAAAAGTGCCATATTGGATTCCTGGTAATCGTCAATTTCGAAGGGGACAGACTGACCATTGGCCTGGACAGAATTTATCTCATAACCGGGATTGATTGCAAATGCCACCTCTTGCGCTGTTCCTGTCATATTTTCAATTTGAAAGGATGTAGTGCCGGATACAGTTCCCCTGGAAAGATTGGGATGGACATCTGTGACTTGTTTTCCGCAGAATACACCATCTAGGTAAGGAATTTCGTAAAGGGCTGTGGCAGACAAATCTGGATTGCTGTGATCCAGAAATGGCTGGGACTTGTATAAAAAGCCGCAAAAAGCAAAAAGGCAGACAGTAATCATAGGACGCCAGAAGTGGCGACTGCTGTATTGCATGGATCCCACAGGTCCTTTTCCATATTGCCGGATACACAGATAGGACAAGAGCCAGATTGCTGTTGCACCTATGATCCAGGTAAAACGCATATAAGCTACCGAACGGAAGATACGGAAGTTTGTAAAATCATCCGAGATTGCCCATACACAGGGGTTTAACCAGCAAAGCTGCCAATTATCTTTCCAAATGGTCAGGCTTAGTCCGGCTAGGGCTGCCAGTATGACAATAGACAGATCCATACGGCGAGTAAACTGATATGCGGCAGAGGATAAAAGGATGGAAATGGGCATTGCCATTCCCATAAATAAAAAATAGCACAGGAAATAGGTCAAGCCATCAAAAATGCTTCCGGAAGCCATCATGGTAAATGGCATCCAGACAGCTACAGTGATACTCCATGTTAAACCAGCAGTACCTATAAGAGACAACAAACGGATACAGGAGGCGGTTAGAGGAGAGACAACCGAATAGAGGAGAGCCTCCATCTGCCCGCGTTTTACCCGATCCCATTCCCAGACAGTCAGGAATGCAAATAGAAGGCTAGAAAAGATTCCAGCTGCCAGAGAGGGATTGGCCAGATAGGTTCCTAAAGTGGTAGCTTCCACTGGTTGATATAGAAACAGACCCATGATAGGGGAAAGGATAGTAAGTCCCATTATCAGCCAAGTGATAGGTGAGCGCAAAAGACGCCGGAACTCTAACCAGAATAAAGAAAAGATTCTCATTGCAGTTCCTCCTTGGAGATCAGATAAAGATAGGCATCTTCTAAGGTTGGCTCTTCTGCGTGAGCGTAAGAGGGAAGGGTTTCCCATACGCCTTTGCAGCGTATTCCGAAAGCAGTATTAACGCGGCTTGTAATGTGAAGCCCCTGCTCATGAGACATATCCTGTTCAAAAAAGGTGCCTACATGTCCAACAGCAAGCCGGATCAGGTCAGATGGTGATCCAGTAAAGAGGATGGAGCCGTGGTGGATAACAATCAGCTGGTCACAGACAGACTGTACATCCTCAATGATATGGGTGCTTAAAAGTACCAGACGTTCCTGAGCAGCTTGGGAAAATAAATTGCGAAAATGGATCCTTTCTTCGGGGTCTAATCCTACCGTTGGCTCATCAAAAATCAAGAGTTTTGGATTACCTAAAAATGCCTGAGCGATTCCAACACGCTGACGTTGACCGCCGGACAGCGTTCGAATCCGGGCATTGGATTTTTCTGTAAGGTTGACTTCCTGGATCACTTTAGCCAAAATGGTTTTTGTGTTGGATAATCCCTTTAAAGCAGCCATATAGTCCAAGAACTGATAAACAGTCAGCTCTTCATAAAGCCCAAATGTCTGGGGAAGGTATCCCAAATGACTCTTTAGCAGGCGTTCCTGTTTCAAAAGTGGCTGTCCATCTACAAGGATACTTCCGTTTGAAGGAACCAGGGCAGCTGTCAAAAGCTTCATTAGTGTGGATTTTCCAGCACCGTTTGGTCCCAAAAGCCCGATCATGCTGGGAGCTTTTAGTTCCAGATTCAAATTTGAAAGAGCTTGTTTCCCATTGGGATAGGTCATACTTAAATCCTGAATGCGAATGTCCATGTTGTTATATCCTTTCGTTTTTAGATTCCTGCATTTTTAGGTTGGACAGCTTTTGTTCCACCCTGCATTTCACATCATCACTCAGTGGGATGGAATCGGCGGCAGCCTTTAACTGTTCTGCAATATAATCATCCAATGGATCCTGACCGGGAATATAGTTGGATGGAATGGTATTTGGGTTTTCTTTTGTCATAAGCGGCCTCTCTTTCTGTTGGTATTTTATATCAGAGTTCCATGATCCAGTTTCAAAATGTGATCAGCTGCTTGAGCGACTTCCCTGCTGTGGGTAACAACGATGACACATTTACCAAGCTCATGGGCTGTTTGTTTTAGGAGTTCAATAATCTCTCCCGTTGTGGTTTCATCCAGGTTCCCAGTTGGTTCATCAGCAAGAAGAACCTTTGCTTCACTGGCCAGAGCACGGGCAATCGCCACTCTTTGCTGCTGACCACCGGATAACTGGAGGACATTCCGGTTCCAGGCATCCTGTGGGATATTTACTTTGGTGAGAAGTTCTCTGGGATCTTTGGTTCCGCCCAGCTTTACGTTTTCCTGGGCGGTAAGATAATCAATCAGGTTATAGTTTTGAAATACCAGAGAAATATGGTGTCTGCGATGGAAATTAAGTCCACATTTTTGAATATCCTCCCCATCGTATTGGATCACTCCTTCGCCAGGAGTGTCCAGTCCGGCAAGAAGGGAGAGAAAGGTGGTTTTTCCGGATCCGCTGGAGCCTATGATGGAATAAAATCTGCCTGCTTGAAATCCGGCGGATATTTGGTGCAGCACAGGGATGTTTTTTTGTGTTCGGTAAGTATAACTTATATGGTTTGCTTCCAAAATCATTGCAAGACCTCCTAACTCATTTCGCTCAAAATTTCTCTTGGCTTTTTGCGGAGCATCGTAATTCCTGCAAGAGAAACAGATGATAAGGTTAACAGTGTGATGCTGATGCCATCAGCACAGAACATGGATGAGGACAGAGATATCTGTACATCCGTTACTGTCAGCTCTGGGGCAACATATTCAGTCTGTATTTGATTTGCCGTTTGATCTTCTTGAAGCTGTGCCTGTTGTTCCTGTTGAACGACCAGGTATTCAGCCGCAGTTTTGGAAACCATAGGAGCAGCCAGAAAAGAAAGGCTGACGGCAATAATTCCGATGAAAAAGGCCTCCAGAATCATTTGAAAAAGGATTTCCAGCTTTGAGATTCCTAAGGACATCAGGATCCCTATTTCATGGGTTCGGCTTTTCATCCAGAAAACAAAAATAAGGGATAAAATAATGAAACTGGCACCAGCAATAATGAGTAAAAGCATTTGGCTGATATGCTCCAGGTCATTAAAATTGGATGCCATAGTATCCAGATTTCCATTGTTATCAATCAAATCATACCGTTCCCAGTTGATGTCAGTCTGTTGGATTCGTTCCTTTACTGCTTCGTATTCATCGACCTGTTCAACTTTGAAATAGGCTTTTTCAAACAGTGGGGAATCCTGTTCCGCTTTTGCCGGAAAGTCCAGATTTGTAAAAATAATATTTTCGGAGCGGTAGGTGTCGCCGGACATATAAGGAGTCATAGGTTCCCTGACCTGGTAGATACCTACAATCTCTGCATATTGGATTGGACCTTCCTGCTTAACAGGGGAAAAGCCGATCCGGTCACCGACTGTAAGATTATTTAAAAGGGCAAGTTCTTCTGATATTACACAGACATCCTGGTCTTGGGGGACAGTCATACGCCCATCTTTTATGGTTACGACTCCATTTAAGACATTAGAATCCAAATTCATCGTGCGGTTGCCTACCAGGGAAACACCTTTAGAATCATAGGTTTGATCTTTGTCCGGATCTTCAATTCGGGAAAAGCCCTCTGGCTTTACAGGAGTTGGAACCGTTGTAATATTGTAATCAGAGATTCCGGAAGCAGCAGCTATTTTTTCAATGTCTTCCCGGACGAGGGATTCAAAAGAATGATCCGTCCACACATATCCGGAGGGCTGTCCATTGCTGATGATCGTTTCTGCATGAACGCCTTGATAACTGCCGCTTTGTCCGACTCCGAACTTTTCTTCGATTGCTTCAAATGCTTCCTGAAGACGCTTGTTCCGATTTTCCGGGTTCCCTTCTAACAGGAAACCGGCCCCGATTGCCTGCCGGGTGCTGTCTTTTGCTGCAACATTAGCAGAGCGGCTTGCCATACCAGACAGAAACAGAAGACTGATCGTACCGATTACAAGAAGCAGAAGGATGCTTTTGACTGGTTTTCTGAGGCAGGATCGGATGGCTCTTTGAAATAGATTCACATTATCCCTCCATTCTGGATAAGATATCTTTTGGGTTGGTAGTTAAAACGGGAACCAGGGACAGCAGCACTGCTGTCAAAATTACCAGGCTGCCAGTTGCAAACAGAACGACAATTTCTTTCATCTGAAGGCTTGGTGTCATGACAAGTGCGAGTTCCGAGACTGAAAGGATGGCCTGCACTACATTAGCACTGAGAGTTCCAAGACAGCACGCCCCTACGGCAGCCAGGAGAAAGATCATGACAGATTCCAGAAAGGTCTGGAGAAAGATGGTTCCCTTGGACTCTCCCAGACTGATAAGTACAGCCATTTCTCTTTGACGGCTTCTCATCCACATACATAGGATTAGAGAAACAATAACGGTTCCGGATAAAAGTGTGAAGGTCATCATAAGCTTTGTAATCCGAATGATTTGTTCCAGGGGAGCTTTCATCTGCTGGTATAGGGCATCGGAGGATGTAACCTCTACTTTTTCTCCGAACAGTTCTTGCAGCTTCTCAGCCAGAGCTTCTGTCTGTCCCGGTTGGTCGGTATAAACAATCAATTGATTGAATTGGTCAGAATTAAATAGGGTAGTATAGGATTTTGTATCGATAAAAATCTGGTTTTCAATGCGATACAAGGAATCCAGAGTATTATCCTGCTGGTGTTCGTTTCCAGAAAGAAACAGACCACAGACAGTTACAGTAATGGTTTTGCCATGCTCATTTTCCAAATGAATCTGATCTCCGATAGAAATGCCATTCACTGTAGCAAATATTTCGTGTATGACCGCAGAGGAATCTGATTGCGGCTGAATCAGTGTTCCATCAGTCAGACGATAGTTCTGTGTGGCAAAAGGACCATCCTTTTCCAGATCATCATAAGCAGTTACATGAATTTGTGAGTTTTCCGGTTTCTGAGAATCACTAGCTGTAATGGGCAAGAAATCGGAAAGATAAGCGGGACTTTCTGCCTGACGGTTTAGGAATGTAATATGGGGCAGTTGCTTTACGGCAAAAATATCCTGACTGGAAATCCGATCCCTATCCTGCGTGATTTCGCAGACTGCTTTTGCCTTTGATTTTTTCTCTATAGAAATTTGAGTTGTCTGTGCTGCATGGAGGATCATGCCAGTGCCAAGAATCATACTGTTTACCAGAAGAAGAATCAAAAACAATAACGCAGTTTTTGTCCGCTTACGAAACAGATATAAGAAGGCTCGTTGATAAAATGGCATGGCAGGCTCCCTCCTGATTTATTCGTAACGGATCAAGAAAATCTGCTCGGCTAAAATCGCTCCAGATTCGTCTGTTTCGCCATGGACAGCGACAGATGTTTCTTTTTTGATATCCGCGGCACTTGCAGTTTCCAATGTAAGGGCTCCAGTAGATTGGCTGATGCGGGCAAGCTGGAAGGTACAGTTTTCCAGATAGTTTACAGTAAGGAGATTTTCAGCGTTTTCGGGGTCAGCAGCCATGATGGCAGCCCCGGCATCCGTTACTGAGAGCGGGTTAATGGTCAGCCCCGCATCAGAAAATGCAGTTACCTCACCAGATGTAGTGGCAGAATCCAGTAATTCGTCTGCATTGGCAGGCACATTGTTTGGATGTGTTTCCGAGGATTCCTGTTGAGCTTGTTCTGTTTGGGACTCAGATACAGCACTGGTCTGCTGCATTTCGGTCTCTGCCTTAATAGGCTGATTCTGAGGTTTACCCTGACACCCAGCCAATGAGAAAATACATAAGAGAGTTGCGAATCCTACTGTTATTTTTGTGTGTTTCATGTGATATCCACCTTTCTGTTATTTCTATAAGGCTTGAAATGCCCATAGATTACTAATTTGATGTTCCAGTATTTGATAATCCCATAGCTGATTGCTTCGCTCTTTACTGTTGGGATCCTTTATGATAAATTTTCCATCCTTGAGTCCTGTTATGACAATGAAATGACCAGTTGTTGTAAAATCACCGGGACGCATACTGCAGATGATTGGCTGTCCAGATGACAGGGCGTTTTCCATTGCTGATTGAGAGAGAGTCAATTCTTCTCCGATAATACCGAAATGGGATGCACCATCGCTCATCAGAGACCAGCTGGTGCCCGAATCTGGGGCATAATACCCTTGCTGCGTGGCATAGCTGGCTATTGTATAGGGGGTAATGGTGTTTTTGCCGGTTAGACCAGCAATTACCATAGACAGGCAAGTAGGACCACATCCGTTTACCGCTATTACATCGTCTCCATAGAATGCGTATCCCCATCGTGGATCGTATTGCAGAAGGAGCGGATAGGTTCCAAGTTTTACATCACCGATGGTATCAGAGAAAACCTCTCCTTTTTTATTGGGATACTCCAACACAAAGTCCAACATATCCAGATTTTTGGATAACATTTCGAGGAGTTCGGAGGGGTATTCCTGAAAGTGATCGATAATGTCCTGTATTTTTGGCTCCTGTTTTTTCAATGTCTGTAGGGTCTGTAGCAGATCCGCATCCGTAGAATCTTCTGTCGGAGTATCGGATGCATTGCTATTTCCATCCGCCGCTATGACCATACAGTCAGAATCTGAACTAGGTGGTGGGGCAGATCGGTTCTTGTAAAAAAGACGGACGGCACATATGCTGATAACCGAAATAAGTGACAGACCTAATATTATGCGGTGGATGTTTCGACTATGGGATTTTCTCCGCCGTTTTCGAGGTCGTTGTTGAGAGTCCAATTGAGTTCCTCCTTTGCTGTTTTCTGCATACCATTTTATTCAAAAACTTATCTAAAACTCCTCTAAGAAAAAGAAAGATTTTGATGGATTTTTAGAGGACTTTTAGAGATTTTCTTTGTTATATTTGATATACTAAACCGTGAAAAGAAAGGGATGATTCATCGTGAAGATACTTATATTGGAAGATGATATAGAGCTGAGTTTAGCAATGAAGCAGGAACTACTGAAAAATGATTATATGGTGGATTGCTGCCACGATGGGGAAACAGGGCTTCTCTATGCACTAAATACAGAATTTGGATATGATCTGGCGATTGTTGATCGGATGTTGCCGGTTATTGATGGTCTAACGATTATTAAAGCTATGCGTAAAAAAGGAATTTCGATTCCAGTAATCATTATTACAGGGATGTCCTCTATTGATGATAGGATTGATGGTTTGGATGGAGGGGCAGATGATTATCTGGTCAAGCCGTTTTATATCCGTGAACTATTGGCAAGAGTACGGGCTTTGACCAGGAGACCTCATGAAATGAAAGAGCAGGATATTCTTATGTATCAGGATTTAAGGCTGGAACGATCCAACCGGAAACTTCAGGCTAATGGAAAAGAGATCCTGTTGACAGCGAAGGAAACGGAACTTTTGTACACTTTGCTCAAATTACCGGAAACTCTTCTGACAAGAGAACAACTGGTTCTAAAAGTCTGGGGAACTGATTCGGATATTGAACCTGGGAATGTAGATAACTATATTTCCTTTCTTAGAAAGCGGTTAAAGGAATTGAACAGCATATGTGAAATAAAAACCATTTACGGAAGCGGATACCAGTTGAGGTGCAGCCTATGCTAAAACAATTATTTCGAAAACTGTATTTAGTTTTTGTCGTGACGATTATGGCGATTGTTACAGGGGTGATTGGATTTTCCTTTTCTAATCATGTAAAAGCAAGCGAGGCGGCACAGGTCACTCTTTTACAGAGAATGACATCCCTAATCGTCAGCCAGCTGGAGGAAGAAGGAGCGGATCCCGAAGAAGTTCTTTCTGCTTATGAGAAGGATATGTCTATAACATCGAAATTAACCGATGCATATGGCGAGCTTCTCTATCAAAGTGCAGATGGTCTGGAGGGTGTTGAGGGGAAGCTGAATAATGTGGGGATGCAGGTTATTACTTATTCGGCAGAAGGAGACGGTGATCCAGCAGAACTTTCGGTTTCAGAGGGAATGTCTGAGGTGGAGGGTGATAATCATGAGAGATACTTGCTCAATTTGACACATGTTACTTCTGAGGATGCTAAAAATCATTCATTGATACTGGTTTATGAGCAGAGACCCATATTTCAAATGCTTTTGGAACAGTTTCCGATGTATCTTGCTGTTTGGATCCTGACTTTACTTTGCGTTAGCTTAGTCAGCCGATTTTTGCTGAAGAAAGCCTTTGAGCCAACGGAACGTATGATGCAGAGCCAGAAAGAATTTATTGCTTCTGCTTCCCATGAACTAAAAGCACCTTTGGCTGTGATTGTGGCAAATGTAGAGAATATGCAGCATGAAGCACAAAACGAAGGGCTTCAGGGGAATTTAAAAGTTATTGATTCGGAGTGTATGCGTATGTCACGTTTAATTAAGGATATGCTTCTTCTAGCGTCATCTGATGCGGAAAAATGGACGATCCATACTTCTGAGGTCAATGTGGATACACTGCTGATTTCTTTGTATGAAGCCTATGAACTGCGGTGTATGAAAAAGAAGATAAAATTGGTTTTGGATCTGGGAGAAAATCTGTTTCCAACTATTACGACAGATCAAGAGCGGCTGTTCCAGCTGCTTAGTATCTATCTGGATAATGCACTACATTATAGTCCAGAGGGAAAAGAAATTCAGATCCGGGTGGATGTGTCTTTAAAAGAATTGACATTTTGGATTGTAGATCATGGAATTGGTGTGGAAGAAAAGGACAAACCGTTTATTTTTGATCGATTCTATTGTGCAGATCAGTCACATACAGATAAATCACATTTTGGGCTGGGGTTGAGTATTGCAAAGGAACTGGCCAGAATATTGTATGGAAAGATTGGTATGGAAGATACGCCAGGAGGAGGAGCTTCCTTCTTTTTCACATTGTCTTTGAAATGAGAAAAAAGAAATATATTTCCTGTGATTTGCAAATTGCAGACGGAACAGTGAAATTGCTGCTACAAACAGGTGACAGTGATCCACAAATCCTTTTTGATGAAGATAGTTCATATTCCGATACGATTGAACTACCTGCTGCCAGCAACTACATTGTCATTGAATCAGAAAACTTCACAGGAACCGTAAATCTGACTATTAAATAAAAGAAAGGCAAATACCATGAAAAACAAAATATTAAGTATCATTTCACTTATCACTATCTTTATCCCGATTACCATGTTGTTTGTGTGGAAGCCGACTTCTCCTAGTGCCACCGTAATTGCGATTGGTTACTGCATTTTTATTGCGGTTAGCTTTTGCTACGCACTGTTCCTGTTCACAAAGATGCACCTGCGGAATATTTACACAAAAATCGGTCTGGGTGTCAATGTTCTTTATTTGATTGGAATATTGGCTCTGGTTGTGCTTCCTCGCTTAATCTAAATAGTCTGATTTGAATAAAATATATAAAATCTGCCGGACGACGGCAAAAGAAAAAAGCCGTCGTACAGCAGATACATTTCCACGCGCCT
>ENA-OPWX01001181-OPWX01001181.1-human-gut-metagenome-genome-assembly--contig:-NODE-1181-length-19583-cov-3.168220_pt1 | contig 19583 bp, 19 predicted proteins | sample MGYA00241514_ERZ502020 | MGnify/ENA primary metagenome ERZ502020 (study PRJEB25962, sample SAMEA2042105) | human gut metagenome | biome: human gut; feature: human-associated habitat; material: faeces... | reverse complement strand
CTGCCGTGAAATAGCCGTAGAAGAAGGTACTTATCACAGTTCTGTCAGCAAATCTATTGAAGCGGCAAAGAAAAATTTTAAGAAATTTTATGAGAACCTCTGATTTTGGGTGTCCAAAATGAACCCTTTTGTGCAATGAGTGAAGGGGGTATTTCATTCCGGATACGAATGACACTTCAAAATATTTAGAAATGTGAGGTTTTACATATGAAAGAAAAAACAATTTGCCGTGGGGACTTATTCTATTACGACTTCGGAACACGAACAGGTTCGGTACAAAGCGGAACACGACCGGTGCTTGTGATACAGGCTGATGATTATAACAGAAACGCACCAACAATTATTGTGGCTGCTGTAACAGGCGTTATCAAGAAAAGATACCTGCCGTCACATATCCTGCTCGGGCAGGAGTTTGGACTCAAGAAGCCGTCAATGGTTCTACTGGAGCAACTTCAGACAGTAAACAAAGATGAACTCAGAGATTACATCGGAACAATTGAAGATGAGCAGCTTTTAAGGCGGATAAATATAACGCTTAAAAAGACTTTCGGACTTTGGATTTATAAGGAAGAAAAGAAAGAAAATATCCGTTGCCTTTGCCCAAAGTGCCTGAAAGATTATATTCACAATCCCGATTATATCGTGCGTCGGCTTGACCCGTTTGCAAAGGTCAAAGACCACTGCGATAAATGCAATCAAACCGGTTGGGATTATGTGATTACCGAAAGACAGTGCAACGCAAGAGAAAAGGGGTGTCAGAATGTCTAAGAAAAGATATGAAATTGTAAGTTATGACATCCCGCTTTGGTTAAAACCTATTTTATCGGTAACGGAAACTTCAATTTACACAGGGATAAGTGCCAATAAGATATATGAGATGTCAGAATCGGAGGACTGTCCTTTTGTGATATGGATAGGAAGTCGCAGGGTAATCAAGAGAAAATCCTTTGAGGAATACCTCGAAAGGCAGTATTCAATATAGTAAAAAGTCAAACCTGCGATGAACCCGATTGCATAATGGGCTTATCGCAGAAAAATGAATATACTGATGCCATCAATATAAGGAGGACGAAATGCAAAGCAAAAAAGAAATGCCATTAGAGCATAAGCCTATATTAACCATAAGAGAAGCATCTTTTTATACAGGAATCAGTGAGAAAAAACTGATTGAAATAACAAATCTATATGCCTGTCCATTTGTATTGTGGATGGGTAATCGCAGATTTATCAAGAGAAAAGCATTCGAGAAATTTATTCAGACATCGGAATTTAAGGGAGGTGCAGATGATGAACAGATTGAATGATGAGTGGTTTTCCAGCAAAAGCGAGAGCGTTCCGTTGTGGCATAAGATAGCACTTTCTATTGATGAAATGTATGTATATACGGGCATTGGTAGAGAAACAATACGAGAACTTACAAAGCAACCGGAAGCAAAACAATTTACATTGAAAATTGGGAAAAGAACTCTAATTAAACGCAAACAATTTGAAGAATATTTAGACCAGATAATATTTTCAATCTCCCCCTTTGCCGCAAAGGACTTACCGCCACCGGATACACCGAGGATAAAGGAATTACCGTTAAGAAGCTGTTTTCTGTCGGCAATTATCATATTTTTGCTGATAACATTCTGACCGTAATAAATACCGTTTTCGTGGTAAATATCCTGAACCCTGAACGGAATGAACACTGCAAGGCTTTCGGTTGTAAGGGTTCTGAAGGTATCAATTTTCCTTGTACCGTATGGCATAACGGTATTAAGCCCATCCATCTGCTGAAATTTAAGTACCGCAAACTGACAAAGATGTTTCCTCGCTGTTGTGAGCAACGCTTCCGTATCGTTATCGAGCTGTTCTTTGGTATCTGCGGTATGCACCATCGTAAGCACTGCGAACATCATTCTCTGGTCACGGGTGGTAAGGTCATCAAGGAACTCTTTCATTTCCTTCTTCTGCTGTTCCATATCATAAGGAACGGTTGCCGAAAAGTTGTTGTTCATATTCTGCTTTCTCTGCCAGTTTGTGATGTTGGTTTCTACACCGAGCAATCTGTTCTCGGCTTGCCCACATTCTGCGTTGGTTCTCCAGCAAAGGTAGATAGCGGTATCGGTGCTAATGCCGTGTACATATACAGTTTGAAAAATCTGCCGTAAACCGTCATTATCAGAATGAATGACAACACCGTAATAAAAAGACCGCCTATCAGAGTCACTGCCCATAGCGGAATGCTTTCAAAGAATCCGCAGTCCTCAATGGTTGTTACCATTTCGGATGGGAGCGTCGTTTGATTCGGTGTTCCAAATCCCGATGATGTCATAATAGTTGAAATGATACCTTGAACGATATTGAATAAAGCAAGCATAAGCTCCATACCGTAGGTTATGACACCTTTGGCAATGGCAAAGCGAACAAACAATTTCAGTGCGTGTTCTGGCTTTTTTACATCGGTAAAGCTGCCGCAGGTACGGACAACGCCTACCACAAAGAACAGCACCAACAGTGCAAGCCCGATTGCCTGAACTGCTCCGTTAATAGTTACCATCACATTCCATATGCTTCCGCCTTTGAAATCCTGCGGTGTTGTGGTTAAAAGCCGCCATATCTCGCTTAATTTATCGTTCCAAGTTTCAAGAGCGTTTTCGAGGTTTTGAACTACCCAGTTATCGCTCATTCATTCGCACCTCCTTGTAAAAATGGGGCATACCCATTTTGCCGAGTATGCCCCGTGATAACTGTTGCTTCTTAACCTGTGATAAGAGTAAGGATTTCTTTTGCGAAAGTAATGATGATACCTCCGGCAAGAGTAAGAAAACCGTTTGCTCTCTGGGATGGGTCGTGGGACTTCAAAGAAAGTCCGACCTGCACGATACCGAAGCCGAGTAGGATAAGTCCGATTGCACGGATAAGTCCGAAAATGAAATCGGACAGATTGTTTACTACCGTGATAGGGTCGTTTGCCGCAAATGCGGTTACACCTGTACCGAGTACAATGGTCATCGCCAATACTGCCACGCAGTATGCACGATAGCCTTTCTTAACCTTTCCGGTCATCGGCAGTTTAGAGGTTGCTTTGTTTTCTGTGTTTTTCTTAAAAAATCTCATTGTAATTTCCTCCTGTGATTAAAAATTGTTATCTACTTCAAAATCCTCATCGGACAGAAGTTCGTAAGTGGTTTCTCCGTAATTGCTTTCCTCAACATCATCCGGGTCAATGGCAAGAACGGAAATAGATGAGTGCGGTATCGTCACTTCTCCGTGCTTGTACGGTTTCTCTTTTCCGTCTGCGGTCAATGCCACATTCGGGTGTTTCAAGATGTCGTACTTAAAATCCATAATCGGTCGCTCCCCTCGGATAAATAAAATCGCATATTGGTTATCCAGCATACGAACTTCATCCGGAGTGAGAAGTTCACGACCGCTTATCTGATAATTGGTGGAGTAGTTACCGCTTCGACCGGAACTTTTACCATAATTACATAGTGACAATGCAGGTGTTTGGTGTTCAGGTGCGTTGTAACAACAACTTGAAATCTTTTCCCCCACACTTCGTTTGCAAACTCCATTCCGATTTTCTGTGCAAGCTCCGGTGTAATATTTTGTTCCTTAAAACTCAAATATCCGTGATAGGCTTGTATGCCGTCCTCTTTCCCAAATGCCTGCTTGACTGAAACAAATTGGTCACGGGCAGTGGTCGGGTTGCAGTTAATGCCCTCGACGAAATATTCCCTTTCGGTTTTTTCTTCGTCCTTTGCATAGGAGAGAACATCTGCAAGTGCCTGATACTGTTCATCGGTATAAATATCTGCCGCCGTCTTTTCAGGATTGGCGGCATAATCAATGACCTGACCGAGCCTTGAATTGACCGCCCACAACTTGCTTACTGCCATTTCATTTCGCTCTTATTTGGTCTTAAGTAAGTACGCTCAATATCTGCCTGAAACTTATGCCAACGCTCCGCTTCCTTTTTAAGCTGCGGTGCGTCAACAAAGCCAAGCCTTTTCGACTCCTGCGATGCCGCTACCATCTCGAACGTCTTGCCTGCCCCGACTGCGTGTGCAAGCAAGGTATTTCCACCGTAGAGAATGTGTGCAACCGCATTTCTCTGGTGTTCCCTTAATGTGATTTCCGGATTCATGCCACTAAATGTGATGTGGCTTCCGTCATACTCACGAGGTCTGATACTGTTGAATTTTTCGTTATACATCTTCTTGAGTTTCTCTCTACGGTCAGGGTCTGCCCATATCCAATCCTGAAAACCTTGTTTGATAAGTTCCTGCTTTGCCTGTGCGATTGCCGTTTCCTTTTTGTTGAGAACTGCCTTTTTCCTGCCCTCATCATCTTCGATATAATCAAAGATACGAACATCTTTCAGGTTCAGCGTTTCCTCAATTATTTTGTAGGCATTGATACGACCTGTTCCGTATGTGCTGTACGCTTTGACATTGGAACGGTCATAACTTTTTCCCTCGATATTCCACTCGCCCGTATAGGGAGAGAAGTGAACTTTTATATTCCACTGTGCATATCTCGGTGTATCAAGGAACTCAAACATAAACTGCTGGATTATCTCCTGTGGCAGCCAAGTAGCACCGAGCCTTACAGATATTTCGCTTGCAGTCAAGTCTTTCGGCTGAACCTTTTCCAGTGCTTCCACATTGATTTTGTAATCTTCAGGATAAAGTTCAGCCGACTTCTTTGCTGTGATAAGTTTCTCCCTGACATTGCCTGAGAGGTACTCATCTGCCATCAAATACTTTGCCTCAGTTACATTCCCGTACCCGTAAAGCGGATTTAAGAAGATAACGCCTTTCAAATCCTGATAGAGCGTCTCCTCACTTTTACCTGTGAGTTTTGACATATACTCCATATCAATCTCGGCTTTTTCTCCCATAGAAACAGCAAGTGCTTCACTGGCGGTATCTACCTTTTCTACCGGCTTATGTGGCTTAATTGTACGCTTGAAGAACATATCCGCCTTGCGTTCCAGTTCTCCGTTTTCGTTAATGACTTCAAGTGCAGAAAGCAAGGCAAAGGAACTGTCATCACTGAAAGCAGAGATATTTGCTCTGCTGTTAATCAGTCCGTATTTCTTTGTGTAACTGTCATAAAGACTGTTGAGTTTTGACTGTTCGGCTTTGATTTCTTCATCCGGATAGTCCTCCGTTTGCAGTTCAATCAGGTTGCGAACGCTGTCACGAACAGCAACCATACCCTTGATTCTGTTTTCTGCGGTTGCCGATACCTCAACCGGAGTCATACGGGAATTTTCACGGAAATAGATTTTATCATCCACAACCGTGTAAGAAAAATTTCTCACATTCGGGTCTGCCGGAATAGAATTGTCTTCTTCCTCAAGTTCAGCTTCTACTTCATAATCGTTGATTTCTCCGTGTATATTTGCTACCGCTTCCGATAATAATTCTGATAAATCGGCATTTTCAAACGGTATACAAGTTACTTCTTCTCCAAAGCGTCCACTTACTGTTTTCATCTCGCCCAGTATCATTTCGGGATGTTCCACAAAGTACGAGTTCATCGTGATACCGTCATCGGTTGTGCCAAGTTGTACCCAATTAGGCTCTATATCTATGAGCCTGTCTCGCTTTTGCAAAAACAAAATATCCGATACAACTTCTGTACCGGCATTGCCCTTGAATGTGTCATTCGGAAGTCTGATTGCTCCCAAAAGGTCGGCTCTTTGAGCGATATATTTTCTGACCGACGAATTCATTTTATCCATCGTGCCTTTGCTTGTCACAAGTGCCATCACACCGCCGGGTCTTAACTTATCCAAAGCTTTCGCAAAAAAATAATCGTGAATAAGGAAGTTATACTTATCGTACCTCTTATCAAGTACCTTGAAATCGCCAAACGGAACATTTCCCACAACTCCGTCAAAGAAGCTGTCCGGCACATTGACTTCTTCAAATCCCTGTGCTGCTATGGATGATTTCTGATAAAGTTGCTGAGCAATCCCTGCCGAAACAGTATCAAGTTCCACACCGTAAATCTTTGTATTTTTCATTGACTCCGGCAACATACCGATAAAATTACCGATGCCGCAGGACGGCTCTAACAGATTGCCCTCCTTAAATCCCATCTGCTCCATTGCCTTGTATATAGCGTCTGTAACTTCTGGAGGAGTATAAAAGGCAGTCAGTGTGCTTTCTCTTGCGGTGGCATATTCTTCGGGAGAGAGTGCGGTATATAACTCAACAAATTCATCTGCCCACGCCGAATTGTTCTCATCAAAGGCTTCTGGCAAACCTCCCCAGCCGACATATTTTGACAAAATAAACTGTTCTTCAGGTGTGGCAAATCTGTTTTCAAACTCACATTCCTTCAGAACCTTTATGGCTTCCATATTCCTGCGAAAGCGTTCTTTCTTGCCTGCCGGCTCTACCGGATTGGAACGCAAATCAAAAGTATTTCTCTCTGCCATCGGAATATCCGGGTGCAAATCAAAACTCTTGACCTTGCTCGTTTTATTCTCCCACTGCGGTTTTATCGGTTCAGTCTCTTTATCATAGCCATTGCCGATACGAATGCCCTCGTTATACATCTCATCGTAGCTGTCAAAGCCATTCTGATTTGCAATGATTTCTCGGTAGTCCTCAATAGGTACTTTACCAATATTGGTTGCTACCATATCGCTTCTTTCGGTATTTTCAATGAGTGCTCCCATTGTATCAGTCGTACATTCTGTAAAATCCGGTGTCTGCCTGAAAGCTGTATCTGCTTCTTCAAACCATTCTGTACCTACATCGGCAAGGGTTTGATTTGCGACACTGCCGAGGTAATCAAAGAACTCATCTGCCGATTTATAGTTCTGTGCAGCATTTCTGATTTCATCAAAAGAAAGCGTATTTGTAACATACTGACCGCCGGCACTACTGTCTGGATTAAAGTACATCCAAGTAACGCTTTCCTGCTCTCTGTTAATGAAAAACGCATCCTCATAATCTGTTTTCTGTTCGGTTTCGGTATCACTATGCGTGATATTTTCGTCTGTATCGGCTTTTTCTGCGGCAGGTAATACCGTTACCCTCAAGTGGTCATTCAGCGGATTTTCCTGCACTTTGCGGTCAAATTCTCCCCTTGAAAACTCCTTGTTGAACAGTGGCATTTCTGTATCGTAAAGCATTACTCTCTCATCATCAAAAGATAAGATTTCATACTCCGAAGCACCGATATATACCGTGTCTCCAAGATGATATTCATATCGGGTATCAGGTAATTGCTGTTCCTGTGTTTGCTCTGCAAGCAGACTGCGGACATAATCAATCTTCTCTACACGGTTAATCGGGAAACCTACGCTGTCCTCAAAAGTGACATCTCGCATAGAAACATCGCCGCTTATTTTACCGATACTTTCAATAACAAATCGGCGGGCATCAATCACAATTTCCTTGCCGATAATATCGTCATCATTTGCCTGCTCTGCTTCTTTCGGTGGTGCAGTAGAAAGAATTTCCCGATTTCTTTTCTGCTCCTCGATTTCTGCCCGTCTTGCTTCCTGCTTCTCAAGCCACTGCGGATACTGCTCCTTTTCCTTTGGATTTAAGTATCTGTCTGCACGGATAAGCTCCCCGATACGCTTTTCCACCTGTGTCCATTTAAGATTGAGTTTCGGTGCGTCGTTTCCAAATCCTCTTGAAAGAGTTATGCCTTTCCCATCGTGGTTTTCATCAATACCTGCACCGATAATGACAGGATATGAACCTCCCCAACCGTATTCGTTTTTGAGAAAGTCTGCATTTTCTTTTGAAGATAAACTCTTTTGAAACTGCTCATAGATACGCATTTTACCTTCGTAAATACCGCTTCCACGAGTCAGAACTGCGTCGATAATCTCCTGAGAAAAAGTAAAGGCAGAGGTTTTGTTTTCCTCTGCCTGACCGTCTAATATGAAGCTCATCTGTCCGTCTACCGACGGTAGCGGTTTCATTCTATCATTTAATTCTCCCAAAAGACGCATTGCTTCAAAGTGCTGTGCAATCACACTCCAATTATAGAAACTCTGTGCAGTTCTGCTGTCATAATGACCTTCCCAAAGATGCAAAACATTCTGAAATGTCTTGTAACCTACGGTTCTCCCATCCTCTAATGTGAGTTCGGTATAGTCGTTATTGAAGATACTCTTGATATATTCGGTACGGGTATCGCTATCGGTATTTCTCTCATAGAGGTCTTTAATATCTTCAAGAGAAGCCGATAAATGCGGTGTAGTACCGAGTATCTCTCGGATAGTATCATCCCCACCGAAAAACGGCAGGCTCTTATCCTCGTTGCTTCTGTCGTAATACTCTAAACGAATATTACCTGTGCTTTCACGATTTCCTGTGCCGAGTTCCTGATGTTGTTCATCAAGCGAATCCAATTCATCATATCGTCCGCTTTCATCTGCTCCGTCAGCCCCTCTTGCTGTGCCATCTGCCTGATAAGCGTTTCTTCCAGTTTGGTCGCCCTCTGCTGTACTTCTGACAGATGACTGCTCAGTATCCCTTTCGTCAGGAGATTGTAATACTGAACCTTGTGGTGTTCTTTCAGATAAGTTCTCCTCATCTGCGACCATTTGCCCTGAATGACCTCCGGCTGTTCGGGCAGAGTCAGGTTCGGAAGATTGTAATCCCCGACCATCGTGTATGTTATCTCGTTCATAATCGCTACTCCTTTCGTCTTTGATGTCTTTATTGTATTCCGGTTGCCTGTTTGCTTCAATTATGCGATTTTGACGGTTCAGTGCCATCACTGTTTTTGAGATTTCCGAAAGTCCCATCTCTGCAATATCGCTTGTGGCAAATCCCAGAGCGTTCATCGTATCCTGCGTATTGAAATTTGTAACATCTCGAAAATCATCTACTTCAAAGTATTCGCTGGTATCAATTCCAAGCCTTGTCATAATCATATATGCCACGCTGTTTGTGACAACCTTTTTATACAGACTTGCAATCATCGTTTCGTCAAGTCCTTCTAAGAAACTGTCCTCGGAAGCATATATGAGGTCATTAAGATAATCCGGCAAATTATCTTCGGCGGCATTTTGTGCGGCACTCATAACTGCTTCGCCCAAAGTGACTTTGTTATCCAGTTCTCCGAATGTGCTTTCAAGCGTTTCAATAACATCGTCTGTGTATTCGTTCCTCATATTCCAAAGTGGAACAGGACGGGAATATCTGCTCTCGTGAGTATCGGAAATATCGAAGTAGTGGATAAGTCTTTGTCTTGCTCTGTTTTCATCGGCAAATACCGCAATACCTCTTGCCCCTCTATTTACCCAACGTCCAAAACTCCTGTTCCAACGCTCGATTTCAAGAACTGCCGTAGCGTCCGGTCGCTGTGCATATATAAGCAACTGCTCATCGTATCTTAGCTTATAATTCCTACACGCAGACTGCAAGAAATTCCGCCAGTTCTGCGGATTGGAAACAACCGTCTTGCAGGTTCTGTCATAGAGTTCGGATATGAGTTCGTATTTTCTTGACACTGCTTTTGCACCTCCTTATCGTTCTTTTTCTTTGCTTTTTGTCGGTTTTGTCTTTTCCTTTCCGGCTGGTTCAACGGTATGACCGTTTCTTTCACACAGCTCTGCAAATTCACAGATATGAAAAACATCCGAACCGATTTGTGTATGATAATCGTCGATATACTTACACTCACGCTCCAGTGTTGTTCCGTTTCTTGTGTGAATCAGGATTTTATCTCCGTCATTTACACGAAATTTCTCGTTGTATCCACTGTCAATAAAGCGGATACTGTTTTCCTTATGTTCCTGACTGCTCATCCGTTCCACCTCCCAAATATGAGAACAACTTGTTGGCTTTGGTTTCTTTCTGAAGTTCGATGATGAGTGCCATATCCGGTATCGTAATACCCGGAATCTTCAAAATACTCTCCATATCAAGTTGTTGTAATTTCTTTTCCGTATTACAACCGGAATCAAACAGCTTCGCCATTAATTTTGTTTTCTGTTGAAATGTCGGTTTGCTCATCTTGCGTCCTCCTTATTCAATTTCTATGACTACACGAATACTGCTGTCGCAGCCACTGCACTGTCTGGAAAGTTCCGGGAACAAAGATTGCACCCTCTGTCTTGACCTGCGGATAGTTTCAAAGCACGGTAAACCGTAGCCCTTGTAGTTGTTGACTATATCCTCAAGAGATAAGTCGCCGACTTTCAAATAACTGTATCGGTTGTAATAGCAGAGGATAAGCTGCATATCGTCATACCTTGTTTCAGGGCATTCTCTGAGGATTGCAAGCACCTTGCTGTCAACCGTTCTCTGCTTATTCATAAAGCACCTCCATAAAGTAAATGGACGGAGTTTTTTCGCTCCGCCCACCATTTTGTTTCTTATTTCTTTCTGTTTTTAATCTGTAAAAAGATAAAGCCGCCGATAATAAAGGCGACCAAAACAACTGCTACGATTGTCTTTGCGTCCATTATTCATTGCCCTCCTTTTTCTTCTTTCTCTTGGAAGCAACAACCGTTGCGACGATACCGAGTGCAGAAGCACCTGCAAGTGCTACCCAAAGACTGGTCTTTCTGTCATCGCCGGTTTTCGGTGTATCACGAAGTTTATTGTACATCTCGATTTCTACCGTTTCGCCGACCTTTACAGTCACTTTCTTATCGGCAGGTAAAATATATCCAGCAGATACATTGTCGCTGACCTCGGACACTGTGTATTCGCCGATACGAAGCCCATCTACGGAGATTTCGCCATTCTTATCGGTTGTAAAGGTGCTGTCATAACCGTTGACACCTGTTACTCTGAAAGTGAAGCCTTCCACCTTACCGTCGGAAGATGTCTTTTTAATTTTCAGGTTTCCTTTCATTGCTTCGTTGATAAAGCCGACTCCCGCTTTGTTTTCTACCTTGTAGGTAGTTTCATCTTTTTCAATGAATACGGAGTAAACGCCCTTATCAAGCACAAAGCCCTCCGGTGCTTTGGTTTCTCGTACAAGATATTTACCGTAGAGAAGTTCTTTCATCTCATAGATACCGGTTGCGGTTTCTTCAAGATTTCCGATAAGTTCATCGCCATCGTCCAGTTTACCGTCGCCATTAACATCCTTATATACTTCAAAAGTTGCACCCGTCAGTTTGTTATCTGGATAATCAGCATCCACTTTGGTAAGTTCAATATTACCGTGAATATACTCGTCGGTAATTTCCACTTCGATGACCTGCTCATTCTCCCCGATGTTTACTTCGTAGGAAGTATCATCAAGCACAAAGCCTTCTGGAGCTTCGATTTCTCTTACAATCCACTTTCCATAAGGAACTTTTGCAAAAGAAAAACTGCCGTCCTTTTCAGATGTGGCAGTCATAATAGCGTGTTCTTTTGTAAATTCGGTTTCATCTGCTTTGAAAATGCCGATTAAAGCACCGCCCAGTGCTTCTCCGTTCTCGTCAATCTTCTTACCGGATACAGAACCGTAAATAAGTTTGTTTTCAATCGGCTTACCGTCATTTACCTTGATTTCAACCGTTTCGGTATCCTGCCCGGCATACTCGAATGTGAACGGATACTGTGTGTCGGAGAGAATATAATGCTCATCTGTGGCAATTTCCTTGATATAGTAACTGCCAAACGGAAGGTCTGTATTTGCAGTCGCTGCTCCGTTTTCATCAAGCGTGATAATCTCAATCAATCCGTCAGCCGGAATAACTGTGCCGCTTGAAGATACAACATCTTCTTTTGCATAAAGACCGAAGCTGATGTTTTTGATTTCATCGTTCTTGCCGATACCAAAGGTTTCATTCTGTTCTAAGATTTTTTCAAGAGAAATCTTCACTTTCTGTCGCTCGTTTACGAAGCTGGTTGCAGTTTCAGTTACCGCTACATCCTGTCCGGCATAAGTGAGTTCCACCGAATGCTTTTCTTTGTTGATGACCATACCTGTCGGTGCTTTGGTTTCTACTACCGTATATTTACCGAGATAGAGTTCCTTACTCTTAGCTGTTCCGTCCTCATCGGTTGTTACAGTATCTACTACATCGCCCTTGTGATAACGAAGTGTACCATCCGGTGTGATAACATCTTCATCGGCTGTGATTTCATAAACCGCACCTGCAAGTCCTTTGACTTTATACACCGGCTGATAAATCACATCTTTATCTTCCTCGCCGGATACATTGACACCAAAGAATACTTCGCCGGTTTTCTCAACGGAAATCGTACCTTTCTGTGCCATATTCGGCTTATCCACCCTAATCAATGTGATACCACCTTCCTGTGTGGAATTTTCTTCTGTTACATCAAAGGAAACAGGTGTGCTGTCGAGTACATATCCATACGGAGCCTGAACCTCAACAAGAGAATATCCCTTGCCATAGTCCAATTTTTCAGGTGTAACAAGCTGACCGTCTGCATCAGTATAGAATGTGTCAATGGTTGTCGGTGTCGGATAAGTAAATGTCATACTTACCTTGTTGCCGTCAGGGTCATAAATCTGGAAGCCTGCACCTGCATATGGAATCGTCTTGCCTGTTTCAACATCTTTCTTTACCACCTTGATATATGACTCAAAGTTGGCATTGTTGATGAGATAACGGTAGGTCTGTCCGTCCTGAGAAATGAAAACATCAAAGTCTTTCATAAACTCACGACCTTCCCAACCTTTGGTCTGATGAACGGTATATACGCCGTATGGCATATCCTTTGTCTGAGCAAATCCGTTTTCATCGCAAACTATGGTATCTCTTTCATCCTTGTCGGCTTTTTCAAATGAGCCGGAAGATTTCAGATACACTTCAAATTCAGCACCGTTTTCCGGTGTCTCAATCTTGGTTTCCCCATCATCGGTGTGTTTGATGATAGCAATATTTCCTTTCATAACCTGCTCTGTCACGTCGTTTGCCACAAGATTGTGTTCAATCGTAAAGAGTTTTGGCTCTGCACCTACCTTGTGGATTGTCTTATCAAGGAGATAACCCTCACTCGGTGTGATTTCTCTGATTGTCCAATCACTGTCGCAGACATATTCCTTAGTTGTGAACTGTCCGTCGCTGTCTGTCACATACTTATCCACAAGTGTGTCGCCTTTATAAATTCCGTAAACAGCACCGGAGAGTTTTGCGTCGCCCTGAGCAGTGCCTTCTTCTCGGTCGCTCTTTGTTACAGTTACGCTGAACTTCTTCAAGATATTTGTGAAATCACGGTTTGTAACCCCTTTCCACTGAATCGGTGCAGTCTGTTTTTCGGGAACGACATAGCGGATTGCTGTATCCACTTCTTCGAGCGTATATGGAGTGCTTCCGCTGATAAGAACATCTTTGAATGTTGCAACACCGTTTTTATCGGTAACTGCATATTCATCAACTGCAATGCCTGCAAGGGAAGTACCGTAAAGGTGGAATTTCATACCCTCAACAAGATTATCTTCCGATGATTTAATGACCTGAAGATTACCTCTCTTGAGAACATTGTTGAAGTTTACGGTTGCCACCTGACCGGCTACAACAGTTACTCTGTGAACTTCCTGCGGTACATATTTGTCAATAGACTGTTCTGTTACGGTATATACACCGGGCATAAGGTTGTCAAGCTGGAACTTACCGCCGTTTGCTGTGGTAACTGTCTGATTTACTCCGTTACCTGAAATAGTGAAATTGATACCGTCAACCTTTCCGTCCTCAGATGTTTTCACAATCTGACAAGAACCATAGCTGACTTTCATCTTCACATATCCGGTTACAGGGTCGCTGACTTCCTGTGCGTAAGTAACAACATCCTGCACGCTTGAATTTTGACTGTGCTTACCCTCAGACCATACGACAACACCTCTGCGGACACCGTTTTTCTTACTTGCGGTAATAGTAAATTCCTTACTCGGTGCTTTATCCATTGACACCGTAAGTTTGTTTCCGTTTGTAGAAAATGTTACACCACTGATACTCGCCTTAAAATTATAATTGGCAAGTACACCGTTTGAGTCTGTAAGGGTTGCAACATATTTGCTTCCGTTCCATTCAAGCTCTTTTACTTTTGCAGAACCGCTTGATTTAGTACAGAAGCTCGGCACAACTGTGTGATTCTGCACACTGCTGACCATACTGTTGTAGTAACTCATAATCTTACTGCGAAGCGGATGTTTGGCATTGATAACATCTTTTACATTACTGCAACCACTGGCTGCTTTGTGATTAAAGTTTGCGTCACGCTCACCTACGACAGTTTCCCAAATAAGAAGCTGTGTTGCATAAGCGTGAGCAATACTGTTTGCCGCACTTTCGTTCTGCGACCTCCAGCTTGTTGAAATCGTTCCTCGATAGCCGTACTGCAAGATACGACCGATAAAGAGTCTGATTTCATCGCCGGAGATAACTCCGTTTGCTGTGATATTGTTAAAATAATTTTCATCGTATTTGTTCATACTCTGACCTGAGCTAAGTGAAACACCCGGCTCGATACAATAGGCAATATTACCGGAATATGAACCGATTGCCTTTAAGTTGGTATGGGTGGAACTGCCGGTATGCCAACCGTTCTTCAAAGTAAGGTTACTGTGTCCCCACACACCGTCGTAATTTGCGTCGCCGTCACGAGGGAAATCAACCATATACACTTTGGTCTTTTCTCCGCTTGCGGCAAACGCTGTGCTTGTCCCAATACTCATAAATGCACTGAGACTGAGAACCGTCGCCATAACAAACGATACGGCTCTCTTGATTTTCGACTTTGCCATCTAATTTTCCTCCTTAAAATGAAAGAACGCACCGATTATCTCAGTGCGTCCGATACTGTATTTTATTTTGTTTTTTAGCAGTAGCCGATATAGATTTCATATTCCGTATCGGATACCTTTTCTGCCCATACCCATACTGCGGTAAATCCTTCCACATTTTTGTATCTGTTCAGCCTGCTTTGAATATCGTCCTTAATGCCTGTGCGTTTGGCATTGGCAGTGATAGGATTATCCCAACAATCCGTAGCAGTACTGTCCAACTCCAAACCGATACTTTGAGCATAATTCTTAGCATAACTCACATAAGGATTAACATCAAAGCTCGGCTTTACTTCTTCCGTCGGTTTTGACTGCGTGGGTTTCACTTCTTCCTTAACCGTCGGTGTTTCCGGCTTTGACTGCGGTTGTTGCTGTGGCTGCTCCTGTTCTTGAATACTGTCAGGCTTTTTCGTTACTTGAACGGATTCATAGCTTTTTGCAGTTTCCGCCCTACTACCTGCCGTAGAAGAAACACCCGACTTTTCCTGCTGATTCGGCTCTGTTGCTGCTTCACTTGATACCGGTTGCTCCGTCTCGGGAACATCACTTGTATCATCTGCTTTTTCTGTTTCGGTCGTTGTTTCGGTATTACCTGCCGTAGAAGAAATCCTTTTATCCGTGTCATTTCGTGCGGTTTCTTTGGCTGTGTTACCGTTACATCCAGCAAGCAAAATCATCAAGCAGGCAATCATACAAACCATCCATTTCTTTTTCATAAGCTATCATTCCTTTCGCCTTAATCGTAATCAATCGGGCGAAAAACAGCAAAGGTGCGAATATCCAAACTTTTAATCGTATCAGACATTTTATTTGCACTTCAAATGTGCGAACCCTTTATTAGACAGCTATAAGTTATGAGAGATAGTTATATTCAAGTGAGATAGAATATATATTTTCAGCACGTAAACAGTAGGTATTAGGGGGTAGAGTGTGAGAAGGGGGAGTAACAAAATCGGCTATCTGCTGTCACGGTCTGCCCGTTGCCTGAGATACTTGTTATAATGCTCCAATGCCTTGCACACGAAGTCCTCCGTTTGGCTGATTGGAATATTCTTCGGGATGAGTTGTCGCACTCTGTCTCCCCTTAACACAATCTTCTCTTTCTGGTTCGGCTTTTCCTCCGACATAATGGCTTGGATAGCTTCAGTTGTGAGTTTGCCCTCATCGAAAAACTTACGCATACGAATAGTCTGGTCGTGAGAGGGAGTTGCGTCGTTCATATCAATCTCGTCAACTACATCACGCTGACAATCTTCGTCAAGATACGAAAGCTCCACCGCCGGTCGCATTTTAATTCGCCCCTCATCAACAAATTCAAGCAGTTCGGGAACAAGGTTTGTAAGGCGAACATAACGCTGGATTTGCGTTTTACTATCAGCAGAATTTTCTGCAATTTGTTCCACCGAGAACTTCTGACCCACTGGGGCAGAAGTTAAATCAGAACGAAATCCTTGCCTTTTCATAGCGTCCAAACGCATTTTGTAGGCATAGGCTTTTTCAGAGGGAAGTATCTGTGACCTTTGGAAATTACTTTCCACCATTAGAATTGTGGCTTCATCTCTATTAAGGTCAACAACCTCACATCTTAGCGTTTCAAAACCGGCAAGTTCGCTTGCTCGTTTTCGTCTGTGACCGGATACGAGTTCATATCTTCCGTCCTCTTTCTGCCTTACCGTTGCCGGAGTAATCACTCCACGCTCCTTGATACTCTCGACAAGCTGTTGCATATCTTCATCGTCCCTGACCTTGAACGGGTGATCTGGGAAATCGTCAATCAGCTCTAATGGAATATCTCGGATTTTAGAAAGTCTTTCTTCCTCTCTCTGTGCCTGCGTTGTAAAAAGGTCATCGAGTCTCGTGAGAGTGAAGTCGCTCTTTCTTCCTGCCATCGGCTAACACCTCCTTCGTAAATTCGGTGTATGCCTTTGACACCGTACTGTTTGGCTCATAAGCAAAAATGCTCTTTCCTTTGGAAGAAGTTTCTGCGGCTTTTACAGCAATCGGAATAGATGTGCGATACAGCTTAATCTGATTTCCGAAATTCTCCCGCAACGCTTCCACCGTACTTTTGGCGAGGTTTGTGCGGTTATCCACCAAAGTGAGAAGCATACCGTCTATCTTAATGTCCTGATTGATATACTTCTTGACTTTTGAAATGGTCTGCACAAGCTGGGTCATACCCTTAGCCGGCAAATACTGTGCCTGCACCGGAATAATCACGCTGTCTGCCGCAGATAGAGCATTAAGTGTTACCATACTCAGTGAGGGCATACAGTCAATCAGAACAAAATCATATCTGTCTTTGACCTGACTTAAATAATTCCTCAAAGTGGTTTCTCTGCTCATAGCGTTCATCAGGTTATATTCCATCGCCGAAAGTTCAAGGTTTGCCGGTAAAAGGTCAACGCCTTCCTCGTGGTGTAGAATACCGTCTGTCGGGTCATTCATCGTTTCACTAATCACATCTGTAAGTTTCGTTGCAAGCGTGATACCCAAATTGTCTGTATCTCTCCAACCGAGACAGGTGGTTAAATCTCCCTGTGGGTCTGCGTCAATGAGCAAGACTTTCTTACCCTGCATTGCAAGCCCAACACCAAGATTAACCGTTGTCGTTGTCTTTCCGACTCCGCCTTTTTGATTGCATATGGCAATCGTTTTGCAGTTTGACACTTCTTGCCTCCTCCTTTCAATTTATTCATAGCCAATAAAAACGGCTATGTACTTGACCGTTTCATTTCCTAAACGGTCGTGGCAATATTTATTCTCAATATCCCTTGCCAAGCATATCGCTTTCGGGAAGTCGTTAAGGAACAGGCTGCTTATCTGTATCATAGGAATCTAACCTCTGCCGGGTACTCCGCCAGCTCCGTAGAGAAGTATCATTATCTTTCTGACCGTCATCGCCATATCGGTTGCAATCCGATACTCATAGCAGGAGTTCTCGCTGTTCTGAAATTTCAGAAGTTTCGGCGTACCTACTAAAGTGGCTATCATCAGAATTAAAGTCTTAACGACCTGTGTATTCAGTTGTCAAAGAACAAGTGAAAAGGCTTCCGTTTTCATTATCAGGAATTAACCCCTTCACTCATTACACAAAAGGCTTCATTTTGGACACCCAAAATCGCTTCTTTTCCGAAAAAAATTTCAAAAAATTTTTGACAACAAAAAAAGCCGCCTGTTTCGGTTAAAAAACAGACGGCATAAATGCTTGAAATTATTTGATTTTCAGTTTCTTTTTCCTTGCGGACAGCACTTTCAGAAGAACTTCATCTACTGCGTCGGTGTATCTTCCTTGTACTATGAGGTTGTTTTTCAGATTGATAAGCGACTGTATCACTCTGCTTTGCTCATCATCGGTTAGATAAATGTGATATTTCTTTTCTCTCATCGGCTGTTCCTCCAGTTCTTAAATATTTTCCTGATTATCTTAACATCTTCTTCTGTATCGGAAGATATAAATATATGTACGCTCTGAAATGCTGCTTTGATACGCTGTGCATATTCGGGTTCCGCTTCGTTTGGCTTCATCGGCAACTTAATGAGTTTGATTCCACGTTGTTTACAGAGATGTTCCTTTAGTATATCTATCTTCTCCGAGTCCGTATTCACTTGAATGGCAACCTGCTCCAGTGGAATATATACATCAAGTGGAATGCCGAATAACCTATCAGAGCCAAGTTCCACTTTCAAGCCTTTCAAATTGGCATAATAACTGATTGCAAGAGCCGGGAACAACGACAGATACTCCTGCTCACATATTCTGCACCCTTTTCCGAGAGCAGTACGCTCGTTTATCTTCATACTCCAAGAATGACCGTATCTGCATTGCCACCATGCTCTCTTTGCCGAATTTCTTGAAACTTCTGTCGGTTTTAACTTGTTTAATTCATAATCCCACTCAACAAGCAGTTCTCTATCAGTTGTTGCAAGGTCATTGTATCCTGCAAGCACTTCTCGCTCTGCACAGACAGGGCAAACCGTTCCTTTCACACGAGCATTTATAACTGATTTCCACTCGTTTCCACATTTTCTGCAATGCCACCATACATTTTTCCTCGACTTTGCATTGACTTCATTCGGTTGCAGAGGATAGTTTTTCTCTGACCATTCTTTGCCTATCTGTGGGTGTGTACTTTTTAGGTCATTCTTGCCTTTTATAAATGTATAGCCACTGCAACAGGGACATTTACTGCCACCTGAGCGTGTAGAGATAAGCGTATTCCATTCATAACCGCAGGTATTGCACTTCCACCAAGCCTTGCTGTTTGCAAACGCCATAACTTCGGTAGGCTTCTTTTCATTCTTATCAGACCATTCGTCTGCAACTTCCGGGAACAGGGTTGCAAGGTCGTTAAATCCTGCAAGCACTTTGTTATGGGAGCAGTACGGGCAACCTGTTTTGTTGATGGTTCTACTCTTTACAGTGGCTATCCATTCGTGTCCTAATTTACACTTCCATATCACTTTCTTGTGTGAGCCGATAGATACATCTGTCGGCTTGATTTCATTTTTCTCTGACCACTCCGAAGCCAATTCCGGCTTCAATGTACTTAAATCGTTAATTCCCTCAATCACTCTCGCACCGGAGCATATGGGGCATTTCTCGCCACTGGAACGAGCCTTTATACTTGTTTCCCATTCGTGACCGCAAGCACCTTTCCACCATACTTTCTTATTCGAGCCGAAAGTCACACTGTCTGGTGTCAGCGGTAAATTCCTGTCCGACCATTCTGCAATCAGTTCGGGATGTACTGCCGCTAAACTGTTACTCATATCAAAACCTCCACTTCCTCTGTGATTAAAGTATATGAAGTTTCGGATTTTTCTTGTAGTTTGCGAATGTAGGTAAA
>ENA-OPWX01001176-OPWX01001176.1-human-gut-metagenome-genome-assembly--contig:-NODE-1176-length-19645-cov-2.784074_pt1 | contig 19645 bp, 9 predicted proteins | sample MGYA00241514_ERZ502020 | MGnify/ENA primary metagenome ERZ502020 (study PRJEB25962, sample SAMEA2042105) | human gut metagenome | biome: human gut; feature: human-associated habitat; material: faeces... | reverse complement strand
GGCTATCCGGTTCAGTACGAAAAAGGCTATCCTATCACAGGTCTTGAAGAATTCAGTAAACATGAAGGGTATTACTGTTTCCATGCAGGAACAAAATTTGAGGACGGAAACATCGTGACAAACGGAGGCCGTGTGCTTGGTGTAACTGCAAAAGGCGCTAATCTGAAAGAAGCAAGAAAAAATGCCTACGCAGCGACAGAATGGGTACAGTTTAAAAACAAATATAAGCGTAATGATATCGGAAAAGCGATAGATGAAGCTTTTTCTGACGGTCAGTAATGCAAAAATAAAAGAAAATCCATATTCAGAATGACTGCAATCCCCCTTACTATTTAGAAAATGATAGTAAGGGGGATAGTTTTTTGTATATGGTTTTCAAAATAGGAATCTTGCTTATGATATAGCTATACTATCTTTTGAATCCTCCACCCGGAATTAATCAGAAAAAAACAGTACAAAACAATGCAAAACAGAAAAACATAAAATAATACATAAATATTCAGATAAATATTGACAAATATATATTTTATGATATTATTTAATTAAATTAATAAATGTACTTAAATAAAAGAAAGGAGAAAAGTATGAAAAAGATTTCTGTGGTGTTGATTGCGGCGTTGGTCGTATCTTTGCTTTTTGGATGTGGAAAGAGCGACGATGCGAAAGGTACAGGGAAAACAACTTTGAGCGTTTGGTATTGGGGAGAACAAGAAGTGCCGGGATATAAGGCGTATATGGAAGAGATGGTAAAACGGTATGAAAAAAAGAACCCTGATATTAAAGTGGAAGCTGTTCTTCAGGAAAGTGATAATCTGTATACGGCATTTCGTACGGCAGAGGCGGCAGGGGAAGGTCCGGATATTCAATATATGTGGGGCGGAACTCAGGCAATGGAAGATGTTTGGAAAGGAAACGTAGCTCCGATTAGTGACTATATTTCTGAAGAAGAACTCTCGGTTATTCCGAAGTCGGCATTGGCTCAGACGAATTGGAACGGGAAACAATGGGGAATCCCGGCATATGGATTTACATATGGGATTGCCTATGATAAAGAAGCAATGCGTACTGCCGGAGTAGATCCGGAAAATCCGTTTACTACATGGGATGAATTTTTAGAGTGTTGTGAGAAATTAAAATCATCAGGAATTACGCCGTTAGGAATGGGGTTAAAAGACGGATATTTACCGGCGTGGATCGGGATTTTTTTGGGACAGCAAAATATGGACAGCGTGAATGATATGATTTCCCTTATGAGTGGACAAGAAAGCTTTACAGATAAAAAATACTCTGAATGGCTGGAAAAAATTGCAGAGCTGAAAGAAGCCGGATATATTAACGAAGATATACTTTCATTAGACTTATATCAGGGGCAGCAGTTGATCGAAAGCAAAAAAGCGGCAATGACACTTCATACACAGCCGTATGCGGTATCATTGGAAAAATCATTAGGGTCAGATCAGATCGGTTTTGCAAAAGCGCCAGTATTCGGAACCGGAAAATTTGCGGATTCAGTTGCAACTCCGAGTCAGGTATATGTAATACCAAACAGTGCGAAACATAAAGAAGAGGCGGCAGACTTCTTATTGTTTTTACAGGAAGAAGATAATATTAAATATCTGTATGAATCGGCAAATGCGATGATGCCGAATAATAACTTTGATGAAAGCTGGGTATCCAGCGAAATTGACAGAAAAGTTTTGGAATGGCAGAAAGAAGACAATAATTTTTGTTATCAGTTGTATTTTGCACCTATGTTTGAAACAGATGGTCTGATTCCGACGGTACAGAAGATGTTTTCAGAAGGGTTAGCGCCAAAGGATGCAGCGGTGGAATTAGATGAGGCGCTCGGGAAATGTATGGAACAAAATCCTGAGGTTCATGATGCGTTTTTAGAATGGAGTGTAGAAGAATAGTTCTGAAAAGAGGAAAGCCTCTGTTTCAAAGGAAGGGATTGATATGAAAACGAACAGGATGAAAAAGTTCACGCCGTATTTCTATATATTACCAACCTTTATCATTTTGGCGGTTGTAATTGTAATTCCGATTATTTATGTTATTATCCAAAGCTTCTATACGACCTTTGCAAATGAGAGTGTTTTTGTAGGTCTGAGAAATTATAAGATGGCATTTGAAGACGAACTTTTGCTGACTGCGTTGAAGAACAACTTGAAATTATTTTTATGCGTTCCGATATTGACAGTGCTTTCACTTGCCATTGCATCAATTTTATATAACAAAATCAGAGGGTGGAGGTTTTACAGAAGCGTTATTTTTATTCCGTACATACTGGCAATTCCGGTTGTGGGCATTGTATTTTCATATTTACTGCAGTACAACGGAGTTATCAATTCTATTTTGCGGACAATCGGGTTGGAGAATATGGCGTTGGATTGGTTGGGAGATCCGAATTTGGCATTCCCGAGTGTGGCAATAGTTATTATGTGGAAGCAGATCGGTTTCGGAGTTGTTTTGTTTTTGGCGAGAATGATGTCAATAGATAAAACATTGTATGAATCGGCTGATGTAGACGGAGCTACATGGTTTCAGAAATTTATGCACATTACCGTGCCGCAGACAAAATCGATTATTGAATTTTATGTGATCATCACTCTTATTGAAATGTTGAGTTGGGTGTTTAATTTCATTTATGTCATGACGGCAGGCGGCCCGGGAAATAAGACGCTTGTGTTGGAATATTTGATTTATAAGAAAGCGTTTGGCGGTGGTGATTTCAATATTGCAATGGCGATCAGCGTAGTACTTCTTGCTATTGCGGCAATATTGATTGTAATACATCAGATTGTTATGAGAAAAGAGGAGTGAAAGAATGAAACGAAAAAGAGGAGGAATAGTCTCCCAGCTATTGATGATTTTACTTGTGGTCGTTATTATCTTTCCGTTATATTTTATGACAGCGAATTCGTTTAAAACGCATGAAGAATATGTCAATAATATGGCAGGCCTTCCGCAAACATTTACAGTACAAAACTTTGTGGAAGCTTTCCGGGGAAAACCGTTCGGACAATGGTTTATGAATAGTTTGATTCTTACAGTTGCAGCGGTTTTTATTACGGGAATCATTGCACTGCTGGCAGGATATGCCTTTGCAAAGATGAGGTTTAAAGGGAAAAAAGTGTTGTTCAACATGATCGTTCCGCTGATGTCTGTTCCTCCGGTTGTTATGATTATACCGCAGTTCCGGATTATTAAAATATTGGGTCTGGTAAATACACGTGTTTCTGTGATATTAATATATATAGGAATTATGTTGCCTATGACGATATATTTGATGAGAAATTTCATGAAAACAGTACCGGATTCTTTGTTAGAGGCAGCGGAGATTGACGGGTGCAGTAAGCGGAAGGCGTTGACAAAGATTATGATTCCGCTGAGCGTTCCGGCGCTTATTACTTCATCACTTGTAAATCTTGTATGGGTATGGAACGAGCTGTTGATTTCGCTTGTTTTTCTTCAGAAAGAAGAATTGCGAACCTTAATGGTAGGGATTACTTTATTTAAAGGACGTTTCACATTAAATATACCTGTTATTATGGCAGGGTTGGTTATTGCGACAGTGCCGATCGTGTTGATATATATATTTGCGCAGAAATATCTTGTTGAAGGTATGTTGGCAGGTTCGGTCAAAGAGTAAGAAATAAAGGGGGATATGCTTTGAAAATCTATAATCCGACAGATATAGGAGATCGAAATAAACTAATGATCTTACGGCTGATAAAAGTATATGATGGAATTTCCAGACAGGAAATTTCAAAAAGGATGCATTTAAGTGCACCGGCGGTAAGTAATAATGTAGCGGCCTTGATCGAAAACGGGATTGTATATGAAAACGGCTGTGACGATACGAGCTTGGGAAGAAAGCCGAGACAATTAAGTTATAAAGGAGACCTTTATTATGTGATTTCGGTTGAATTGATGCCTAAAAAAGTTCGTGCAGGTATTGCAGATCTGTACGGTGAAGTTCAGCAGTGGACAGAAAAGGAGATCATAGTAGAAAACGGAGTGGACGAGGTTCTCGGGCAGTTGGATTCTGCGATAGACGAGTTGCTTGAAAAGCGAAAAAAGGATGTAGATGTGATTGCGATCGCAGTAGGTGTTCCTGCGCTGACAGGCCAGAATGATTTAAACGATCTCTTTGGAACATATTTGCCGGAATGGAAAAATGTCGATTTGAAAGAGCATATTTTACAGAAATATAATGTAGAAGCGATTATTGTAAATGACGTTGAATTGGCGCTGATCGGAGAACGTGAAAGAGGCGTAGGAAAAAAACAGACGAATATTGTTTACATAAAATACGGAGAAGGCTTTGCGGCAAGGGCGATTGTGGACGGATATCTTCTAAAAGGAAATAATATGGCGGCGGGAGAATTAGGTTATTATCTAGAATCATTGGAAGAGATGACAGATGAGTTTGTATGTCCCGGACGATTTGAAAAAAAGGTGTGTCAAAATATTTTCTCAGAATGCGGTGAAAAAAACGGCTTGTCAGATCTTATTTTGCGAGCTGAACAAGGTGATGAGGCGGCAGATGCCATTGTGAAAAAAATTATAAGAAAAATCGCCGTTGTCATCGCCAATACCGTATTGATGTTAAACTCTGAGATGGTGATATTAGGCGGAGATTCAGAAATTTTTACAGAGGAAAATATTGTTGAGATCAAGAAAATATTAGAAAAAGTTTGTCCGTTTGTTCCTGAAGTCGTAACTTCAAAGTTAGGCGCAGATGCTCCGATCATAGGTGGGATAAAAGTTGCATTGGATTATGCGGAAGAGCAGATCATTATGCTCTGGAAATCATAGGAGAATGATATGGAGGCATATATGGACATATTACTGAAAGAAAGACTGGTATCTTATTATGAAAAACATATTTTAGAAGATGTGATGCCATTTTGGGATCGGAGGTGCATAGATAAAGAATACGGCGGATATATTACTTGTTTTGACAGAGAAGGAAAGATGACAGATGATAAGAAATATATTTGGTTTCAAGGGCGTCAGCTATATATATATTCACTGCTTTATAACAAAGTACGCAAAAAGAAGGAGTGGTTGGAAAATGCAAAGCATGGTTTTTCATTTCTTGTAAAATATGGGTATGCGGGCGATGGAAGATGGAATTATGTATTGGACAGAAAAGGGAATGTTTTGGAAGGTACAATCTCAATATTTTCTGATTTTCATGTTTTGCAGGGGGTGGCAGAATACCTTAAAATAGAAGAAGTAAGAACGCCGGAAAATATGGAACTTTTAAAAACTTGTTATGAAACGATGGAAAAAAATGTATTTGATCCATGGTTTAAAGAAATATATGAAAATACATGGAGCCCGGTTTTTATATGGCATGACATGTATCTGACATGTCTGTCTACAACGGAAACATGTGCGGAAGTATTGGGGACGGATGTTACAAAAAAACTTTTGAATGAATGTGTCGATAAGATTGCTAACTGGTTTGCAAATGATGAATATAACGTAGTGTTTGAAGCGGTTACAAGAGAAAATAAAATTGATATTGAGTCAGACAAAGGCCGCTTTATTAATCCGGGACATATGCATGAATCAGCATGGTTTCTTATGAAGGCAGGAGTATTGCTGGAAGACAAGCAGATTACTATGCGCGGTATACAGATTGCCCGTTGGGCAAATGCCGTCGGAAAAGATGAAGAGTATGGTGGAATTATTTCATATGCAGACGCATTGGGGGAAACACCTCGCCCGATCGACTGGTTTAAAGAAACGAACTCTTTATGGAATGAAAAAGTATGGTGGCCGAATGCAGAGGCGTTGACAGCTTATGCACAGGCGTATTGCTATACGAAAGACAGTTATTTTCTTCAAGAATTTTTAGATCAGCATAATTATTGTAAAGAAAAGTTTTTTGATTCACAATATAAAGAGTGGTTTGAACGACTGGAATATGACGGAACCGTAAAAAACAGTGCAAAAGGAACACCGTGGAAATGTGCGTTTCATCTTGTGAGAGCGCTTGTGTTTACATTAGAAGCATTTTCGGAAATGGAGGCGGTATAGTGTATTTTCTGGGGATTGACGGAGGGGGAACAAAAACTGATTTTTTACTGTTAGATGAAAACGGAAAAACGATTGCACAGCGCAAGATAGGAACTATTTCTTATAAGCACGTTGGAATGGATTATGTGACAGAATTACTGAGAGAAAATATAAATCAAATATTAGACGGGAATGATGCCTATATATGTCTTGCCTTTCCGAATTGGGGAGAATCAAGAGTAAATGATGAACGCTTTTTATGCCGGATTGACAAAATTACAGATAGGCCGATGAAAATTGTAAACGACAGCGCCGCGGGATGGGCAGGATCTTTGGGATTAGAAGAGGGGATCAATCTTGTGGCAGGAACAGGTTCGATCGCTTATGGACAAAATAAGTTTGGCACAGAAGCTCGTGCGGGCGGATGGGATGATGGTTTTTCTGATGAAGGCTCTTGTTATTGGTTGGGAAAGAAAGCGTTGGAGCTGTTTTCAAAAGAGAGTGACGGAAGGGTAAAAAAAGGAAAGTTACTCGAGATTTTCCGATACAATTTTAATTTAAAAAATGACTTTGACCTTATAGACATTTTTGATGAAGTGTATAAAAATAATCGTACAAAAACAGCTGAACTTCAAAAATTGCTTTTACAGGCAGCGATGCAAGGAGATGAAGAAGCAATACGTTTGTATGAGGCTGCGGCAGAAGAATTAGCGCTGATCATAGGCGCTGTTTATAGAAAACTGGAATTTTCGGGAGACACGATCGTATCTTATTCAGGTGGATTGTTTCATGCAGGAGATTTTATATTAAAGCCACTGGTGCGGAAGCTCGAGGAAAATGGAATTTGTCTTTGTCCTCCTAAATATTCGCCTGTACAGGGAGCGGCGCTTTTGGCGGCGAGAGAATATAGCAGAGACGGTGAATTTTTATCACGAATAAAAGCAGGCTTAGAATAAGAAAAAGAGAATATCCGCGGCAGATTGCGATTTTTTGCTGCGAGATATTCTCTTTTATTTTATATTATGTTTATAATTATTTTGCCGGATATTTTTATTTGGTGATAAAATCACAGACATAATTTCTATTATGTGTTATTATACTTATATAATGTGCAATGAAAATTATAAGAGAGTAAGATCGACACATAAAAACAAGAGAAAAACAGGAGGAACGATTTATGAGATTAAAAGATAAAGTAGCGATTATTACAGGAGAAAGCCGTGGAATCGGATTTGCGACAGCAGATGCATTTTTAAGAGAGGGTGCGAAAGTTGCTGTTGCGGCGAGCAGTGAAAAAAACGCGGAAGCGGCAGTCGAGAAGTTAAAAGCGATTCATCCGGATGCAGAAGTGGTAGGGATCAGTCCGAACCTCGGAAGTTTTGAAAGTGTGAAAGAAGAATTTGATAAAGTAGAGAAACAGTTCGGACGTATTGATATTTTGGTGAATAATGCGGGGGTTTCCGAGAGCACTCCGTTTACATCTTATACAGAAGCTGATTTTGATCGTGTGATCGATCTGAATGTAAAAGGTGTATTTAACGCAACACGCGCGGTAGTTGACGGAATGATTAAAAATCACAGCGGGGTTGTCCTGAATACGTCTTCAATGGTAAGTATTTCCGGTCAGCCGAGCGGATTTGCTTATCCGGCGTCTAAGTTTGCGGTAAACGGTACGACGATCTCTCTGGCAAGAGAGCTTGGGCCAAAAGGAATCCGTGTCAATGCAGTTGCTCCGGGAATTACGGAAACAGACATGATGAAAGCCGTTCCGAAAAACGTGATCGAGCCGATGATCGCACAGATTCCGCTTCGCAGACTCGGACAGCCGGAAGACATTGCAAATGCATTTGTATTTCTTGCATCTGATGAAGCGTCCTATATTACAGGCGTAGTTCTTAGTGTAGATGGAATGGCGCGCGCGTAAATATGGCGTTGCAATATTGTTTGCAAAATAATTTACCGGGAAGGGATTCCTTTTCATATATTTGAACATGTGCTAATATAATATCTCAGCGGAAGTTGTTCCGTTGAGATATTTTAAATTTCTGGGATGGTGAATATATGGCGCGTCAAAATGAGCGGAAAATGAAATTATATATGGAAGCGGGTCTGGCGGTACTTCTTGTTTTAACGATTGCACTGGCATCAGTATCAGGGCGGCTCTCTTCGCAGGCACATGAGAAGGACAAGAATAAGCAGGAAGCGGCTGTACAAGGAGAAGCGGAAGTTTACGAAAAAAACAAAGGAAATGATCAAGAGAAAAATGAAGTGAAAGACCAAAGGGAAAACAACGCTCAAAATACAGCGGGAAATGCTGAAGAATCACAGGAAACGATCGCTGACGGACAGTATCCGATTATGGGAAACAGCCGCGTAACAGTTGATGAGATGGTAGATTATTTTCAGACGGCAGGAAAACCTTATCCGAAAGAAGCTCTTTCCAAAGGTGGAGCAGAGTCTATAGAAGTGTTTTGCAGGATGTATTATGATGAAGCGGTGGCAGAAGGCGTTCGTCCGGAAGTTGCTTTTGTGCAGACGATGAAAGAAACGGGATTTTTGCAGTATGGCGGAGATGCTTCTGTCGAACAGTTTAATTTTGCGGGATTAGGTACAACAGGCGGGGGTGTGCCCGGGAACTCTTATCCTGATGTGCGGACCGGGATCAGGGCGCAGATTCAACATCTGAAAGCATATGCCACAGCAGACCCTTTGAATGGGAAGTGTGTAGATGATCGGTATGAGTATGTAAAAAAAGGAACGGCTCCATATGTGGAATGGCTGGGGCAGCAGGAAAATCCTGAAGGGCTTGGCTGGGCAACGGGAGATAACTACGGATATGATATCGTCCGAATGATCCACGATATGAAGAAATAGAAATATTGTTAGCTAAAATTGTGTAAAATACACAAAAAATTGAAGGGAAACACTGTTGTTTAGCACGAAAAATTCAGTGGTTTTGTCAAGGGCAATCTCATTGAAAAACAATATGGCGAATAGTATAATTTAAAATAAGGTGTAAAATGGAAAATCGTAGATGGTTTAATACGGTTTTTCTTTTTTGTAATGGCGATAAGCCAAAGTCTGAGTTCGCCGAGAACTTGGCGATCGCTTACAATCCCGGAATATGCCTTTTGGCACTTCGGGGGGATTGACATGAGCCTAAAAATAAACGGAGGGAAAAAGTATGAAAAAAAGAGGAAGGGCTTTAGCGCTTCTGCTTGCCGCGGTTTTAACGGTCAGTAGTGTGCCGGGAACAGTTATGGCGGCAGATGGCGTGAAGCCCCAAGACGGAACAACGAAAGAACAGCCATTCTGGAGTGGAACGGGAGGAAGTACAAGGTTTAGAATTCCGTGTCTTGTATCTCTTGATGACGGCACATTGGTAGCCGGCTGCGATGCCAGATGGAATACGAGTTTAGACGGTGGTGGACTGGATACGATCGTATCCCGTTCGACAGACAAAGGAAAGACATGGCACTATACGTTTGCTAATTACCTTGGTGATAACGGGAACACGCATAATAACAATTCTACAGCGTTTATCGATCCTGCCATGGCAACGGACGGAGAAAAGGTGTACATGATTGCAGACCTTTTTCCGGCAGGATATGCGCTGAATGGCGCGAGTCATGCACCGGTCGCAGGTAAAAGTCATGATGAGAACGGAAATATTCTTCTGGCAGACGCAAGGAAATGGCAGAATTGTTGGGTAAATGATCGTCAGAATGAAGCTAACTATACATATCATTTGGAAAAGAATGATAAGAAAGAATCTGATTCTGCATATGTGATTAAAGATGCGAATGACGCAATCGTAGAAGGTTATACAGTTGACGCTTATTTTAATATTAAAGGGAAAGATGTAGATGCGAATCTGTTTGAAGCTGATTCGCCGTTTCAGGTATGGCCGACAGATTATTTGTACCTGACAACATCGGAAGATGCAGGAGCAACGTGGTCTGTACCTACGATTGTCAATATGAGAAAAGATCATGAGCAGTCTCTTTTAGTAGGACCGGGACGAGGTATGGTTACTTCTAAAGGCAGGATCTTATTTACGGCATATGAATTTACAGGTTCAGATAAAAATAGCGTGGCTATTTATTCGGATGATGGCGGTAAGACGTGGGAAAGAGGAAAGTCTGTATCTGGATGGAGTTCAGAAGCAGTTGTAACTGAGGCAGATGGAAAATTGTATATGTTTACTCGCCATGGCGGATATTATACATCGGATGATTTTGGAGAAACATGGTCAACGCAAAAAAATATGGGGATTAGTTACTGGCTGAATTGTCAGTTGACAGCAATTACATATCCGAAGAAAATTGATGGTAAAACAGCAATCTTGTTTGCAACTCCATCGTCTTCATCGGGACGTGCGGCGGGAAAGATTTTCGTAGGCTTAGTGCAGGATGACGGAACACTTGACTGGAAATATAACTACAGCATTAACGGATCTGCATATTACGCATACTCTTGTCTGACAATTCTTCCTGACGGAACGATCGGTCTTCTTTATGAGAGTGACGGAACTGTGATTACGTATGAAGATTTTGATATTGAAGACGTTGCAAAAGGCGCAGCAATCGGAAATATCTGGTGCACAGACGAAAACGGTACTGTGGCAGATGTTACAATGACATCTGATATATCGAAAAAACTGACAGTAAACGGCTTAAAAGATGGCGCAAAAGTGGAAGTTTCTTCTGACAATGAAAACGCAGTAACAGCAGCATATGCTGACGGCGAAGTGACATTGACATCTAAAACAGTAACAGGAATGGAAAAAGCGACTGTAACAGTTGAGTCTGAAGGTGAAAAGACGACAGTCGATGTAATCGTAACAGATGAAAAAGATTATGAGATCGTAGATCTTCGTGTAGGAGATACGAAAACATATACAGACAAGACAGGAAATTACAGTGACAGCACATTAGACGGTCTTGATAAAAATATTGCAGATGTGACATTGGTAGGAGAGGATGCACAGGCAGTTGAGAAACAGGTAAAAGCACAGCTTGCAACTGCACAGGCGAATTTTAATGGAGAGAAAGTCTCCTTGGATAACTGCATGTTTACATTTGAGAGTGTGGCAAATAAAGAAAATACATATAAAATTTCCGCACAGGCTGGAGATAAGAAAGTATATGTGAACCATAAAAAAGCACCGTCACAGTGTGTAAGCACAGAGACAGAGACAGAAATTTTATTAGAGTCACATGAGGATGGAACGGTATCTTTAAAAGATATGACAGAAGGAACAGGCGGTGCATATCTTTATTTCTGGAAGGGCGATACTTCTAAGCTGCACTTTGACAGATACAGCAGTGATGTGGCACAGTGTCACATGGAATTATGGAAAGCGGCGCCAGGTGCAAAAAATGATCTGGGAATGCCGGGGTATGAGAAAGTGACAGATATTTCTCAACTTACAAGCGGTACGAAATATTTAATTACGGCAAAGGCGGATGATGGAACTTATTATGCGGTAAATCCATCTGCTGCAAGCAGTAATTTTAATCATGTTGCAAAAGTAGTTGAAGAAAATATCCCGATAAAAGAAGAGGCTTCGGTAGCGCTTGGAACTAATGCACAGTTTGATAATGGCGGTGAGAAGAAGATCAGTAAATGCCTGTTTACGTTTGATAAACAGGAGGGAACAGAAAACCAGTATAAGATCACAGCAGTAACAGAGGATGGGAAAAAGGTTTATCTCGGACCAAAATCATCATCAGGAGCTAACAGACCACTTGTCGAGACAGAGGCGGTTATTACGGTTGCTAAAAATGGAGAAGCATTTACGTTACAGCAGGCAGAAGACGCTTCAAACAGCAAATATTTGTATTTTTGGAAAGATGATGCAAGTAAATTCCATTTCGATAGAAATGGTTCTGTAGATAGTAAAGGCAAATGTGATTTTGAACTTTATCGAAAAGATGACAATGTAGTTGATAGTGAGATCCCAGGATATACAAAAATCAGTGAACTCTCAGAAATTGAGAACGGTGGTCAATACTTGATCGCTATGAAGGCAACTGTAGAAGGCAATAATTACTATTTGTTGAATCCGGCAACGGGAAATGAAAAATATAGCTATGTTGCGAAGGTAACAGGCAAAATGTATGAAGATGAGACAATCGGTGCTAAGACAGATATCACAATTACCGGAAAAGCAGAAGGCAAAACATCTGTGAAGATCGGTAACAAGACATACTTCATCTTCGTGAAAAATGATGTGGAAGAAGTAACAATCAAGATCGGCGAGACATATAACGTACCGGGCAAGATTTTAAATGAATCCGAAGTGACAAAAGACGGTATCGTAAGTTTGGAAAAACGTGAGAACATGCCGCCTTACAAAGCAATTTCAGAAATCACAGAAGGAACATATTTATTCGGAAATAATAGTCATATCATGCTGAATACGGTAAGTACAGCAGCAGGTTCTGAAAAAGGTCTTGGAATGAAAGCGGTCAACTTTAATAATGATGAGACTGCGAAAGACTTTATGTGGACGCTTACCAAATCAGGCGAAGGCTATACGATGAAAGATGCCGCGTCAGGCAAATACATTAATATTTCTGGAAATAATGTGGAACTGAAGGATGCAGAGCAGGTATTGACGATCAGAGCAAGAGCAAACGGAGGATTCTCTGTTTCGGCAAATAATTATTATCTGAACAACTGGGCAGGAAATAATAATAAAGTTGCAGCTTATCCGAGTGATGATAACGGATGGAGCTTCTACAAAGCATCTGCCGGAAACGTAGTAACAGGTGTGAAAGAAGGAACAGTAACTGTAGCGGCATCAGAAGGAATAAACTATAAGATCACGGTGGTAAAAGACGTTCCTGAAGTAAAAGAGTACACAGTAACGGCAACAGTAAATGATGAAGCGATGGGTACGGCAAAGCTTAGCCCGGAAGTTGATAAGTACAAAGAAGGAACAGAAGTAACGGCAACTGCGAAAGTAAAAGACGAAAGCAAATATGAGTTCGTAAACTGGACAGTAGGCGATGAAGAAGTTTCTAAGAAGGCAGAGTACAAGTTTACAGTTGACAAAGACATGGAGCTTAAGGCGAACTTCAAAGCAAAAGATCCTGTAGAAGAAACATTTACAGTAAAAGTAAAAGCAAATGACGACAAGATGGGAACTGTAGCGGTCGATCCGGTGAAAGAAAACTATGCAAAAGGCGATACAGTAATCGTGATCGCAGAAGCAAAAGAAGGATATGAGTTTGTAAACTGGACATCGGAAGGTAAAGTATTCTCCGATTCTGCAGCGTACGAGTTTGCTGTAGATAAGGATATGGAACTGACAGCGAACTTCAAAGCGAAAGAAGAGCCGAAACCGCCGGTAACAGAAGATACATTCAAGCTGAACGTAACTGTAAACGACGACAAGATGGGAACAGTAAAACTTGATCCTGCAAAAGAAAGCTATAAAGCAGGAGATGTCGTAACGGCAACTGCAACGGCAAAAGACGGATACAAGTTCGTGAACTGGACAGTAGACGGTAAGGAAGTTTCCGATAAAGCAGAGTATGCATTTAAAGTGGACAGAGATGTAACATTGAAAGCAAACTTTGAAAAAGTAGCGGCAGATCCGAAACCTGAAACTCCAAAACCGGAGGATCCGAAAGATGAGGATAAAGCAATTCAGACAGGAGACAACGGCGTATCACCGATCATTCCGCTTGCAGGATTAGCATTAGCGGCAGGAGCGGCAGTTACAGTTCTTCGGAAAAAAGAAGACTAATCGCCGGATATTCAAACTGATGAGAATAATTTGAAATCAGAATGAAAAAATAAAGATTTAAAACAGTGAGACGGCGCTGATCTATTTTACGGATCAGCGTCGTTTTTACATATTAGGCTTTAGCCTGTCTCAAATAAGTGCGTGGTGTGCAGTTATTTGAGACTAAAATCCACCTGCTATGCGGGCAATGTCATCAACTTAAGATATATCAAAAATATAAAATAAAAATGTCTAAAAGCACTTGATAAAATGCGAAAAAAATGTTGCCTTGCGTTGATTACTTTTTCAATGCGAGGTGATTTTATGAATACAAAACTTTTAACATCCATTTTACAATCTTCCAATGACCTTATTACATCAGAAGATTTCTTGACAAGGCATCGTATAGGTAATGCTTTTACACGTTCTGGAAAGCTTTCTTTTTCTAACTTGATTTATTTTGTGCTCCAGTCGGTTCATAAATCCATTCCTATAAACTATGCCCGATTTTTAGAAAATTTTCCATCTGATCTTCCAATATTTGTATCAAAACAGGCAATTTCAAAGGCAAGACAGGGTATTTCTCATAAAGCATTTCTTGAATTATTCCGTCTTTCTGTGAAACAATTCTATTTTCAACCAGTAAATTTACGCACTTGGAATGGTTTCCATATTTATGCCGTTGACGGAAGTACGATACAGATTCCGGAATCAAAAGAGAATTATGAAGTGTTTGGAGGTAACCCAAACAAGACAAAAATCATATCGCCTCTTGCTTCCGCATCCGTTCTTTATGATGTAATAAACGATATTCTGATTGACGTTTCTCTTCATCCCTATCGTTACAATGAACGGGAATCGGCTAAAGCTCATGTAGATTTTTTACCTAGGTTTCCAAACAGTATCATACTTTTTGACAGAGGATATCCTTCCGAAGACATGTTTCACTATCTAAACTCCAAAGGAATTCTGTTTCTTATGCGTGTGCCAAAGACGTTTAAGAAAGCTATATCGGAACAGGAAGATGCTTTGTTTACATATCCTGCTTCTTGTAATAAAGAATCCCTTACTTTAAGGAGCATTCACTTTTTATTGGAAGACGGCAGCACAGAATATCTAGTGACAAATCTGATGCCCGAGCAGATAGCTAAGGAGAACTTTCCAGATTTATACCAGTTTCGTTGGGGAGTTGAAAGCAAATATAGAGAACTTAAGAACAGGCTTGAAATAGAAGCCTTTAACAGCATTAAGCCTGCCAGTATCCAACAGGAGTTCTTTGCAGCAATGTATTTATCCAATCTAGTTGCGGTTATAAAGTCGGAATCAGATTCAAAAATCATTGTGTCTATCAATAATAGGCATGCTTACCAGGCTAACCGTAGTTATATATTAAACCGTATAAAAAACTGTATCGTACACCTTTTGCGGTCGCCCTTGTCCATATGTTACGAGATGATATGCCGGATAGTGGAAGAAGCTTCCAAAACATGTCCCATTATCCGCCCTGATAGAAAGTTTGGTAGATACCGAAAACATACACGTCGGAGATATTACAGCCATATGAAAAGCTGTATTTAAATAAAAACATAACCAAAAGGCTATCGGACTGTTAAAAAAATCAGCAGTCCTATTTGTGATGCGATTATTTGTAACAATAAATCCAATCACTTTATTAGCATACAGCTTTTTTTAACAAATACTCTTAAGTTAACGACATTGCCCGTTTTACGGGTGGGGGGCGACTGGCGCTCGGCACATACAGATGTCCGCTCGCAAAAACATGCAAGCATGTTTTGTGCTTCCCGAACACTATATGGCTGAACTGTTGCGTTAAAGTCTTAAGATTCTCTAAAAATCTTGACAAATACGGCGCTTATGTCTATAGTATGTGGTAGTTATTTTAAGGTAAAGGTATTGATGAAGAGGAGTACATTATTCCAACCGCCAGAGAGAACTGCCCGGAGAATTTAAGGAAGCTTTGCAGGAGATTGAGCAAAAGATGAAGAAGATCCGGCTGAAAGGCAGTTTCGGAAAAAGGATGATGGAAGGTAGCTTCTGAACCGGATGATTGAACGATTGAAGTAGGTTATCCCGGAGTAGTTCCCGTTATAGAATGTGAGAGATATATGTGTGACAGCATATATGAAATAAGGTGGTACCGCGGAGAATTCGCCCTTTACAGATGTAAAGGGCGTTTTTTGTTGCCAAGCATGCGATAAAACAGTCCGGTGGACTGTTTTGAGTATCGGCGGCTGGTCAAAGTCGGGTTTGTCCGAAATTTTGGCGCGTGCAAAGTGCCAAGCCCCTCACTTATGAGGGGCGGAGAGTTGAAGTGGGCTTGCTCACTTTGTTCAATAAAATGAGGGAAAGCAAAGAAAGGAAAAAAGAATGAGCAAAGAACTGGCAAAGACATATGATCCGAAAGCGATCGAAGAAAAATTATATGAGAAGTGGTGTGAAAACAAATATTTTCACGCTGAGGTTGACAGGAGCAGAAAACCGTTTACAACGGTGATGCCGCCTCCGAACATTACCGGAAAACTTCATATGGGTCATGCGCTTGACAACACATTGCAGGATATCCTGATCCGTTATAAGAGAATGGAAGGCTACAATGCGTTATGGATTCCGGGAACGGACCATGCGGCTATCTCTACAGAAGTAAAAGTTACGAATCAGCTCAAAGAAGAAGGTATTGATAAGAAAGAACTTGGACGGGAAGGATTCCTTGAGCGTACATGGCAGTGGAAAGAAGAGTATGCCGGAACAATCGAGAATCAGCTTAAGAAGCTCGGTATTTCCTGCGACTGGGACAGAGAGCGTTTTACGATGGATGAGGGATGCTCGAAAGCGGTTGAAGAAGTATTTATCAAATTATATGAAAAAGGATATATTTACAAAGGATCAAGGATCATCAACTGGTGTCCGAAATGTAAGACATCTCTTTCAGATGCAGAGGTAGAGCATGAAGAGCAGGAAGGACATTTCTGGCATATCAAATATCCGATCGTAGGAACAGACCGTTTCCTTGAGATCGCGACAACGCGTCCGGAGACGCTTCTTGGAGATACGGCGATCGCGGTACATCCTGATGACGAGAGATATCAGGATATTATCGGCAAAAACGTGATCCTTCCGCTTGTAAACAGAGAGATCCCGATCGTGGCGGATTACTATGTAGACAAAGAGTTCGGAACAGGAGCGGTAAAGATCACTCCGGCACATGACCCGAATGACTTTGAAGTAGGAAAACGTCATGATCTGGAAGAGATCAATGTAATGAACGATGACGCTACGATCAATGAAAAGGGCGGAAAATACGCAGGTATGGAACGCTATGAGGCGAGAAAGGCAATCGTAAAAGATCTTGAAGAGCAGGGATATCTCGTGAAAGTTGTTCCGCATACACATGCAGTCGGAACACACGACCGATGCGGTACGACAGTTGAGCCGCTCATCAAACAGCAGTGGTTCGTGAAGATGGAAGAGCTTGCAAAACCGGCGATCGAGGCGCTCAAAAGCGGAGAATTAAAATTTGTGCCTGAACGTTTCGATAAGATTTATCTTCACTGGCTTGAAAATATCAAAGACTGGTGTATTTCCAGACAGATCTGGTGGGGACACAGAATTCCGGCATATTACTGTGACGAATGCGGAGAATTTGTCGTAGACAGACACGCTCCGGAGAAATGCCCGCATTGCGGATGCACGCATTTTACACAGGATGAAGATACGCTTGATACATGGTTTTCATCAGCGCTCTGGCCGTTCTCTACACTCGGCTGGCCTGATAAGACGGAAGATCTTGATTACTTCTATCCGACAGACGTGCTTGTGACAGGATACGACATCATTTTTTTCTGGGTGATCCGTATGGTATTCTCAGGATATGAGCATACAGGAAAATCTCCGTTCCACACAGTACTGATCCACGGACTTGTAAGAGATTCACAAGGCCGAAAGATGAGTAAGTCTTTAGGAAACGGAATCGATCCGCTGGAGATCATCGACAAGTACGGCGCGGACGCACTTCGTCTGACTCTTGTTACCGGAAATGCACCGGGAAATGACATGCGTTTCTATAATGAGAGAGTTGAGGCAAGCCGTAACTTTGCCAATAAAGTATGGAACGCATCCCGTTTCATTATGATGAATATGGATGAAAATATTATTGACGAACCGTCTCATGATCTGTTTACTCCGGCAGACAGATGGATCTTATCGGCTGCGAATACGCTTGCAAAAGACGTGACGGACAATATGGACAAATTTGAGCTTGGTATTGCGGTTCAGAAAGTATATGACTTTATATGGGATGAGTTCTGCGACTGGTATGTAGAGATGGCAAAATTCCGTATTTACCACAAAGAGGAAGCTCCGGAGGCCGCAAACTGCGCTCTCTGGGTATTGAAAACTGTGTTGGCTCAGGGATTGAAACTGCTTCACCCGTTTATGCCGTTTATAACAGAAGAGATTTACGGGGCGCTCGTTCCGGAGGAAGAGTCGCTTATGATGTCCGAGTGGCCGAAATACAAAGAAGAGTGGAATTTTGCGCAGGATGAGTTTGTCATGGAACGCGTGAAAGCGGTGACAAGAGGCATCCGAAACATCCGTGCGGAGATGGACGTTCCGAACAACCGTAAAACAAACGTATTCATCGTCAGCGAAAAAGAAGAACTGACAAAAGCGATTGAAGGATTTAAACAGTCGGTAATGCCGCTTATGTTGGCGTCCGACATCATCGTGCAGAGCACAAAAGAGGGAATAGAGGACAATGCGGTATCCATCGTAGTTCCTGATGCGGTCGTATATCTGCCGCTTGAGGATCTTGTGGATTTCGAGCAGGAAAAAGAGAGACTTACAAAGGAAGAAGAGAGACTGAACAAAGAGATCAAACGTGCGAAAGGAATGCTTGCAAACGAGAAGTTCGTAAGCAAAGCTCCGGAGGCAAAAGTTCAGGAAGAGAGGGACAAACTCGAGAAATACGAGCAGATGCTCGCACAAGTAAAGGAGAGAATGGTAGGTCTTGGCTAATATAAAAGGTTTTTTTACAAAAGTCAGAAATCTGAAAAAAGAAGATATTAAGGAACACTTTAAAAAGAGGAAAGAACGCAGGCAGATGATCTTGGAAAAACGGCGCAATGGAAAGTTCGCCAAGAAGATGCAGCCGGTTTATAAGTGGATGAACCGGCTGTCTGTTCCGCTTCAGTTTCTGCTTGCATGTATCATTAACTTTTTCATCGAAGTCATCTCAAGACTTTCGTTTGGAGAGGCGTGGGCGTATCTTACAAAAACGCCGCTTGTGTTTTTGTATAATTCATACATGATATTCGTTACATTTACGATCGTTTATCTGGTGCGAAGGCGTGTGTTTACAAGAATATTGCTCAGCGTGTTCTGGCTGTTTTTGGGAATCTGCAACGGATATCTGCTGACGAAGCGTGTAACCCCCTTTAATGCACAAGATTTGAAAGTCCTTTCAGACGCATTGGAGTTGACGGGAAATTATTTTAACACGTTTGAGCTTATTATGATCATTATCGGTGTGACCGCTTTGATCGTATGGGTCGTTTCGATGTGGAAACGGGGCGGACAGTACACAGGAAAGATGCACCGCTGGATCGCGCTTGGCGGAGTTGTCGCTTCCTTTGTCGGCTGTATGGCGCTGACAAATCTGGCGATTGACAAACGTGTCATTTCTAATTACTTCGGAAACATTGCGTTTGCATATGAAGATTATGGATTTCCGTATTGCTTCTCGGCAAGTTTGTTTAATACAGGGATCAACGAGCCGACAGGATATGGCAAAGAGACGATGGAGAAGATCAACGAAGAAGAAAAACTGACGAAAAGTTCGACGGGAAGATCGGAAGA
>ENA-OPWX01001160-OPWX01001160.1-human-gut-metagenome-genome-assembly--contig:-NODE-1160-length-19898-cov-1.920123_pt1 | contig 19898 bp, 30 predicted proteins | sample MGYA00241514_ERZ502020 | MGnify/ENA primary metagenome ERZ502020 (study PRJEB25962, sample SAMEA2042105) | human gut metagenome | biome: human gut; feature: human-associated habitat; material: faeces... | reverse complement strand
CTACTACTAAGAACCAGTTAATTTTCCCTGACAAAACTCTTTACTCTGGAGATGAAATTGTTCCAGCGAACAACATGACCATTGTATATGAGTTCTTCACGGATGGTTATTCCATTTATTGCGATCGTCGAATTTATAAGTAAAGGAGAATGGATATGTTTACTAATAATATTTATATTAAGAATGCTCATCGAGTAAAGGCTTATAAGGGTGACATTGGAGTTCAGCTTGATCAGTTTGATAACGATCATCATATGAAGCGAAACGATACTCTGAGAGCTGAATATAAGTACTGGGTTCTTTCTAATTCTGTTGGTGCTGAAAAGGCTAAGACCCAGATGTCTGTTTACGAGCGTCAGCTGCTTAATATTTAAAAGAGGAAAATTAAAATGGCTGAAGAAAATATCTATATTAAGAATCATGCAACAGTTCAAGCATATAGAGGCAAGACTTTAGATATTAAGCTTAATAAGTTTGACCAGATGCATTTTATCACTGAGAAAAATGATGCTGCAAGACAAGAATACAAGAATTGGTTAGAGTCTGAAGAGAATAAAAATAATGAAAAGGCTTCTGATGAAACCGATTCTGTTAAGCCTAATAATTTATAATCTTTAAAAATCAGATAAACAGAAATAATACAAAAATTTATAAAAATTTTTAAATTTATTATTTACATATAATACAATATATGTTATAATAATATATGGGGCTAAATATAGTCCATAAACTTGTAAAGGAGTGATTGCATGGCAAAAGCTTACTATGGGTCTAAAATAAGTGACAACATGACAAAGACTCCTGAAGGTTTTCTAATTTGTCATAATGTACCAATTGCAAGAACAGGTACTTACAAGTATTTAGCAAGTGAAATTGGACTTGATGGTCCTGAAAAAGTAGTTGAAGTTTATCGGGAACCTGAAGAGGTTTTTGACCAACGAACTCTTGCAAGTTTTGAAGGTAAAGCTTTTACTGATACCCATCCTTCTGTTGATGTTAATACAGACAATTGGTCTATGTTTTCTAAAGGAGAGGTTTCCAATGTAAGAGTTGGCAAGGGAGAAAATTCTGATAAAATAGTTGCTGACCTCTTAGTGAGAGATCCGATTGTGATTGATGAAATACAATCTGGAGCTAAAAGAGAAGTATCGGCTGGCTATGAATGTGAGTATGTTGAAAAAAACGGCAAAGTTTATCAAACAAACATTAGAGGAAACCATGTTGCTTTAGTTCAGCAAGGAAGGGCTGGCAAGACGGTTTGCATAAAAGATGAGAAACCTAAAGAATCTTCAATACATGCAAAAAGATTATTAAGAAAAGCTAAAAGAATTATTTAAGGAGGAAAACTTAAATGGCTAATGAGAAGCGAGTTCGAGATGCAATTCGAAAGTTTCTTACTTGTATGCAGGCTCATGATGCTATCCCGGAGGGTCTGGCAGAGGATGCTCTGGAGATGACTGAGGAAGTAAATGATGCACTGTGCGAAACGACTGAGGATGAGGAAGCAAATCCGTTAGAGATTACTAAGGATGAAGAAAAGCCAGATGATCTTGATAAGAAGGTTGCAGATGGTGTTGTTCGAGCTCTTCGTGAACTTGGTTTTTACAAGGATCCCGCAATGAAGGCTCTTGATGAGCTGGAGGTTGAGGAGAAGGAAACTGAGGATGAGGATCCGGATGATCTTACTGAGGATGCAGATAACGAAGAGTCTGTTACTGTTGATCCGGAAAAGATGAAGGATTCTGCTACTTTACTTCGTACCATGAAGCCTATTATTGCTCAGATCAAGGATAGTAAGGAGCGTAAGAAGGCTGCGGATGCTCTGGCTCGTATGATTGGTAAGGTTCGTAAGACTACTACTGATTATGGAGATTTAATGAATATTCAGAAGAAGAAGGCTGCGAAGGATAGAAAGACTACTGACGCAGATTACGATTTTGGTATGCAGATTGCAAAGCGTTACAATCCACATTATAAGGAGGAAAAGTAAATGCCCGGTTCTACTATTGGTATTAAGCTTAATAATGGCTATGCAGGTACAGTTTCCCGAACTGCTGATTGTGTAATTCAGAATAGAATTGCTAAGGGTGCTGATATTGCTTTTGGTCAGGCAGTAATTCTCAACAATGATAATACTTTTTCTATTGTTGGTGAGAACACTACTGCAACCCAGATTGCAGGCATTGCGGTTCGTGAAGTAATTCAGGCAAATGTATTTAATCCTCAGAGCAATCCGAACTATGTAGCTGAGATGCCTTGTGATGTTCTGGTTCGTGGTCAGTGCACTGTAAAGTGCAAGCGTGGTACTCCTAAGGCTGGTGATCCGGTTTATGTACGTATTAAGCCGAACAGCACTTATAAGGATTCCCTTGTTGGTGATTTTGAGGCATCTGATGATGTTGGCAATGTAGTTGCTGTTCCTAATATTGAGTGGACTACTGGTATTCTGGATGCTAATAATGTAGCTGAGGTTACCGTTAAGACTCGTCAAAAGGGCTAATTGGAAGGAGATATAGAAAATGCCGAATATTATTACTGATGCAGCTTCTGGTGTTCCTTTCGGAAATGTTAATAATGTGCAAATGATGCGAGATGCTTCCCTTGGCTCGGGTATTCGAGCTATGGATGCTGCAGGTATTGCAACCGGTATGGCATTCCTGGAAGGTGAGCTTGAGAAGCGAGATCCCAAGGTTCGCGAGCCACTTACTTCTGTAACTTGGCCTCGTGATATTGTAGCTCAGACCGGTGGTGGTTGGGTTGATTTTACCTCTACTCTGGACGTAAGTTATGCAACTACTGGTGCTAATGATCAGTCCCTTGTTGGTGGTGCAACTAATGATATTAACCTGGTACAGGCTAATGTAAATAAGGATATTTACAAGGTATTCACCTGGGCACAAGGCATGAAGGTACCATTTGTAGATTCTCAGAAGATGCAGAGCATTGGTCGTTCCATTGATGCTATTCTGGATCGTGGTATTCGACTGAATTACAATAAGACTCTGGACCAGCTGGTTTATGGTGGTTTTTCCTCTGTAAATATTTCTGGTCTTGTTAATAATTCTGACATTACTGCAGCAATGGCTCCTGCTGGCACAGCTGGTGGCACTGAGTGGTCTACTAAGACTGTTGACGAGATTCTGTGGGATATTAACAAGGCACTGACCGAAGCTTGGGCAGCTTCTGAGTATGATGACTCTGCAATGGCAAATCATATTCTTCTTCCGCCCGACCGTTATTCTTATATTGCTTCGACCCGTATTGGTACTTCTGGTGATGAGTCTATTCTTTCTTATGTTTTAAAGAATAACATTGCTAAGAATCAGGGACATGATCTTCAGATTTATCCTTGCCGTTGGCTTAATGGTGCTGGCACTGCTGGTAAGGCTCGTATGCTGGTTTATGTAAATGATCAGGATAAGCTGTATTTTGATCTTCCGGTTCCACTTACTCGAGCAATGACTCAGCCTTCTGCTCTTCAATTTGCATATATTACTATTTATGCAGCTCAGATGGGTCAGGTAAAGTTCCTTTATACTCAGCCCGCTCGTTATGTTGACGGTATTTAAAGAAAGAGGTTCCAAAGAATGAAGATTTTTTCGAAAAAGTCGTTTGCAATTGGTGAAGGTGTTACTCAGGCAAATCCGACCGGAACTTGCTTTGTAACTCAGCCTGGTGCTTTTCATACTTTACCAGATTCCATGGCAAAAGATCCGATGCTTCAGGCAGCTGTTGCAGAGGGTTCCATTATTATCATGGATGGGAAGGAAGCTGAAAGTAAGGTAACTAATGATTTTGTTGATAACTCCAATGTAAAGGAAGTTACCCCAAAGTCTGAGGAAGAAGCTTTTTATGAAGAGCTTAAGGTAAAGTCTCGTGATGAGGCTATTAAGATGGCTGAAGATATGGGCATTAAGCTTGAAGGAAATGAAAAGACTGGTAAGATTAAGTCTCTGGTGATGAATGCTTATCGCGAAGAGAAGCTTTCTGATAACGAGTAATTAAATTAAAGGAGGTCCACTAAATGCCAATTCCAGATCTATGGCAAATGTTAGGTTATCAAAACAATGCTACAATGTTTATGGAGGCATTTAGTGGTGTCTCTAATACAATAGTTACAGACAATCCAGAGTTTACAAAAGAAGATTTCACAAGTATTTTTCCTGTTTTTCCAATTTCTGATAATTTTGATCCAGAAAGTCCATCTATACCAACAGCATACTTTAATTTGGTTTTAGCAATGGCTGATAAAGCTATTAAGTTTGATAGATATAAAGGTCAATGGAAATATTTAATGTGCTTATATTTAGCTCATTATTTTACTTTGTTTCTTCAAACTCAAAAAGGAGATGCTGATGCTCAAAAAGCATTACAAGGTGCATTACCAACTGGTGTAGCAACTTCTAAGTCTGTTGATGGCTTATCTATTTCTTATGATTTATTAGGAATGACGGATGATTTAGCTGGATATGGAACTTGGAAATTGACAATATATGGCCAGCAATTAGTTACATTAACAAAGATTTATGGACATGCTGGGATGTGGGTAAATGGCTAATTTTAGTTTTAAAGAGACCATTAACAACTACATGAAATTAAAAAAAGCATTAAACTTTTTAAAAGAAAATCCAGTATATGTTGGAATAGCAGAAGATACTACAGAAAGAAATAATGAAGATGAAAAAGAGAAGGTTAGCGTAACGAATGCTGATCTTCTCTTCATTCATACAAAAGGAAGTCCGGTAAATAATATTCCGGCAAGACCAGTAATTGAACCAGCGATTGAAGATGCAAGTGAAAAAATAAGTAAGCAAATGGGAATGGCTGCTAAAAAAGCCATGGAGAGTAATGAGGAAATGGCTATAAAGCATTTAAGCTTGGCAGGAATGTATGGCCAAAATGCTTCAAGAAGTTGGTTTACAAATCCAAAAAATAATTGGCCACCAAACTCTCCAGCAGTTATAGCAGCAAAGAAAAGAAAAGGAAGCACAGAACCGAAACCGTTAATAGACACAGGAGAGCTAAGAAAGTCAATCACGTATTTTGTTGACAGAAAAGGAACAAGAACTAAATGATAAATGTTTCTGAGCTAATAAATGATCCTGATTTTACTCAGCCAGGTAAATATTAGAAGGCGTAAAACTTCTGTTGTTGATTTTGAGCAATCAATTGAAGAAAGTGAATTTAATGTAATTGGTATAATAACCATTGCAAATGATTTAAGTGCCGAGCTTGGAGATTATTTTGACGAAGACTCGGAGTACATAAATATTTTCACTTATATGCCTCTTTTTACGACAGGACTTGGTGATGGTAAAAATGGAGCTAATGTAGGTCAAGGTTACCTTTCAGATATAGTTTTATGGAAGGGAAAAGAATACAAGGTAATTAAAGTTAAGAATGATAGTGAGTATGGTTTTGCTCAAAACTTAGCAATTTCTACTTCTATAAGAGGTGGCTAAATGTCTGAGATAATGCAAGGAACAAAAGAAATAGAAAAAATATTTGCAAATTTATTTGTTGATTATGCAAATGTAGTTCGAAATAAAGTATTACTTGCATATTCAGAAGAAGGCAGACCAGCTTTTAATATAGATAAATTTGCATATTTTATTTCTGTCTTTCCAGAAGTTGATGATAGAGAAACATATAAGAATAGAATAAATAAATACAATTCAGAAATAGAAAAGTTTGAACAATCTCAATATTCACAAAGAACTTTACGATTGCATATAACATCTTATGGAGAGAATACAGACAAAAGTTTGATTCGTTTTCAAAATATGTTATATAATTCAGATCTTAGTTATTATTTGTCAAAGAACTATCTTCATATAATTCCGGAAAGAACTAACGGAGTGATTAGGCTACAGGAAAAAATAAATGATAGATGGTGGACAAGATTTGATATAGATCTTTATTTTTATAATACAATCAAAATAGAAAATCAAGTATCTGCATTTGAAAATGTTGATATTAGAATGGAGGTAAATAAATGAGTATTTCGATGGACAAAATTGTAGATGTTTCGGTAGAAGTAAGCAATCCTTCTTCTATTGTTTCTAATTTTAACTTAGGCTTAATTATTGGTAATTCTACTGTCATTAATGCTAAAACTCGTTATAAGGAATATCAATATTCTACTTGGCAAACTCAGATGGTGACGGATGGATTTACCACTACAAGTCCTGAATATTTAGCTGTTCAAGCTTACTTTGCTCAGAATCCTGTATCTGGTTCTGTTATTGTTGGGGTGCAAGATGCAGATGAAACTCCGCTTCAGGCAGTTCAGGCTTGCCGAGTAGCTAATGAAGAATGGTATGGTTTTTGCTTTGCAGGAAAAACTGATGATTCGAAGATTGCTGATATTGCTAAAGCAGTTGAAGCATTTAGTATTCCTACAGTATTCTTCTTCCAAACTACTGATGAAAATTGCATAAAGGCAAGTACCACTAATATTTTAAAGACTCTTCAAGGTTCTAAATACAAGAGGACTTGTGGTAACTATTTTACTCATGATTATGAAGTATGTGCATTACTTGGAGTCTTTTGTGGTTTAAATAGTATGCAAGCGAATAGTGCTTATACTATGGCATTTAAGTCTCTTGTTGGTTTTGAACCAGAAGTGATTGATAATGTACAATTTACTAACCTTCAGTCTTATAATGGCAATTCTTATATTCGAGTAGGACGTACTTATTCTTTGTATTTACAAGGTGTAATGGCTGACGGTACTCATGTTGATGAAACTTTTCTTCTTGATGCAGCAAGGTTTTTAATTCAAGAGAATACTGTGGCAGGATTAGTTTCTCGTCGGTTAATTCCTCAAACTGAAGCTGGTTTAAATACTATTATTACTTTCATAATGAATGGCTGCGAAGCTTTAGCTCAAATGGGAGTCATATCTACTGGTATTTGGACTGGTGATAATGTAAAGGATCTTAGCACTGGTGATTCTGTTCCCGGAGGCTATATGATAATGGCAGATACTATTGCAAGTCAATCTGCTGCAGATAGAGAGAAGCGTGTAACTCCTCCTATTTATGTTTGCTTAAAGGGTTCTGGAGCTATTGAGCAAGTAGTGATTCGAGTTTATGTAAATCGATAAGGTGGTGAAATAAATGTCTAAGGTTTATACTTATTCTTTTGAAGATACTTCGTTTACGATTTCCCATCCGTCTGTTGGATCTTTTGATGCATATGGTACTGGCATTGGTGATATTTCTATTGCTTATTCCAATGATGTTACAACTCATGAAGTAGCAGCAGATCTTGCAGTAATTGTTTCTAAGTCTGCAAAGAAGAATGCTACTATTACTATAAATGCCCTTCAAACTTCGGAGCTTAATTCTTGGTTAACTCGATGGGCAAATTATATTGAGTCTGCTCCAACTTCTGAATTTGCTCTTGCGTCGGCAGTTCTTAAGAATTCATCTACTGGAGAGCAGTGGAATTGCACTGGTATTTCTCATCAAAAGAAGTCTGGTGGATCTTTTAAGTCTACTGCAGAAACTAAGCAGTGGGTACTTATGGTTGCAAATGCTGAACAGCAGTAAAATAGAGGTTTAAAGAATGATTGTTGAAAATATTTCTAAAAGACAGAATTCGAAGTTAATTGATATTGAAGATAGAACTTTTAAGATTGAGAAGTTTGATCCTCTTATGGGAAATTATATTCTTCTTCAATTAGTTCAGTTTGTTCTTCCATTTGGATTGTCTGACAAGGTTGGAATTCCAGATAAATTAACCAGTAGTGTAAATCGAGTTAATATGAATAAGAACGACTTTTTAGAGTTACAGAGGGATGTTCTTTCTGTTTGTTCGGAAGTTCTTCCTGCTGGTGATGCTCCTGTTGTTCGTGAAGATGGATCTTATGGTATTATTGATTTTACTTCTGCAATTTCCATTCAACTTTTAATTGGAGCTATTGCATTTAATTTTTCCGATTTTTTCGACGGAGAAGGCTTGACCTCTTTACTCGACAGTCAAAAATAAATTTTTGCAGGTATGAAAATGTAAATCCTCAACTATATCTACCAGTTATTGTTGGTATGTGGAAGCAGCATGAATTATGGGATGGTACATATACTTTTGATGATTGGGCAGATATAGTTGAGATTATACAAGTCAAGTCTGAAAACGATGCAAGAGTAAATGATTATATAGAAGAAAATAGTGGGAGGTGAGTAAATGGCTGGAAAAGTTGAGAGTCTTAAAGAATATCTTATAAAGCTTGGTTGGGACGTCGATGAGCTTGGCTTAAATAAAGTTCAAGATGGCTTAAACAAAGTTGAAAGATCAGCTGATTCGATAGGAAACAAATTCGTTAAGAGTTTTGCTAAGGCAGGAATTTCTGTTGGTGGTTTTTTAACCACAATCACTGTTGGTGTTTTTAATTTTATGTCTAATGTTGCTCGGGCTGATTTAGCTACTGAACGTTGGGCAAGAAGAATGTGGACAACAGAAGAAAATGCTAGATCATTAACGACAGCTTTAGATGCCATGGGAGCATCTTATGAAGATATATTCTATATGACTCCTGAAGAGTATAGGAATATGCTTGAGTTAAAAAACTTTTCTTCCAGTCTTAAAGCTCCCGCAGATGTAGAAAAAACATTAAAGCAAATACGAGATATAAATCAGGAAATAAATAAAACAAAGATAATATTTGCAAACGCAGCTCAATGGATAGCTTATTACTTAGGTCAATACTTGGGTAAGGATTTCAAAAATGCTGAGCAAGCAATGGAGGAATTCAATAACTATCTTGTTGAGAAATTACCAATAGTAACAGAAAAGATAGCAAAATATATTTCTTGGATAGTTAGGTTAGCAAAGGTTGCAATACAATTTATGTCTAATCTAAAAACAAGATTGCAAGAAATATTCGATAAGATGCCATCAGGATTTAAGACAGCTTCTTTAGCAGCTACTGCATTTTTAGGAGCTTTAAAGATGGGTCCAATTGGACTATTCATTGCAGGCATTACAACTTTACTTCTTTTGCTGGATGATTTTTATACTTGGCAAAGAGGAGGCAAATCTGCTTTTGATTGGGGTAACCTTTTTGGAGGAACAGATACTGGCTTAACAAGTTGGATAAATGATCTAGATCTAACCAAAGATTCTGTTGGCGATTTGACTAATTCATTGTCTGATTGCAGAGATGCTTGGGGAGAGGTTTTCAAAGCAGCTTGGAAATTTATTGATGAGCATGACGTAATCGATAAAGTTCTTTCTGGATTTGTTACTTTTCTTGATGGTATGGTCCAAGCATTGACTACGATTGCAGATTTGATTTTGTTGATAACAGGTAACTGGGATAAAATGAAAGAAGGCAGCTTTTGGAAAGAAGCTACCAGACCAATAATGGAAAATGGTTTATCTTGGGACACAGCAGGTCAAACCGGTAAAAAGTTACTTGAAGGTTTTGGAAATACATTTGGCAAATATGGAATATTTGGTAGTGGTTATAATGATCCTACTGGAGCTCAAGAAAAGTTCGAAGCAATGCTTCAAGGAAGTTCTGCATATTCAAATAGAATGTCCACACAAAATCAGCAAGGACAATTGGTAGGAGGTTTTTCCAGTGGAAATACAACTACTAAAAATGATAATCGTAGACAGACAATGAACGTGAGTGTTAATGTAAAATCCTATGGTGGAGATTCTTCCGATGTTGCTTCTAAAACAGCAAGTGGAGTTACTAAGGCACTGCAGGATATAGATACTTTTAAATAGGAGGTGAACTAATGTCTATTTTGTTTCCAGGATTGGTTGCTGGTGTAGCTTCAACTATAATAAACAAGCAAGTTTTAAGTGCAGTTAATAAGAAAAACAATTTAGATGGTTTACCTTTAAGATCTGCTACTGATACATCTGGCATGACAGTTGAAGCAATGCTATATTGCAAAACTAATATTGCAGGTTATTTCTTCGATGGCTTTATGTCTGTTGATTATACCCATGAGCTTGAAGTAACAAGTAATCCTGTAGAAACAGGTTCTTCTGTTTCAGATCATTCTTATGTAAAGCCTGCAGAAGTTCAAATGCTAATAAGAATGTCAGATGTTCATCAGTCCTTGGTTCCAGGACAGTTTACAGGAGGCTGGAGCAGGTCAATCACAGCATGGAATGTCTTAAAGAAGATTCAAGATGACAGAATTCCAGTAATGATTGGTACTCAATTGGGTATGTATTATAACATGCTGATAAAGACGCTGCAAGCTCAAGAAGATCAAAGTACATATAGAGGATTATATGTAACAGCTACTCTTGTTGAGCTACCAGTAGCCAGAGTAAAAACTGTTAAAATAAGTAGTGCAAGTCAAACAACTATTGAAACTCAGATGGGCCAAATAAATGCAGTAAATACAAATGCATCTGAAGACGCTTCTATTTTGTATCAAATGGGCTTTGGTAAAGGAGCTTTATCTGGTGCAGGCTCGGGTTTTAGTTCGTCTGTTTCATCTGGTGATGCCGGTGAAGGAATAAAGTTAACTTGCTATTGTTATAATTGCAATGACAATGGAGCAGGCGGATGGGGAACTACTGCCACGGCATCTGGTAGAGTTGCTACAGTTGGTGTAACTTGTGCAATGTCTCAAAGTACGTTAAGAAAATATGGCTTAAAATTGGGAGATCAATTAGCTATAAATGGAGTAGGGGTTAGAAGAATAGATGATATAGCTGGAGTAAATAATATAATTGATATTTATGTTCCAGCTACTGGTTCTGTTAGACATTGCAAATGTGCTCAGAATCCTTTGTCCGGTAAACGAACTACTTTTATAAAGATTAGTTAGGAGGTGTAAGTTTTGTATAAGATACCATTAACAAATTCCCCAAACCAAACTTTCAAAGTTACTGTTCCAGTAAATGAAGAAAATAAAACATTTACTATCAAATTGAATTTTAATGAACAAGCAAATTATTGGAATTTTTCTTTGTATGAAACTTTCACTGAGGAGCCAATCTTTGTTAATATTCCTTTGTTGAGTTCTCAATATAAGTTTGCTAATATTATTAAGCAGCAGAGCTATTTAAGAATTGGAAGCGTTTATATTGCTCCTTATAAATTAACAGAAAATTCAGCTCCGAATGATGAAGATCTTGGAACGAATTACTTAATGATATGGGGAGATAATGAAATGAGTGAGTTCGAAAATGGATAATACAAGACGTGCAAGAGCTGCAAGAGCTAGAACTAGATATTATCCATTTTTAGGTATATTTAGTATTTCATCTAACTTTGGCAGCAGAGCAGGTGGAGGAATAGTTTCAAAGCAACATTATGGTTTGGATCTTGTTACTTCAGGAGATAGAACTATAGTTTCTTGTATGAGTGGAGTAGTAAAAAGAGCTTCTCCGAATGCTGGTTCAGGTTATGGTAATCATGTATGGATTGCAAATGATGACGGATCTGCTTGCTTATATGCTCATTTAGCTTCTTATAATGTTTCTGTTGGTCAAAGAGTTTCAGCAAAACAAAAGATAGGTATTATGGGAAGCACAGGTAATTCTACTGGCCCTCATTTACATTTAGGTGTTTCTACTAATCAAGATTATTCAACTACGCATACTAACAAAAATAAGTATTTTCAAAATCCAGCAGTTTGGTTAGGATTAGGAGTTGCACCCAGAGCTGGTTCTTCTTACAATGGATCCGGTACACCAACTGGCATAACATATGGTACTACATCAACAAATGAAACTGAAGTATCTATAAATTCGTCGGCTTCTGAAACCATTGGAGGTATTAACTTACTTCCTTCTGGAGAATATTATGAAATAAAGAATTTAAAAGGTGCTTACAGTGATTGGCTGTATGGTAGAAGATACCGCGTATTTGTTGACTTAGGAAATAATCAAGCATTTGATGTATCAGAATTACGCTGTGAATTTAATGTAGTTAAAACTGCTTTTCTTGAAGTAAACGAGTCTACGTTAACAATATATAACTTAAATCCAAATACTGAAAACAAGCTGATAAAAGCAGGGCAAAGAATTATAATTGAAGCAGGTTATACCGGTAGTCAATACGGTGTAATTTTTGCAGGTAAAGTAGTTCAACCAATAAGATCTAAAGAAAATGCTGTTGACTATAAATTAACTCTTGTTTCTATGGATGAAGAAGTTTATGCTTCTTATGGTTTAGTAGGAGTTTCTTTAGTAGCTCAGCAAAGTGCAAGAGATGCAGTAAATGCAGTTTTAAATAAAGCAACTTATAAACAACAGTCTGGAATATTAACCAATTTTGATATTACATATCCAAGAGGAAAGGTAATGTTTGGTAGTCCTCAGCAATTCTTAAAAGATATTGCAAGATCTGAGAATGCCACTTATTATTCTGATGATGGAAAGGTAAATATTATATCTGCATCTGATTTACCAAGTGGATCTATTTTATCATTTGGTCCAGATAGTGGGTTAATTGGTACACCAACTCAGACAGAATACGGTATAAATTTGAAAGTGCTCATGAACCCAAGAATAACAATAAATTCTTTGTTTCATGTTGATAATAAAAAAATCGAAGGTTATAAATATCAGCAAGGAAGTCCAGTAAGATCTTTGGATCAAGAAGGAATTTACAGAGCAGTAAGAATTAGGCATTATGGAGATACCAGAGGAGAAGATTGGTATACAGAAATAGATGCTATTTCTCAAGCAGGCTTATTACCTGGTATGACTGCGTCTAAAGATATTTATGGTTGGTAAAGAAAGGAGGTAAATGAATATGTTAACACCAAGGCAATTGTTCGGAGGAAATGAACAAAGAACAGATGCACAGAGAAGAAACGATGCATTCAATACTCATGTTTGTTTACCTTGTATTGTTCAGGAATATGATTCCAGCAAAAGAACAGTTGATGTTCAGCCAGCAATACGTGAAAGATACGTAGGGGAAGATGGTAAAATTCAGTATGTGAATTATCCATTGTTAGTAAACGTTCCGGTATGCTTTCCTTCTGCAGGAGGTTATCATATTCATTTTCCGATTAAGCGAGGAGATGAATGCATAGTAATTTTCTCTGATTTATCTTATGATAATTTTTGGTTGCATGGAAATGTACAAAATCCAGTTGAGCAGAGAAGGCATGATCTGTCTGATGGCTTAGCTTTTTTTGGTTTTGCTAACCAAGATAAAATTGAGAGAGAGGAATACGGAGAAAATGAAGTGGGAAGAAATTGCTTATGTTTGTACAATAGCGAAACAGGATCCGGAATTTCTATCGGCTCTACAAGAATTACACTCCATTATTACATAAAAGATAAAGACACCGGTGAGTTAATTAGAACTTCTACAAGCTGGGGTGCATAAATGAGATACAGACGACTAGATGAAAATGGAGATTATTCGTTCGGCAATAATTCTCTTGATTATATAAAAGATAATGATGCAGTAGTTCAAGCTATAAAAACAAAACTTTATTTGTTCTATGGAGAATGGTGGGAAGATATTTCTTTAGGTCTTCCAATGTTCCAAAGTATTTTAGGGCAAGTAAGTAATGAAAATTTACGAAGAACCGTAATTCTTTTAAGTGCAGAGCAAATACAAAGTGTGGAAGGAGTTTCTTCTGTTGATTCTATTGTTGTTGCAATATCTGCACGTAAATTAACGTTAAGCATAGATGTAACTACAGAATATGGATCTTCAGTAAGTACGGAGGTGGAATTATATAATGTCATACTTTAGTCCATATATTGACGGAACTGGAATGCATGTTCCACTTTATCAAGATATTCTTGAAGATCTTTTAGACAAGATGCGCCAGATTTTTGGTAATGATATTTACTTGGAACCTGATTCTCAAGACTATCAGCAGATTGCAATCTTTGCAAGAGTTATTTATGATAGTTTTAATTTATCTTTGCTATCGTATAATAATAGGACCCCAAAGGATGCTATTGGAATTGGACTGGATAACATAGTAGCTCTGGCAGGAATTCAGAGAAAACCAGCAACTTCTTCTACTGTTGTTTTAACAATTACCGGTGATGATGGTACAAAGATAGAAAATGGTGAAGTTTCTGATATAAATGGAAACTATTGGGAATTACCTGCTGAAGTAATTATTCCATCTAATGGTACGATTGATGTAACAGCAACGAGCAAGAATAAAGGAAACGTTAAGATTTTACCAAATACAGTTATTAGAATAGTTACACCAGTATATGGTTGGCTTTCTGTAACTAATAAGCAAGCATCTTCTGCTGGTGTTGATGTAGAAACTGATTTTGAATTACGAGGTCGTTATTCTTTATCTGTTTTAGGACCAAGCTCGTCTATATTCGAAAGTTTACAGGAAGCATTGCTTGCAATTCCTGGAGTAACTAGAGTAAGAGGATATGAGAACGATACTTCGGCTACTTCTACTGGCACGGTTCCTCCAAATGTTCCAGCCGGAATTCCTTCACATACAGTTTCTTTTGTTGTTGAAGGTGGAGATGAAACTGATGTAGCTACTGAGTTATATTTAAAGAAGACTCCTGGATGCGGTACTTTTGGAACAACCAATGTTAGTTTATTAAGTATAACCGGCAATACTTTCGTAATTAACTTTTATAGACCAACTTATACAGATGTGAAAGTAAAAATTACAATAAAAGAACTTGATGGATATACGCAAGATTATGTAACAAAAATGAAAGAAGCAGTTTCCAAGTATATTACTGAGATGTCTATCGCAGAAGTGCTTTACAACTCGGTTCTCATTTCTGTTGCTTTGGAAGCTATGAATTCTAAAAACTATCCCGCCTATACAATTACCAAGGTTGAATGTTCTACTGATGATGGAGCTAGCTGGTCCACAGATGATGTAAGTCAATTATACTATGGAGCTTTTACCTGTAGTAAAGATGATGTTACGGTGGTGACGGCATGAAAAATTTAGATGGTTATCTTGATCTTATAACTTCTGAACATGCTACAAAACCAAAGTTTATAGAATACAATAAAGCATTCTTAGAAAAGATTCTGGCTTGCACAGATGTTACAACTTCGTTTGATGTTTATTTTAACTTAGATGAAGCAACTGGAGATCAGCTGGATAAACTTGGATATAATGTTGGAATAAGTAGAATTCTTCCAGTAAATGATCCAGATATTCCAACTATTCTGCCAGACGATTTGTACAGGCTGGTAATTAAAAGTAAGATATATCAGAACCATTGGAATGGAACTATGAAGGGTTGGCAAGATATTTTATCTATTATCTTTCCAGATGCTGCATATGATATTCAAGATAATTTCGATATGACAGTAAACATCATGGTTATTGATCCAAGTTTTGATAAAACAAAAATTGCTTTGTTGTTACAAGGATACCTACTTCCTAAGCCATCTGGAGTAAAGCTAACTTTTACAGTTATTGATTCTCCGCTGTTTGGCTGGGATACTGAAACTAGCTTTATCAAAGGCTGGGATGACTCTAAGTGGTCTAATAACTAATAGGAGGATATTATGGCTGCAATTACAATTAAGAATATATTTACCAATGTTTGTCCTAAAGTAAATTTAGGATATATCAAGATAGTTACCACAGGAGAAAAGAATGTAGCTGTTGAAAAAGGAGCGGAAACATTAACTGCTTCTGAAATAGCAGCTTTAATGGAAAAGAATGCGCAAGCATTTTATACTATTGGTTCTTATTGGTATATCGTAGTTTAAAAATATTTTCTAAAATTTTCATTTTATTGTTTACAAGTATATCAAAGTGTGATATAATAATAATAGGAAAACAAATAACTAAAAAAACAAACAAACAAATGGAGGAAACTAAAATGAAATTGAAGGAAATTCTCAAGTTGATCTATCGCACGAACATTAAGCAGCAAATTAAGTTTTATATTACCACTCGTGAAGGTATGGAAGTTAAGTATGTTACTAATTGCTGGGAGGCATTTAATACTGAAAGTATATGTCAAGATTATGAAGTGGTAGGTCTGGAAACTGAACAGATGGATGATGAAAATTGGCTTTGCATTAGCATTGAGAATTTTGATTGTTGATATAAAATAAGTAATGAAAGATTAGGAAGCTATTAACTTAGCTTCCTTTTCTGGTTATTAGAATATAGAATGGAGGTTAAGAAATGGCCGTAAATAATATAAAAATATTTGATCAGAATAAAGCAAATATGCTAACTGATGAAGCTTATAGCTCTAATGTTCAAAGAATAAATGGCGTTCAGCAAGGCATAGCTTCTTCTCAGCTTCAAAATAAAACATTATATCAAGTATCTCTTGTTGCCTATGCAATTGGACAAATGATGCAAGCAAATGGTTTAGATGCTAATGATGCAGATGCAGTTTCTATTTTTGCTAATAATATGTCTCAAACTATTATGCAGAAGGTTCTTGATAAAGCTAATTCTGATGAAGCAATAGCTGGAACCAACAATACTAAGTTTATTACTCCTTCTACTTTAAAGGCTGCTGTTGGTAGTTATACTGGAAGAAATTTAAAAGCTAATGCATTTGAAAGTTATTCTACTGTTTTAGAGGCAGCTAATGCAATAAATGCTGGAGGAACATTCTTTGCTATAAATGGAACGACTTTAAAAGAAGCAAGTGATAGACCATTTTCTACTGATGCCGAGTTTCAATATGTAGTATTTGTTGATGGTGAGACTAATCATGATGGTAATTATTTAAGAAAAGTAGTTTTAGCTTTTAATTATACAAATACTAGTGCTAATTTGTGGTATGTAAGAAATATATGGCAAAATCAATGGCAAGGGAACTGGAGAATAAATGCTGAAAGCGTAAATACTTTAGGAATATTTGCTAATGCAGATTCTTCTCAACGTCGTTTTACTATGTTTCCTCAAACTCCTATAGCTTATTGTCCATGGGGGTGGAGAATAAGCAATGGTAATTTTAACATTTGCTACATGTTGCCAAACCAAGAAGCTAATTTAATTATGATTTCTGGTGGTGATGTAAGTAATTTAAGCTTTGTAATATTTAACATATCTACAGGAGTAGAATATGTAACAAATATTGCAGCTAGCGAACTGGAAAAAACAAGAACTATTGTTGCAGCTTATGATAGTACTTCCATTTGTTTAGTTGATGGACATAATGTAAAAGCAGCTTGCTATAGATTTTCGTCTAGCTCTGCATTTGCTTTAGCAAGTATTCAAATTTATAGTAATAATGTAAATGATTTAGAAAATTGCTTACAAAATGCATTTGATGATAGTATTCATTTGTTTGGTGCATATGCAATGCTTGATTCGGATCGTAATGTTGGTACGTTTGATTTTAATAAAAGTAATAATACTTTATATTTAATTGATACTTTTCCAGCTAAATATCCAGTATGTGGTCAATTAGTAAGAGTAAGCAATACAGTTTCTGCAGTTTTATCTCACTATGCTTCAAGTACTTGGGACGAGGGAGTAGCTGTTACTTTTATTGGTTCTGCAGGAAATGTAGGAGTTTCGAAGATAGTTTTTCCAGGATCTGGTTGTCGAGACAATGATAGAATTGTTGGTACATTGATAGATAGAGTTTTGGTGGGTGGAGGATCTGTTCCATTCGTCATGGATCAAGATGGAAATACTGCTAATACTAATATATCTGGCACTGCTTTTAATTTACCAGATAAAACTTTCTTAATAGGCAATGCTCATTATTCTCATTGGAATGCCCCAGATGGATATCCAGGAGCTGTGTCTAGGTTAGGAAATGCAGTTAATTCTAATTGGGAAGTTAATGGCCCAGGAAGTGAATGCTGGATATATGAAGGGTATAATGCAAGAATTTCAGGAAAAGAAGATTCATCGACATATTCGGGAAGGTTCATAAGGGCTCGTGCCTCTGCTGTTCCTTATAGTTTCTTTATATTATAAGAGGTAAATAATATGAATATGCTAAATACTTTTTTTGATAAGGCCAATATATTATGGGGAGGGGTGATTGCCATATTATCCTGTTTTACTAAGGACACTGGAGTTTTATTTGTATTCTTTCTGTTGTTAAACATAATTGATTGTGTATTTGGTTATATGAAGGCATATAAGACAAAGACTATAAAGAGTGGTAAAGGTGCGGAAGGAATTATTAAGAAGTTAGCATACTGGGTAATTATAGCAATTGCCTTTATGCTTTCCGAGTATTTTATAGACATGGGAGATATAATCGGAGTTGATCTTAATTTCCTTCATTTATTTGGCTGGTTTATTTTAGGTGTATATATTATAAACGAAATTACTTCTATTGTTGAGAATATGGTAGTATTAGGAATACCTGTTCCAGAATTCTTTTTAAGAGGATTACATGCTGCTAAAACTGCAATAGATGATGCAGGTGATAAAGTAATTCCAAAGGAAGATGAAGAGAATGAAGATTGATTATATACCATGCGATGAAAGAAACTACTGTACTTCTACAAGAAGTCTGAATTCGATAAAATATATAGTAATACATTATACGGCAAATAATGGTGATACTGCACGTAATAATGGAGAATATTTTGGCAGAGAATACGTAGGAGCATCTGCTAACTATTTTGTTGATAGTAAAGAAATAATTCAGTCTGTATTAGATAAGCATATAGCTTGGCATTGTGGAGGAAAGTTAGAAAGTTCACACCATCCATTAAGAGGAATTTGCAAAAATAGTAATTCCATTGGCGTAGAACTTTGTTCCATAATTCAAAATGGTAAATATGCATTTAAGCCAGAAACTGTAAGTTTAGCTGCTGAACTAACTCGTTATTTAATGGGTAGGTACAATATTGATATTGACCATGTAGTTAGACATTATGATGTAACTGGTAAAACTTGTCCAGCTCCATTTGTTTACCGTGAAGATCAGTGGAAAAAGTTCAAAGAGCTTTTAGCTAAAAAGGAGGAAAAGAAAGTGACTTATAATGAATTTAAGCAATTTATGCTTAGATATGAAGCAGAGAAGGAAAAGGAACAGGCTTCTGATTTTGCTAAGGATTCTGTTGCTAAAGCAGTAAAGCATGGCATTTCTGACGGATCTGCACCAAAGGCAAATTGTACCAGAGAACAAGTTCTGACTATGCTGGATCGTGCAGGAATCCTCTAAAAATAATTAAAAAACTTTGCATTTACCTGTTTACAAACTATATAAGTTGTGATATAATAATAATATCAAAAAGGGATAACAAAATAAATAATCAACAAATGGAGGAAATAAAAATGATTAGAAAGTTTAAGATCAATAATGCAATTAAAGGTGATATTAAGATGAGATGCAATTACTGCAAATATGAGTTTGAGCAAATTGATCGTTATCATCATCTTGTTGTATTTGACGATGAGCTTGAAGTAAATAAATTTTTGCTCGAAGTAGTGCTTCATCAGAGAAAAGGAGATTCTTATTTTAACTATTGGGCAAAAAGAGAAGTAAAGTAAAGCTCAACCTAAATTTATAAAATCCCCTGATGAGTCTTTGAAAATTAAGACGAAATCCCCGAAAGGGGATCGGGATTATTCCCTAAAATAAATAATAAAAAGAGGTATTCAAAATGAAATTAAAAGAATTACTTGCATATGCACTTCATAACACTATTGTTCTGGTAAAGGATAACAAGAGTAAGAAAACGATTGCATATGGAGAAGCACAAGCAGTAATGAAAAGTCTGAAGAAAGATAGTGAAAAAGTACTTTACAGAAAAGTAGTATTCTTCTATACTGATTTTGCAATGGATTCGACCGTCTTTGTTGTCTTAGTGGAATGAGGTGATATAATGGAAATGAAGAGAGAGGACTATATAAACAATCTTAAAGAAGGACATATCATAGCATATAAGAATGATAAAGGTATGTTTACTGGTAAGGTTATTGAAGTAAGGCAGAATAGCGTAGTTATTCAAACTATCAATAATTCTGTTTATACAATCAAGAAGGAAGACATTA
>ENA-OPWX01001156-OPWX01001156.1-human-gut-metagenome-genome-assembly--contig:-NODE-1156-length-19979-cov-6.446196_pt1 | contig 19979 bp, 17 predicted proteins | sample MGYA00241514_ERZ502020 | MGnify/ENA primary metagenome ERZ502020 (study PRJEB25962, sample SAMEA2042105) | human gut metagenome | biome: human gut; feature: human-associated habitat; material: faeces... | reverse complement strand
AAACTTCCTTGTATCCGCAGGCTTTCAGCTATTTCATTTTCTTCATGTTTTCTTACTGGGACACACCTAAAGAATTTCTATTTTATTTTAAGGAAGAGATTCTTTCGGTTTTTGTTTACAGCTTTCTGAGCCGCAGCATGGCAAGGATGAATCCGATGCTGTAGCAAAGGATGGAAAGCAGGGCAAAGGGCGCGAGAAATTTATGGACGGTTTTGGAAAGCAGGAAGGCAATCAGCATCCAGAAGCCGCTGACAGCAGAGGACAGACAAAGAATCCGCAGGGTGCTGAGGGCGGTTTTTGTTGCGTAGGCATCCTGACAGAATTCCGCCAGAAGCTTGGATTTACCCGCTAAAAGCTTCTGCCCTTCCTTTTGAAAAAAATAGGCAAGCGCAAGCATCAGAATAATATAAATCAGCATGAAGTTGCTCCTTTCGGTTCGGTTTTTATCAGTGTAGCATTTTATTCAAAGAAAAGCAAATTTCTGTTTGCAGGAGGGGAAAGATGTGCTATGATTTGCCCAGACGGAATTTGATGGAATTTGAAAAAGACAGAGAAAGAGTTTGGAAGTTTTTTAGGAGGGGAAGAACATGACCTATCAGGAGGTTCTGGAAAACGCAAGAAAAAGAATGGCACCCAGATGCAGGGTTTGCCCCGAATGTAACGGCATTGCCTGCAAGGGCGTAATGCCGGGACCTGCCGGGAAGGGGGCTTCTCGCACCTTTCAGCGGAACGTGGCATGGCTTGGGGAGCATGTGAAGCTGGAAATGGATGTCACAGGCGGCAATCAGGAACGAAATATGGAAATTTCACTCTTTGGGAAAACCTTTGCTGCGCCGATTTTCGTTGCACCTATCGGCTTGATTCCGTATACCTATACAGAGGATATGACTGACAGGCTGTATTGTGATGCGGTGATGCTCGGCGCAAAGGCGGCAGGGATTCTGGCGTTTGGCGGCGGCGGTCCTAAGGCGGAAAATTTTTATGAGCCGCTGGAGGCAATTCGGGAGAATGGCGGCTGGGGGATTCCTACCCTGAAGCCTTGGGCGGTCGATGTGGTGAAGGAACGGCTGAAAGAGGTCGAGGCGGTGCATCCGTTTGCCTTTGCCATGGATATTGATAGCGCAGGTCTGCCCCATGCAGGTCTGGCGAATCCGCCTATGCTGCTGAAAACGGAGGAGGAGCTGCGAGAGATTGCCGCGGCAACCAATTTGCCGTTTATCGTAAAGGGTATTATGACGGCGGAAGCGGCGCAGAAGGCGGTCAGAGCGGGTGCGTATGCGATTGTGGTTTCCAACCATGGCGGCAGAGTGATGGATCAGGGGCTTTCGACAGCAGAGGTGCTGCCTGAAATTCGTGCGGTAGTCGGCACGGATACAAAAATATTTGTAGATGGTGGTGTGCGCACGGGGGATGATGTATTTAAAATGCTTGCCCTTGGTGCGGATGCGGTGCTGATTGGCAGACCCTATGTAATTGCGGCTTACGGCGGTGGTGCGGAAGGCGTGCAGCTGTATACGGAAAAGCTGAAAGCGGAGCTGAAGGATGCCATGACGATGACAAGCTGCAAAAGCTTGCAGGAAATCACGAGAGATAAAATCAGGCTTGTATAAATGCAAGGCTCCTTATTGGGACACATCTAAAAACCCTTTTCCTGACGAAGGAAGGGTTTTTTTGTGTTCTTGGGGAAAAAAGAAAGATGAGTTTTCTAAGAATTAGTTGCTTTTTCTGGGAAAAAATGGTACTTTTATAATGCAAAGCATAACTGCGTTGGTGCGGATATGCGTGTGAGTGTGAAAGAAACAGGAGAGGAAAAAGCAATATGGATAACGGTTTGGAAAAAAGATACGGCTTGCTGACGGCGATTGCCATGGTAGTTGGGATTGTTATCGGCAGTGGTGTATTTTTTAAAGCGGAAAAGGTGCTGACGGCAACTGGCGGCAACCTTTCCTTAGGAATTTTGGCGTGGCTTTTGGGCGGTTTGGTGATGATTCTGTGCGCGTATAATTTTGCGCTGATGGCAACAAAGCATGAAAAGGTCAGCGGCGTTGTGGATTATGCAGAGGTTCTGGTAGGGGGAAGATATGCCTATTTTTTTGCATGGTTTGCGGCGGTGATTTATTTCCCTGCCATGACATCCGTTGTGGCGTGGGTAGCGGCAAGATATTTCGGCGTTCTGATGGGCTGGGAAATCGTCGGGCCGCAGGTTATGACGTTATCAGGGCTGTTTCTGGTGGGCAGCTATGTCATCAATGCGCTTGCGCCGAAGCTGGCAGGCAGACTGCAGGTGACCACAACGGCGGCAAAGCTGATTCCTTTATTTCTGATGGCGATTTTCGGGTCGATTTTCGGATTGAAAAACGGGATTCTGGTAGAGAATTTTACAACAACGGCAGTGCATACCTTTACGAGTAAAAATCCTCTTTTTACGGCAGTGGTAGGCACCTGCTTTGCGTATGAGGGCTGGATTTGTGCAACCTCCATCAACGCGGAATTGAAGGATGCGAAGAAAAACCTGCCCTTGGCGCTGATTTTCGGATCTGCCTTTGTGGTTCTGGTTTATATTCTGTATTATATCGGGCTGGCTGGCGCAGTCAAAAATGAGGTCATGATGGCAGGCGGCGAAACGGGTGCGCGGATTGCGTTTGAAACCGTGTTCATGCAGCTTGGCGGTACACTGCTGTTCATTTTTGTTGTCATTTCCTGTCTGGGCACGTTGAACGGGCTGATGATGGCGTGTACCAGAGCGTTTTATGCCATGGGTGTCAGGGATGAAGGGCCTCGTCCGCAGGTGTTCAAGGTAGTAGATACAGTGACGAAAATGCCGACAAACTCTGCGCTGATTGGTTTGATGATGGCGATGCTCTGGCTGACGTATTTTTATGGTGCGAATCTGGCACCAAAGCCCTGGTTCGGGCCCTTTTGCTTCGATAGCTCTGAATTGCCCATCGTAACGATTTATGCGATGTATATTCCCATTTTCGTGATGCAAATGAAAAAAGAAAAGGAGCTTGGCTTCTTTTATCGCGTAGTGGTGCCTGCTTTGGGGGTAATTGCGAGTGCCTTTATGGTTCTGGCGGCGATTGTATCTCTCAGAAAGGCAGTGCTTTACTATCTGATTTTGTTTGCGGTGCTTATGGGAATCGGGCTTTTGCTGAAAAATTACGGACACGAGAAAGAATAAAACGGATCAGAAAAAGAGAGAAGGTCGTATGTAAAAAGATACATACGACTTTTTTTAATTATAATATTGACATATGTCAGAATAAGTGTATACTGGAGAAAGCGGTATATGTCAAAAATAAGGAGGCGTTTCTATGGCAAGACCAAGAAAGTGCAGACGTGTCTGCGGGATGCCCCGAACAAACAGCTTTGCGCCTATGGGCAGCCAGCTTTGCGAGGAACGCATCATCATGGCGGTGGATGAATACGAGACGATCCGTCTGATTGATTTGGCAGGCTATACGCAGGAGGAATGTGCCGCGCAGATGGGCATTGCCAGAACCACGGTGCAGGGCATTTATAACGATGCACGGCGGAAGCTGGCGGATGCGTTGGTAAATGGGAAGATGCTTTTTATCGAAGGCGGAGATATTGACATTTGCGAACGGGAAAATGCCGGCTGCGGACGAAAATGCGGACAGCTTTGCCGGAAGGAAATGAAGGATGAAAAGAATAAGAGAAATTTAGGAGATGAATTTGATGAGTGAAAATTGTTCTCACAACTGCGGCAGCTGTTCTTCTGACTGCAGCAGCAGAAAACCGGCGGATTTTTTGGTACCCCCCAATGAACACAGCAAAATCAAAAAGGTGATTGCTGTTGTCAGCGGGAAAGGCGGCGTTGGGAAATCCATGGTAACCTCTACTATGGCGGTTCTGACAAACAGAAGGGGCAAAAAAACAGCTATTCTGGATGCGGATATCACAGGCCCTTCCATCCCTAAGGCATTTGGTGTGACAGAAAAGGCGTATGGCACACAGATGGGGATTCTGCCCTGCGAATCCAAAAAGGGCATCGAGATGATGTCTGTTAATCTTCTGCTGGATAATGACACAGACCCCGTAGTCTGGAGAGGGCCGGTTATTGCGGAAACCGTAAAGCAGTTTTGGAAGGATGTTGTTTGGGGGGATGTGGACTATATGTTCATCGATATGCCACCCGGCACAGGAGATGTTCCGCTGACTGTTTTCCAGTCTATCGCGATTGATGGCATTATTATTGTAACTTCTCCGCAGGAGCTGGTTGGCATGATTGTAGATAAGGCTGTAAAAATGGCGGAAATGATGAATGTGCCCATTCTGGGTATCGTGGAAAATATGTCCTACTTTAAATGTCCCGATTGCGGCGGTATCCATCATATTTTTGGGGAAAGCCAGATTGAAGCGATTGCGGCAAAGCACAATATTCCCGTTGTCTGCAAGCTGCCCATTGACCCTGCGATTGCAGAAAAATGCGACAGAGGTGCAGCAGAGGAATACGAAGGCGAATGGCTGGATCCTATGGTAGATTTTCTGGAAAAAATGAGATAATAAAAACAGGGGAGAGAATAAAATGAAAACAAAAATTGCAGTGACCTACGAAAATGGCGAAGTATTCCAGCACTTTGGGCATACAAAGGAATTTAAATTCTACACCGTAGAGGATAAAAAGATTGTGGACAGCGAGATTGTTCCCACAATGGGCAGTGGACACAGCATGCTGGCGGATTTTCTGCTGCTGAATGGTGTAACTGTGCTCATCTGCGGCGGTATCGGCGGCGGTGCAAAGGCTGCACTGGCGCAGAAGGGCATTGAACTGCGCGGCGGTGTGAGCGGCAATGCGGATGAGAAGGCGCAGGCGTATGTGGACGGTACATTGGAATACAATGCAGCGGTAGAATGTACCCATCACCATGACCACGATCATGAAAACTGTAGCGAGCATGACCATCACTGCGGCGGTCACTGCCACTGAATATTTTAAGCCGAAAACAGAATTTTGCAGGCGGAGAGACACTATTTTAGTGTCTCTTTTTTTGTACAAAATGACAAAATACAATTATTGCGTTATGTAAACTAATTAAAAATGGAGAAAATACTGCAAAAATTTAAAAAAATGATGATTTTTTATGCAGATTTACCGATGGGTATCGCAAAAAGGTGTAAAGATGTTGTTAAGATATAGTTAAAAAGTACATTTGTCACTGAGCAATAGCACAGTGCGTTTTCCATGATTTTTTTGTGATAATTTGTCGAAGGTTCTGTGTAAAATCAATAAAATGAAGCTTTTTTCTAATTTTTGCGATATAAAAAAATGCTTGAATTTACAGGGAAAATCGCGTACACTGAAAAAGCAGAAATCGAAAGACAGGTTTCATAGATTCGATTGCAACGTAGTATCCGTTTTCGTGGGGACGGAAAATTTTTTTAGCCATGATATAAAGAATACGTTAAGATAGAATAAAGAAACTGTTAAGATTTCAATAGCAATTTTATTGCACTTATAATCAATTACATTTTTTGGGAGGGAATTGTAAATGGAAACTTTTAACAACGTAGTGCTGTCCATCAAGGATTTCTTGTGGGGACCTATTATGCTGTGTCTGCTGATTGGTACACATGTGCTGTTAACAATCAGAACAAAAGGGATTCAGAGGAAAACCTTCACAGGCGTAAAACTGTCTGTAACACCGGATAAGGAAGCATCCGGTGATATCGGCGGCTTCGCTGCTCTGGCAACAGCTCTTGCAGCTACTATCGGTACCGGTAATATCGTAGGTGTTGCAACTGCAATCGGCATTGGTGGCCCCGGTGCTGTATTCTGGATGTGGTTCACAGGTCTGCTGGGTATGGCAACCAAATATGGTGAAGCAACACTGGCAGTTAAATACCGTGTAAAAGCAAAAGACGGCTCTTTCATCGGTGGTCCCATGTACGCTCTGGAAAGAGGTCTGGGTCATAAATGGCTGGGTGTCCTGTTCGCAATCTTTACAGGTATCGCTTGCTTCGGTATCGGTAACATGACACAGGCAAACTCCATCGCAGAATCCATGAACGGTACATTCGGCGTACCTAAGATTGCAACAGGTATCGTTCTGATGATTATCACAGGTCTGGTTATTCTGGGCGGCGTTAAGTCCATCTCCAAGGTATGTGAAAAGCTGATTCCTCTGATGGCAGGTCTGTACATCGTAGGTTGTATCGTAATCTGCGTAATCAATGGTGCTCATATTCCCGCAGCTTTCGCAGCAATCGTACAAGGCGCATTCAACCCTGCAGCAGCAGGCGGCGGCTTTGTTGGTGCAACAGTAGTAGCATGTATCCGTGCCGGCGTATCTCGTGGTCTGTTCACAAATGAATCCGGTCTGGGTTCTGCTCCTATCGTTGACGCATGTGCAGCTACAAGAAACCCTTCCAGACAGGCTCTGATTTCCATGTCCGGTGTATTCTGGGATACAATTGTAGTTTGCTTGCTGACAGGTCTGGTTCTGGTATCCTCTATCATTAAAGATCCCGTAGGTATGGAAGGTCTGGTAGGTGCGAACATGACAGCAGGTGCGTTCAACGCTATCCCCATTGTTGGCCCCGCAGTTCTGACATTCGGTCTGCTGACATTCGCTTGGTCCACAATTCTGGGCTGGTCCTACTATGGTGAAAGATGTTGGGTATATCTGGTAGGTGTTAAGTCCATCATGCCTTTCCGTGTTGTTTGGACATTTGTTGTACTGGTAGGCTGTGTAGCTGCACTGGATGTAGTTTGGAACGTTGCTGACGTACTGAACGCTTGTATGGCATTCCCCAACTGCGTAGCTTTGATTGGTCTGAGCGGTGTTATCGCTTCCGAAACAAAGAAATATGTATGGGATAAGAATGCAGAAATGGGCGGTCTGATGAAATGGATGGATGACGTTGCTCCTCAGCTGGACAAATAATCTTCCCTTCAGGAAAGAATCCAATTTCATATTGAGCATGACCCACGTATAAAATTCACACCCTCTGTGCGAAAGCGCAGGGGGTGTTCTTTTGCTTGTGGACAGATGCATGCGATAAAAAATAGTTTATTAGCATGAATATTATAATGCATAAACTGGAAGAAAATAACATTTCTGATAGAAATATGGAAGGGGATTTGTTGTTTATTTTGCACAAATTGGTAATTGGAAAAAAATTACAAATTTAGAAAAAAAGAAGAAATGTCAAAAGTCGATGGAAGATGCAGTTTTTTTGTGCAATTTAACAGGTGGAATCAATATCCAAGCGGACTGTTTGCGTCAAACTGCATTGTTTTATGGGAAGGACATTTGTTTTCTGTGTGTGTTTGCACGTTGTAAAATTGTTATATAAAATCGTGCTATTTAGTGGTTTATATATGCAAAATGCACATAAAGACGAAATGCGTCCCACGCTTCACTGGAAAAAAGTGCTTGTTTTTTGCGTGGGATGCGGTAAAATAATATCAGGTTTTGAAGTTTGAATACAGTTTTTTCAGAGCCGTTTGAGCAAGGATTTTTCTGTTTTTTGTATTCGTGGGGATAGGAAAAAACTTTGAAAAAGCTTTTATGAAGAAACTGAATAAAAATTCAGGCCGCGTGATTATTCTAATATTATAATTCATTATTTAGGGAGGGAATTATATGGAAGCTTTTAACAATGTGGTGCTGTCCATCAAGGATTTCTTGTGGGGACCTATTATGCTGTGTCTGCTGATTGGTACACATGTGCTGTTAACAATCAGAACAAAAGGGATTCAGAGGAAAACCTTCACAGGCGTAAAACTGTCTGTAACACCGGATAAGGAAGCATCCGGTGATATCGGCGGCTTCGCTGCTCTGGCAACAGCTCTTGCAGCTACTATCGGTACCGGTAATATCGTAGGTGTTGCAACTGCAATCGGCATTGGTGGCCCCGGTGCTGTATTCTGGATGTGGTTCACAGGTCTGCTGGGTATGGCAACCAAATATGGTGAAGCAACACTGGCAGTTAAATACCGTGTAAAAGCAAAAGACGGCTCTTTCATCGGTGGTCCCATGTACGCTCTGGAAAGAGGTCTGGGTCATAAATGGCTGGGTGTCCTGTTCGCAATCTTTACAGGTATCGCTTGCTTCGGTATCGGTAACATGACACAGGCAAACTCCATCGCAGAATCCATGAACGGTACATTCGGCGTACCTAAGATTGCAACAGGTATCGTTCTGATGATTATCACAGGTCTGGTTATTCTGGGCGGCGTTAAGTCCATCTCCAAGGTATGTGAAAAGCTGATTCCTCTGATGGCAGGTCTGTACATCGTAGGTTGTATCGTAATCTGCGTAATCAATGGTGCTCATATTCCCGCAGCTTTCGCAGCAATCGTACAAGGCGCATTCAACCCTGCAGCAGCAGGCGGCGGCTTTGTTGGTGCAACAGTAGTAGCATGTATCCGTGCCGGCGTATCTCGTGGTCTGTTCACAAATGAATCCGGTCTGGGTTCTGCTCCTATCGTTGACGCATGTGCAGCTACAAGAAACCCTTCCAGACAGGCTCTGATTTCCATGTCCGGTGTATTCTGGGATACAATTGTAGTTTGCTTGCTGACAGGTCTGGTTCTGGTATCCTCTATCATTAAAGATCCCGTAGGTATGGAAGGTCTGGTAGGTGCGAACATGACAGCAGGTGCGTTCAACGCTATCCCCATTGTTGGCCCCGCAGTTCTGACATTCGGTCTGCTGACATTCGCTTGGTCCACAATTCTGGGCTGGTCCTACTATGGTGAAAGATGTTGGGTATATCTGGTAGGTGTTAAGTCCATCATGCCTTTCCGTGTTGTTTGGACATTTGTTGTACTGGTAGGCTGTGTAGCTGCACTGGATGTAGTTTGGAACGTTGCTGACGTACTGAACGCTTGTATGGCATTCCCCAACTGCGTAGCTTTGATTGGTCTGAGCGGTGTTATCGCTTCCGAAACAAAGAAATATGTATGGGATAAGAATGCAGAAAATGGTGGTCTGATGAAGTGGATGGATGACGTTGCTCCTCAGATTGACAAATAATTGATTCCTTACATTTACCCACGATAAAAAGAAAGGGGCGGTAGAAATACCGCTCCTCTCTTTTTTGCGTAAAAATATAAAATAGGTAGTATTTTGTTTTTGCTCGAAATGAAGCAAATAAAAAACGTATATCAAAGTGATATACGTTTTTTTCCGTGAGTGACATGATTCGAACACGCGACCTTCTGATCCGTAGTCAGACGCTCTATCCAGCTGAGCTACACTCACATATTCATTTGGCACATGAATTATCATACAATATGGGGAGGAGTTTGTCAAGCACTTTTTTAAAAAGATTTATAAAAAAACACAGAGCCTTTAAGGTGTGTCCCAATAAGAAAACATGAAGAAAATGAAATAGCTGAAAGACTGTGGATGCAAGGAAGTTCCCCACAGGCATCCTTTGACTTAGGCCGTCAAGGGGAACTAACGCAGTAGCCGTAGCTTTCAGCATTTCAGAATTCGGGGTTTCTTATCTGGGCGCACCTTTTTAGACTCTGTGAAAATTTGGCTTCGATTTTATTCGCCCTTGGCAGAAGAAAGAAAGTTTGCTGCTTTCTTTAAATAGGTACGGGAAATCTTCCCGGGCAGCCCTGTAATGCCCTTGGCGGCCTTTGCGCCAATCACGAACGGAATAACAGGGGCGGCGATGGGCTTGGGGCGTTCTTCCTGCTCCAGAATATTTTGGTACAGCTGCTCCACGCTGTCTGCAAAGTTCTGCACGGAAAGAACATCCATCGCCTGTATAGAGGCTGTGGAAAGCTTTTCGGAGAGGGCTTTGTCGGTCAGCACGCGATAAAGCAGCTCCGGCAGGTTTTCATTTTTCTCAAAGAGCATGCCTGTTTCACCGTCAGTGATGATATTTTCGATACATTCATCCTTTTTTGCCACAACGGGGATGCCGCCTGCCATTGCCTCAGCAAAGGTAAGCCCCTGTGTTTCGGAAACAGATGCACTGCAGAAAACATTGCCGAGCTGATAATATTTTCCGATTTCATCCCAAGGCTTGCCGCCTGTAAACATCACATGAGCGCCAACGCCGAGGGATTCTGCAAAATTTCGCAGATTTTCAATTTCATTGCCTTCGCCGACAATTACCATCTGCACTTCCGGCAGCTTTTCAATCAGCTTTGGCAAGGCGGAAATGACAACATCAATGCTTTTTTCCTTCGCAATGCGCCCGATGGAAATGATAACGGGGGTATCTGCTTTTAAGCCAAGGGATTCCCGCAGGGCAAGAATTTCCGCCGCATCGAAGTTTTCCTTGCGAAAATGCGCGGTATTGATGCCGGTGGGGATGATGGAAATCGGCTTTGTTACGCCGTAGCCGGAAAGCAGCTGCTCTGTTTTATGCGTAGGCGCGATGACTGCCATTGCCGTATTGCAGAAGGCGCTGCTGAATTCGCGTGCCATGTTTTTGGAAATGATATGTCCGCCGCCGATATAATGCACATAATCCTCATACATGGTGTGATAGGTATGCACCATGGGGATGCCCTCCGTTGTGGAAACCAGCTTTCCCAGAAAGCCCAAGGGGAATTCTGTCTGTGTATGCACGATGTCCAGATTCAGTTTTTTGATTTTTTTCAGAATATGCGGCGGGAAAATATATCCTGCACGATAATCCCGTACGAAATAAACGGGGATACTGGGCAGACGAAAGATATCCTCATCCTCGGGCTGTCCTTCACAGCGAGGGTCGGAAGGGGTGAAAATATACACCGTGTGTCCCTTTTCGCGTAGTGCATGGGTGAGCGTGCGGATGGATGTTGCCACACCGTTCAGCTGTGGAAAATATGTGTCGGAAAAAATGCCAATATTCATTAGAAACCTCCGTGTTTTCTATGTCTGGAAAACATTTCTCTGGATTTTTACTTCAAATTTTCGGTTTCGGGCATTTAGCCTGAAACATGTATTATTTTAATACAGAATAGAAATTTGCGCAATGAAAAACGCGTTAGGGTTTTATAAGGTTTTATTAAGATAGGACAGAATCTGTGTTTTTTTGGCATTTGGCAGAAAGATGTGGTATACTTAATGTTTAGAAAGAAGCGAAAAAGGAGGCGATACTGTGGGCAAAAAACTGAATACGGCACAGCAGAAGGCAGTCTGCCACGAAACAGGGCCGATGCTGGTTCTGGCAGGGCCGGGCAGCGGAAAAACAACAGTATTGCTTTGTCGTATTTCCAGATTATTGGAAAGAGGATTGGCAAAGCCGCAGGAAATCCTTGCGCTGACCTTTTCCAAAGCGGCGGCGGAAGAAATGAAAAGTCGATTTGAGAATTTAAACGGAGCCTCCGGCGTTTCCTTCGGAACATTCCACAGCATCTTTTTTCGGATTCTGCGGAGCAGATACGGTTGGAATGTGGAGCAGATTTTTCAGGAGGAGGAAAGAAGAAACATCCTCAGAAATAGTATTGAAGCGGAAAAATGGGATATTCCCGATTTAGAAGAATATATTTCGCAATTCTTTTCGCAGCTTTCTCTGATGAACAGTGAATTGGAGCAGCCGAACCGCTTCACGCCTGTGGGAATGCCTGTGGAGGAATTTCGCAAGCTGTATCGTGCGTATGAAGGGTATAAGGAACGGCATGAAAAATTGGATTTTGACGATATGCTGACGCAGTGCTATCAGCTTTTGCGTGAGGATGCGGCAGTGCGGGAGTATTGGCAGAGGAAATATAAATTTATTCTGGTGGATGAGTTTCAGGATGTCAATCAGGCGCAGTTTGCCTGCTTGCAGATTTTGGCAGAGAAGCATCAGAATCTTTTTGTGGTGGGGGATGATGACCAGAGTATTTATGCCTTCCGCGGCGCAAGGCCTGATTTTCTTCTGCATTTTCCGACGCTTTATCCTGCGGCAAAAAAAGTAACATTAAATACAAACTATCGCTCTACGGAGCGAATTGTCAATTTGGCGGAGCGCGTCATCGGCAATAATGAGGTGCGCTTTGTGAAAAATATGAAGGGCATCGGGGAAGCCGGTGATAAGGTGACGTTTTTTCTGGCGGAGGATGCGGCGAAGGAAGCAGCACATATTGCGGAGAAAATCGGCAGACTTCTGGATGAAGGCGTGCCGCTGACGGAAATTGCTGTCATTTACCGTACAAATCTACAGGGTGGTGCATTCGCCAGAGAATTATATAAAAGAGGGATTCCATACGACTTGCGCGATAACAGCGGCAATGTGTATGAGCATTGGGTGGCGAAGGATTTGCTTGCCTATCTTCTGCTTGCGGAGAATGAGGAATCGGACAGCGCACTGCGGCGGATTCTGAATAAACCCAAACGCTATATCGGGAAGGATTTGCTCGCGGAGGCGGAAACGATGCCGTATACGTTATTGCGCAGCTTTTTTGTCTGTCCGTCCTTGAAGGGGTGGCAGGAGGAGAATCTGGAAAATCTGCGAATTGATTTAAACCAGATTCGGAAGCGCACCCCCTATGATGCGTTAAAATATATTCGTAAAGTCATCGGATATGATGAATATTTAGAGGAATTTGCTGCATATAGAAGAACAAGTGCTCAGGTTTTGCAGGAGATAGCGGACGAGATTATGGAAACAGCAAAGGACTGTGCGGATGTGCGCAGCTTTCGGGAGCAGCTGGAACGGCTGAGTCTGCAAATGAAGGAGCAGAGCCGCAAAAAGGGGCAGAAACGAAACGGCGTTGCACTCATGACGATGCATGGCGCAAAGGGCTTGGAATTTCGTGCGGTCTTCCTGCCTTCTCTGGTGGAGGGGATTGTGCCGCATGAAAAGGGCATGGATACGGTTGCGGAGGAGAGGCGGCTGTTTTATGTTGCCATGACAAGGGCATCCGAAAAGCTCTGTCTTTCCGCAATTCTGCAAAGATATGAAAAGGAACGGAAGCCCTCTCGTTTTCTGGCGGAAATGGGACTGGACGCAGAGATGGCGTTCCGCAAAAATAAGGAGAAAGAAGGAAATAAACGATGAAACCGAAGGATAAATATCGGATGAAAAAGAAAATTGCCGCAGGAATTGCACTGCTTTTGGCGGTAGTAATGGTGCTGAGTTTGGCTGCGCCGTTTCTGGGCTATGGCATCTATTGAGCGGCGAAACCGAGAAGAGAATGTACGATTTGCAGAAACGGCATAAAATCGTAACAAAAATGTAAGGATTTTTTCAAGGAATTGCTCTTGTAATTTACAGTAGACTTCGTTATGATAAGGAGGACTATTGATAAAAATAGTCAGGGTATGACAAAGCTTGTATCAAACAGGCAATTTTGCATGAAATATATTTTAGGGGGCGAGGAGAGTTGGAGGAAAGCAATAGACCACGACAGCAGCGATATCAGCAGCAATCGCACCAGCATCATCACCATCAGAAGAGCAAAAAAATAGACAATAACAATAAAAATAAAAATAAAAAGCCTTTGGTGATAATCGGTGTTTTGGTTCTGCTTGTGGCAGTGACTGCGTTCGGGTATCATGAGGTACATAAAAGAAAGGTTTTGAATCTGCTGGCACAGGAAGGCATTTATCAGGGCATTACGATCAATGGTGAGGATGTATCCGGATTGAGTCAGGAGGAGGCTGTCGCACAGCTGCAGGAAAGGTATAAATCCGAGGTTGTCGGGCAAATTCTGACATTGCAGTATGGCGAAGAAGACGCACTGCAGAAATGGGACATTCCCTTTGAGGACATCGGCGCAGGGTACCATGTGGAGGATGCCGTAAAGGAGGCATACGAAACAGGGCGTACCGGCACGGAAGCGGATCGCTTTCAGGTCGGCGCGAAATTGCTGAAGGATGGCGTGAATATTGAGCTGACCTACGGCTATGATGCGGAAATGCTGAGCGCAAAGCTGGACGAGGTCGCGGAGGAATTTAATCAGGATGCCATTGACAGCACCGTTGTAAGGCAGAATGGCAGATTTGTGGTTTCTCCTGAGCAGACAGGGCTTGAAATGGAAAAGGATAAAACCGCAAAGCATGTGGCAAAGGTGATGGAAACACGCAAAAGCGGCACAGCGGAAATTGCGGCAAAGGTAACAAAGCCCAAGATTACGGCAGAGGATAACTCCCATGTAACGGATCTGATTGGGTCCTATTACACAACTTATACAAACAGCGACAGAAACAGAAACAACAACCTTGCGGTAGGCTGCAATTACATCAATGGTACTGTGATTGCACCCGGAGAGGTATTTTCCGCAAATGCGCATCTGGGCAGCCAGACGGCGGCAGGCGGCTATAAGGAAGCCGGCGTTTATGTAAACGGCAAGGTGGAAAAGGGCATGGCAGGCGGCGTTTGTCAGGTAACATCTACCTTATATAATGCAGTCATTCTGGCTGAGCTTGAGGTGGTAGAGCGTTCCCCTCATTCCATGACGGTTGGCTATGTGCCGCTGGGCAGAGATGCGGCTGTAGCAGGCACCTATAAGGATTTGAAATTCAAGAATAACACCGAATATCCTATTATGATTGAGGCTTACGCAAGCGGCGGCAAGCTTGTCATGAATATTTACGGGCATGAGGTGCATGATGCAGGCAGAAGATTGGAGTTTGAAACGGTTTACGAGGGTACAATTAACAAGCCTGCGGAAATCGTGAAGAAGGACCCCAATCTGCCTGAAGGCGAACGAGTTGTAACCTCTCGCGGCAGAACGGGTTGCAAGGTGAGCGTACGCAAAAAAGTGTATGAGAATGGGAAAATGATCAGCAATGAATGGTTCAGCAGCTCTTCCTATCGTGCGGCGGATGAGGTAACTGTCGGCACGAAGAAGAAGGAGGAAACGACAGAACCAACCACACCCACAACAACAGAAAACACAGGGTCGAGCGATCAGTAAGTGAATAAGGCAATAAAAGCCTCTGTCATTGGACAGAGGCTTTTTGCGAAGGAAAGGATGAAAACGATGTTTGCAATCGGAAAACTTCCTCCGGAGATTCTGGAGAAAATTGTGATGGAGCCTATGCAGGCAAGCAGGGTGAAGCGTGAGGATGTCATTCTGCGCCCGAAAACGGGAGAAGACTGCTCTGCTGTTGATTTGGGCGGAGAATATTGCATTCTGTCCACAGACCCCATTACGGGAGCTGCGAAGGATGTCGGCTATCTGGCGGTGCAGATTAACTGCAACGATATTTATTCCTCCGGTGCGGAGCCGATGGGCGTTCTTCTGACGGTGCTTTTGCCGCCGGAAAGTGAGGAAGCCCTGCTGGAGGAAATGATGTCCGGCGCGATTCGTGCGGCGGAGGAACACAATATCGAGATTCTGGGCGGTCATACCGAGGTGACGGATGCAGTTGTAAAGCCTGTTATTTCCGCAGCGGTTATTGGAAAAACGAGAAACAGAAAAATTCTTTCCACCGGCGGTGCAAAGGCAGGGCAGGATGTCATCATGACGAAATGGGCAGGTACGGAAGGCACTGCCATTCTTGCGAAGGAATGGGAGGAAGGCTTGCGGCAGTATCTGACAGAGGAAGAGCTGCAAAATGCGCAGGCAATGAAGGCGTATCTTTCTGTCGGGAAGGAATCTGAAATTGCCTTTGCTTATGGCGCAACCGCCATGCACGATGCTACGGAGGGGGGCGTTCTGGGTGCCGTCTGGGAGGTTGCGGAATGCTCCGGCTTAGGTGTGGATGTTTTTGTGGAGAAAATTCCTGTCAAAGAGGAAACAAAGAAAATCTGCAAGGCAATGGGCATTGATTATCTGGGATTGATTTCCAGTGGTACGATGATTATTGTGGCAGAAAACGGAGAGAAATTAGCAGAGAGATTACAGGAGGAAGGCATTGCGGCGGCGGTTATCGGAAAATTGACGGAGAGCGGCAGATATATGCTGGTCAATGATATGCGGCTGCCTTTGGCACAGCCCAAGAGTGACGCTTTGTATGAGGCGAAGCTTTGAGAAGCACTGCCTTGCGAGTATTTAGAGAGAAGAAAATTTAAGAGAGACCGGATGGGAGGAGTTTGTTTTGTCCATTGGCTTTATGTTTTTGTTTAACAGTGTGTTGCTAGGGGTAGGGCTTGCGATGGATGCCTTTTCCGTATCCCTTGCCAATGGGCTGAATGAGCCGCAGATGGGAACGCGGCGGATGTGCGGCATTGCAGGCGTGTTTGCCTTTTTTCAGGCGCTGATGCCCATGACGGGCTGGGTCTGTATTCATACGATTGTAAGCCATTTCCAAGCCTTTGAAAAGCTGATTCCGTGGATTGCGCTGGTGCTTTTGCTGTATATCGGCGGCAGTATGCTGAAGGAAGGCCTTGCGGGCGGCGGGGCAGAGGCGGAGCGCTGCGGCGTTGGCTTTATGGCGTTATTCATACAGGGGGTTGCGACCTCGATTGATGCGCTTTCGGTTGGTTTTACGATTGCGGAATATGATTTTTTTCTCGCCCTTTTGGAAGCACTGATTATTGCAATGGTGACTTTTGTGATTTGCCTCTGCGGCCTGCATATCGGAAAGAAGGTTGGCGTGAAGCTGGCAGGAAAGGCGAATATCCTTGGCGGTGTGATTCTGATTTTCATTGGTCTGGAAATTTTTGTGACAGGTGTATTTCTGTGATTTCTTAACGGATTTTTTAGGATATAAATGATTGACTTGAAGGCTTCTCTATGGCATACTGCCATATATATTATTTGAGGAGTGTGAGAATCGGCATGGATGCGGATGAGGATCGAACTTGCTTTGCTGCAACAGAATATGTCGTTGAGAAATAGAGAAAGGGTGTACTTTGCTTTTTTGGAGGCAGAGTATGCCTTTTTTGATTTTTTCGGACGTAGACAGATAGAAGCAAAGGAGAATGGAATATTATGGAAGCTATTTTACTGCAAGTGATTCTGATTGGTTTGAACGCCGTTTTTGCAAGTGCGGAGATTGCGGTTATTTCTATGAATGATACCAAATTGGAACGAATGGCGAGAGACGGGGATGTGCGGGCAAAGCGTTTAGCGGCACTGACTGCACAGCCGACAAAATTTTTATCAACAATACAGGTGGCAATTACATTGGCAGGGCTGCTTGGCTCTGCGTTTGCGGCGGAAAATTTTGCCGGTACGCTGGTGCAGGTGATACAGAAAGCGGGTATCGATGCTCCGGAACGCATTTTAAAATCATTTTCTGTTTTTCTGATTACGCTGATATTGGCATATTTCAATCTGGTTTTTGGGGAGCTGGTACCAAAACGAGTTGCGATGAAAAAGGCAGAAGGATTGGCATTGGGCATGAGTGGCATGCTGACAGGTGTTTCCCGCCTGTTTGCACCGCTAGTGGCCCTTCTTACGATTTCTACCAACGGTGTGCTGAAGCTCTTTGGAATTGACCCGACAGATGAGAAGGAGGAGGTTTCCGAAGAGGAAATCTATATGATGCTGGAGGCAGGAGAGGAAAAAGGGACGATTGATGCGGAGGAAACACGGTGGATTCGGAATGTATTTGCCTTTGATGATATTTCTGTAGAGGAGATCTGCACACATCGTGTAGATATGACTGTGCTGGGCTTGGAGGAATCGGATGCGGAATGGCAGGAAACAATTCTGCGAAGCGGCTATACATATTATCCCATTTACAAAGAGAATACAGATAATATTATTGGTGTGCTGAATACAAAGGTATATTTTCGCCTGATGGAGAAGAATAGAGAAGCTGTGATGGCGCAGGCGGTAGAGAAGCCTTATTTTGTACCTGAGATTATGAAAGCGGATGTTCTGTTTCGGAATATGAAGCAGGAGGAAAAGCTGTTTGCTGTGGTACTGGATGAATATGGCGGGGTGAGCGGCGTGATTACCCTGCATGATTTGCTGAAGCTGCTGGTAGGGGATATTTATACGGATGAAAAGGAAATTGAACAGCTTGGAATACACACATATAGAATGAAAGGCAGTACTTCTCTGGATGATGTGGCTGAGACACTTGGGATTTCTTTGCCGGTGAAGGAATATGACACCCTTGGCGGATATATCTTCGGCGTGTTGGGGCATATTCCGGAGGATGGGACAACATTTGCGTTGGAAACGGATGGCATGCAGATTCAGGTGGAACGCGTGGAAGGACATAGAATTTTGGATACTGTGGTGCGATATGAAAAAACAGAATTGCAGGAAGCGGCAGACGAGGTATAATAGGAGAGAGGATATTTTTTTGCTAACAGAACGGAGGAATTTCTATGGATGAAAAACAGAAGCAGTTGAAAAAATGGATAGATGAGAGCGACAATATTGTTTTCTTCGGCGGTGCCGGCGTTTCGACAGAAAGTGGGATTCCCGATTTCCGCAGCGAAAACGGTATTTTTCATGCCATCAATGAATATGGCGTGCGTCCTGAGGTGATTCTGAGCCACACATTTTTTGAACAGAATCCGGAGGTTTTCTTCAAATATTATAAGAAAACACTGCTTTACCCGGATGCAAAGCCTAACGACTGCCATAAGGCATTAGCGAGACTGGAAGAAATGGGGAAGCTGAAGGCGGTTATCACGCAGAATATTGATGACTTGCACCAGAAAGCAGGCAGTAAGAATGTACTGGAGCTGCATGGGACGCTGTATCGAAATTACTGCGTGAAATGCGGCAAGCAGTTCGATCTGGATTATGTGACGGCAAATGACGGTATTACGCGCTGTGATGCCTGCGGCGGTATCGTGCGCCCGGATGTGGTGCTGTATGAAGAAGGGCTGGATCAGGAAACGATTTATAAATCTGTGGATTACATCAGTAAGGCGGATGTGCTGATTGTCGGCGGCACAAGTCTGAATGTCTACCCTGCGGCAGGCTTGCTGAATTATTACAGAGGAAATAAGCTGGTGCTCATCAATAAATCTGCAACGCCCTATGACAATAAGGCGGCGCTGGTGATTGCGGAAAACATCGGTGAGGTATTTAAAAAGATTGTTTTGGATAAATAAAAGCAGAAAGCGTGAAGCGGGAGAACCTTGATTTTTCGGGGTTCTTTCGCTTTTTTTGGATTTTTTGAAAAAAGTTTGAAAAAAGTTGAAAATTATGCTTGACAAGATGGGGTACCTTTGCTAAAATAATCCTTGCACTGCGGAAGTGCTGTGAACTTTGAAAATAGAATAGCGTAAGAGAAAACACACAACCCATAGTCAATTCTGTCAGCGGAAGCTGATGAGATAATGAACTAAATTTTGCCGGTTTAGAAAAACCGGAGTTAGCCAGAAGAACTGGCTAGGAACAAAACTTTAACATAAGAGTTTGATCCTGGCTCAGGATGAACGCTGGCGGCGTGCTTAACACATGCAAGTCGAACGAAGATACTTAAAATGAGAGCTTCGGCAGGATTTTTATTTATCTTAGTGGCGGACGGGTGAGTAACGTGTGGGCAACCTGCCCTATACTGGGGAATAATCACTGGAAACGGTGACTAATACCGCATGTCATTACGGAAGGGCATCCTTCTGTAAGAAAAGGAGTAATTCGGTATAGGATGGGCCCGCATCTGATTAGCTAGTTGGTGAGATAACAGCCCACCAAGGCGACGATCAGTAGCCGACCTGAGAGGGTGATCGGCCACATTGGGACTGAGACACGGCCCAAACTCCTACGGGAGGCAGCAGTGGGGAATATTGCACAATGGGGGAAACCCTGATGCAGCGACGCCGCGTGAGTGAAGAAGTATTTCGGTATGTAAAGCTCTATCAGCAGGGAAGAAAATGACGGTACCTGACTAAGAAGCCCCGGCTAACTACGTGCCAGCAGCCGCGGTAATACGTAGGGGGCAAGCGTTATCCGGAATTACTGGGTGTAAAGGGAGCGTAGGCGGCACGCCAAGCCAGATGTGAAAGCCCGAGGCTTAACCTCGCGGATTGCATTTGGAACTGGCGAGCTAGAGTACAGGAGAGGAAAGCGGAATTCCTAGTGTAGCGGTGAAATGCGTAGATATTAGGAAGAACACCAGTGGCGAAGGCGGCTTACTGGACGGTAACTGACGTTGAGGCTCGAAAGCGTGGGGAGCAAACAGGATTAGATACCCTGGTAGTCCACGCCGTAAACG
>ENA-OPWX01001129-OPWX01001129.1-human-gut-metagenome-genome-assembly--contig:-NODE-1129-length-20369-cov-2.541843_pt1 | contig 20369 bp, 21 predicted proteins | sample MGYA00241514_ERZ502020 | MGnify/ENA primary metagenome ERZ502020 (study PRJEB25962, sample SAMEA2042105) | human gut metagenome | biome: human gut; feature: human-associated habitat; material: faeces... | reverse complement strand
ACGGGTTTCGTTGTTTTATAGTTATCTAAAGGAATGAGAGTTAAAGTAGAGTGCTTTTGACACTTCAACTTTATGAGGGGAAGATAGTTGCTTATCAACTATCTAACTCAGATTATAAAGAACAAATATGTCAAAAGTATGTTTAAACTATAAAAGAATACGAAAAATTATAAACAGGGAATTAAGAAAGTATATAATCATTTCTGTGTCTTTTGTATTGCGCTTGATAGTTTCGGTCCGATGATTGCTGCGAGAGCGATCTTGACAGCATCTCCGGGAAGATAAGGGATGACTCCGATCATAAGGGCAGCTTTGAAAGTAAGGCTCATATGTAGTGCAAGCCATATCGTTCCGAATAGATAACAGGCAATCATGCCGAGAGTCATGCCGATGATTGAAGCAAACGTTTTTTTATGAAATCTCAGCATAAAAAATCCATGGATGAGTGCAAGGAAGATGAAACCGAACAAATATCCCCCGGTCGGTCCGGCTAGCTTCCCAAGACCGCCGCTGAACGACGAAAAGACAGGAAGTCCGATTGTACCGAGAGCAAGGTAAATGAGCAGACTGATCGTTCCGTATTTCATTCCGAGTATATAAATAGAAAGAAAAACCGCAAAGTTTGTCAGAGTGATCGGCACAGGACTAAATGGAAGCGGGAGGGAAAGAGGTCCGAGAATGCATGTTACAGCTGTCATAAGTCCGATCATTGTGATTTTTTTTGTTTTTTCTGCCTGTGAGGCAGTGAGGCGCTGGTTCATAAGATTACTCCTTTACGTAAAATGTATGGTTTGATAAAAAAGAACGAAAGCACATAAAAACTGTTATGAAAAAGAACACGGTTTTATTGGTGTATCCGAGCGTAGTATAATAGAAAAAGAAACAAAAGTCAACCTAAAATAAAAACAGGTTTACAATTAGAATCTGACGTTGAAAATACTTTATAAAACATTGTAAAGGCTATTTATAGTTAATATCAGCAAGCTGTGTAACAGTACACAGTTATAATTCACCGTATTTTTATAAACAGCAGGCCGAATGCGTGTTATAATGCGATAAGAATGTGACGGAAAATATTGTTTTACAATGAAAGCATGTCAAAGCAAGACAATGTAGAAAATGAAGAAGTGTTTGAGGAGAAGAGTGATGTTTGGGTATGTGACGGTATGTGAACCGGAATTAAAGGTGAAAGATTTAAAAAAATATAAGGCATATTATTGCGGTTTGTGTCATGTATTAAAAGAAGAGTATGGGTTTATAGGTCAGATGACACTTACATATGATATGACATTTGCAATTATTTTGTTATCTTCGCTATATGAAAGTGACACGAGAGCAGATATGCATTGCTGCAAAGTGCATCCGGTAAAAAAGCAGATAATGTTGACAAACGAGATTACGTCATATGGTGCGGCCATGAACGTGTTGATGGCATATTATCATATGGAAGATGATTGGCAGGATGAAAGGAAAGTTTCAAGCCTGACTGTAAAAACGATGCTTCGAGGTAAAGTAAAAAAAATCATGGAACAATATCCGAGGCAGAGCAGGGCAATCGAATCGGCTCTGAATGAATTGTCTGTTTGCGAAAGAGAAGGAAGTACAGATTTGGATAAAACGGCAGGATGTTTCGGGAAACTGATGGAAGAGCTGTTTTTATATAAAAAAGACCGGTGGGAAGAAACTCTTCGGAAGATGGGATTTTTTATGGGAAAGTTTATTTATCTTATGGACGCATATGAAGATCTGCCGAATGATCTGGAAAAAGGATGCTATAACCCGTTGAAGAAGATTGCCGAAGAAGAAGGATATGAAGAGCGGATCAAACAGATCTTATGCATGATGATAGCAGAGAGTACGGCAGAATTTGAGAAGCTTCCATGCCTTTCGGATATAGACATTTTGCGGAATATATTGTATGATGGAGTGTGGAATTGTTATAATAAGATACAGAGAAAGAAAAGTGAGGAACAGAAAAAATGATAAATAACCCGTATGAAGTGCTCGGCGTTTCTCCAAGAGCGTCAGATGATGAGATAAAAAAAGCATATCGTGATCTTACAAGAAAGTATCATCCGGATGCGAATGTTGATAATCCTCTTGCAGATCTTGCAGAAGAAAAGTTTAAAGAAGTACAGGAAGCTTATGATATGATCATGAAAGAGAGAGCTTCGGGCGGCGGATATTCTTATGGTTACGGGTCGTCCTCGGGCAGTTCTTCTTATGGTGCGGGCGGTAATTATCAGAACGCACAGCAGGATCCGAGGCTTCAGGCGGCTGTGAATTATATTAACAGCAGAAGATTTCGCGAAGCGCTCAACACGCTTGATCAGATTAACGAACGATCTGCAATCTGGTATTATTTAAGCAGCTGTGCGAATGCGGGACTTGGCAATAATGTTCTGGCAAGAGACCATGCGGCTCAGGCTGTGAATATGGAGCCGAACAATATGCAGTACAGACAGCTTTTGAATCAGTTGAATTATGCGAGCAGCCGTTATCAGAACAGCTCTTATGGCAATGGATACAGCAGCGGTACTACACCGTGCGGTACAGGCAATATGTGTTGTGATCTGTTTGTTGCGGATTCGTTGTGCGAATGTATGGGAGGCGACTTGTGTTCATGCATGTAAAGGCAAAAACAATGGCGTTTAGCGGACTTCTTCTTGCGCTGACTGTGATCTTTATGGTGTTGGGCAGTGTGATCGAGACGAGCACATTATTTCTGCTGGCGGCGGCATCTTTTTTTGTCGGGATCATTATCCGGGAGTTCGGACTTAGGATAGGAGCGGCATTTTATGCGGCAGGAGTGATACTTGGATTTATTACAGCGCCGAATAAGTTTTATGTGTTTACATTTGCGGCGATGGGATTATACATATGGGGGAGAGAAGCTGCATGGAGATGGATCGTGCGGCATGTGCGGGAAGAAAAGAGCAGGACGGCGTTTCTTCTTTTTAAATACGGAATCTTTAATCTTGTATATATCCCGATCGTTGTTATTTTCAGAGAAATGTTATTTGCAAAAGCAGTATCGACCCCGATTCTTGTCGGTGTTATGATAGCCGGACAGATAGGAATACTTATCTATGATAAGGCATATGATTATGTTCAGGTTCGCCTTTGGGGAAAGATGCGCGGAAGAGTGATGTCATAAAGAACGATATAAAAAGGATGAGCCACATTTCTGCGGCTCATGGGGGAAAAAGTGTTCTCATCTGAGAACACTTTTAGTATACACAGAAAATGTGTAAAAAATGTGAGGAACTTTTGAACCAAATATGAAAAAATTTGAACCAAATATGAAAAAAACGGATAAAGAGGAATCTTTGACGGAGAAATCAAGGCATCAGAAAGAAAAATGATATTATTACAATATTTATATACATGAAAAAGTGATAAAAGAAATAAAAAGATGATAAAGTAAATTAAAAAAGTGACTACCCATAAGAAAATTTGTTTTTTTGGAGGATTTGTGCTTGTGAAAATGTGAAAATAGAGGTTAAAAAGAAAACAAAGTCCTTGAAAATAGAGAACTATAGATTTATAATGAATAGAGTAAATGGAATACGATCTTCGGGGTAGGGTGCAAGTCCCAACCGGCGGTATAGTCCGCGACCCGCAGCGATGCGGTGGAATCGGTGACTTTCTTAAACAGAAAGAATTCCGATACCGACAGTATAGTCTGGATGAGAGAAGATAGTGCCGCTTATTGCTCAGGAAAGGGCGGTAAGTTACACAGGTGCAGTTTATCCCGAACATGATATATGTTCGGGATTTTTTTATAAAATTGCAGAAACGAAAAAAAGGAGAAGAAAAAATGGAAAAGGAAACAGGAACGGTAAAAATGGTGATGAGTAAGAAGAAAACAGTGAAAATGGTAAAAATGGGAGTGATGGTAGCCATATCGGTAGCGATGGTATATCTTGTTCATTTTCCGATTTTTCCGGCAGTGCCGTTTTTAGAGTATGATCCGGCGGATATTTCTATTCTGATCGGAACATTTGCCTTCGGACCGGAGGCTGGGCTTGTTTTGACAGTTGTGACGGCGGTTGTTCAGGGACTGACAGTGAGTGCGGGGAGCGGACTGTATGGGATATTGATGCATATGATCGCTACGGGTGTTCTTGTCCTCGTATCTGGAATGATCTACAACAAAAAAAAGACAAAGGCAACGGCTGTTTTTGGATTGACGGCGGGAATGGCTGCAATGGCAGTTGTTATGGTCGGGGCAAATTTATTGATTACTCCGATGTTTATGGGAGTATCAAAAGATGTCGTATGGAAATTAATGCCGTTTATTATCGGCTTCAATGTGATAAAAGCGGGAATAAACGGGGCGGTTACATTTCTTTTGTATAAGCGGATCGCAATGTTTTTGCGTAAATGATCAAGTAGATGAAAGTCTTATCTGTATCTTTGTTTTGAAAAGATGCGGATAGGACTGTTTTTTTGCGGCAGAAAAAGATGTAGCAAAAAATGAGAAAGAAAAAAGTTGACAACTTCTTTTCTTTGTAGTACAATCCCAGTCGTAACATTTTTGTAATATCTGTAATAAATATGAAAACAACACATATATTTTAAAAGGGGATTATTAAAAATATATTGTGAAGATATTGCAAATGTTTACGAGGAGGAGTATATGAATTATAATAAAAAAAGAATGATTGTGGCGCTGCATCTTACAGTGTCAAGTGTTATGCTGCTTTCGGGATTTACAAGTCCCGGGACAAAGATGAATACCGCCGGAGATCTCCGTTATGCGGGAGGTGAGATAGCCGCTCAGATCGGGGATTCAGTTGCGGACGGTACGATCAGTATGATCAAAGGAACGAAACAGGTTTCGCAAAGCGTTCAAACGGCAGGAGACGTATGGAAAACAGAGGCTGTCCGTATTGAAGAAATGATTCGGGCAGAGGAAGAAAGAGCCGCAGAAGAAGCAAGAATTGCCGAAGAACAAGCAGCACAGGCAGCGGCTTTGGAAGCGACACAGTTGGAAGCGGCGAATGTTATGGCAGGGGAGCAGGAACTTCTTGCCGCTCTTATCTATTGCGAAGCGGGAAATCAGCCATATGAAGGTCAGGTTGCAGTCGGAGCAGTTGTAATGAATCGTGTGAGAAGCGGTTCTTATCCGAATACGATCAGTGAAGTGATCTATCAGTCTGGGCAGTTCGGACCGGCGATGACAGGGTGGCTTGATTCGGTTCTTTCGTCGGGAGGCTATACAGAGACAGCGATGCAGGCAGCGGCAGACGCTCTTGCGGGAAGTAATCCGATTGGCGATTGCCTTTCCTTTGGAAACGGAAACTGGGGAATCCAGATCGGGGATCATTTTTTTCATTAAATCATAGATACGAAAGAAGGAAATAGTGTGGATATTAAGATCAGACAGTATGCGGAAGAGGATGTAAAAGAAACGATTGCCATCTGGAACGAAGTTGTAAAAGAAGGGATCGCATTTCCACAGAAAGAGACTCTTACAGAGTCGACAGGAGATCTGTTTTTTAAAGAGCAGACATTTACGGGGATCGCTTATGACGAAGAGAAAAAAGAAATTGTCGGAATGTACATTTTGCATCCGAATAATATCGGAAGATGCGGTCACATATGTAATGCAAGTTATGCTGTCCGAAAAGATATGCGGGGACTTCATATCGGGGAAATGCTTGTAAAACATTGTATGAAAATGGGAAAAAAATTCGGTTTTCGCATTTTACAGTTTAATGCGGTTGTGAAAAGCAATGCAGGAGCTTTGAAACTTTATGAAAAGCTTGGTTTTGTCCGTTTAGGAACGATTTCAAAAGGGTTTGAAATGAATGACGGACATTATGAAGATATTATTCCACATTATCATGAATTATAATTAATGATATGTATTGTAAGGAGGCTGTAATTCTGACAAGAATTTAATTGTTAGAATTACAGCCTCCTGTTGTAACGGCGACGAGACAAAGTCCGGGTTTTCCTAAGGCTTTGCCAGCCGCTTATGATTTTGGAATGCTTTTTTGCGCGTTTTGTGATTTATACGCTGTGAAAGCCTTTTCCGATGATCTCGCTTGTGTTTGAGATAAGGATGAAAGCTTCTTTATCATTTTCACGGATAAAGTTGCGAAGATGCACAGCCTGCATTCTGTTTAAAGCAGTGAGGATGATGTATTTATCATTTCCTGAATACGCTCCCTTGGCGAGACACACGCTGGCGCTTCGTCCGAGCGTATGTACGATGTAATCACAGATCGGCTCAGGGTTATCGCATACGACGTTAAAATATTTCGACAGGTTAAAGCTTTCGATAAATGTGTCGATCATGAAAGAACGAATAGAAAGTCCGAGCAGGGAAAACAGTCCGGTTTCTATATCGAAAATAAAAAATCCGGATGCCGTTATCAATGCATCTGAAATCAATAATGCCTTGCCGATGTCGAAGCTGGAATATTTTTTCAGGATCATTGCGATGATATCTGTTCCGCCGCTGGAAGAACCGATGTTAAAAAGAATCGCCGATCCAAGCGCCGGAAGAGCTATGGCAAAACATAATTCAAGCATCGGTTCATCGGTAAAAGGAGAGTGCATAGGAAAGAGCCGTTCCAGCACCGAGAGCGAAACGGAGAGAAGGATGCTGCAGTAGGCGGTAGTTGCGGCGAATTTTTTCCCGAGGATGAACATTCCGATGATGAGCAGAATCATGCTTGCGATAAAGTTAAAGTCACCTGCCGAAATGAGTCCGGTTTTAGCGATAAGAACGGCAAGACCGGTAATTCCGCCAAAAGTGAAATTATTCGTAAATTTAAAAAAGTATGTTCCGAATGCAATAAGAAGCGTGCTGAATGTAAGCATAAAGAAATGTTTTAATTTATTCATTTTATTTTCTCCAAAGTATAAAATTAAAAACTCTACTCGAATTGTAATCTTCTAAAAATAAAAAGTCAACGTATTAAGTATAAAAATGAGGAGATAATGTATTAATAAAAGAATAGAAAGAAAATAAATAAGGAGACAGTATATGGATAAAGAGATGTTGATTCGGGATATATTTGCAAGGGAAATATTAGATTCACGGGGAAATCCTACGATTGAGGCTGAAGTTCTCGCAGGGGAAAATATCGTCGGCAGAGCCGCAGTTCCATCCGGCGCTTCAACAGGAAAATATGAGGCTGTGGAGCTTCGGGATCAGGAAGAGCGTTACGGAGGAAAAGGAGTGGAGCGGGCAGTTGAAAATGTGAACAGTTGTCTGGCAAAAGCGGTGATAGGAATGAACGTGTTCGATCAAAAGGAGATCGACCGTGCTCTTTGTAAAGCGGACGGAACAGAAAATAAAAGCAACCTCGGTGCAAACGCGATTTTAGGAGTGTCCATGGCGGCGGCAAGAGCGGCGGCGAAAGGACTGAATATTCCTTTATACAGATATTTGGGAGGGGTTCAGGCGAAGAAGATGCCGGTTCCGATGATGAATATTTTAAATGGCGGAGTACATGCCGATAACCCGTTAGACATACAGGAGTTTATGATCGTTCCGGTAAGAGAGACTTCTTTTCGGGAGAGACTTCGTATTTGTGCGGAAATCTATCATATGCTAAGAGCGGTTCTGAAAGGAAAAGGTCTTCAGACAGGAGTTGGGGATGAAGGCGGATTTGCGCCTGAACTTGCAGATACGAAAGAAGCGCTTCGGACGATAAGGGATGCGGCAGAAAGGGCAGGATACCGTATGGGGCGGGATATTATGATCGCGCTTGATGTGGCGGCGTCTGAGCTGTATATTGAAGAAAGAGGCGGATATATTTTTGCGGGAGAAGGGAAAAAAGGAGAACCTGTCGTGCGGACGACAGAAGAGATGATCTCTTATTATGAGGAACTTGTTGAAGAATTTCCGATTTTTTCGATCGAAGATCCGCTTGATGAAGGAGATTGGGACGGGTGGAAAAAGCTTACGAAAAAGATTGGAAACAGAGTCCAGCTTGTAGGAGATGATCTTTTTGTCACAAATGCGCAGAGATTGAGAAAAGGAATCGAACTTGGAGCCGCTAATGCGATACTCATAAAAGTTAATCAGATCGGTACTTTAAGTGAAACGTTCGAGACGATAAAAACAGCTCAGGAAGCAGGTTATAATGTAATTGTATCGCATCGTTCCGGAGAAACAGAAGATACGATCATCGCTGATATCGCCGTGGCGTTTAATACCGGGCAGATCAAAACAGGAGCGCCATGCCGGTCTGAGAGAGTGGCAAAATACAACAGACTCTTACGGATCGAAGAACAGATCGGTGAGAAAGAAAAGATGTAGGAACGATATGCAGCGAGCGGCGGAAGAAGCGTAAGAGACGTGTAGTGAGGGCTGTGCAGGTGAAGATACGGGAATGGTTGCATATCTTTTCTTCACCTGTTATACTTTTACGCGGAAGCCATCTGGCAAAACGCCGTTTTGATCTGATATTTTATTGGGAGGATGACGCAGGCTATGGCGATAAACAAAGTTGGAAATGAGTTTGAAAAGAACAAGATAAGATAAAAAAGGAGAAAAGGATGAGTATGGAAATCAATGAAATGCAAGAAATGAATGAAAGAGCAAAGAAAGCTTTGGAATATCATAAGAAAGGATATAATTGCTCGCAAGCAGTGGCATGTTCTTTTTGTGAGGAGTTTGGAGTGGATGAAGAAACGATGTTTCGTATTGCTGAAGGTTTTGGTTTCGGTATGGGTATGATGGACATATGCGGTGCGGTTACTGGTATGTTTATGGTGATGGGACTGGATAATAGCGTTGGAAATCCTGACAACGGAAAACTTACAAAAGCAGATACATATAAGAAAGTAAAAGAATACGCCAATCGGTTTAAAGAGAAAAACGGAACATATTACTGCCGTGAACTCAAAAGCGTTGTGGACGGAAAGCAAAGAGTAAGCTGCGACCAATGCATTTTAGATGCGGTTGCGCTGACGGAAAGCTACCTGGCAAACAGAGGATAGATTTTCAGATCCGGTGAACCGTTCCTTTCGGAAAAGTGATCTGTAATATGGTATATTCTTTTTCTTCGGATGCAATATCTAATTTTAGTCCCAGACGAAAGGAAAGTTTTCGGGCGAGATATAACCCTACGCCTGTTGAGTTCGATTTGCTCCGGTCAGATCCGGTAAACCCTTTTTCAAATACTCTTGACAGGTCGGAAGAGGAGATGCCGCAGCCGTTGTCCTTGATCGAAAGGATAATATTTGTGTCGTTATCCTGACCGGTTATCGTAAGTTTATTTTCTTGTTTGTCAAAGTATTTGATCGAATTTTGTATGATCTGTGACAGTATGAAAGTCAGCCATTTCTCATCTGTGTAGACGATCTGGTCAATCGCATGAGTTTCTATTATGACTTTGTGATCGATCAGATCATGGCGGAACTTTAAAATGACGTTGTGTATGACTTCTTCTAAGTTCAGTTTTTTTACAAAATAATCTTTTTCTGTACTTTCGCTTCGCGCATAATAAAGCATCTGTTCTGTAAGGCGATAGAGTTTGTCGGTTTCTTTTTTCAGCGCATAGTTTTTTGTGTTGTCAAAAGTCAAAGATAACGCGCCGATCGGAATTTTGATCTCATGCGCGAAGCTTTCTACATATTCTTCGTATTCTTGTTTTTCTTTTTCGATTTGTGAGATTTTGTCATTCATAGCTTTGCACGCTTTTTTTAACGCATAATAGTAGGCTTTGTTCTGAAGGTCGCCCGGCTTTGGCAAAATATCTGAGATATAATAGCTCTCTTGAAGCTCATCTGCAAGATTAATAATGCGTTGTGAATCTTTTTGTTTCTTTTGAAATGAAAACCATAGAAAAGAGATTTGCGCCGAAAGAAAAAGGACTGCCGATAAAATAATAAATGATGAATCTACATCGTAGAAAATCAAGAGAAATACAATGCCTGAAAGAAAGAAAATTTGAAATAATAATTCGGATATTTTCCCTTCTAAAAATGTCAAAAAGCTCACAACTTCCACCCCTTTCCTCTTATATTTTCTAGTAGATGAATAATTCCGATTTCTTTCATTTTCTTTTTTAACCGGGTCATATTAACAAGCAGTACGTTTTCATCTAAATAATATTTATCGTTCCATAGTTTTTCTAATAGCTCTTCTTTACTGATGATCTTATCTTCGTTCGTGAAAAAATAATATAAAATGCGAAATTCGTTCCTTGTCAGCTCGATACTTTTTCCTTCGTATTTTAATACGGACAAATGAAGATCGAGAGTGCAGTCTTTTTTTGTAAGTTCCCGGAAATTATTCGGATTTGATAATTGAAGTGCCCGTTTGATTTTCTCCAGGAGAATAAGTGTGTCATATGGTTTCGTGATAAAATCGATCCCTCCTGCCTGAATACTTAGCAGTTCGTCGGCGCTTGTGTCCCTGCTTGTCACAAAAATAATCGGTACAGACATGAGCTTTTTCATCTTCCTGCATATTTCATATCCGTTTTCGTATGGAAGATTAATATCCAGTAAGATCAGATCGAAAGAATATTTTTTTGATTCTTCTGATAAATTCTCGAAATCTGTTAATAAAACAGTTTCATATCCGTGCGAGTTCAGTAATTTGGAAAGTTCGAGACGGGTGATTTTGTCATCTTCTATAATTGCAATTTTCATTTTCCGTACCTCTTGATTTGCTTTTTGTAATTGCGGTGATCCTTTTGCTTAGTATTCCTGATTTATTATTATAATAAAATTACGGCGGGAGAGCCAGAAAAATCTAACTCTCCTCATTGATATTTCGTTTAAAGCCGATGTAAGCCGTGATCCAGTAAATACCGTATATGAAAAAGAAAATCGCTAATCCGCTTATAAAATAGAGCAGGTAAGTATATCTGCTTTCCAGCATGATATGATAAACATTATTCATAGAAGCTAACATACAAAATCCGGCAATCACAGGACAAATGACAGGTACAAAGAAAAAGATAAGTAATTGTCTGCGGATCGTCCGAAAAATAGAAGAATCGTTTACGCCGAGCCTTTGCAGTGTCGTGTAGCGGTATTTATATTTTGCAGAGTCGCTCAACGATTGTATCGCAAGAATTGTACCTACTGCAGAGATCAGGATGAAAGCAATATACAGGCAGAGGCTTGCGATCATTGCAGTCATTGTATTTTGTTCCTCGACAGCAGTACCTCTTACATTGACTCTGTAATATTCGCGGATTGTCTCGTTGTCATCATTTTTTGTGACGAGCAGATGGTTTAAATCCGTTTTTATTTTTTCTTCCAATTTAGATGTTGTATCTTCTTTCGTGTCTGCGATCAGATGCTTTTCGCTTATTTCTAATCCGCTGACATATTTGTCGGGAACAATTACCGTAAATCTGCCTGTATTATTCATAGTATACCAAAAGGAGTTTGTATCGATTCCTTTTAAATGCAGCTTTTGATCTGCGAACCGGATATTTTGGATCTCGTTGTTACCTTTCACTTTATATAACAACTGGCGGTCGGTGACAAGGAAATATTCGTCGCTTTTTAGCTCGATCGGAGTTAAGCTGCGCATTTTTAATAATTTATTATAGTCGCTTAATTTCATTACCGGATCAAAATCATAAAATTGAACATCGTAGTAATTTTGTATTTGATGGGCAGGATCTTTGTAAATATTAAATTCGATTGATTCGTTTATCGTATAATCTTCATCTATCACACGAAGATATTCGTTAAAATCGTCAAAAGGCTGTTCATAATCGAAAATATCAACGTCGTAAGGAGCTGTTAATTCAATACTTCTATGATAGACTCCTTTGCATATGCTTGAATAATTTAAACATAATAAAGAAAGCAGGATCAGCATAGAAAGAGTTCCGAACGTAAAACTCATTGTCCGCGCCTTTGACGCAAACGTTCTGGCTGTAAAAAGGTAATCTTTTTTGTATTTTATTTTTTTGCTTTTCAATAAAGAGGACAATAACATGTCTGCGCATGTGGCACAAATGCCGTACATACTTACGATCAGTATCGACATACTGATAATTAAATAAGTGAGCGTTTCCTGTGCTCCGTTTTTTTCCAGTGTCCACCGGGAAGCCCAAAGGGCAAGAGCGGCAATTCCGAGTATGATACTCAATAGAAATAAAATGTTTCGTTTTCTGTTTCCGTGAAACATTTTCGTTTCATTTTGCTTTTCAAAGTAAAGAAAATCGTGTACAGTCATTTTCCTTATTCGTCTTAACAGATTTAGAAGAACTAAAAGGTAGATCAGCAGAAAGTAAACAGCCAGCATTCCGATAGACACAAAGTTTACAAAGATGAAGATTGTTTTCGGTATTTTGAGCAGTTTTACGATGATTACAGATATAAACTGACTGAATACAAAGCCGATAGGGATTGCCAAAATAAATGCAAAGATTCCTACTAATATATTTTCCGTTACAAGCAGACGGGCGATTGATGTTTTTTTGATACCGAGCAGCATATATGTTCCGAATTCTTTGCTTCTTTTTTCAAACATAAATTTCGTCGTGTAGTTGATTAAAAAACATACTACAAATACGATGACGATATTTACGAAGATCAATACATTTTTAAATGTGCTCATTCCGGATGACAGCGCTGCAACCTCATCAGAACTTGCCACAAGATTAAACGCAAGTATTAAAGAAAAAGAAAGTGTTATTGTAATCAGATAGATCAAATAATCTTTGATACTTCTTTTTGCGTTTCGATAAGCCAGTTTACCTAACATTTCCCAATTCACCTCCGAGCAAGGTCAATATATCCAATATTTCATTGAAAAATTCTTTTCTGCTTTTTTCTCCTTTGAATATTTCGTTGAATAATTTTCCGTCTTTTAAAAACAGGATACGCTCGCAAAAAGAGGCGCTGAACGGATCATGAGTTACCATTAAAATTGTCGTATGCATTTTCCGGTTAATATCAGACATTGTTTCCAGTAATAATCTCGATGAACGGGAATCTAAAGCACCGGTAGGTTCATCGGCTAAGATTAGATTCGGTTCGTTGATCAATGCTCTTGCGCAGGCACAGCGCTGCTTCTGACCGCCGGAAACTTCGTAAGGAAATTTCGATAAAATATCGCGGATACCTAATTTGTCGGCAATCGCATGGACACGCCGCTCGATCGAAGACGGGTTCGCTTTATTGATGATGAGCGAGAGAGAAATATTTTCTTCTATAGTTAATGTGTCTAAAAGGTTAAAGTCCTGAAAGATAAATCCCAGATTCTTTCGTCGGAATGAGGCAAAGTTTTTTTCTTTGATTTTTGTAATATCCTGATGATTGACAGTAATGTGTCCTGCGGTTACGGTGTCGATCGTGGAAATACAGTTTAGAAGCGTTGTTTTGCCTGATCCGCTTGCACCCATGATCGCAGTAAATTCTCCTTTGTTTACTTCCATGGAAATGCCGTCTACCGCTTTCGTAATATTTCCGGCAGCTCCGCCGTAATATTTTTTGACTTGTTCCAGTTTTAATATATGGTCCATAAGAATACTCCTTTCGGCTTCTGTCTGTTTAGATTATAACAATCAACGGCGCGTTATACACTTACAGTTTTGAAAGTAAGAGATCAGAAATACTCACAAAATATTCAAAAAAATGGCATTGAAAACTTATCTTGACGATTGTATAATAGCAAAGTGATAGTTTGAAAAACGTGAGTTGTCACGGGAAGGGCTATGCGAAAAATATTCAAAAAGGAGAGTGCAGACAATGAGTATTCGAGTTGGTATTTTGGGATATGGTAACTTAGGCAGAGGTGTAGAATGTGCAGTAAAACAAAATGATGATATGGAACTTGCGGCAGTATTTACAAGAAGAGATCCTTCAGGCGTGACAATTTTGACAGAAGGAGTTCCGGTATGCAGTGTGGATGACGCCGCAGACTGGAAAGATAAGATCGACGTATTGATTCTTTGCGGAGGAAGCGCGACAGATCTTCCGAAACAGACGCCGGAGTTTGCAAAGCTGTTTAATGTAATTGACAGTTTTGACACACATGCCCGCATTCCGGAGCATTTTGCGAATGTGGATGCTGCGGCGAAGGAGAGTGGAAAAGTCGGAATTATTTCCGTAGGCTGGGATCCGGGTATGTTCTCTTTAAACAGATTGTATGCAAACGCGATCCTTCCTGACGGAAAAGATTATACATTCTGGGGAAAAGGAGTAAGCCAGGGTCATTCAGATGCGATCAGAAGAGTAGAAGGCGTAAAAGACGGAAAACAGTACACGATTCCGTCAGAAGCAGCTCTTGAGGCAGTGCGAAACGGAGAAAACCCGGAACTTACGACACGTCAGAAACATACAAGAGAGTGTTTTGTTGTCCTTGAAGAGGGCGCGGACGCGGCAAAAGTAGAAGCGGAGATCAAATCGATGCCGAACTATTTTGCCGATTATGATACGACGGTTCATTTTATAAGTGAAGAAGAATTAAAACGCGATCACAGCGGAATCCCGCACGGCGGTTTCGTACTTAGAAGCGGAAAGACAGGCTGGGACGGAGAAAACAGCCATTTGATCGAGTACAGCTTAAAATTAGAGTCTAATCCTGAGTTTACATCGTCCGTGATCGTTGCATATGCCCGCGCAGCTTACAGACTTGCTGCGGAAGGTCAGAGCGGATGCAAGACAGTGTTCGATATCGCTCCGGCATATTTAAGCGCAAAAAGCGGAGAAGAATTAAGAAAAGAGATGCTGTAAAAAGCAATCGTCTGAAGTGCCAAAAGGCACATTTCGCGATTGTAAACAGTCGCTGAGGTCCGGGGTTGCCCGGACCTTAGTTTATTGCCGTCACAAAAAAGAGACATCGATGATCTTACTGTTTCTGATCGAATGAAAACAGTGCGATCGATGAATGTCTCTTTTAAAATGCTATTTTTTATCTTTTTTATTTTTCCAATATTTTTTAAGTTCCAAACAAACGTCGACAAATATAATAATTAAATCCCCGATAAAGAAAAATAGAAAAATTTTATCTATTTTATTGTCCAGCAAAGAAAATATAATAAGAGATATAAGTGATATGAATAGGGCGATAAGCTGCTTCTTTTCTTTTTTTATTAGCTTTTTAATCATAAATTGTACCCTCCTTTTTCTATTAAGAAACTGATATTATTCAATTCCAATATAGCAAAAACGTGATTTTTACCATTGAAAATAAGGAAGTTAAATAACTTTTTTGAAGTTATATGAATTCGGATACGATTATAATAATTGTTCAAATGTATCATAAAAAGTAGGATACGATACGTCCACACATTTACTGTCAAGGATTTTCGTTGTTCCGTCAGCGACAAGAGCCGCGATGCTGAACGCCATTGCAATCCTGTGATCGAGAAGGGTGTGGATCGAAGCGCCGTGAAGTGTTCCGCCTGTGATGATCATTCCGTCTTCTGTGGGGGTGACGTTACATCCCATCGCTTTTAAATTATCTGTCACAGTTTCGATGCGGTCAGTTTCTTTTACTTTCAGTTCAGCGGCGTCTTTGATGACAGTTGTTCCGTCTGCGACGGCAGCCATGACTGCGATGATCGGAATTTCGTCGATCAATGTCGGGATAATATCGCCTTCGATCGTAATTCCGTGCAGACTGCTCGTGCGGACGAGGATGTCGGCAATTTTTTCGCCGGCCTCACATCGTTCGTTAAGAAGTGTGATATCGCCGCCCATATCTTCGCATACTTTCAAAATACCGGATCTGGTCGGGTTGATCCCCACATGTTCGATCAATATTTCCGAATCGGGAACGATCAGTCCTGCTGCGATAAAATATGCCGCAGAAGAAATATCTCCCGGAACAACGATTTTTTGACCGTATAGTTTTGGGTACGGTTTAATATATGCGGTTGCTTCTGTTCCTGACAGCGAGTGAAGAGTCCGTATGTCAGCGCCGAATTCTTTCAGCATCAGTTCAGTGTGGTTCCTGGAAAGCGACGGTTCTGTAACCGAAGTTTCTCCTTCTGCGTACAATCCGGCAAGCAGGATACATGATTTCACCTGTGCGGAAGAGACGGGGGAATCGTAGTGGATTCCGTGCAGATTTCCCGGAGCGATGTACAGCGGAGCGCATCCGTTTCTGAGAATACTTGAAATATTTGCGCCCATCATTGTAAGCGGTTCGATGATCCGTTTCATAGGGCGGGAGTTTAAAGACTCGTCTCCCGAAAGTTTTGATTCAAACTTCTGTCCCGCGAGAATGCCAGACAAAAGGCGGGTTGTAGTGCCGCTGTTTCCGACGTCGAGGATATTTAAGGGAGCGGATAGTCCGTGTAATCCTTTCCCGTGGACCGTGATCGTATGATCTGTTTCTTCTATATTAATGCCCATAGACTGAAAGCAGCGGATCGTGGCAAGACAGTCCGCGCCTTTCAGAAAATTGTGGATTTCCGTCGTTCCGTTTGCAATCGATCCGAACATGATGCATCGGTGGGAAATTGATTTATCTCCGGGAACGGAAACTGTTCCCTTTAATCCTTGAATACCGGCTAATTCCATTGCTTTTTCCTCCTGTTTAAATTATTGTTTCTTTCTTAGACTTCGTATACGATATATCGGTATTTTTTCAGCAGCGCAGAAGCTTTGGAAGAGGAGGATTCATCATAAAATTCGATTCGGAGTACGCCTTCTTCAAATTCGCGGTTGTGGATAATGCCGATATTTTTAATACTGATATTATTGCTTGCCAATATAGTTGCGATCGTCGCGATTCCTCCGGTTTCATCAATAATATCACAGTATACGGCAAACTGTTTTTTGATCGGCCCTGCCGAGGTGTTAGGCATAGAATTACGATAATCGCGGGAAGATTCAAATAAAGTATAAAGCGCATTTTCATCTTCCGTATCTATAGAAAGTTTAGCTTGTATGAGTGCTTCGATATACTGTCCTAAAATATGCGAGATATTTTTTCCGTTTTTCAGACAGATTTGCTGCCACATAACCGGGGACGAGGATGCGATCCTCGTAATGTCTTTGAAACCGCCGGCGGCAAGCGCTTTCATCAGTTCTTCTTTCGTATCGGTATCCCGGACGAAGTTTACAAGTGTAGAAGCAATGATGTGAGGCAGATGGCTGATCGTTCCGGTTATGCAGTCGTGCTGCCTGTAGTCGAGGACAATAGGCAGCGCTTTTAAAGAAGAAACAAAGTTCCGGTAAGCATTGATTTTTTCTTCGGATACTTTAGCTGAAGGGGTGAGAATATAGTAAGCGTTCTCGATCAAATGAGCTTTTGAGTTGGCGAATCCGTTTTTCTCCGAACCTGCCATCGGATGACCGCCTATAAAATTTTCTTCCATACCAAGCGAGATTATTTCTTCGTGGATTGAAGTTTTAACGCTTCCTACATCTGTTAAAATACAGTCTGGATCGATCAGAGATTTTAGCTGGGTAAGGCAGGCGGTGTTGTATGAAACGGGGGCGCATAAGAAAATATAGCTGCAGCCTTTAAAATTGTCATCGATCGCAGAACAGGAAGTGTCGATGATGTTTTCCTGGACTGCGAGAGCGAGAGTTTCTTTATTTTTATCGAATGCAATCAGCTCATAATCGGGGAAGTATGTGCGGATCGCCTTTGCGACAGAACCGCCGATAAGTCCGAGCCCGATAAAGCCGATTTTTGCAGGAGTGATGTCTGAAAACATAAAAGTAAAATCCTTTCCTTATTATAATATAGAGGTATTTTAACACGCTGACTTGTAAAAGTAAACAAAGTAATGGTAATAGTTAAGCCGATCCGGTTCGTAAAACCGCACCGTATGCTTATCGTGTATGACGACACTGTTTTCCTCAGAAACAGGAAGAGAACTGCAATGTTGAACTGCACAAGAAATATGTGAAAAATATATAAAATAGTTGTAATTTATAAAAAAATTTAGTACAATATACCTATGATGTGCATGGCGAGAGGAAAGAAATACATGCAAAATAACTACATATCAAGGAGGCGGCAGCATGAAAGTTTACAGAACAGACGAAATTAGAAATGTGGTATTGCTCGGACACGGCGGAAGCGGAAAGACGAGTCTTGTTGAAGCGATGCTGTATGTATCAGGCGTTACGAACCGAATGGGGAAAGTGACAGAATCTAACACGGTCAGTGATTTTGATAAAGAAGAACAGAAACGTGGTTTTTCGATCAGCACAAGTCTTGTTCCGATCGAATGGGAAAAGGCGAAGATCAACATTCTTGATACACCGGGATATTTTGATTTTGTGGGAGAAGTGGAAGAAGCGGTAAGCGCGGCGGACGCAGCGGTCATCGTTGTTTCCGGCAAAGCGGGAGTTCAGGTAGGCACGGAGAAAGCCTGGGAGCTGTGTGATAAGTATAACCTTCCGCGAATGATCTATGTGACAGAGATGGACGTTGACGATGCAAGTTTCCGTCAGGTAGTAGAAGATCTGACTACCCGTTACGGCAAAAAGATCGCGCCGCATTTCCAGCCGATCCGCGAGAACGAAAAACTTGTCGGATATATCAATGTTATTAAAAATGCAGGAAGAAGATATACGGAGATCGGGCAAAGAGAAGAGTGCGAGATTCCTGATTACTGTAAACCGAATCTTGAGATTTTGAGAGACTCTCTTATGGAAGCTGTCGCAGAGACAAGTGAAGAGTTTATGGAGCGTTATTTCAACGGCGAAGAATTTTCGGTAGAAGAGATACGCTCTGCAATGCGTACGGAAGTGATGGACGGAGATATCGTTCCTGTCGCTATGGGATCAAACGTGCAGGCGCAAGGCGTTGCGAATCTGCTTTCTGACATTGTAAGATTCTTCCCGAGTCCGGATAAAAGAAAATGCGCAGGTATTAATCGCAGAACAAACGAGATTTTTGAAGGCAATTATGAATTCTCAAAAGCAAAGACCGCATATGTATTTAAGACGATGGTCGATCCGTTCATTGGAAAATATTCATTCGTAAAAGTATGCTCCGGAGTGTTGAAAGGCGATGATATTTTATATAATGCAGACGCAGACGCAGAAGAGAAACCCGGAAAGATTTACACAATGTGCGGAAATAAACCGGCGGAAGTTTCCGAACTGTTTGCAGGAGATATCGGGGCTATCGCAAAACTCGGCAGTACACGCACGGGCGATACGCTTTCTACAAAGGCAAATCCGGTATCTTATGCGAAAACAGATTATTCTGTTCCTTACACATATATGAAGTATACGGTGAAAACAAAGGGCGATGAAGATAAGGTTTCACAGGCGCTTGCAAAAATGACGGCAGAGGATGTTACTCTGAAGTCGGTAAATGACAGTGAGAACCGTCAGACGCTTCTCTATGGAATGGGAGATCAGCATCTCGAGATCGCAGCAAGCAAACTTGCGGCGAGATATAAAGTGGAGATCACGCTTGAGACACCGAAAGTTGCATTCCGCGAAACGATCCGCAAAAATTCGGATGTAGATATGAAATATAAGAAACAGACCGGCGGCCACGGACAGTACGGACACGTTAAGATGAAATTTGAACCGTCTCACGATCTTGATACACCGTATGTATTTGAAGAGTGCGTAGTCGGCGGAGCAGTTCCGAAAAACTATTTCCCGGCTGTAGAAAAAGGATTGCAGGAATCGGTTCTTAAAGGGCCTCTTGCCGGATATCCGGTGGTCGGTGTAAAAGCGACTTTGTATGACGGATCTTATCATCCGGTAGATTCTTCGGAAATGGCGTTCAAAACAGCTACAACCCAGGCGTTTAAGAAAGGATTTCTTGAGGCATCTCCGGTACTTCTTGAGCCGATCGCTTCTTTGAAAGTGACTGTTCCGGACGATTATACGGGAGATGTGATGGGAGATCTGAATAAGAGACGCGGACGAGTGCTTGGCATGACTCCGATCGCAGGTGGAAAGCAAGTGATCGAAGCGGACATTCCGATGACAGGATTGTTCGGGTATTGTACGGTGCTTCGCTCCATGACAGGCGGAAGAGGAACATACGCATATGAATTTGCAAGATATGAGCAGGCTCCGTCTGATGTACAGGAGAAAGAGATCGCAGCAAGAGCGGAAGAGTAAAACAGAAAAAAAAGAACAGAAAAGAACGGTATGCTCAGTTTGCGGACCGGCAGGTATTTCTGTTATAAAAAGGATCAAATACCGCGCATCTTTTATGGTGTGCGGTATTCTGCTTTTCTTATGACGGCGGTTCGTTAAGAATTTGCAAAGTGTAGGTTTGTCAAACAAATTGGACGGCGAATTCGCAAGGAGAAAGCCAGCCAAGCGGTCTCATAGGGAAGTCGTTAGAGCGGCGGTTATGGACAGCGAGCTGCTTGGCGAAGTCATCGAGGGAGAAAAATCTGTGACAGGAGTAAAAGCGCTTCTGGTCCTCCCTGTGGCTGCGCTCCACCTTGCCGTTACCGCGGAAGCGTGAAGTCCCATCGCGG
>ENA-OPWX01001109-OPWX01001109.1-human-gut-metagenome-genome-assembly--contig:-NODE-1109-length-20661-cov-2.784432_pt1 | contig 20661 bp, 30 predicted proteins | sample MGYA00241514_ERZ502020 | MGnify/ENA primary metagenome ERZ502020 (study PRJEB25962, sample SAMEA2042105) | human gut metagenome | biome: human gut; feature: human-associated habitat; material: faeces... | reverse complement strand
AGACTTATATGGCTAATCCAGATAAAATCGAAAGAAAATGGTATGTAGTTGACGCAGAGGGTTGCACTCTGGGACGTCTGGCATCCGGTGTTGCAAGTGTTTTAAGAGGAAAGAACAAACCTCAGTTTACACCGCACGTTGACACAGGAGATTATGTAATCGTTGTAAACGCTGATAAGATCAAAGTTACAGGCAAGAAGCTTGAGCAGAAGATTTATTATAACCACTCCGACTATGTTGGTGGAATGAAAGAAACCACATTAAAAGAAATGTTAGCAAAGAAACCTGAGAAGGTTATCGAGCTCGCAGTTAAGGGAATGCTTCCGAAAGGACCTCTTGGAAGAGCTATGAACAAGAAACTTTTCGTATACGCAGGACCAGAGCACAAACATGAGGCTCAGAAGCCTGAAGTTTTAACATTTTAATAGGAGGTAGAAAACATTGGCTAGCGCAAAATTCTACGGAACAGGAAGAAGAAAGAAATCAATCGCAAGAGTTTACCTGGTACCTGGAACAGGTAAAATCACTATCAATAAAAGAAACATCGATGAGTACTTCGGACTTGAGACTCTGAAGGTTATCGTTCGTCAGCCACTGGCTTTAACAGAGACAGAGGGTAAATTCGACGTGATCGTTAATGTTCACGGCGGTGGATACACAGGACAGGCTGGAGCAATCCGTCATGGTCTTTCCAGAGCACTCCTTGAGGCAGACAAAGACTACAGACCAGCTCTTAAAGCTGCTGGATTCCTTACACGTGATCCACGTATGAAAGAGCGTAAGAAATACGGTCTCAAAGCAGCTCGTCGTGCTCCGCAGTTCAGCAAACGATAATTCAATCGAATATCACAAAAGAACAACAAACCCCGAAAATACTGGATTTTCGGGGTTTTCCTTATATTCTGAAAATCCATCAAACAACCTCAAAACACACAAAAATGTTCCGGTAACTAACAGGTAACACACAGGTAACTAACACGAAAACAGGTGTCTTGTGCAATACTTTTGAAATCTTGTGCAAGACACTTTTGACATGAAAAAAAGGGCGGTTCAATCGCCCTTTTCTTTGCAGTATTCAATGATACATGACCGGACATCCTTTTTCGTCCGGCAGTGGCAGGAATGACTATCCTTGAATATGATGTCATATCCGTTGTGCATGTTTCCAGTGATTCCGGAAAGCATTTCTCTGTTCTTCTCTGCAATCTGCATCGTGTCAAATAAACCGCATTGGTCTTTTCTGACAAGGTCTTGAATATATGCGTTGACGGACAATCCCTTGTCGGATGCAAGTCCCTTGATGATCTCTTTCATCCCTTTAGGGACTGCGAGGTTGATTCGTTCATAATGCTCTTTATAAAAATTATTCTTGTATTCAGTTCTATTCATGACACCACCCACTTTCAAATCTTGTTGATCGCCTCAAGTTTGGTCGGGAGTTCAATGTGCGTGTAAACGGTTTCTGTCACGCCCTGTCCCTTGTGACCGACAATTTTCTTGATGAATCTCTCGTCAACTTTCTTTTCCGTGAGGAGAGAAATGCAGGTGTGCCGTGTATCGTGCGGGCGGTGTCCATCATAAACAGGTTCTTTTTTCGTTTCATCAATGATGAATTTTCCGAAACCAAATTCAAGCATCAAAGGAATCCAATAGGAATCATAATAATTCCGGTACTGGAAAGGTTCATCGTCGGGTGTGCAAATCAGATGATCGCATTTCCGGTTCATCCAGTATTCAAAGAATGGGACAACTTTTTCAGCAATGGGAACCTCTCTGATTCCCGCCTCTGTTTTGGATTCTTTTACATAAAACCATCGTTCATCAAGGTGGATGTCTTTTTTCTCAAGGTCGAGGAGTTCACCGATTCTGACACCGGAATATATCATAATGAGGATGACGGTGACATATACATTTGAATCCTTGCATTTCCACAGAATTGAAATCTCTTTCTTTGAAAAAGGTTTCCGGTTGTATGCGTTTGGATTTCCCGCCTTGCTTATATCAACATATCTGACCATGTCTCTTTTATCTTGAGATACAATCTCATGAACAACGGCATAGTCATACATAAGACCCCACATGATTTTTAAGGTTTTGAGAGTGGGAGTGTTTTTGCCGGAATTATCGACGACATTTTGCAGATGGTCGAGTTTGATTTCAACAAATTTCATTTTCCAAAGGTCTTTTGATGTATTGAAAGCTGCTTTATAACCGTTCGTGTCCTTGATCTTCTCAAAATGAATTTCTGACCATCTCTCATATACCTCCTCGAAAGTAATTGTTGCAAGATGCAGGTCGAAGGGGTCTTTGTTGTATTCTGCTAATGCAGTAAGTGCCTCTTTACGGGTCGGGTAATATCCGACGACCGTGTATAATTGTTTTGATTTACCTGTTTTCGGGTCAATTTCCCATCCTTTTGTCTTTTTGGCAACATAAGGATTCCGGCGATTTCCCAAAAGTTTGTAAACCGTTCCGAATCCGTTCGGTAGTTTCATAAAATCACCATCCTAAAAAAGAGTATAAAAAATAAAACCAATGCAAAAAGCACGGTTTTATGATAGAATGGTGTTTGCAGGAACATTCTGTCGGTGCTTTTTGCAGGAGCATGAGACGGAGGTTTCACAAAGGCGATTCACGTTGCAGCGTGGGTCGTCTTTTTTTATGCGTTTATTCATTCGCACGGCGGTCTTTTGCGATTTTTCTGTACTTGCGACCGATGATGACACATGCCACACCGCCCACAATAGCAATCAAGCCCCCAACCGGAACAGCGAACAAAAGAAGTATTCCAATAAGTGCGAGGAAAACTCCGAGAACAATCATGAGGATTCCACAAACACTGTATGTATTGGGTGAGTATTCCTTTTTCTGCGGTGCATTTGATGAACTGGATGCAGCAGGATTTCCGTTTGCAGCCGTCAATCCTTTTGCAATGTCGGACACGCCGACGGTAGTTCTGTTATACACTGCGTTGTATGCTGCCTTTTTGGGGTCGTTGACGATTCCCATTCCCTTTTTACCATAAAGGGGATTGACCGCCTTTTTGACCTGCCGTTTGACTTTTCCTGTTGTTCGTGCTTTGATGCTTTTCTTGAGGTTCGGTTTTCTGACACCGTATTTCATGAACGCACCTCCATTTCTATAATTTGCCATTCTGTACACTTTCCTTGAGAAAGGAGGTGTGCGGAATGAAAATCCTTGTTTGGGAAGTGAGAACCTCAAAAGGTTTCACACTGATGGAGTTATCGAAGAAATCCGGAATCGGAAAATCTACGATAAACAACATCGAAAACGGTAAGGTGTCACCGACATTGTTTCAGCTTGAAATGATAGCGATTGCATTAGGCGTGAACATCACCGACCTGTTTGAATCCGAATACAAATAATTGTATCATATTGCAGCGGAAATCCGGCAGCATGAGGAACGATTTCCACGATTATGGAAATCAACCTCGATATTTCCACAATCATGGAAATATATGATACAATGCAATTCGGAAAGGGGGTGGTGTTCCCCTTGAATTACAAAGAGGCTATTGTCGAAATAGTCGGGAAGATACATAGTGAACGCATCCTCAAGAGGATATATAAATTCGTTTTGTATCTGTACACCCATGAGACTGGCAGTTGAGAGACTGTCAGTCTTTTTTTGATGCAAATAAATCTATGATTCTTTGAAAAGCTGCGATGTCCTCGTCACTTGCCTCAAGCAGAGCCTTGAACAAATTCTTGCGGGCATCGTCCTCACCTACCATGATGCGGTCAATTCTTTCGAGGAAATCGTCATCAGTATCAATGAACATTTCCCCGTCACCAGTAGTCAACCATATATAGTCAACATTAAATTCACGGCAGATTGATTTGACAACCTGTTCAGTCACGGAATTTTTTCCGTTTTCGATTTGACTGACAGAATTTTTTTTCATTCCTATTTTCTCACCGAATTTTTCAAGGGTAAGACCGAGCGTTTTTCTTACTTCTCTAATTCGTTCACCTTGCGTCATGCAAAATCACCTCCTCTGTTTTCTAAAGCATACCACTGGAAAAGACAAAAATCAATAAAAAAGTTCTTTCAAAGAACAAAAAAGTGTTGACAATGTTCTTTTAAGGAATTATACTGTTCTTACAAAGAACACAGGAGGTACAAAACAATGATGAAATCTGAATTTGAAAACCTTGCAGGTAGAGCAGTAACCGACGAACAGTACAGAGCAATCGAAATATTATACATGAGCAGCAACCTTGAAAAAGCAGAATTTGTGAAAAGCATGAGACCAATGCTCAAGAACATCCCGCAGCCGGAAAAGAAAAAAGACATCAAAAGAATGGTAGTGAGAGACCACAGCGGTTTCAGAAAGACACCGAACGGATGACAAAAAGGTTTCCGGTCTGTTCATGAAACGTGTTGTATTCACAATGATTCTTGCAGCATTTATCTTTACAGTCGTGATGATATTTGTGTTTTTACGGGTAGGGTCAGAACCGTCAACGCTGATTGAAAATGTATTCAGATTTCTTTCAGTTGAGGGCGGGGCAATGGCACTCATTAAGTCCGTGAAAACGGTCAAGGGAACAAAATCAAACGGAGGAATACAACACAATGATGAACCGGAGCAGAATGACGAGGAGGCACAGGGATGAAATACATCGTCGAGAATTGGTTCGTGATTGTGGGTCTGATTGCGGTATTGGCAGCGGGAGGATATGCAGTATATGTTTTCGTGAAAATGCCGTCAGACAAGCAGTTGAACAAAGCGAGAGAATGGCTGCTTTATGCAGTCACAAAAGCAGAAAAGGAACTGGGAGGCGGTACAGGTCAAATCAAGCTGCGGTATGTATATGACATGTTCGTTGCACGGTTTGCATGGCTTGCAAGAGTGATCTCATTTGAGGCTTTTTCGATGATGGTCGATGAAGCACTTGAGAGAATGAAAAAAATGCTTGAGAGCAACAAAGCGATGCAGGAACTTGTGAACGGTGAGGCAGGTGAGGTCGGTGAAAAAGATATGTAATTTCATGACCGGAAACATGCGGATGCTTGTGCTGATATATGCAATCATGGCGGTTGTCGTATTTGCAGCAGTCAATATTTTCTTTTGGAAAATCTCTTTTGATTTAGACAAAGAGATGCGGGAGGAAATGAGGGAGTGCGGTGATTGCCATATCGACACGGACGAGACGAGATTCGGAAAAGCGGTGACGAGGGTGTGCGGATTTATTCTTTCGATACCTGCTGCGTTGATGTGGTGGGCGACACCGTTGATCGTCGGAGGCTTGATGCTATACGACAAGATACAGGAAAAGAATCCGGAATTATGCGGATTCACAGCAGATGAATTTGACAAGGAGGAAAACAAATGATTTCAAATTGTGGACATGATGAAAATAACAGATATAGCGGAGGAAAGGCAGGAGACCAGACGGGGACAGAGTGGCAGGTTATAAACTGGTATAATCGCCCGTGGAAATGTGTCCTCCGTCATCCGGATGCAAAGGTCAGAAAAATGATCGCAAGCATGGCAAAGGCAGCAGCGGTCAACAACAAAATCGGATATGACCAGTCTGAACGCTATACATTTTGGGAGCATCTCAAGGCATCGAACTATGACCCTGCACAGATCACGATTGCGTGTGAGGCTGATTGTTCATCCGGTGTCGCTGCAATCGTAAAGGCAGCGGGTTACAGACTGGGAAATGAGAAAATGAAGAATGTGAGCATTTATCTCTATACCGGAAACATGAGAGCAGGTCTCAAGGCAGCAGGATTCGAGGTACTGACAGATAGCAAATATCTGACATCGGATGCGTATTTGCTTGAGGGCGACATTCTCCTCAACGATAATGCTCACGTTGCAACAAACCTCACAGACGGAGCAAAATCATCCGGAGCGGGTGCATCCAACACAACACCAGTCAAGAACGACACAAAGACCGACGTTGCATACGGATTCGACAAAAAACTTGCAGGAGAATACAAGGTCACAGCGTCAGCGTTGAATCTCCGTGCAGGAGCAGGAACAGGGAAAACAATCCTTGCGGTGATGAACAATGGTGAAAAAGTTCATTGCTATGGATATTATAACGACTGCAACGGCGTGAAATGGTTGTATGTGGTTTACAAGAACATCGTCGGATATGCGTCAAGCAGGTATCTGAACAAATAGGAGGGATAATCATGTTATACTATTTAGGCAGAGGAACAGAGTTCAAAAAAGAGGACTGCAAAGAGTACAAGACCATCGAGGGAGCAATGAGAGCAGCTGCAAAGGACGAGAATCTCGTCGTGTGGGATGAAAACGGAAATATCATCGGCTCACTCACGGACAACGTTCCAGAGGGAGCGTTGCAGACGGATCCGGACGGCAGCGTCAACGCATACGACGAGGACGGAAACAAGATTGGGACGGTCGATGCAGAAACCGTTGAGAAAATGACGACATTCGAGAACGGTGAGGATGCAGCGGGGCAGCAGGAGGACACAGAGAGCGGGGAAAACGCCTCAAACGATGCAGAGATGACAAATCCTCCGGATGAACCCGAAACGGGCGAGAATGGGGCAAATACAGAGCCACAGGAGGCAGAGGACAAGGTCATCATTCCACAGGGCAAAATGAAAGTGACGGTCATTTGCGACGGCTCACTCAATATCAGACGTTCCGCAGCGTGGGGAAATGAGAACATCTGCGGTCGTGCTATCAGAGGACAGTCATATTATGTGAAAGAGATTCATGTTGTGGACGGAAAGAAGATGGTTAGAACAATCGGAGATTTGTATTTATCCGGAGAATCTGAACATGTACAATTCGAGCAGTTGTGATATAATAAGATAGCAGGGGACAAGTCGAGAAAATTTGCGTAAAGCACAGGTAACTAACAAATGAGCGGGAAACGCCCGAAAAATGGGCGTCCGGAATTATGCAAACGATAATTCAACCGAATATCAGAAAAGAACAATTTTCCCCGAAAACATCGAGTTTTCGGGGATTTCTTTATATTCCGATAATTATGCTGCTTCTGTTTGTGATTGGTGCAGCCGGTGTCGGCGGCTATCTCTATATCAAGATGAAGGGTGTAAAGCCTGCATCCAGAAAAAATCAGCCGGACCCGGATGCGGATTACAGCAGCGAGATTCGCTCTGCCGTGCTTCTGGTACACGGAGAAAAAGCACACTCCCGCTATTTCAGTGAGACGGCGTACAGCAAGCTGACTGAAGATAACAAGGAATTCCGGGATTTCCTTGCAGAGTGGCAAGCAAATCCGGTGAGTACCCACATCGAAAAACCAGAGCGTTCCGGCTGACCTCCGAAACCCCCTGGTTTCATTTTTGGGATAGTCCCAAGCCATTTTGAATTTAACCGTTCTCTTTTTCCGAAATACGGAAGTACAGCCCAATAGACAGCGCCAGAGACAGCACATCCGCCACAGGCTGAGCCCAGATCAGTCCTGTTTCGTGAAAGATCGTCCCGAGGATGAGCATAGCCGGAATGTAGATAAGCCCCTGACGGGAGATATTGACAATCAGGGATTCCGTTGCCGCACCGCGGGCTTGCAGCGCGTTGACCAGCACATAGAATACGCCAAACAGGAAACTGGTGCAAAGGAGAATGCGGGCAAAGGAAACGCCATAGTCATACGCCGCCGCATCCGTGAGGAATACGCTGACGATCTGTCCGGTAAAGAGATAGCAGATCAGCGTCAGCACGGCGCTGAGGAAAAAGCCAAATATCAGCGAGAATTTGAAGGCGCTTCTGTAACGCTCCCAGTTTTTCGCACCGACACAATAACCGAGCAGCGGCTGAACGCCCTGCCCAAGTCCGATACAAACCATGCTTGTCATCATTGTAACCTTCATGGCAACGCCCACACCGGCTACCGCCATATCGCCGTATTTTGCCATCTGACTGTTCATGAGGATGCTGGAAAGGCTCATCAGAAGATTTCCCAAGGCAGTAGGAATGCCGATTGCCAGAACACCGGAGGCAACCTTTTCCTTCACGGAAAAGTCCTTGAGGCTGATGCTGAGGGAGGACGAGCCTTTCAGGAAGTAGACAATGTAATATCCCGCGCCCACCACATTTCCGATGACAGTTGCAATGGCTGCACCGGCAATGTTCCAGCCGAACAAAAGGATCATAATGGGGTCAAGAATGACATTCAAGAGATTTCCCAAAAGCTGCCCCATCATCGCCTTTCCGGACTGTCCCTCGGCACGAATGACATTCGAGTAGCAGTTGGCGATCAAGACAAACGGACCGGAGAAGCTTACAATCGTCAGATAGGTTCTCGCATACTCCCAGGTTTCTGCGCTTGCTCCGATCAGCGCAAGGATCTGATCCATGAAAATCAGGAACAGTGCAGACATCAGCACTCCGACAGCAACACAGCCCCACATACAGAACGAGCAGACCTTTTTTGCGTAGTCCTTCCGTCCTTCGCCCAAGGCGCGGGAGATCACCGAGGTGCCGCCGATACCGAAGACCGTTCCCACAGACATAAACAGCAGGAAAACCGGCGTGGCAAGGGAAACTGCCGCCACTTGCAAATCGTCATGGGTCTGCCCGATAAAGAACGTGTCCGCCAGATTGTAGATCAGCACCATGAGCATTGCCGCCATTGCGGGCAGTGCGTTTTGTAAAACCGCTTTGCGAATCGGTGCCTTCGCAAAGACTTCCATCGACTTATTATTTTCCATAATATCCTCCAATTACGATAGCACGCTATCATTTTGTTCTGAGCGAAACCCGCCATGCGCGGCGGGTATTCACTTCATATTTTTTGCGGCTCTTGCCAGAAGCTGATTGAATATGGTTTTCTCATCCTCGGAAAATCCATGCAGCAGCATTTGCTCCGCTTTTGCCATGTATCCAGCTGCTTCCCGGCAGCAGGCTTCTCCGTCGGGTGTGATATGAACCAATTTGATTCTCTTATCGGAAGCATCTCCGAACGCCTCCACGAAGCCCTTTTGCTCCAAGCGGGAGATGATTCCTGCCACGGTAGATTGCGCGACACAGAATTTCCGTTCCAGCTCCTTCATGGAGCGCTGCTTCTGCTCGGCTTTTTGCAGCTCCATTAGGACCGAAATCTGCATCATAGTCAGGTCTTTGCCTCTCAGGGTGTTGTTCGCTTGCTTTTCCAGCCGGTCATGCAGCAATTTAATCAGCTGTCCGCTGGGAATTATATTCGCCATAAAACCGCCTCCTTTTAAATTCACAATAATGATAGCACGCTTTCGTTTTAAAGTCAATAGCAGGCTATTAATTTTTACGCGACCGTAGGTGCAACAAGGGCGCGCCTTGGTTTAGGCAAAGAATCAATCGCTATTTGCCGTATATGCAGTGCTTGTCTGATTTGCTGAGATGAGCTTGGAATGCTCTTTGATACATTGGCCGGGACTTAAATGGTTATCAGGAGAAATGGATAACAGTTTACAGAAAACAGAATGAAATCATCTTTGATGCCTCGTTGGGAAAACTACGGGGTATTTTTGCTCCGAATCAGACGATACGGAGTATGGAAAGGTTAACTATGCGCATTTTCATATGCTTTTCGAATTCCATCCGGCAAGCGGTCAGGAATCAGTGCCTTTAGTCTGCCCTCACTGCCGTCTTTGATTGCCTGCTCATAGTACCAGCATTTGAATTTCAGCATATCCAGAGTGCGGTTCATCTTCGCCAGTCCCCGTAAGGGCGACGAGCAGAACTGTTAAAGTGGCTGTAACAATGGGTTATGTTTTTACTTTCTAATCCTATCCGCTTTTTTCGCTCCATTTGGCAAAAAAACTTATGCGGCAGTACTGAAATCTTTATCCCAACTCGACATCCAGCACCATCATCACGCCGAATCCAAACATGGTCAGCATTGCGGTGCTGGTGCGGAATGAGCCTATCCAAAATCAGCAGGAACAGGAAGCCAAAAGACGATAACAGCGGGAACAACCGCAGAAAAGAGCTGACGTGCTTGGTAGGGTCTTGATAGTGGGATTGCTCCGGCAGGAAGGAGAAGCGGATACGCTTGGTATTTCGCCACCACAGCAGGTCAATGATGACAAGATCAAACCCTCCCAGCCCTTCGCCCAGAGTCAGGAAAAACCAAAAGGCTGTTACAAAGCTATTCAAGTCGAGGATATTTTTCAATGCCAACCCTAAAACAGAAAACACGACTGTAAAAAGAAGCAAATTGGCAAGCAGGATAGCTATGATGGATTTCTCCTGCGGTGCAGCTTTCCCCAGCACCGGATGTTCTCATACCGCCTTCTGGACGGCATCGGGATAGGAACGGAGTCCGGCAAGATTTTTCCTGTCCGCACCCGTGCCAAGGAAGCAGATAAACCAGTAAAGAAAGTAAAATGCAAAAGTGACGATCAGTTTCATATCAGGTCCTCTTTTTGTATCCGCAGTCGCAGTAAGGACCGCCGGAGGCGAGCGTGTACTGCCGCACAAAGTCAGTTGCGCCGCCTGCCTCGCTCATGGTGTAGTCCAGACGGCACAGCGCAGGAGTGAGGTCATATAGCCCCAGCTTTTTCATCAGCACACAGATGCCGCATTTGGTAAAGCGTCCCTCGTAGCCGCTGCCGTCGGGATATTCGTAAAAGTCCATGTTCCACGAATAGGGGTTTCGGTCGGCGGCTCTCTGCGCAGCGGTGGCTTTCATGGCAGCAATGTCCTTTGCGGTAAATTTGCTTTTTCCGCTCCTGCGGCAAAACCATTGCATCGGCTTTGTCATCATGGCGTTAGCGTAGTAGACGGTCAGCCGCTCTGTATCCGGGCGCTTCGGCATGGAGAGAATGAACGCACCGATCATCGCACAGTTGACGAGGTTCATCTTGAACCGGTCGTCCTTTTCAAATTCGGGCAGCTCGGAGATAATTTCCCTGTATTTCGGCTTTGCTTTTTTCGTGATGGCTTTTGCGGTGTCCGTATCATAGCCGAATACCGCTGTCAACTGGTTTCGGAAGGACGGCACAAACAGCGTCCACATACCGAAAGGCATTCCTATGTATTTCATATCGCAGCCTCCTTCCATGATTCAATGGTGGCGGTGATACGCCGGTCAATATCCACACGAGCCGATTTGCATTCTTTCGGGTGCTTCTTCGCACTCTGAAATGCCATTTTCACAAACAGACCCGAACCAACAGGCAGCATGATCTTTATCAGACCTTCGGGGAAAACAAAGTGCGTAGCATAAGGATATATCGCTGTTTCTACCTCGCAGGTGTGTGGGCGTTCTGCCAATCGTTTTTTCATGCGCCGAATGTATTTCGCTGTGTCCCACAGCACATCATCCTTTGCGCCAATGAGCAGGAGCTTCCCCTTGATATTTTCCACCTTGATAAATTCGGCATCTGTAATAGGATGTGCCTTTTCGGAATCGTCAAAAAGTTTCCATGAGTTGACCATATCGCCGGTACGCTTGGTTTCGGCGGCAATGCACTGCCAATACTGCGGGTGTTGATAAACAAATGGCATATAAGGCAAAGGCTCTCCTCGGTAAGAAAAGAGAGATTCACCCTCAATAGGCCATTCTTTGCAACCGTCTTTCTTGCCTTGCATGAATCCCTGCCAGATAAAATCGCTGGGTGTCATGCCGATGGTCAGGGTAATATCCGCAAAGTAGGATGCCGCTGTCAACGCCAGTGTACCCGTTGTAGATGCACCCACAATACCGATTTTGTGGATACCGTGGTTTTTTAGCCAGTTAATTGCTGTTTCCACACGCTCCAATGGATAGTTGTGATGACCATAATCCTTTTTTGCCGGGGACATGGTGAGGACATGGATGTCCTGCTTCAAAAGCCATTTCACGCAGGAACGAGCCATATAATCTTCCGGGTCATCCCCAATCATGGTGATCATGGCACAATCAGATGGCGTTTTACACGCCCAATATGCACCGTAAAAGCCATCTGTTTCAACGTCAAAATGGATGTGTTTCATAATGTATTCCTCCTTACAGCAGCATTCCGATCCCCGCAAGGATTATGGAAATCACCGCCATACCAACTGTACCGGCAAGCCATTTTCTGTATTTGTCAGTTTTTGAGATGTACGGCATCAGATCCTCCGTCCCCGGAATCACCCACGCCTTGGTATGTCCGACCCAGTAGCCGTCAATGCCAAACCGGTCAATTAGATTCATAACGGACAGGATGACGAAGCACTGCCAGAATACAGTCAAAAATCCACTTGCGCCATTGAGCGTATACACGCATAGCCACACATACGCTATATAAATCGACAGGCAAACAATTTTCAACACGATGGCTTTTCGCCTGATTCTTTCTTTTGTAGTCAGTCCCAGTTCAATGCATCGCTGCTGCACCGTGTCACTATAAAGATGCACCATTCCGACAGCGCCCTTGCGGATGCCGATGGCACAGACCAATACCAGCAATGCGCCCAATCCTAATCCTTCCAAAATCACTTGCAGTAACATTATGTATTCCTCCTAAATCCAGCCTCATCCACATATTCGGGGTGCTCTTTCAGATATTCATCCCTGTCTCCGCAGATGCTATAATCGCACTTACAGCCGTCCGCACAGGTTGTCATTCGCACCAACCGTGCGTGGAGCAGCTCCATAGCAGCATAATCGGGATTGCAGATGGCAGGCATAACTTCCAATAGGTCATGCTGTTTGGCAAATTCCGCAATGGGGCAGGCAGTAAACTCGTAATAGATGGGCTGATTCTTCTTTCCCCCAAGATCCGTGCGCCAGTCCGAGAGATATTCCACATACTGCCGCTGCGCCCACAGCAAAGTGCAGGTGTTTCATTGCTTTCCCGCCATGATATCCTTTACCAACTGCGCCCAGCGCTCTGGATAACAGCCCAGCAGCTCCTCGTGCTGCAAGTCCTGCTCGTGAATAACTGGGTTTGCAAAGTGCCGTTCATAGCGTTTGCGGTATTTCTCGCCCATTTTGAGCGCATAGAAAATATGGATCTCTGTTCCCGGAACGTCGATCTTGTCCGGTAGCGGGGTGACGAGATCGGAATAGAACTGATTCTTGCAGCTCTGCATGGTCACATAGGGCCGTGCACCGCCAAACATATCCATGAACGCCTGCACATAGCTGCTCGTTTCCGCCTTTCGCTTCTCAAGGCACTTTTGGAGGAGGCGGCTTTTAAACTGCCCGTCCCGAAGCAGCAGCAGATTTGTTTGCAGCTTTGCCACAAACGGGGATGCCTGATCAAGGTCGGAGCTGCCGAGGATGCCATAGGCTATATGAACCCTCTGCCGCGCCGCCAGCAGTCCAACGAACGAGCCGCCCAGCGAGTAGCCATAAGCCGCACAGATGCGGCCGCCGCAGTTCTCCCGAATATATGCCTCGATTTTTTCCGTTTCCTTTATCATGCCGGAAAACTCCGTGCGTTCCGTTTCGTCAAAGCCGTCGTAGCTGACGCAGAGGACACGGACGGTATCGGACAGCAGCGGGATAACTTTTCCAAAGTTGCTCTTCCAGTGGCAGCAGATGCCGGGAAGCAGCAGGATGACCGGGGCAGTTTCTGCGCCGAAGGAATAGATTTTCATCTCCCCACTCCCTTCAGAAAACCGCTTTTTGCCATTTTTTCTGTGTCGTCCGATTCGTCATAGGCATCATAGGGCGCAGACGGGTCATGTGCTCTCTTTTTGAACGGGGAGCACAACGCTTCTCTGTGTGCAAACGCAAATTCAAAATTGTCCGTCCAGCCGGTGTGGCCGGTGAGAAACACCGGGTGAAGTCCACGGCTTTGCAGCTTCTGTTCCAAAGCCGCCAGCGATTTCACCGCCAGCTTGTTATCCTCTGCCAGAGCGGAGATAAAGCTGTATCCACCGTCCGCACCGAACCAGATGGTGTCACCGGTGAACAGGTATTTGTCATCAATAAGATAGACCATATGCCCCCAGGTGTGGCCGGGGACGAGAAGGCACTCGATCCTGATCCCGTCGATGTCCAGAACCTGCCCCTCTGTAAGTAGCACCTTCTCATTGTTGATAGTGACCTGCGGCAGCCTATAGAGATGATAGATCACCTTGCGGCGGACTTCTCCGGTAAGGTAACGGTTTTCAATCTCACCAATGTAGAGCTTTGCATCCCTGAACAGGCCGGGGCTGTCCGCCTCTACTGCACCTACATGGTCGGTGTCCTGATGGGTGATGAGGATGTGCCGGATGGACTTGGGATCGATCTCCAGCCAGCCCATTTTTTCTTCCAGACGGTCGTAATTGTACCCGGCATCGATCATGATGGTGGTGTCGCCCTTGCGATAGAAAAAGATGTTGGCCACCCACTCCCGCACGCAGGCCACGTGCTCATCCACCCAGCCCGTGTTCAGGGGCTTGAAGATCTCCTTGCTCCGGTACATCTTGCTCATGGCTTTTCTCTGAAACTCGGTCGCTTTCTTTGACATGGCGCATCCTCCTCACTTTTATAACGCAAATCTATTTTTAGATTATCTCATTCTTCAATTTCTCAGCAAGCAGCGCCGGATGGTTGAGGATATCCCCGTGTCCAAAATCCGAAAAGCACTGAACTGTCAGTTTTGGGTAAACCATCCGCAGCTTTTCAATGGCTTTTTTCATATGCCCCTCCCGCTGCCCATACCAGCAGGCCATCTCCGCGTCCGGCTGAGGTTCCGGCATACAGCGGTACAGGTACAGTCCAATCTTCCATGTGGCATAAACGGATTCCAGACTGACATGGTCCGGTATCCTATCCAGCATAGTTTGCATGCCTGCTTCCGTCTGCCCCATGAAGCGCAGCGCCCATGCGGGCATTTTCTTTGTTCTCGCCGTCTGATACTGCTTTTGGGGCATTATTCTCAGAATCAACGGGTTCCAAATGCCAAAATCCAGATATTCCGGCCCGCTGAGAATCATCCTGCGAATTTGGATGTTTTTCGACGCTTTCAGGTATACGGCCGGTCCGCAGCCGAGGGACTCCGCATAAAGCGCATCCAGCGTACCATCGCAGTTCTGGCTCAGATAGTCCTCCAGCTTGTCAGCCTGTTCCTGTGCCGTAGTATAGGTCGTTTTTCCGGTACCGTCGAAGCCGTCAAAGCTGACGGCATAAACATCAAATTCTTCTTCCAGCAGCGGAATCACATCTTCAAACTGCCGCCAGCACATCAGATTTCCGTGCAGCATCATGATCTTTTTTTCGACCGGATTGCCAAAACGTTTGATTTCCATTTTGCTTTCTCCTTTACAGCAGCATTCCTTATTCCTTCTGTTTTTTCCCCATCACACACAGCCAGCTTTTCTTTTTGTGTATCTGCACCTCGTAAAAGCCTGCCTGCTCCAGATACGCTTTTAACTCAATGTCTTTGTAGATGGTCATGCCGCCGATGATTTCCGTCCACTTCTCGTCCTTATCCGTGTCGCCGTTGCTCTCGTTGCAGATGAGAAATGTTCCGCCGGGCTTCAGTACCCGGTAGACTTCCTGAAAGCATTTCGGCAGACCCGGCCAAAAATAGACGGTTTCAAAGGCAGTGACAACATCGAATTTTTCATTTTCAAAGGGCAGCATCGCAACGCTGGCTTCCAGTACACGGCAATGTCCCTCCGCAATTGTCTTTGCGTTCAGCTTTTTAGACTTCTCTACGCTGACGGAGGAATAGTCGATACCGGTCACAGTTCCATTCGGGCACTTTTTCAGCAGCCTTTTGATGTTTGCCCCGCCGCCGCAGCCGCAGTCCAGCACGTTGGCATCCGGCGAAAGATGCAGAAATTCAAGTCCCCATGATGCCACAGGTGTATGCCCAAGATTCATCATGGAAGCCATGATTCTGCCACCAAGTCCTACAGGTTTGCGGGTGTTCTCAAAAAATGACATTCTCCTTCACTCCTTTTCCAGAACGATGATCTTATTGGAAATATTCCGCACGGCGGGCAACTTGTCCAGTAACTTGTAAATTGGCGCAAACGCCGCCATTCCTTCGCAAAGACTGTGTTCTTCGACAAATCGGAAGTCCGGCAGCAGCGCCGCAAGAGCCGAACCGTTCTTCACGCCCCAGGTGAATTTTGCATGGCTGCCCTCAATGGACTTTTCCTTGAAGCGCTTCACGATCATCGGGTTCATTGTTTCCACAAATACTGTGGCTTTCTCAAAGCAGCTGGAAATCACTGCAAAAATCTGCTGCACATCTTTTGTGTTCAGGTACATGGTCAGCCCTTCAATGACGATCAGCACCGGCACAGTCTGCTCGCTGATTTCGCCTCCCCAATCGTCCATGGCGGACATTGCAATCTGCGAAATTGTGCCGCTTTCCGGCAGGAGCTTCTCCCGCACCACCACCGTCTCCGGCAGATCGAGGTTATACCAATGCGAGTAACCAGACATCCGATAGCACCGGGTGTCCAGCCCGCAGGCGATATTGACGACCACCGCACCTGAATGCGTCGAAAGCCACGATTTTGTCAGCTTATCCAGCACAATGGTGCGGGCAATAACGCCGCTGTGCATGGCGGTATCCTTGTCGGCAAGGGAAAAATCGTAGTCCAGCTTTTCAATGATTTCCTCTGCTTTTGCATCGTGAATGGTTCCGCGGCCTCGACTTTCTTTCGCTCTTGCATAAACGGTTTGCAGCATGGTCTCCGGCACGCCGGAGAGCTTGATTTTTTCTTTCATGTCATACTTCCTCCGCTTGTAAAGTCAGAAATTTTTCCGCATACCGGCAGAATTTCCCCGGATGCACCATCACCAGCTCCGCGTGAGCCATCTTGGGGATGCCATGAATGCGCGTCTGGGGGAAATAGCCCTTGATGAACCGGATATCCCGCCTGCGATCCTTCTTTTCGTCATCACCGTACCAGTAGGTGATCTTTGTGCCAATTTTCGCTGGGAGCTTCGGAAGCGCATAGTTGTTGGCAGACCAGAATATGCTACGGATCGTTCGGTCTGAAAAGGTTTTCAGATAGGCTGCCATGGCGTCGTATTCTTTTTTAGGGTCATGCCCTGCTGGGGTAAACCGTTTCGGCGGAAAAGCCGCTTCCAGTACCTTTCGGCTGTTTGCCGCCATTTTGAAAGACAGCACATCTCGCGCCAGCAGCAGCTTTCGCATCAAGAAGGGCAGCTGATAGGGTGTGATCCCGCCGTCAATGATGGCTCGGCCGATGGGCATTTCTCCCAATGCCAGCATACGGGTCAGACAGGCTCCGCCCATGGAACAGCCATAGGCCCCGTCCAGTTGTGAGATGCCGCAGCTTTTCAGGTAAGAGATCACCGCATCCACAGTCTGCTCCACGGAGGTGAAGTCCCCGGGGTACTCCGGCTGATGGCCGTCATACACCACCTGAAAAACGTGCCAGCTCTGAGATAGCTGTGCGATCGTGTCGGCAAAAGCCCACACCGGCTCTGCCGTGCAGGGGAAAAACAGCAGCGTCCGCCCATGTTCCTGCCCGTGTTCCAATATCTGCATGGTTCATCCCTCCGATTTTACGCACTCTGTGTAAGCCAGCGGAAATGAGGCTTTCAGCACGGTGCTTTTCTGCACCGTCCAGCCGTTTTTCCGCAGAAATTCCAGATATTCTTCGCTCGTCCACTTGCTGTGCAGTGGAAAGCCCGCCAGCTTCATGAAAAATGCCTTGACCTTGCCGAAGAAAGAATTATCCGCGTGGGTGAAGGTCGGCGCAACCAGAACGCCGTCGTCCCTCAGCACCCGGCAAATTTCGGAGAGAGCCTTCTCCGGCTCCGGCACAATATGCAGGGCATTGGCTACGATCACCACGTCAAAGCTTTCGTCGGCATAGGGGAGGTGAAACATATCCTGCACCGAAAAGTGCAGCTTCGCAGATTGATTATCCCGCCGCGCTTCTGCGATCATCTCCGACGATGCATCCGTGGCCTCGATATGATTGACGCTGCTCACGATATTTTTGGCAATCGATCCCGTGCCGGTGGCCAACTCCAGCACCGTTTTGTGCCGCACCACAGGGCGCAGCAGCTCGTATAGCCGCTCGTAAGCTGCCGCATCCTTGCGCATGAAGCGGTCATAGATTTTCGCCGTGCGATCCCAAAATGTTTTCTTCATAATAACACTTCCTGCCTTAAAATTAGCTTTGACTAACTAACGACCTTTTGAAAAGCCGCCATTCGGCAGCTTTTCGATTTACTCAAATAATTCTTTGCAAGCACCATGCACCAGCGTTTCCAACACCTGTGGATACAAATTGCCGATTTCACCCTGATGGGAGACGGTTAAGATCAGCCCTCGTATAGTTGCAATAGCCAACTCGACACCACCATTCGGTATAAGTCCACTGTCCGCCAAAATCTGACGGATGTGTACCTCGTCATTATGATAGTGGTCGGCTTTGATGTCAGCCGGTATTCGCCGCAGCAGATACTCCGCATCATTTTCAATAAACATCATGGCTTTGGTGTCGGAAAGATATTTACAGGTAGCCAGAATGATTTTTGCAGTCCGCTCTGTTGGAGGGATTTCTACATTATCCTGCAAGGCTTTCTCCGCTACGGCATACGTTTCCGCATGAATATTTTCCAGCACAGCAAAGAACAGCAACTCTTTAGAAGGGAAGAACTTATAGAATGAACCCTTTGCAATGCCCACCGCTTCCGTGAGCTGTTCCACCGATGTTTTCCGCATCCCGATGGTCACGGCACAACGCAGCGCTTCGTCTAACAAATCCTTGCGGATCATTGCATTTTTCTGTTCTGTAAACGCCAAGTGATAATCTCCAAAACGATTTGATCATTTTTGTTCTTTCAGTCATAATTGTACTCTTTGTATTTGTCCCTGTCAACCAGAACCGCTACAGCACTTAAGAAGTTGGTAGGTGCTGTTAGATATCGTTTTGCGTATCCTGAAATAGAAAAATCTTTGAAACTTACAGGTGCGAATAAAAGCATCTTGTTGAAGACGCTGCGTGCTGTTATTGGAACGCTTGATCCTACATTATCATAGAGATTATCCGTCAAATCAGGCAATAATCATAGAGATCGAACCGGAATTGATCCGTATAATTAGTTTTCCAGGCATTGATCGCTCTATCCCGATGCGTGTGATTGAGGCAGGGGAACGTTTTTCATCAAGATATTATCGGAATAAGCGTCTGGGAGAGTTCCTGAAGGAACTGGAATTGTCAGAGGGTAAATCAACCGGAATACCGACCATACAGGAAGAACTGCGGACAAACGGATCTCCAAGAGCAACATTTACCACAGATGAGGACAGGCGTGCAGTGACGGTGGAGATACCGATTCATCCAGCGTTTCTGGAAAAACCATCGATTGGGGATGGAAATAGTGATGTTTCATCAATGAAATCATCGTTTGACAGTAACAAAACCATTGATTCATCAACAAAACCATCGTTTGATGAAGATAAAGTTGATGTTTCATCTGCAAAACCATCGATTGGTGCAACGGATCAGACAAGAACTATATTTGAAGCAATAGTATCTAATATGAATTGTAAGGATAGAGTAAAAGTTAATATTCGGCTTTTATATGAGACAGTTGGAGATAATATATTTGGACGTAAAGATATTATAGAGATAGTTGGTTTGTCCCCAGCTCCGGCAGGAGATATGATCAAAAAGATGCACGCAGCTAACTGATCGAACCTGTCTCTGGGCATGGAAAAGGCAAATACAAGTTCCTATGATATATGATAGCCGAGGCTATCAACCTAGAATAAAAAGGCCATGCAGTTCCCTGCACAGCCAATAGGTGTATTATGTAGTAATGAGGCTTAGTGGGTTTGTAACGCATTTGCAACAAACAATGCAGAGAATCCCGTAAATACGCCACTTCTCCACTATGCAAACGATAATTTCAGTTCTCAAAGAGATAATTCAACAGAATATCAGAAAAGAGCAAATTTTCCCGAAAACATCGAGTTTTCGGGGATTTCTTTATATTCCGATAAATCTATCAGACACCACAAACACACAAAAAAATCTGACGGTAGATATGCAAGCATATCTATTCGACAAATACCGCGATAACGAGATTACAATCTCGTCCAGAAACAACAGCAACAAACAAGAGAGTATGTAAATCTTATTCTAGATAAAATGAAAGATATGGTGGATTTTGGGGTTAGTGTCAAAACAGCAGCTGATATTAACCAATTAATCAGAAATCGCAAAAAATGGATAGAATGCATGAATTATCGCGAAATTGCATTTTTGTCCCGGTGATTCCCCTGCTGCTTGTGGTCGGCATCAGTCTCCTGTTATGTACGGTGATTACCTGGATGGTTCTGGAGAAGAAAGGAACGATTGTGGAGAGAATGAAGGGGGAGTGATTGAGCAGTATGCAGACGAACAGGAACTGGCTGCACTGTGAGCCTTGTCCATGCTGGATAGCCAGTTTATAATACACTTCCCGGGAAAGCCGGGCGATAGATGAAGCCTATCCGCTCTGGTGAAAAGGTAAGAGTTACAAATTATTTTTTATAATTCAGAAGCGCTACAATGGGTAAGGTCATAAAATCACCATGAATTCTTGGTATGTACTCATAAGAGTCCCCCTTTTCTGACAGGAATCGTACGGAGTGAACAGTAACCTGAGAAGTGCAATCAGCATAGAGTGTAAATGTTGTGAAAAAATGATAAAAATAAATATAAATACATAAAAAAAATGGTTAAAATGACTAAGGTATGATAGAATAATAGAAAACAAAAAAGCCGTTGCACACGACTTTTTTATGCCGCA
>ENA-OPWX01001099-OPWX01001099.1-human-gut-metagenome-genome-assembly--contig:-NODE-1099-length-20802-cov-7.341351_pt1 | contig 20802 bp, 19 predicted proteins | sample MGYA00241514_ERZ502020 | MGnify/ENA primary metagenome ERZ502020 (study PRJEB25962, sample SAMEA2042105) | human gut metagenome | biome: human gut; feature: human-associated habitat; material: faeces... | reverse complement strand
TAATTTTTTGGACTGCAAATATATAGCTTTTTAAGCTCCTAAAAAAATATATTCTACACATTTTTTCTAAAAAAATGGTTGCATAGAGGTTTCTTAGAACCAAAAGAGTTACTTTTGTCGGAAAAAAGATATACTGATGTGCCAATATGCTAATATGTTTACGGAAACGATTATAGAATGGTATAAAGAAAATAAACGTGATTTGCCGTGGCGTGATTCTTCTGATCCTTATTTGATATGGATTTCGGAAGTCATTCTTCAACAGACGCGTGTAGTTCAAGGATATGATTATTTCCTTCGTTTTATCGGACGCTTTCCCGATGTATCTACATTGGCGGATGCGGAGGAGGACGAGGTGATGAAGTATTGGCAGGGGTTGGGATATTATTCCCGTGCCCGCAATCTTCATGCGGCGGCAAAAAGCATGAATGGTGTTTTTCCGAAAACGTATCCGGAGGTACTGGCTTTGAAAGGAGTAGGGGAATATACGGCGGCTGCCATCTGTTCGTTTGCATATAATATGCCTTATGCGGTGGTGGACGGGAATGTGTATCGTGTACTTTCGCGCTATTTTGGTATTGAAACACCGATTGACTCGACAGCAGGGAAGAAACTGTTTACAGAATTGGCGAACGAGATGTTGGACAAGAAACAGCCTGCCCTGTATAATCAGGGAATTATGGATTTCGGGGCGATTCAATGTACACCGCAGTCACCCGACTGTCTGTTTTGTCCGTTATCTGTCGGCTGTTCGGCTTTATCGAAAGGGCTGGTTACCGTGCTTCCGGTGAAGCAACATAAGACGAAGTCAACGAATCGTTACTTCAATTATATTTATGTACGTGCGGGCGCGCATACCTTTATTAATAAACGGACGGATAATGATATTTGGAAGAATTTGTTTGAACTGCCTTTAATAGAGACTTCATCCTCTTTGCCGGAAGAAGAGTTTTTGGCTTTGCCGGAATTTCAGACGTTGTTTGCCCCCGGAGAGCAACCTGTGGTGCGTCCGGTATGCAGAGAGGTAAAACATATATTGTCGCATCGGGTGATTTATGCTAATTTTTATGAAGTGATATTGCCCGAAGGAACTGCTTCTTTCGGTAAATTCCAAAAAATAAAAGTTGAGGAATTGGAGCGATACGCTGTTTCCCGCTTGGTGCACGCTTTCATTGAGAAGTATATCGGTCTGAAATAAAAGTTATAACAATTCTTGCATTCTATTGTTATTCTGTTTAATTTTGGCAGCAGATTTGAATTTAAGAATCATAAACTTGATACGTATATGTCAGTAAATAAAGTGATATTGTTAGGAAACGTGGGTCAGGATCCACGTGTAAAATACTTCGATGCAGGCTCGGCTGTAGCTACTTTTTCGTTGGCTACGACAGATAGGGCTTATACATTATCCAATGGAACTCAAGTGCCTGAAAGGACGGAATGGCATAATATCGTTGCATCCAACCGTTGGGCTGAGATTGTAGACAAATACGTGCATAAGGGTGATAAATTGTATCTGGAAGGAAAGATCAGAACCCGTTCTTACAGTGACCAATCAGGTGCTATGCGGTATATCACTGAGATTTATGTAGACTATATGGAAATGCTGACTCCGAAAGGGGCTAATCCTGGAGCGGGAGTTACTTCTTCTATGCAGCAACCTGTAGCTAGTCCGGTACAGCAACCGCAACAGTCACAGCAATCGCAGGCTCAATCAATACAAGATAATTCGGCGGATGATTTGCCGTTCTAGATAATATGGTAGTGTGCCGACTGGCTTTCGCAAACTTATAGGCACATTATCTTTTGTTTAACTAAAATATAGAATCTTTGGACTCAGATGGTTATTTAAGCCAGTTAGCTGGCATTTTCGACGGTATTACCGTACTTACTCCTTCTATCTCTGCTATTATCGCCATAGTATTGGCTGGTGTGCTCCTGCTTGCTTCCGGTTTTGCTTCGGCTTCTGAAATAGCTTTTTTCTCGCTTTCTCCTTCGGACCGGAATGATATTGACGAACGCAATCATCCTTCCGATGAAAAAATAAGTGCACTTCTTGGTGATTCCGAACGCCTTCTGGCGACGATACTGATCACTAATAACTTTGTGAACGTGACTATTATCATGCTCTGCAATTTCTTTTTCATGAATGTGTTTATCTTCCATTCTCCATTGGCAGAGTTTCTTATACTGACTGTAATACTTACTTTTCTGTTATTGTTGTTCGGTGAAATAATGCCGAAGATCTATTCTGCACAGAAAACTTTGGCTTTTTGTCGTTTCTCCGCACCGGGAATTTATTATCTAGAGAAGATATTTCGTCCGGTGGCTACTGTCTTGGTACGTTCAACAGCTTTTCTTAATAAGCATTTCGCCAAAAAGAGTCATAATATCTCTGTTGACGAGTTGTCGCACGCATTAGAACTGACAGATAAAGCGGAACTGTCTGAGGAAAATAATATCTTGGAAGGAATTATCCGTTTTGGCGGAGAAACAGTGAAGGAGGTGATGACATCACGTCTGGATATGGTCGATTTGGATATCCGTACACCTTTCAAGGAGGTGATGCAATGTATCATTGAGAACGCTTATTCGCGTATTCCTATCTATTCCGGTTCGCGGGATAATATCAAGGGAGTGTTGTATATCAAGGATCTTTTGCCTCATGTGAACAAAGGAGATAACTTTCGTTGGCAATCGTTGATTCGTCCGGCCTATTTTGTGCCGGAGACGAAGATGATCGATGACTTGTTGCGTGATTTTCAGGCGAATAAGATTCATATAGCCATTGTGGTTGATGAATTCGGAGGAACGTCCGGATTGGTGACGATGGAAGATATTATTGAAGAAATTGTGGGTGAGATTCATGATGAATATGACGATGAAGAACGTACATACGTTGTATTGAACGACCATACTTGGATTTTTGAAGCAAAGACACAATTGACCGATTTCTATAAGATTGTAAAAGTAGACGAAGATGAGTTTGAGAAGGTGATAGGGGATGCGGATACTTTGGCTGGTATGTTGCTTGAGATAAAGGGTGAATTTCCAGCCTTACACGAGAAGGTGACTTATCATAATTATGAATTCGAAGTACTGGAGATGGACAGTCGCCGTATCTTGAAAGTGAAGTTTACGATTTTGCCAAAAGAACCTGAAGTATCGGAAGGAAAAGAATAAGATGGCGTTATACCTGCAACATAGGGAAGACGGCATACAATGGGCTGTCTGGAAGATGGAAGAGCCTTTGGACGTATTATTGTCTTTGTTGCCCAATACACGGAAAATATCTTCTGAAAAGGAATTACCGCGTTTTACTTCTGAACGTCGGAAGATGGAATGGTTGTCTGTTCGTGTTTTGTTGTATTCGATGTTACAGGAAGACAAAGAGATTGTTTACTCTTCCGAAGGAAAACCGTTTCTTTCCGATCATTCCTTTTATATCAGTATTTCTCATACGAAAGGATATGTGGCGGTAGCACTTAGTTCTTTGAATTCTGTTGGCATTGATATTGAACAATACGGGCAACGGGTTCATCGGGTATCCGACCGTTATATCCGCCCTGATGAACAGGTAGAATCTTATCAGGAAGATTTGACTTGGGGGCTGTTGTTGTATTGGTCTGCTAAAGAAACAATCTTCAAGCGCATGGAGAACGCCGATGCAGATTTCCGTAAACTTCGTCTGGCGCATTTTATTCCTCAAGTGGAGGGAACATTTCAGGTTCAGGAATTCGCAACGCAGCAACAGAAACTCTATACGGTTGGTTATCGTATTGAGCCGGATTTTGTGTTGACGTGGACGGAGAACTGAGTGCAGGCTGAATAAGAAATGTTCACTAATGCTTTTGACGGACATTTACTGATTTGTGTAATTCATTCTTCTGTTGTTATATTCTCGATTTGTACCCACAAGAACATATGGTAGAGAATAAAAAGAAGCGTCAGACTTCCCAAGAAGTAGCCTAACGCTTTTTTATTATTTTTGCGACTATTTGTCTTTTTATCTATAAATCACACTCTTGTTATTGGAAAGTTATGGTTGACGGGAACCAATATTCACCGGTGTAATCAATAATAGCTTTTTGGGTTCCGGTCACTCCATCGACTACGTAAATATAGGTATTTAAATAATGTGCTCCCCATCCGTCTTCTGTATAAATGAGGTATACGTCACCATTTTGGGGATTTACCTGTATGCCTGCACCATATCCGGAGTAATTTGTTGGAGCAGTGAAGAATTTATTTACGTTTTGAGTAGTAATATCAAATTTATAGATATCTGTGCCATTGAAATTAGGTGCATGAGCAAAATATAGGGCGTTTTCTGTAGTAGAAGCGCATAAACCGCTTGGTCTGTAAGCAAATTTGTCAAAAAAGATGTTTAAGTCGTTTGGCAATTGAATCTCCTCGCTCTCTAATTTGTTAGTATCAATTTTGACTAGTTTGTTACCATTTGCAGCCCATAATGAACCGTCTTTGGCTTGGGCAAAGCCTGCATTTGCTTGGTGGGTAAGGTCTTTTTTAAAACTAAAATCATTTATATTATATACTTTTATCGTATTCCCGTCCAAAATGAATAGTTGCTCCTTTATTTTATATATGTCTTTACTATTGCTAGTATTAGGGAGTTTATCTCCAACTGTAAGTGGATTTAATTTCACTTTGTATGCTCCCTTGCTGGTGGTCATGACAGCTGTCTCTTGATTGATAATGCAAATATTGCATCCTTGTCCATCTATATTATCGATTTGACTTGCATTACTAAAATTGTCCATATTCATTTTGGTTAAGTTTGGTGAACCTTTAGAGACAATGTACATATAGTTTTCGTAGATTACTCCTATTGTTGCGGTTAGACCTAAGTCTTCAATAATCTTTTTGTTCCATTTGCCTTCCTTGTATTGATTAATAGAGGAATATTCTTTTCCTTCGTTAATGACATAGAATGAGGCTGGATATGCAACAGTGATATTTATCTCTTTTTTAACAGTATCATATTCGTTATTAACTGTTAGTTGTATTGTGTAGGTTTTGACCGTGTCACTTTGGAAAGTATATATGTTTTCTGTAGAAACTTCTTTTCCATTTATAACCCATGAGTAACTAGTTGTTCCGTGATTATTGTTGATCTGCGCTTTTAGTTCAACAGCTTGCCCCGCATTAACTGTTGCACCATCTTCAATACCTAGACTAGTAATTTCAACTTTTGGATCATCATCATCGTCACTACATGATGATGAAATGAATGGCAATGCCAGCAATGCCAACATATATAGTTGGCTAACTAAGAATTTCATCTTTTTCATTCTTCTTTTAATTAAATAATTTATACATAATTGTTTATTGTTTCCCAAAATGTAAATCTTCAATAGCTTGTATTTCGGTTGAAATTTCTCCCATCCACCCTGTATTTTGATTGACAGCTGTGTAAATTCTAACGAAATCAATGCCATCTAATTGAACGGGATGTCCATTTTTGTCTACTGCCCAGTCTATTTGAAATTTACTTTTTTCCGTGTTATTAGGGTGATTGTCTGCATATCCGTATGGATAGCAGTATCCTACCCAATGTTCTGGCATATCTTCACGAGGTTCATTCACAGCGTTATTTTTCAAACGGCTACCATGGAATGTCATCTCGTTCTCTTCTATCCATAATGGATAATATGAATTGGTAGTATAGAAATCATTTCTGTTTACATATCCCTCGTTTCCTTGATTATCTGTCCATTTAACTTTATCCAATATTGATGTGGGACGGTGATAAGTAATAGTATAATTTTTTATAGTTGCGGAAGACGTATATTCGCTGCCGGCAAGCTCATACCATTCATCATCAGGTAATTGGTTACCATTAACATCTTTCGAAACTAATACAATGCCTGGCTCTGAGCTTCCACCAAGCTTTCCAGTTAATGTCCCGAATGTGTCATAGTACGCGTTGCCATATATTTTGAAATCATATTCTCCGGGAACGTTAGGTACTGTATGATCAAATCCTACCGTGATATAACCTCCGTATGCTCCAAGACTAAGAAGACATAGGTCTGGATCTTTGAGTAGCTCTTCTGCATATTTTCTCACATCTTCAGATGTATAGTTTTCTTTATAAGCAGTTGTGGATGTATTCATAAACTGGCAGGGGGCCGGTCTGTATTCCAATACTCTATTGGCAAATGCAGAGGGGGCATTCGGATCCGAGTTCTCTTCACTGCTGTCTCCTGATGATACTTTGTTGCTGAACACAACGGTATTAGGGTTCAGTCCGACACGGTTGATTCTGAATTGCAACTGTCCGTTCAGATTGAAGCAAAGTATGTCACCGGTTATGGTGTAACTATATGCTTCCGTTATGTAGATATTGTCACTGTATGGATTGATATTAATACCGTAAGGGGTGTTGATCCGAGTTCCGTCTGTGATAAAGTTTTCGCGTATAGTCTGTCCGGTCTTTAGATTGAAAACCTTGATAGAAGATGACTCTGTATTGTAGTTGTAATTATATAAATAAGCGATATTGCCACTGATTGCAAAATTCATGACTTTTTCGTCATAAATATGTGCTACTTCATCTGTTCTGCAGTCTATCTTTACAAAGTGGAAGTCACCATCTGCTATGTTATTTCCATGAGTAGCTACATAAACTGTTTCGTCTGGTCCTGGTACAATACATCCGGGATTGGGACCGACTGTTACTTTCTTTATTTCTGTAAAGGAAGTGATGTCAATCACGGAAACTGTATTGTCTACACCTAAGCCTGCAGAATAATCCAAACCACCGGAATTGGATACATATAGTTTGTCATTTTGTATACAGATATTTTCCGGGTTTCTTCCGGCTTTTGTCAAGGCATCTATTTCTAAGGAAGTAGTGTCGATCCGTGCAACGGTACCATCGTATGAACATACGTATGCCTTGTCTTTATGAAACGTGATATGGCGTGGCTGTCGTGAACTGCCGTTTTCTGCCAGCATAGGGATTTGTTTGATAGAAACTCCTGTTTGGAAGTCTATTACTTCAATGGTACTGGATACATTGACTACAATGTATAATTTGCCACCATATAATGCCATATCATTGGCTGTATCACCCAACCCTCGTTTGTTTAGGTCCTTGAAGTAATTTTTAGTAAGCTTTCCCTTTTTGAACGAATAACGGGCCAAAGAACTGTTATTCAAGTTAAACAATCCTTCGCTTAATATATATAGCTCTGCAGTTCCGGTTTCGGAGATATTACTGCCATCAATGTTGGGGATAGATGGCTTGTCCTCCATATCATCACAGGCAATGAATAACAGTAAGAGCATCCATAACCATGTCTGCAATATATATTTTCTATTTATAGTTATTTGTTTCATAGTTAATATTTGATACTGAACGTTGCTCTAACAGAACGTCCGGGCATTGGAAAGTTCTTGATAATCTCATAATTGTTATTGGCTATATTTAATACTTCTATATGAATAGAAGTATTAATCTTCCGTATAGTTAACTCCCTCCCCACAGAGATACTATGGTCACTATAACTCTCCATTCTATTCTCTGTGATATTTTCTCCTTGTGTATATCGTTTTCCTGAGAACAGGAATGAGTAAGATAAATTAACCCAAGACGTTTCGATACCTACCTGTCCCGAACCGGAAACACGGGGGGTATAAGCTATCTGATGTTTGTAAGTTCTCCCTTCTTCGGAAGCAGGGTCGGGGTTGGTTACATCCAAAGCCTGTTGGTATGTATAATTCCCCGAAAGATTGATACGGAGCTTTTCACAAGGCTGGAGGGACACGTTACCTGTGACATCAATGCCTTTGATTTCTACACTGCCGAGATTTCTCATACTCCAGACAGCAAGGTTCTTGGTAGGATAGGCAATGATTTTATCCGTTATCTTGTTGTAATACGCATCAACAGTTGCCGAGAGATAAGGCAGGAACGGGCATACATCCTTACTGTATGTCAGACCGATATTATACTGCCGTGCATTCTCTGGCTTCAGCTTATTGTTTCCTGTTTCGCCGTAGTATAAATCGTTGAAGCTTGGCAGGCGAAAGATATCTTTATAGAAAATTCTGATGCGGAATTCTTCCTTGTCGAAAGGTTTGAATGAAGCACTTACATACGGAGAAAGTTTACGGTGATTACCTGCACTTCCCCCTTTATCGGCCTGCTCGTAGATGACAGTTGCCAAAGCGGATGCAGAGAGAGTAAGCCAATTGTTTACATATTTTCCCGCAAAAGCTGTCAGCCACGAATAGCGCGTAGGATGGGCAAAGTCATTTAGATTGGCATTCATCGTGTTGATACTTCCGTCAGAAGAAAGCGAAAAAGACAAATTATTCAATAACCTGTAAAGCATGGACCCCGAAAGGTAATACTCCTGCTGGTAATAACTGTTCTCTATTTCTCCGGTAGAACCTTTGTAGTCGGGATCTAAATAACGTTGATAGCTCTAATTCCACTTGGCAGAAGTCTGGAACACCCATTGCCGGTTAAATTCTTTCTTGTATTGACTTTGAATAAATGTGTTCTTGTCCCAAAGACGTTGTGAAGAATGAGTATAATAGAAAGTTGTGGCATTGGGCAATCCGCGGGAAGATTGGAAATAATAGGCTTTTAGCCTCCATTGTTCTTTGTCGGAGAAGTTTCCGTAAAGCCCGGCTTCTGCACGAAATGTCTGTACATCCGTGTTCTTTCGCTTTTCCCGTGAACTCAGATCCCCTTCTTCATTTCCGTAATATAAAGTATATGGATAATGCCCGTCCGATGACATCCATTCGCCGTTGGCAGATACAGTCCATTTCCGACTGATCCGTTGTTCCAATAACAGACTGGGATTGACCAATCCCCATGAACCGGTCTTGAAAGACGCACTTATATTCGTGTGCTTTCCGTCCTCAAATCGGGGAGTGAGTGTTTGTATATTCAGTATCCCTGCTGAAGCAAAGAAACGGGCAGGCTGGAAGATGTTGTCGCTTTGACCGTTACTCAACGACAGTTGGTCGACATTATCGAGAGAGAAACGTCCAAGGTCGATTTGTCCCGTTTGACAGTCAGTCAGTGTGATTCCATCGTAACCTACAGCAGTATGTTGCGCACCCAGACTTCGTATGGATATCGTTTTCAGTCCGCCGATCCCCCCGTAATCTTTCACAGTTACTCCTGCAAAATGTTTCACGGCATCGGAAACCTGCAGGGCATTCAGATTCTTTAAAGCGTCTTTAGAAAATATCTGTAATGGAGCGGTAGAGCGAACCTCACGGGTCTGATGAATATCGGAAACGGTTATTTCGGGGATGTAATAGGTACGTGCGGTATCCACCCTTTGCTGTTGTGCAAAAAGTGAAGTCGATAAAAACAGGTTGCAGCTTACTGCAAAGATTGCTAAAGTCCTCTTTTCCATTTCCTCTTTTTAGGTTTAAAAGTGTCCGGGCGAAATCCCTTCGACCGGACACGCATAAATAAACTTTTGGCAGAGTTTATTATAACATACTTTCTCTGAATCAGAATGATGAATGAAATGATAGACGGAATTGTCCGGTTCATTAGATTCAACGCTTTTTCCTCGAAAGCAATGAAATTGGTTGCATGGCAGGTCTTCTGACTTGTTCCTGTTGCGAGCGCCTTCCCGGAAATTCTTCTTCCAGTGGCTAAAAGTAGGTTGCTTGCAACATAATATAGAACTTACAGCAGCGGGACTGTTCAGGATTTACACCTGATTCCCTTTTAATCGCTTTCCCCGTGTGAGGTCTGCGAACCAATGCGCGACAAAGATAGGTAGTTTATTTGTTTTTTGCAAGGAGTTATGGATGTAATAACAGATATTTTTCAACAGCTTGTGCGGTAATGGCTTTTTAAGTGGTTTATCTCTCTTTTGCCAATGTAAATACAAATTCCAGTCCGCCTCCCTGATTATTTTTCGCAGAGATACTTCCCCCGTGAATGATAACCGCATTCTTTACAATGGCCAATCCCAATCCTGTCCCGCCTAATTTCCGTGACCGTCCTTTGTCTACCCGGTAGAAGCGTTCAAAGAGTCGGTTCAGATGTTCGGGTGACACACCCACACCGGTATCGGCAAAGCTGAAATAGTAGAAACCTTCATCTTCGCGGAAACAGTTTATATTGATTTGGATATTTGTTCCGGCGTATGCAATGGCATTATCCATCAGATTGCGGAATATGGAATAAATCAGCGAATAATTTCCTTTGATTTGTATGCTCTTCTTTAAGGAATTGACAACCGTGATATGCTTCTCATCCAGTTCCAGCGCAACCTCATTGATAATATTGCCCACCAATAAGCTGATATCCACCCGTTCCATATCAATCATGTTGGCAGCTTCGTCCATGCGGGTTAGTACGGATATATCCCGCAGCAACCGGCTCAGTCGGTTACTTTGGGCATAGCAACGTTCCAGAAAAACATTTATTTTCTCACGTGGGATATTCTCGTTGCTGACAATCGTCTCCAGATACCCTTGAATACTGCTGACAGGAGTTTTCAATTCGTGGGCTATGTTCTGTGTCAATTGCCGTTTCAAGTTTATCTGTTCTTCTTCCTGAGTGACATCATTGATCGAAATCTCAAAGCTGGCATCTTGAAAGATGATACATTCCACGATAAAGGTTCGTCCGTTTTTATTGATTGTGATAGACATTCTCTTTTCATCTTTTCCTCCCGAACGCTGTCTTTGGTTCTTGTTGATGAAGTGGATGATCTCTTTCAGTTCGCTGATAGCAAAGACTTCTTCCGTAGTTTCCAGGTTGGAGTCTGAAATCAGATTACTGTATTGGGTAAAGAGGTTGTTGACCAGAATCTCCTTTTTGTCTTTTGTAAATACTCCCAGTCCTTCATGCGAGATCTGGAGATGGGTGATCAATTTCTCACGTTCGATGTAAAGTGCCTCTTTGGTCTCGTGCAGCCGCTTGTATATTTGTATGATATGTTGTGATATTTCCCCCAGTTCGTTATGTGGGAAAGCTGATTGCATAGCCATTTCGATAGGCTCGTTCCGGTCGGCACGCATGGCGAACTCGCGAAGCTGGTTGATGGAAGTTCCCAATTTATTCGTGAACTTATAGAAAATAATCATCAGCAACAGAGTCACAATGACCGTAAACCATAAATAGTGCGGGTCGGCTTTCAGATTGTTGATGAGGCTGACATTATAAGGTAGAGCCGAACGGACAATATAATCTTTGTAACGTGTAGCCGAATAAAAATAGGGGACACCGGTCGTCTCGGAAGTACGCCGTACGTCATATCCATTTCCCTGTTTCAGCGCCTTTTGTACTTCCGGACGGTCTAAATGGTTCTCCATCTGCCCGTTGTGGTTCGAATAACTGTCGTAAAGCACATTTCCGTCTATATCAATAAGAGTTACACGTAAATCTTCCAGAATATGGTTGTTGATATAACCGGTGATAATTGAACTGTCCGGCGATTGCCTGCTCAACTGTTCATAGAGCCGGCTGTTGTAATCCTGTAATTTTGTGTTCAGCAATTCCACCTTATATTCCCGCTCACGTTGATACTGATACGCGATAAAGCAAACGGCAAATACCAGAAACAGTGAAATGACCGAGAGAAAAAGCTTTCGGCTGAAAGAGAGGAAATGTTTTTGAGTTACAGGCAGATTCATAGGGAGTAGTTATTACGCTTCAAAACAGTATCCATATCCGAGACGAGTGACGATGCACTTGCCGTATATTCCTATCTTCTTGCGCAGACGGGTGATATTTACGTCAATAGTACGGTCGAGTACATATACCTCGTCGCTCCAGATACGGGCCAGAATATCTTCACGTGAAAATACCCGTCCTTTATTCTGTACCAACAGAAGCAATATTTCAAATTCTTTTTTAGTCAACGGCACTTCTTCTTCGTCGATACTTACCTTCTTTTTCGTGATATCAATGACGAGCGTCTGGTAAGTAAGCCGTTCGGGAACTCTTTCTGTTTCCGCTGCAGCCGTGCGTCTCAATACAGCTTTTACACGGGCAATGACCTCCCGCAGCGAAAATGGCTTCGAGATATAATCATCCGCGCCTAGATTGAAGCCGGTCACGGTGTCGTTCTCAGTATCTTTGGCTGTGATAAAGATGATAGGCACTTTTGCCGTTTTCTTGTCCTTTTTCAGCATGTTCGCCATTTTGAATCCGGAGATTTCCCCCATCATCACATCGAGAAGAATTAGCTGATAACTACAAATATCCAGCTTCAAAGCCTCTTCGGCGGAGTTTGCGGTATCCACCTCGTAACCTTCATTTTCAAGATTGAATTTCAGAATCTCGCAGAGGTCTTCTTCATCGTCGACAACTAGAATACGGGTTTCATTCATAAGCTATATGTATTAATATGACAAAGTTACGTTTTTATTTTATTTGATGCAAAGATGAGGATACTTTGTTACGGTCAGATGAAACAGATATTACAATCTTGTTACATTCCTCCCAATCCTGCGGATAGAATAAAATATCGAAGTTTTTGCGGGCTATAAGAGGAAAAAACGTTTGCTATTTGTTATCTTTGTTAGCGAGAAAAGATAGAGATGTTTGATTAATAGATACTACAAACGATGATAAAAGTTGACTTGAAACGACATAGACGCGAAGTGATTGGCGCGGTTATTGTGTTGCTGCTTCTGCTTGGTGGGGTGTCCGTCTTTAAATATACCACGTTCAATCCCGGTTTTGAGATTGTTGATGATTTAGGAGGAAATATCTTTCCTTCGGCTATTCTTTCCGTAGCCACAACCGATGCGCAAGTCATTATCCCGTCGGATTCCACCAGTCTGGGAAATCCGAAATCCTGCATTGCCATTCGGGTAAAGTCGCGGGCGGCATATAGCCGGGTAAGGATTGAGGTGGCTGAAACTCCTTTCTTCTCCCGCTCCGTCTCAGAGTTTATTCTGAACAAACCACGAACGGAATATACGATTTATCCGGATATAATCTGGAATTATGAAGCATTGAAGAACAACCTTCAGGCGGAACCCGTGAGCGTTGCCGTGACAGTGGAGATGAACGGAAAAGAATTGGGACAGCGGGTGCGTACATTTTCCGTGCGCAGTGTCAATGAATGTCTGTTGGGCTATGTGGCGAACGGGACCAAGTTTCATGATACCGGTATTTTCTTTGCCGCCTACGTCAACGAAGAGAATCCGATGATCGATCAGTTGCTTCGTGAGGCGTTGAATACCCGCATTGTGAATCGCTTTCTCGGTTATCAAAGCAAGGCTAAAGGAGCCGTAGACAAGCAGGTGTATGCGCTTTGGAATATATTGCAGAAGCGGAATTTCCGTTACAGTTCGGTTTCCAATACCAGTCTTTCGAGCAATGTCGTGTTTTCTCAGCGTGTCCGTACGTTCGATGATGCGCTGGAATCTTCACAGATTAACTGTGTGGATGGCAGCGTGCTGTTTGCCTCCTTGCTTCGTGCCATCAATATCGATCCTATCCTGGTGCGTACACCGGGACATATGTTTGTAGGCTATTATACCGACAATTCGCATACCGATATGAACTTCCTGGAAACGACGATGATCGGTGATGTCGATCTGGATGATTTCTTTCCCGATGAACAACTGGATTCTACGATGGTAGGCAAATCACAGAACGAGATGTCATTGCTGACTTTCGAGAAATCAAAGCAATATGCCAATAAAAAGTATAAGGAGAACGAAGAAGGTATTCATTCCGGAAAGTTGAACTATATGTTTTTGGAAATCTCCAAAGAAGTACGCCGGAAAATACAGCCGATAGGAAAATAATTCGTATTTTTGCCAAGTAATCAAATGTAGAAAAAGAATGCAAGGCAAGAAATTTATCTCTCCCGGAGCATGGTTTTCGATGAACTATCCTTCGGACTGGAACGAGTTTGAGGATGGCGAAGGCTCTTTTCTCTTCTATAATCCCGATGTGTGGTCGGGTAATTTTCGTATATCCGCATTCAAAGGTAAAGCCGGTTATGGCAAAGAAGCCATCCGGCAGGAACTGAAAGAGAACGATTCGGCTTCGTTGGTGAAGGTCGGGGCGTTGGAGTGTGCGTATAGCAAAGAGATGTTCCAGGAAGAAGGAACTTACTATACATCCCATGTATGGATTACAGGCATTGACGATATTGCTTTCGAATGCTCGTTTACCGTACCTAAAGGTGGCACGGTGCAAGAAGCCGAAGAAGTCATTGCCACGTTGGAGATACGTAAGGAAGGACAGAAGTATCCGGCCGAGTTGATTCCCGTCCGCCTTTCCGAAATCTATCAGATTAATGAAGGATATGAATGGACGGTATCTACCGTGAAGCAGGAATTGAAGAAAGATTTTCAAGGAACGGAAGATGACCTCGAAAAACTCCAGCAGATGATTGACAGCGGTAAGATCGGTCCGAAGAAAAAAGACGAGTGGCTGGCTATCGGTATTACGATCTGCACGATCCTTGCCAATGAAGTGGACGGTATGGAATGGAAGACATTGATTGACGGCAACCGGGAAGCACCGGTTCTTCAATATAAGAACGGCATTATCGACCCGATGAAACTGACATGGAGCAGAATAAAGGCCGGAGAATCTTGCAACGTCATAGAAACTTATAAGTCTGCGCTCACTGCCGACTAACCTTAATCGCTAACTCCTAATCACTTACTTACGTGACAGTACCTTATTTACAGATAGATAACCTGACCAAGTCCTTCGGTGACTTGGTCCTTTTTGAAAATATATCTTTTGGCATTGCTGAGGGGCAGCGTGTCGGATTAATAGCAAAGAACGGCAGCGGAAAGACTACGCTGCTGAATATCATCGCCGGAAAAGAGGGCTATGATAGTGGAAGCATTGTTTTCAGACGCGACCTTCGGGTGGATTATCTGGAGCAGGACCCGCAGTATCCCGAAGAATTAACCGTGCTGGAAGCCTGTTTCCATCATGGCAACAGTACCGTTGAGTTGATAAAAGAATACGAGCGTTGTATGGAAACGGAAGGACATCCGGGACTGGAGGATCTTCTGGTTCGTATGGACCATGAGAAAGCGTGGGAGTATGAGCAGAAAGCGAAGCAAATCCTTTCGCAACTTAAGATTCGTAACTTTGACCAAAAGGTGAAGCAGCTTTCCGGTGGGCAATTGAAGCGTGTAGCTTTGGCAAATGCACTGATTACCGAACCGGAGCTGTTGATTCTTGACGAGCCTACCAACCATTTGGATCTGGATATGACCGAATGGCTCGAAGATTATCTTCGCCGTACCAATCTCAGTCTGCTGATGGTGACTCACGACCGTTATTTCCTCGACCGTGTCTGTTCGGAAATTATCGAAATGGACAATCGGCAAGTGTATCAATATAAAGGAAATTATAGCTATTACCTCGAAAAGCGACAGGAACGGATAGACGCTAAAAGTGTGGAAATAGAACGAGCCAACAACCTTTACCGTACGGAACTCGACTGGATGCGCCGAATGCCGCAAGCGCGCGGACACAAAGCCCGTTACCGTGAGGAGGCTTTCTACGAATTGGAGAAAGTGGCGAAACAACGGCTCCGCAACGATAACGTAAAGCTGGAAGTGAAAGCATCGTATATAGGAAGTAAGATATTCGAAGCCGACCATTTGTTCAAGAGTTTCGGGAATTTAAAGATTCTGGATGATTTCTCCTATATCTTTTCCCGTTATGAGAAGATGGGGATTGTGGGAAACAACGGAACTGGCAAATCGACTTTCATCAAAATATTGATGGGACAGGTACAGCCTGATAGCGGTACGGTGGATATTGGTGAAACGGTTCGTTTCGGTTATTACTCGCAGGACGGACTCCAGTTTGACGAGCAAATGAAAGTGATTGACGTGATACAGGATATTGCCGAAGTCATAGAGCTGGGAAATGGGAAAAAGTTGACCGCTTCGCAATTTCTGCAACATTTCCTGTTCACTCCCGAGACCCAGCACAGCTATGTCTATAAACTGAGTGGGGGCGAACGCCGCCGCCTGTATTTGTGCACTGTCTTGATGCGCAATCCTAATTTCCTTGTGTTGGATGAACCGACTAACGATCTTGATATTATTACGCTGAATGTGCTCGAAGAGTATCTTCAGAACTTCAAAGGTTGTGTGATTGTGGTTTCCCACGACCGTTATTTTATGGATAAGGTCGTAGACCACTTGATGGTTTTCAACGGACAGGGAGATATTCGCGATTTTCCCGGCAATTATAGTGATTACCGTGATTGGAAAGAAGCAAAAGCGCAAAAGGAGAAAGAAGCCGAAAAGCCGCAAGAGGAAAAGACTGCCCGTGTCCGTCTGAACGACAAGCGTAAGATGAGTTTCAAGGAGAAGCGCGAATTTGAACAATTAGAGAAAGATATAGCCGAACTGGAATCCGAAAAGGCGCAGATTGAGGAGCTTCTTTGTAGTGGTACCCTTTCTGTTGACGAACTGACGGAGAAATCGAAACGTTTGCCCGAAGTGAATGATCTGATCGACGAGAAAACAATGCGTTGGCTGGAACTCAGTGAGATAGAAAGCTAAGCAATGTCGATAGTAAGAAAAAATGAATAACCGATATAACTTGAATAACCCTTGAATAAACCGAAGAGATGACAAACTTGACTAATTATCATAGCCATTGTCTGTATTGCGACGGACGAGCCAATATGGAAGATTTCATTCGTTTTGCCATTAGTGAAGGTTTTTCTTCATACGGCATTTCCTCTCATGCTCCGCTTCCATTCTCTACTGCATGGACGATGGAGTGGGATCGGATGGATGATTATCTTTCCGAATTTTCCCGGCTTAAAGCAAAGTATGCTGATGAGATAGAATTGGCTGTCGGCCTTGAAATAGACTATCTGAATGAGGAAAGTAATCCTTCGTTGTCGCGTTTCCAAGAATTGCCTCTTGACTATTGCATCGGTTCCGTCCACATGCTGTACTCTCCGGAAGGAAAGGTGGTAGATATTGATACTCCGGCAGATCATTTTCGTGAATTGGTTGATGCGCATTTTGGTGGTGATCTTGATTTCGTTGTCCGCCTATATTATAAGAATCTGCTCCGTATGGTGGAGTTGGGTGGTTTCGACATCGTAGGTCATGCCGATAAAATGCACTATAACGCTTCCTGCTATCGTCCGGGTTTGCTGGATGAAGCATGGTATGATACGTTGGTCCGTGATTACTTTGCGGCGATTGCCGAGCGCGGTTATATTGTGGAAATCAATACCAAGTCTTATCACGAACTGGGTACGTTCTATCCGAATGGACGTTATTTCTCTTTCCTAAAGGAACTGGGTATTCGGGTGCAGGTAAATAGTGATGCGCACTATCCGGAACGGATTAATAATGGACGTGCCGAAGCATTGGCTGCTTTGAAAAAGGCAGGTTTCACATCGGTAGTGGAGTGGCACGGCGGAAAGTGGGAAGACAAGGAAATTCTGTAAATAACATATAACAAAAACAGGACAGCCGTTTCATGACTTGAAACGGCTGTCCTGTTTTTGTTTCGGTTAATAGTATCCAACCCTTCCATTGTGTTATAAAGCGGCTCTGCTAATAGGCCTTTGATGGCTTTAGAATAACCTAATGTTTTTCTAATCGGCGTTGTTGAAGATTTTATGCTAATATGGTCAGCAATTCTTCCGAGGTATCTATGTCGAAATTGTAAAGTAAAGGCATATTATTGTATCTGTTAATATCGTTTTATGCTATTATCGAATACCATTGTATCTGATACAAAGATACTCCTGTTGCTCGAGTTTTCCAAGTAAATCAGATGCTATTTCCTGCTGTTCTTTAAAAAAGGCATTTTTATCCGTTACTTCAAAGGAATCACCATATTTCATGATTTTGTAGCATTCTCAAATCCACCGGTACCATCCATTGTGGCAAAGAAAGTATGCGTGGCTTTTCCATTCTCAAAGAGAAGGAACGGGCGTTCCAATTGTCCCTGCATTTCCACTTTTCCATCTTCCCATTCTACGGTGCGTGAGTAAGCTTTTGGATCTATATCTACGGTCCAATGAACACCGTCGGTCGAGTGAGCCATGACTCCGTCGTCTCTTTCGCCCGTATATTTGGCCACGTGGTCTTTAAAGATGGCGTGATACCCTTTAGAGTCTTTCCATAAAAAGGGATCTTCTGCTTCTCCCTGACCATCCACCTGGAAAATAGGCTGTTCATTGTTTAATACCGTGTAAGGACCTTCAATATTGGGAGAATAAGCGATTCCTAATGCCAAGTCCGAGTATTTGCCGTTTTCAGTATGAGCCCTTCCTTTGAAAATCATCATCACCGAACCGTCTTCTTGAATAACAGGCGAAGGGTTAGATGCTAAATAACTATAGAAAGTATTGGCTTTTGTTTTAATATCGGTTCGTTGAAACGTTTTCAGGGATCGTAAGGAGAATCTGCAACAGCCAATCCGATGCGTTTATTGACACGTCCGACGATGCACCATGGGCTGCTTAATGTCAGTTCATCATAAGTCGGTTCACCGAATGGGTGGGTAGACCCCATATATATAAGGTAATATTTGTCCTTGTACTTCAGGATACGCGGATTGTGCGTGGAGCGTCCGTCCCAGTATTGCGCACCACGTGCCAGCAGGGCAATGTCGCTGAATTGGTAAGGACCTTCGGGTATATCAGATACGGCATGCACAACCTCTGAGGCAATCATCCATCCCGGATGGAAAGGCAGCGATTTGGGGAAGCGGGAAACAAACATATGATATTTTCCGTCTTCACCTTTGACAACGGAGCTTCCCAAACTCCAATATCCTTCACATTCAAAAGCCGGAGTGCGGGGAGCTTTGTCCAATCGATGAAACAATTCATTCTGTGATTGTTGTTTCATGACCGGTAAGTTTTCTATTTTTTGAGCATGAGTATGCACCGCATATAATACAAAGATTAGGGATAAAAGAGTCGGATAATAAGTTTTCATAGCCATTGCTTTAATTTTTTAATAAGTTTTCGGAAGCAAAGAAAGCGACTTTTTTTCTAAAGAAAGTGCTACAAAACTCCCAAATAAGTGTTTTCTGAATCCAAAAACTGTTTTAAATCACCTTTTCGTCACTTTCTTCTCGTTGAACGGCTTGATTTAGTAGTCAGCACCCAGACTGAGCGGTTGATTTGAAAAAAAACAATAGGAAGATTTAATAACTTCTTCCTATTCTATTAATCTTTTCTGCCGTTCTATTGATCAATTCATCTAATTGAATTATCCGGTTGCACTTGTGCAACCGGGATGGTACACAAGAGTAACTTGGTTGTTACACTTGTCTGTCTGACCAGTTACACAAGTGCAATTTTATATTTGCCAATTATATACGAAGATAAGCATTAGTGATAATTTGTTGACAATTAGAGTAATATGAGGGAAGTGCAGTTTTTCTTCAGAAAAAAGCAAAAACATCCTATTGTTTTTTGTGAACTTATCCTAAAAATAGGGTGTTTTCAAACTTAACTGCTTGATTACTAACTCTGCGACATTTTTGTATTTCCCCCTATAATACTTAAGAATAATACAAAAATGTCACAGCATATTATTCGGTTCGTTTGCAGGCATTTGCCAGGAAGAACTCGTTCAATGCATCTTCATGGTTTCCATGAACCAGGATATGATGATTGCCCAATGGATTCTTCAGGAAATATTCTGCCGGAGTATTCATCCGTATGCGCGCTTGTGTCCGGCACATATTGATATAATTCGTATTTTCGGATAGGGTCCCGGTAGACAGGTAGTACTCGTCCAGACATTCGCCGCCGCACTTTATGATAGTCACGTCTCCTGTCGGGAGCAATCCCTGGATGGCAATTCCTTTTTCCGTTTCGAAATGGTTGCGGATAATATACCTTTCTGTCTGTTTGAGCCCGATAGTACAGTGGGCTAATATAAGTTCGTTGGTACGTGTATTAATCATGGAAGGATTTGCCATGAATCCGTCTTTTCCGGTCAGTGACTTCACGGCAAGCAGGGTGAATATGGATTGAAGGTCACCTTCGCAGCCTGCCATTATTCCGTCATCGTTCAGCAAGGACAATGCCAGACAGCCGGTAGTGTCGATTTGCTCAATCAGTTTGAAACAACTTAGTGTCAGTGCTTCCAGCTTCTCTTCTTCGCATACTTTCTTGATAGCCCGGTAGAGCCGCATCGCTTTGATAATATCTTCAGGAGTTCCCTCGCGGCAGGCAAGAGCTTGCGAGGCGACTGCGGCACAGGAAGCACCTACTTGATCATCCGTGATTTGTTGAAAATGTTCATAGATACGTTCCAGTGGAATGTCTATGTATTCGATGCCCCAGCGGCGTTTGGCCAGCAGATAGTCAACATTACTGGCGACCAGCCAGGATGAAGGAGTGCCGATAACTCCGATACGTTTGCCGAATAATGAACGTTGTGCCCGGAAATTATTATAAAGTATATGTACACGCTGTATAATGGATGGCAGTTCACCATGAAGGATTTCGCTCTTCATTCCCCTTCCGCGAAGCCATGTAGATATCTCCAGGGCGGCTGCAAGAGAGTTTTGCATGCCATCTGCCAGTAAAATGGCAGGGCGGGGGAGGTTTTCGAAATGTTGGATGACCAGTCTTTCTACTCCGCCAGTAGCGATAAAAATAATTTTGAAATCATCACTTGTCAACTTGTCCATATCTTGATAGTCGACGAGTTTTACGGTATAATATTTTTCAAGTTCACTTAAAATCGCTTCGTGTGAACTGCGCAGTGAGACTTGTTTATGAAGTAGTGACGCGAATGAGATAAGGTGTATGGTCATTATGATATTGTTTTAAGTTTTCCGTATGA
>ENA-OPWX01001097-OPWX01001097.1-human-gut-metagenome-genome-assembly--contig:-NODE-1097-length-20826-cov-17.142843_pt1 | contig 20826 bp, 10 predicted proteins | sample MGYA00241514_ERZ502020 | MGnify/ENA primary metagenome ERZ502020 (study PRJEB25962, sample SAMEA2042105) | human gut metagenome | biome: human gut; feature: human-associated habitat; material: faeces... | reverse complement strand
AAAATATTTGTTGTCAAGGTTCAGTTTTTGGCTACGAGTTTTATTTTCGTAGCAAGGTACAATATATATTTGACTGCTACATATATAAACAACAACGTGCTTGTTACTGACAATATATCACTTATTGTTAGCACTGTCAAGAGGTGAGTGCTAATTTATTGTTTTTATTTTTTCTTCCTCTCCATATCCTCCGTCATCGCTTTCTGCTGCGTCTGTTTCTTCCCCTGCTTTGCGACTTTCTTCTGGTTAAGTCGGAGCTTGGCAAGTACGGATTCTCTTGGTTTATCTTTATCTTTTACCTTGCGGACGTTGTTCATCAGTCCGTCGATCATGTTGTAGTTGGCTTCTTCTGCCATCTCTGCACTGCGAAGATATTCTCCGTTGTCCATGACCTTCTGCCAGTTTGCCAGCTCTGGTTCTTTTCTCTTCTGTTGTGGTGGCTGTTCCTGTCCGGTTGGTGTTGACGTTTGTTGCTGTGACAGTGATTCCTGTTCTTTTTCTTCCTGTTGCTTTAAGAAACTTTGAATCTTCTCTCTTGCCTCGGCATCAAGTCCATTATAATTATCGTTCATAACAACAGCACCATCATCACTGAGAACCACATAGGCAGCTCTCGGTCCGTATTCTTCGTGTTCCATTAGGAACCATTTTCTCTCATTCATCAAAATGTAATCAATGACCTGCCATGTTCCCTTTTTCCCTTCGATGGTATATCTCTTTGTGTCAACAGCCAGCTTTGTATCTGAAGAATTTTTCATCTGGAAGAAATCTGAAACAATGATAAATCCATCTTTATCTACATAGTAGGCAGTTGTTTTTCCATCATCCGTAAGGACAATGACATCACTGCATCCGATGGAATGACCTTTAAAGTTCTTCGGTCGCTGTTTCTGCAAGCGTGTTTTTATATCCGCCGGAGTTTCCCCCGGCTGGATTCTTCCAATATATACTTGCTGATAATTTTCTGCCCTGACCTCTTTTCCTTCACTTTTTAATTTAGCATAAGAACGGAAACGGACATTTCTGTACTCTGGTGCTTCTTTCACCTGATATACTGCACACTGACTTGTGTTCATGCTTCACCCTCCTCCATCAACTCTAAATCTTCTTTATACTCTTCCAAATCCATGAGGAAAACCTCATATCCTTCATCGCTCATGCAGAACAGTTTTCTTATTGTTTCGCAGACCAGCATAATCATTTCCGAATCTCCTGCAAGAAATGGTATGACCCGATCGATTGCTTCCATCGTATCAATTCGGTTGCCCTGATCGAGCATTGCAGTCACGATACATTCTTCCATATCAAAATTCATAGACAGATCCATCATAATTCCATATCTCCCTTCTTATGTTCATTGGTTTTTTCTTTTGCTTTTTCCTGTGCTTTTACTCTTGCCTGATAGTCTTTTAAAGACTGCAGAACAGATTTTTTAATGCTTCCTGGTTCTCTTGTTACTTTCTTCTCTGCATTTTTTTCAACATCTATGTTTTTTTCTGACTGTTTTTCAGATAATCCTTCCGTAATCTCTGCCTGCTTATTCTTTTTATCTGCAAGATATTTTTCCATATCATTGATTGCTTTCTGTACTAATGGGCTTTCCTTATAATGCGGAATCATATCTATCAGTTTCCTGTCTACTCTATCCCAACTCATCAGTTCGTATTCTCCGGAATAATCTTCATCCCCATCCTGCAGATCAAAGCCAATCCCTTTGCCTCCATGCATTCGTTCTGCCGGAATACTTTCATAAATTTTAATCGCTTCTTCCAGCGTGAGATTATTATGATATTCCCCCATGACCGGGAACTCCATACACTCTGCTACATAAAAAGTAATCGTAGCTTCTGGCTGTTCCTGTTCTGGTTGTCTGGTAAAGATAGAAAGGGTTTCTGCTTTTTCCAGACGGGAAAGCAGTGAACGGGCAGTTATCACATCACTGTCTATATCAGATTCTTCCGATACTTCAACCAACCAGTCCTTTAAACACCCTGTTTTCTTATTCAGAATGTCCTCTGTGATTTTCTCCACCTGTTCTTCCCTGTTCTCAACGGTATCTTTATATTCGTAAGTGTCATATTCAAAGCTGAAATTATCTAAATCCACTGCCAGCTTTTTGATCTCCTGTTGATCAAGGTAAGTATCTGCTTCCTTCATATATTCTGCCAGAGTGATTCTTTCTTCTGCGATAGGATTGATGTCTACCTTAATACCTGCCATTGCTATACCATGAGCATTTAATTCATTGAAGAAACTATCCTCCCGGATATTGCCATGATAAGAAAGCACTACATCAAGGTCAGAATCATTTCTGTAAAGTTCCTCTCTGCTTCTGGAACCATGCACCCTTGCTGCAAGCAGCTCTACTTCATTTTCTAATCCCATATCTTCCAGAATACCCTGTGCGTGATACAAGACACCCCGTTCCACTTCTGCCCTGCTAAGACCATTTAATGCTGCTTCATCTCTTCCAATCTCAGAAGTCGCACGAAGCTCACCTGCCTGTAGTAAATCCTTGGAATGTTGGATGGTCATTGCCTCAAATTCTTTATAGTCTACTTTGACGCACTCCATATCATCCATTCTTTCACTTTTTAAGATTTCATAAGTAGCGTTCTGAATAGATATATCTGGATTATCGTAATCACTTTCATTAATTTCATGCAAATCAGAATCATAGAAAATATAAAAATAACCTTCTTCTGTTGCCTGTACAGTCAGATACCCTTTACTCTTAATAAACTGCATTGCAATTCCCTCACAGGTATCCACTGCTCTTTCCCTGTCATAGTCCTCAAAAATACTTGGAGGACAATTCTTTAATAACTGTGCCAGCTGCATCTGCCGTTCGCCTGCTTCTTCCACTTCTGCCATCAAATCCTCATAATCAACGGAAACTGCATTTTCCAGAGACACATCTTCATCTTCCAGAATATCTTCCATTGCCTGCTGCATAGAAATATCAGGATTGTCATAAGAACCACCGTCAATCTCATCGTAATCCAAAGCATAAAAGGTATAATCATAACCTTCCTCTGTTCTCTGGATTGCAAAATACCTATCGTCAATCTTATATGCCAGTTCATCCGTTTCCAGTTCCGGCATAAGTCCCTCTACAGAAATTCCTTTCTCCTGCAGATATTCTGAAATAGCTTCCAATGCTCCTGCATCATACCCATTCCAGAGATCTTCTGCAACAAGCTGACCATGTTCCGATACGATAATCCCTGCCACATCTGAACCATACTCATCATGTTCCATGAAGAAGAACTTCTCCCCTGCATACTCTCTTTCATCTACTGTATGCCAGGTTCCCGCATGTCCATCTGATTCAAATCCTCTGGTATCTGCTGTAATGGTAGCTTCCGCTTCATCCAATGCCTGTTCAATCTTCTGTATACGTATCTCTGCCCTTGCCATATCAATAAATCCATCTAACACCGCTGGGTGGCTTTCTATCACATAATCCTGATTCAGATTCTTTCCCTGATTGATATTTTCCGGGATTTCGATATGCTCTGCCCAGTCTTTGTTCTGTCTGGAAAATCTGCCATCATAAGAAAGTTCCCGAAGCGTATTTGCCATAACAAACGTCATACGCTCTTCTCCAAACTGTTCTAACACTTGCGTTGCGGCATCTTCCCCTAAATGCAGCCCGTCAAATTTTAATGCGATTGCTTCCTCGATTGCTTTCTTACAATCAATATTTAACTTTCTGGAATCCAGATAAGCATCTACATCCCGTTCTTCCATTGCCTGAGCAAGTGTTCCTTTATAGACTGGGGGATAGGCTCTGGTATGATTATTTTCCAGCACCTCCATTCTCTGCTGTACAAAGTTCGGAAGTTCCTCAAAACCGAAAGAATCCACATAATAAGCCTTTGTTTCCGCCGTCCGGTTTATAACTATGACATCGCTTACCGATAAGGAATGTCCATGAAAATCGTTTGGGCGGTTGATATTAAATCTCTCAAAAATATCATCTAATGTGATCGTTGGTGTCCATGGAACCGCATACACCATCCTGTAGTCTTTCCCATCAATGCTATAACCTAATTTTTGAGCCGATTCAAAACCCATAAACTGATAAGTATGCTCTCCACCCGTATCCATCTGATAGATTGCAAAACGACCGCTTTCTCCATGAAGAAGTAAGGTTTCATCAATCTTTTCTGCACTATCCTGTTCCAGTTTTTCCTGTCTGGCTATCGCTGCTTCTCTTTCTTTATGTACTTCCCATTCCGTTTCCGTAATACCAAAGATACCGTCATGCCCCAGGATTACATTTTCTGTTTCTGCAAGAATCTGTCCTGCCTGTTCTGGATGATCTGGATTTCCGTTTAAGATAAAAACTTCTGCACCTTCTCGATACAGTTCTACTGCCCTGTTTTTTTCAAGAGGATACATATGTTCCAGTCGGATTCCTGCTTCGTGCATTTCTGTGAAACCAATCCTTCCATCTGGAAAGTTATCAATCTGTGCCTCTGTCTCATGCACAAGACTTCTCATAACTTCACTTCGGTCACCCCGATTCGCTGTCAGCATACGGTTTACCAGTCCCAAAACTTCGTCTCGGTCATCCATCTTATAAGCAAAATTTACGATAAGGTTCCTTTGGGATTCCGTAAAATTCTCATGGCTGGCGGTTTCTGCAGCCTCAATCAGTCTATGGGCATACTGCATGGTACTTTCCCTTTCTTCTGGAAGTTCTGTGGTTGGAAAGTTTGCTCTTGCTGCCTGGATCACTTCATGTACTAAGTTTGTACCGGCTTCATCATAAGATTCCCGCATATCCCAGACCAGATCATTCAATCTTTCTACCTGTCCGGGAAAGGTTTCTGCATATTCCATTACAAATGCTTTCTCTTCTTCTGTAAAAATTGTTCTCGGAAATTCCGCTTTTTCCACCAGCATTTCTGCCTGTTCTTTCGGTGTCAACTCTGAAAAATAAGCACTGCCTGTATCTGCATCATACGCTGCATCAAAAAAGTGAATCGGATAATTTTCTCCCACTCCATTACTTGCATACAATACTGTGATTGCTGCACCTCTGTCCTCCAAAAATTCTTCCAAAGATTTCTCATCCTCTGTGATTTCTTTCTGCTCCAGCCGACTGACATATTCCCTCACGTTCTCCCGCAACTGTTCTGCTGTCATGTTCTCAACCAAATCATACGCATATTCTGAACCCATGCTGCCTGAAAGATGCAGAATCACATCCTCTCTATGGAATGTTTCTCTGATTGGTCTTTCCATTTCCAACTCATGCATCTTTGTTTCAATATTTTCAATAATTCCCGCTGAAGTTTTTCGGATGGTATCCATAGACGCTTTCAGTGTTTTCATGTTCTGACTTTCACACCAGCTTGCAATATAAGTAAAAGAATATTCCGAAGTATCCAGTCCAAAATGACTACATACAATATAAGCAATGCTTTCTGCTTCTACTTCTTTGGCTGTCTTTCCTTTTATAATGCCATCTGCATCCATTACATCATTGTCATGCAGAATTGCATGGGCAACTTCATGGACACCGGTTTTCATGGACTGGAGATTACTCATTCCTGTTTTAATCGCAATATATTTTTCTGTCTGATGATAATAGCCTTTTGCCTCCCCGTCTATTTTCATAAACCGTACTGGTACCGGTGAAATATCCTGCAATGCTTCCATAAAAATATCATAAAACTGCACGCTTCCCGTCAGCTCCGGTACATCCAGTTCTGCAATCGGTTCTCCTTCTGTCTGGCTTACATCAAATACTGTCGCTACCCGAAATCTTGGGATTACCATTTCTACAATCTCTGTTTCCGGCTGTCCATCTTCGCCAATGATTGGTTCCTGTGTATCTGGATCAATCTTTTCTATTTCCTGTTTTTCTTTTACTGGCGTCGGTGCAATAATCTGAATTCCTTTTTCACCCCGTTTTACATGACGGTTAAATTTCTTATGCCATGCCTGATAGCCTGCCACCAGTGTCGCATCCGGTTTCTGCATCGTAATCAGAAGAGTATTGTTGAAACTATAATTATGAAATTTTGACATCGTATCCAGATATTCTGTATAACGCTCTGATGTAAAAATTTCCTTTACTCCCTGTTCCAGACGCTCTGTGATTTCTTTTAATTTTTTATCTGTTTCTGCCATAGTTTGTCCTCCAATTTTGAATTTATCCCGTCAGAAAGTTCTCTGACGGGACATTATTTATAACTCCTGCTCGTGATTTTTCTTTGGTTTCGGTGTACCAGTCTGCTCCGGTGCAAGCTGTCTTGCCTTTTCCTGTTTCAAACGTTCCAGTATGGACGGCTTATGAACCTTGTCTGCTGTTTCCTGCAGATTCCTGTCTGTATCCCGGACTTCTTCCTTTCTCGAAGAATCCCTGTCTGGAATCTTTTCTGTACCAATATCCTCATCTGCCAGAATTGTTTCATTCCCTTTTTCATCCATGTTGAGCAAAGCATTTAACTCCGATAAACGCTCCATTTTCTCATTCAGTTCCATTTCTTTTGGGAATGGTTTTTTTACTTCTTCCTGTGCCGTTGCAAGCTGCTGTTGTACTGTCTCCAACTTTTGCTCACTCTCTGCCAGTTTCTTATCAATTGAAGAAAGGGCATTATGAATACGCTGGATATTTCCCAAAGGGTCTTTTCCTATTTCAATTTTGTAAGAACATTTGCCTTTTATAGTCAACTCAAAGGAATTTGCAAAAAGGTTATATGATGCAGATAAAGTAAATCCATGGTACTCTCCGACTTTTCCTCCTGTGGTGACTGCCTTTAATCCTGCACAGGCAGCTATCATAGCTTCGCCTGCTTCTTTTTTGTCTGTATAGGCAACATTCCCTATATTCATAGAAAAGCTGTCATTATCCTGCAAATCAACATTCTTTACCACACTGACATCAGACTGCATTCCAGCAATCCTCTCTTTCAATGCACTGATCTGAACTGGATAATTCTTTGCAATATCTGATTCCAGACGATAAATCTGACTGGTGTGGTTAGCCTTCAAGAGCTTTAATTTACTGACTTGAACATCCAGATCCATTTTTTCTTTTATATAGGGATTTCCTGTTGCAAGGGCTTTGATCTCTGCATAAGAAAGTGCAGTATCATCCACATCTTCACACGCCCTGACTGGTGACTTACTGGTCATAATCTGAGAAATAAACTTCTGTTTATTTTCCAAAATCTGCCACATGTACGCATCGAACGTATTCTCTGTTACATAGCGGAATATCTTAACTTTCTCATTCTGGTTTCCCTGTCGTAAAATTCGTCCCTCCTGCTGCTCCAGATCAGATGGCTTCCAGGGGCAATCCAGATGATGCAGAGCAATGAGTCTGTCTTGCACGTTGGTACCTGCACCGAGTTTTGGAGTGGAACCCATCAGGATTCTTACCTGACCTGCTCTCACTTTTGCGAACAATTCTGCTTTTTTTACTTCTGTGTTGTACTCATGGATAAATGCAATCTCTTCCTTTGGGATTCCTTTTTCTGTCAGTTTGTTTCGTACATCATCATAGACATTAAAAGTTCCATCCCCTTTTGGAGTAGATAAGTCACAGAAAATCAACTGTGTTGTTTTCTGCTCTTTTCCTTCCTCCCATACTTGAAAGGCATTTTCTACGCAGGTGTTGACTTTGCTTTTTTCCGCATCTGGAAGAAGCTCATTCAATAATCTCTGGTCAAGGGCACATTTTCTTCCGTCATTGGTAATCTTGAGCATATTGTCCTCTGTAGGATTTATCATTCCTGCCCTTACTGATTCTGCACGTTCTGAAAATGCTGCTACCATATCCTGCTGTTCTTCACTTGGTTTTAATACCTCATTAATAAACTCTGCATCCGGCACTGGAAGATTTAACATATCAGAAGTCTGAATATCTGCAGCTTCTTTAAAAATTGAAATCAGCTCCGGAAGATTGAAAAAACGGGCAAATCGTGTTTTTGCACGATAGCCCGTTCCTTCCGGTGATAATTCGATTGCGGTTACTGTCTCCCCGAACGTTGCCGCCCAGGAATCAAAGTGTCCCATTCCCATACGCATCAATGTATCATACTGGAGATAACGCATGATTGTATACAATTCGGTCATACTATTTGACACTGGAGTTCCCGTCGCAAAAACAATTCCACGCCCGCCTGTCAGTTCATCCATATAGCGGCATTTCATAAACATATCCGAACTTTTCTGTGCGTCCGTCTGTGAAATACCTGCAACATTCCGCATTTTTGTATACAAAAAAAGGTTCTTAAAGTTGTGGCTCTCATCTACAAAAAGCCTGTCTACGCCTAACTGTTCAAAGGTTACTACATCATCCTTCCTTGTCTGGTCATTTAATCTCTGCAGTTTTGCCTGCAACGATTTTTTTGTTTTTTCCATCTGTTTTACACTGTAATTCTGTCCTGCTTCCCTGCCAGCCTCTTCAATAGAAAAGGTAATATCTTCTATCTGCTGCTCCAGCATGGCAATCTGACGTTCCCTTGAAAGAGGTATTCTCTCAAATTGTGTATGCCCGATAATTACTGCATCATAATCCCCAGTTGCTATACGGGAACAGAAACGTTTACGGTTTGCCGGTTCAAAATCTTTCTTGGTTGCCACCAGAATATTTGCTCCCGGATACAGACGTAAGAAATCACTGCCCCACTGTTCTGTCAGATGGTTTGGCACAACATAAAGATTCTTTTGCGACAGTCCAAGACGTTTTGCTTCCATACCCGCAGCAATCATTTGGAAAGTTTTCCCTGCTCCTACACAATGTGCAAGCAAAGTATTATTTCCATATAAAATATGAGCCACTGCGTTTTTCTGATGTTGCATCAACGTGATTTCCGGATTCATTCCCTCAAACTGGATATGACTGCCATCGTACTCTCTCGGACGGATACTATTGAAACGCTCATTGTATATCTGACAAAGGGCATCCCTGCGGTGCATATCCCGGAAAATCCATGACTTAAATTCTTCCCTTATAAGTTCCTGCTTCTGCTGTGCCAGCATGGTTTCCTTCCGGTTCAGTTCCCGGTGTTCCCCTTCCGCATCTTGCACTGTATCATAGATTTTTGTATCTCGAAGATTCAATGCATCTTCTAACAGTCTGTACGCATTAGCTCTCTGTGTTCCATAAGTAGAAGTAACAAGCGGATTCTGGTAACTGTCCACACTCTTTCCCGAAACATTCCACTGACCGGTTACTTCAGCATACTGGACTTTTATCCGGCTTCCAATATAATATCTTGGTGTATGGAATGTTTCTGCCATAAACTGTGTCACATAATCTGGAGAAATCCATGTTGCACCAAGTCTTGCTTCAATTTCTGAAGCATCCAGGTCTTTGGGCTGCACTCGTTCCAGATATTGTACATTAACAGCATATTCTGGGCGATTCTCGGCAAATCCTCTAGCAATCTTCAATTTTTCCCGGACATTTCCAGACAAATATTCATCAGATGGCTCCCACTTTTCATTTAGCGGATTTCTAAATATCACACCTGTCAGTTCTTCCGTCAGTTCTGCTTCTGTTTTCCCGGTAAGCTGTGACATATAAGCAAGATCAACCTGTGCCTTTTCTCCAATAGACACTGCCAATGCTTCACTGGCGGTATCCACCGAAGTAACTGCCTGAGCATGACGGATTGTCCTTTTTGTAAAAATATCTGCTTTTCTTTTGAGGTTGCCTTGTTCATCCAGAAATTCCAGTGAAGTCAGAAGGCAATAGCTACTGTCCTGACTAAATGCCCTTTTGTTTGCATTGCTGCTAAGCAGACCATATTTTGCAGTAAAGGAATCATAAACTTCATTCAAATCTTTTTGAAGTTCTTCAACTTCCTGATCACCGCAGTCTTCCATCTGACGCTGTAACAATTTATTTGTTGCGTCACGAATCTTCACCATGCCTTTTACTCGTTCTGTAGTTGCCATTGGAAGTTCTACTTTATTCATCACAGAGTTTTCCCTATAATAAATGTCATCATCCAAAACGGCAAAGCTAAAGTTCTTCACATCTGGATCTGCCGGAATAGAAACTACCTGTTCCTCTAACTCGCTATCTGAAAGTTCCATTTCTGTGATTGTTCCATGAATATTCTGTACAGCTTTCTTTAACTGTTCTTCAAGAGTAATGCCTTCTTTTGGCTTTACAGTAACTTCCTGCTTACCATACTGGGTACTTTCTGTAGTAAATTCACCAAGAACCATTTCCGGATGCTCTACATAATACGCATTTACAGAATAGCCTTCCTCTGTCGTCTTTAGGTTTACCCATTCTGGCTCCTCGATTGCCGCCCTGTCCCTTTTCTGAAAAAACAGAATATCTGATACGACATTTGTATTTGCATTTCTCTGAAAAGCATTATTAGGAAGCCTGATCGCACCCAGCAACTCTGCCCTGTTTGCAATATATTGTCTGACTGCCGGATTCTGTTTATCCATGGTTCCACTGGAAGTCACAACTGCAACCACACCGCCTGGACGCACAAGATCAAGAGATTTTGCAATGAAATAATCATGAATCAGAAAATGATGCCTGTCGTATCTTTTGTCATTTACCTGGTACGCTCCAAACGGCACATTACCAATCACACAGTCAAAGAAACTATCCTGAAACTGTGTTGTTTCAAATCCCTGTATGGCAATCTGATTTTTCTGATATAACTGTCTGGCGATTCTGCCGGATACCGGGTCAAGTTCCACACCATACATTTTTGCCTTATTCATGCTTTCTGGGATAAATCCCATGAAATTTCCTACTCCACAGGATGGTTCCAGAATGTTTCCTTTTGTAAATCCCATATTTTCCAATGCTTCATACATGCTGTGTATCACTGTCGGAGAAGTATAAAACGCATTTAGGGTGGAGGCTCTTGCTGCACTATACTCTTCTGAAGTCAGCGTATTTTTCAGTTCGCTGTACTCATTTGCCCAGCTTCCGTTGTTTTCTTCAAATGCCTGCGGGATACCGCCCCAGCCAACATAATGGGATAATACTTCCTGTTCTTCTGGTGTTGCCAAACGTTCTTCTTTCTCCAAAGTCTGTAATAAACGGATTGCTTCTATATTCGCTTTATATTTTGCTTTCGGACCGCCTGCACCAAGGTCATTATCTTCAATACGGAAGTTATGTGGCATAGTCACAATCTTTGTTTTTTCCTGTCTGATATATGTTTGAAATTCTCCCTCATAACCAAACAGCTCATTTTCTCCCGGAATATAGTTTTTTCCTGTTTCCAGACATCGGAATATATCCGCATCCGGGGCATTGCTGACAGCATAAAATTCATCATACGAATATTTGGGAAAATCTTCAGTATGGTACGTTGACAAATGCAGTTCCGTATTGGAACGTGTCTGTGCAACCAGTTCTTTTCCTTCCAGTCCATCAGACAGGACACCAACTGCTTCAAAATGGTATCCCTGATATTCAAAAACACCCTGTTCCCATTGGTCAGCTATTGCACCTGCTGATTTTTCCGCCGTTTCTACAGGAGTTTCCGGTATTTCTGACTGCACCATTGTATCGTTTTCTTCTGAAATTTCTGACTGTTCAATCTCACCAGCTTCTTCTTCCGTTTCATCTAAAACCGATTCCACTGTTTCCTCTACATCCTGCATGTCTACAACATCCGGCTCCATATATGCTTTCGTATCCAGATAATCAAACATGGACATCTGATGACCGCTTAACTCTATGGTCGGCTGTTCCAGTTCCTTGGTTGGAAATATAGTGTACGTTCCCTCTACATACTGATGGAGTATTGACAGACTTTGTGCTTTCTCGTTGTAATTTGTCCCATAGGCTTCAAAATCCAAGGGTAGTTCTGCAAGAGCTGCATCCATCTTCTGTAACAATTCCTGTGCCATTTCTTCATCTGCCAGCATCCTTGGCACCTGTTTTCTTGCTTCCTCATGCAAAAGTTCATCCGTAAATGGACGCTCAATTTCCTGTGGCAGTCTGTTATAAAAATTAATCACCCGCATTGCCATCTGGTATCGTTCATATTCCGGCATATGAGCGTAGTCTCCGGCTTGAAGAAAATGGTCATTTTTTATGAGATACTCCACTCTTTTTGCTACTTTCTGCCAGCTCAGTTCTTCTTTTGTATGGTATGCACCCGGATTTCCTCTGGAAAGCTGTAATCCTTTTCCATTGTAATCTGCGTAGGAATTGTCCGCTCTGGAAAGGGCATGGCTCTGTCCTCCAATGCCATACTGCTCTTTCATAAAGTTTGTTCTCTCCTGTTCATCCTGATGCCGCAGATAAAAAGAATATATGCGAAGCCTTCCTTCTGAAAAAGCTCCACCTCTTGCAAGAAAAGCATCTATCTCATCCTGCGTGATAAACATTTCCTGTTCTTTCCAAGCAAATCCCTCTCTTGCCTGATAGGGAATAACTTCTTCGGCAAATTTCTGAAACTGCTCAGAAACAAGGGTTGGTTTATAATAATGAAAACGCATGATGGATTTGTCTATGTCATACATTTCAGCCAGACCTTCCAGTCTTTCATTTAATTCGGAAAGCCACTCTGCATCATCCAGCTTTTCCGCCAGAGCATCTGTCTTTTCCGGATAACCATTATGAAAAATCTTCATATCATCTGCTGAAAATACCAGTTCAGACAAATCATCCACAATATCAGTTTCCATGTAGGCAAGCACTTGTGCGTGTTCCTGCAAGGCATTTTCCCTTGCTGCATCTAGGACAGACTGTGGTGCGTATTCTCCCTGTTTTAATAACTGATGGATACGTCCACTGACATCCTCCCATGATAAAAAAGCCTTATCTAAAAGTCGATCGTTTACCGTATGTCCTACGGCAATCTGCATCCCTGTTTCATCAAACCACACAGAATACTCGTTTCCATTAATTTTAAGACCTTTTCCACCGATGCCATATTCACGCTTCACAAATTCTGTATAATCTTCTGCTGACTGTTCACTCATAAAATTGTAGATAAGCCGTAACTGGCTTTTACTCTTATTACTTCCGGTACGGAGGATTTCATCCACAACTTCTTCCGGAATTGGGATTTCCCCGGCATACAAGGCAGACATATGCTCTTCAATCTTCCGGATCTGCTGATTTACAGTTGGTAATTCGGGCAAAGATAAAGCAGAGGCGATTTCTTCCTCTGCTTCACTCAATCCATCTTCTTCTGTATCTGTAACTAACTGTATACCAATTCCGTCAAGATGCTCTCTTCTGCTATTGCTGTCAGTGCGTTCATATGTGCTGTCCATGCCATCGGATCGGCTTCCTTGTCCGGTGCCGGTTTGTTCTTCAGCAATTTCTCCATCTGGCTCTCCATTCTCTCCTGAGCCGCTTTCTCGATCTCCAAAAGATGCTGGTTCAGCTTGCCTGTCAGGAAAAGGCTCTGGTAAAGGCTGTTCTTGTGTTCCTTCAGAAATGTTCTCCTCAGCATCCCGTATTTCCCGATTGTCACTTCTTCCTCCTCTACGGTCAGATTCGGAAACAGGTAGTCCCCCTTGCGATGATAGGTCAGTTCCATAGTCAGTTCCTCCTTCATTGTCCTCAATATCATTTATTCTCTCTTCTGTGCCCTGTATTTTATTTTCACGCATTAACGTGTTAAAGTTATTATAATTCCTCTCTTCAGAATTTTCAAGACCTTTCCTGATTTCTTCCAGAGAAATTTTATGTACCGTTTTTCCAATATCAATCAGTACACTCTCAGCGAGCTGGCTTGCAGCATTTCCAAGAAAAGTCAATACGGAAAGCCTGTTATAATCGGTAATGTGCATGAAATCCTCTTCTTCAAGAAGCAACATAGGATCAAGTCCGCATCTTCTTGCAAGCATATAATATACACTGTCCGTTGCAAGCTGCCGGAAATCGTTCCGAATCGTCCCTTCATCTAAGTCTTCCAGATAGGTTCCTTCTGCTGCATACGATAAGCCATCCAGATAATCCTCAAGATTTTCATTAACCATCTCTTTTGCCACAGACATCAACGCATCCGCCAGATCTGCCATATCTTTTTCTTCCAGATTATAAACATCAGAAAGATGTGCAAGCACTTCTCCCCTCTGATGTTCCTGAAGCTGCCACAGGTATGGTGATCTGCCACCCTGTACCATATGGGTATCTTTTATATCGAACACATACCGGATTTTTGCTTTTGTCCCTGTTTCATCCAGCAGAGCAATACCTTTTGCCCCTCGGTTTACCCATCTCATCATCTTCTCATTCCACAATTCCAGGGATGCACATGCGGTTGCCTGTGGACGCTGTGCATAAATGAGAAGCTGGTCAGTAAAGGAATAACGGTATAATCTGGCGGCAGTATCCAGATATTTCATCCAGTCTGCCGGGGAACTGGCTATGTCAGTGGCATACCATTCTGCCATGCCACGAATCTCCTGTACTCTTGCCATGTCTCTTCCTCCAATCTTTAATTTTTGCTTTATCCTTTATGCTTTCTTTTCGGAAATTCCAAATGAAATTTCGGTTTTCCATTTTCCAATGTCATCAGAAGATCTGCATCAAACTTGGAGTCTTTCTTTTTGGAATATAACCCTTTTATATGGGTACAAGCCTTATCCAGAAGTTCTTTTGCCATTTTCTTGTCCAGTTTCTTCTCCATACCTTCTAAAAATCGGTTATCCTTCCAAAGAGCAAAATCACACTGGCGGTTCGAGCAGTAAAAATTCCTTTTCCCCTCAAAAATATCAGAACCACAGACCGGGCATTTCCCGATTAATTCTTTTGCTGTCTGAAAACGATTTCTTTCTTCCTCTGGGATTTTTCTGCAGCCATTCAGGATTTCTTCCAGCATGGCTACAATATCATCCATGAACTGTTCTCCATTAAGCTCCCCTCGTTCCATAAGCAAAAGCCTGTTCTCCCATTCGGCTGTCAGTCCTGCAGATTTTAAATTCTCCGGCATTACACGAATGAGTTCCCTACCCTCTGCTGTTGGAATGATCTGTTTCCCCTTTCGCTGTGCATATCCGGATGCCACCAGTTTTTCAATGGTACTAGCTCTCGTTGCAGGTGTTCCAAGCCCTTTTTTCTCTGTATTTTCATCAAATTCTTTATTACCTGCTGTTTCCATTGCTGCAAGAAGCGTATCTTCATTGAATGATTTCGGTGGAGAAGTATAATGGATACTTGTTTCTGCCTTGACACTAAAAAGCTGCATACCTTTCTGGTATCCGTATGGTATTTCCAACTGTCTATCTGAATCCTCTTTCTCCGTTTTCACACAATGACTGCGAAAGGCTTTTTCCACGTCTTTAAATCCCATCTGCACCGCTGTTTTTCCTCTGGCAGTAAACTCATTTTTCTGGCAGTTCACAGTAACATCTGTCTGTTCATACAGATAATCTTCCCCGACTGCCTGAAGCACCTGCTGTCCAATCAGTATCATCAGATTCTTTTTATCCACTGGCAAATCCATGATTCCTTTTTCCACAGCCTCTTTTGTCGGAAGAATAGCGTGATGGTCAGATACCTTTGCATTATTTACAACTCTTTTTATGTTATGTCCTAACTGCCCATATTCTACAAAAGGCAGCATCAACGGCATTTTCCCTGCCAGTTCTTCTACTGTTCCAATCATATCTTCTGTAACAAAACGGCTGTCTGTCCTCGGATACGTTACCAGCTTTTCTTCATATAATTCCTGTAAAAGATCAAGCGTTTTCTTTGCCGTAAATCCAAAATACCGGTTTGCTTCCCTCTGCAGGCTTGTCAGATCATATAATTTAGGCGGGGATACTTTCTTCTGTTCTCTTTTTAACTCTGTAATAATTGCCTCAGAACCGTCACATAATGCTGCCAGAAGTTCTGCGTCTGCTTTATTGGTAATGTTCTCTGATACGGCAACGAGCTTTCCATCTGTCAATTCCACTCTGTAAAAGGTTTCTTTCTGAAAATGCTCAATCCTGTCCTGCCGTTCCGTCAGCATGGCAAGAGTTGGTGTCTGTACTCTTCCAACTACCAGCTTTTTATAATACTTTGTCGTATAAGCTCTGGTAGCATTCATTCCAATCAGCCAGTCTGCCTGTGCCCTGCATACCGCCGCCATGCAAAGGTTACTGTAAAAGCCGGCATCTTTCATCTCATGGAAACCATTTCGTATTGCTTCATCTTCCATAGAGCTGATCCATAATCGTCTGACTGGTTTTCTACATCCGGACAGATCATATACTCTCTGGAAAATCAATTCTCCTTCCCGTCCTGCATCACAGCCATTTACCAGATACTCTATATCTTCCCGGTTCATCAGATCCTTTAATACTGAAAACTGCTTCTTTTTATCTGCTGACACCTGTAATTTCCACTTTTCAGGAATGATCGGCAGGTCATCAAACTGCCATTTCGCATATCTTTCATCATATTCTTCCGGTCGTGCATATTCTGCCAGATGTCCAAGGCACCAGCTCACAAGGCAGTTTTCTCCCTCCATATACCCGTCCTGTTTTTTATATGCAGACAAATTTTTCGCATAACTTTGTGCTACACTCGGTTTTTCTGCAATCACTAAAAATCTCGCCATTTTTCGTCCTTTCTGAAAAGGACAGCCAGATTAGCTGTCCCTTTCCTGTATCTTATTTTTCTGTGCTAAACTTCAGAGAACCAAAATCTTAATCTTCCTGTCCATCTTCATTTTCCTGTTCTTCATTGATAAACGGTCCGTCTGTAAATTCAAGTTGTTCACTGACAAAACCATCTTCTTTTTTACGTCCATATTTCAGATATACAACCACTGCACCAATACCAAGTCCCCCTGCTAATACAATGGTACAGAGTTTCCAGATGTCTGCACTGCCTGTATTTTTCTGCGTTGTTTCTTCTGTCTCTTTTTCCACAGCAGGTGTTGTTTCTGTGGTTGTTTCCGGAATCACTACCTTCTGTTCTTCCTCTGTCTTACTGTCCTCTGTTTCATCCAGGAATTCTGCAAGATCATTTTCATCAACTAACGACATCATATAGACATTTTCTGATGTGCTGGAGCGGTCAATTACCATATAAAAAGTATTTCCCTTTTTTGTCTGGATGGTAAGGAACTGCTTTGTATCATCATTTTCCTTATCATCGACCAGTTGTGCATTTCCTGGCGTAGAAAAAGCAGAGGAATCACTTTCTGCGATCACTCTGCCCGTATCCTCCGTATTTTCTTCTGTGGTTGCTTCCGATGATGTTTCTGCCACAACCTCGGTAGTTGTTTCTTCTGCAGGCGGATCAGCATTTGCATATACAGTTGCAAACGAAAATCCCGAAAGCATTGTAACTGCCATTACAATCATCATCAGTTTTTTTACTACTTTATTTTTCATGTTCTAAGCCCTCTCTTTCCGGTATCTGTACATCAGATTCTTTGTTATTTTCTTTGTTTCCGTCTTTCTTTTCTCCTGCATCTTCTATTGCAATACCGCCTTCTTCATCCAGCCGAATCGTAGCCGTTCCTTTCTGAATCCCATCAAGCAGTACAAGAAGTTCCCTGCTGTCCAGCTTCAGTGAGCGGAAAGATTTGATAATTTCTATGTCCTCCATCTGCTGTTTTAAATCATTCTGCTTTTTCAGATGCTTCTGCAGTTCTGCAATCTTTTCTTCTGTTTTCTGAATATCATCCAGAACTTTTTTTAACTTCATATTCATCTGCCCTGTCACCTCCTAATGCAGACGACCAAATGCCATAAAATGTTCCTGCCAGTAAGAACTTGCAATGCTTGTATACTGTACCGGCTTTCCGCAATGTATCATCATATTGTTGCCAACATAAATTCCTACATGACTCGCTCCGCTTGTGTTATAGGTTCCCTGGAAGAAAATCAGATCTCCCGGTTTTGCTTCTGATGGGGATACCTGTGAACAATGAGAACGAAGTTCATCGGCAGTACACCTTCCTATGTTCCATCCATTTCCACAATTATTGATTACCCAGCTTACAAATCCAGAACAGTCAAAACCGCTTGGAGAATAACCACCCCATACATAAGGCACTCCCAGATATTTCTCTGCTTCCCGTATCATCTTTGCGAATTGCGGGTCAGATAACGCTTCACCAGGAATCGTATAGCCAAAACCACTACTTCCTGTCGGAATGGAATTCAGGTCAAACAGGTAATCCCTGTTTCCATAATATCTGTTATACGCATCGTATCTTTCCTGTTCCTCTTCTGTCATACGGCTTCTTAACACCGTATCCAGATTATGATTGGTCATAGTAACATCCAGACGGTTCACTTCTTTTGTTGTTGTCACTTCTACTTCCTGACTTCCGTTGCTGTCAGCTATGTAAGCCTCCCATGTCTGATGTCCATGAGCAGATGCCGCCGCATGATTATCATAATAAACATCAAACTGCACACCATATCTTGCGAAAGCTCCGGTATCTTCTACCACATATTCCACGCCATTCATCACTACATGAGTGCCAATCGGAACAAAAGGATTTGTCGCATCTACGGCAATCGTGTGATTTGCGGTAGGCATTGCTCCACTTGCAGTCGGTCCGCCACTCCACTGACCACAGCAGATGGAACAGTTGCAATATCCACTGGTAACAACCTGTCCCAATGATTCTCCTACCCGGACAGTTTTTGTTTCTGTTACAGTTTCTCTGGTAGACTGCGTATTAATTCCATATTGCTGCTGAAAAATCTCTTTTATTTCATCTGCGACTTCTGCATAAGTAAAACCGCCATATTTCACTGTCAGATAAGAAATAAGCTGATATGGATTGTGTCCGATCTCATCAATCTGATAACGGTATTCATCATAATCCGGATGCCTGGATTCTATTTGATTGATCTGTGTGTTCAATGCTTCCTCCAGAGCTTTATACGCATTTTCTGCCGCATAAATATCTGCATCCGTACTGGAATAACTGGTTGAAATGATTGCTGAAGAACCACCCTGCAAAACTGCACTGCAACTGGAAAAACTGGCCGCTATCAGAACAAAAATCAGTCCAAAAAGAGCAACTGTAGCAAAGATTCCTTTGTTTTGTGCCGCCACCATTTTGACTGCATCTTTTGTTTTTTCTGTAAATCTTTGTGCCGATGTGATTGCCCCATCTTTGGCTTTTTTACTTTCTTTTGCCGCCCGGTACTGCTTTTGGTATCGTTTTTTCTGTAGTAATTTTTGAAGTGCTGATTTTTTCTTCTGGTCAGCTTCTCTCTTCACTGCATTTTTTGCCTGATTTCCGTAAGCAGCATCAAACATCAGCCTGCTATTTTCTGCTTCATCCAGCATATTTTCTGTCAGGCGGGCAGATTGTTTCCTGCTTTCCCTCAGTCGCTGCCGGACATAAACGGACTTTCTTGCAAGACTTTCCCCCGCAAGTTCCATCCTGTGTGCCCCTTCCACAGCAGCGTTATCATCTTCTGCTTCATGGGCTTTCCAGTGTCCCACAGTAAGAACAGCATTTTCCACTGCCGAAGCTGATTTGCGGATTCCGGTTCCTGCTCCATGTACCATGCCATCCCCTTCATCTCCAAAAGAAAGCCGGGACTGTTTTTTCTGTTCTTTCAGTATCCGCTCCCGCTTTGCCTTACCTTTGATCTCATCCTGAAATCCTTCCAGTGATTCTTCTGTAACCTGAGATGTTTCACGATAACGGATATTTTCTTTTTCCGCAGTTTTTTGTTGTCTGGAAGCCTCCTTTTCCTTCCGTTTTTCTCTTTCTGCGTAATCTCTGACCATTTTTCTCTGTCTAAGTTTTCTGCTGTCCACTGCGGTTTCCAGAGCAGCACGTTCACTTCTTGGCTGTCCCCGGATACTTTCTGTACGAAATACGGCATGTTTATCTGGTCCGGAATCTTCCGTTAAAGACATATCTTCCTTCGCATCCTCATTCCCCAGATCTTGTTCCATTTTCACTTTTTGTTCTTCATCTATACTGTATCTGGTTATATCAAAGGTTTTCTTTCTGGTCGGTATATCTTTACTTTCCGTTATTCGCTCCCGTCGATTTTTTCCGAAATCTTCTTCTTTTTTCGGATTTCTGGAAACTTCTATATCCTCATCACGACGGGTGATCCGTTTTTCTTCCTTGTTATGCAGGTTTTCTTCCCTAAGACCATCCCTGCTCATCTTATGGACGGTTTTATCTCTGGCTTTATATTCATGCTCCTGCAATTTCACCATCCCCTTTGCTGCGGTTTTTCTTTAATTCGCTTTGTCTTTGTACACTTCCCATTTATGTGAGATTTCGTCTACATTAGAAAGAATCGAAGTCAAAAGCATATCCAGCATCCTTTCACTCAGCCCTTCCTTTTCTCTCAGATAAAAAAGCACCTGCTGTAAGTCAATCATTTCTGACAGAAAAAGCATATCATCCAACATTTCACCAAATACTTCTTCACCGTTGCTGTCCTTTCCTGCCTCTAAAAGCTGCTTGACCTTTTCATCAGCCTGCAGTTTTTTCATCATTTCTACACAAGCCTCTTCTGTGCATCCTTCACATGGATTTGCCATACAATTATTTTCCATTCTGTAATCCTCCGTTTTCTCTGTTTTGTGCTATCTTTTTTACAACTACTCTTCATCTCTTTCCCCGATTCCAAGACGCTTCCGCTTTTCTACTTCATCTGGTTTGGAAGTCATGAGTGCATACAGCATCATTGAATTATCGAATTTATCCTTGAATGGAATAATCGTACTTCCATAAAAAACAAGTCCCTCACCTTCTCCACTGTTGGTAACATAGGAAAGCTGATGTGGAGAAATATTCAACTGTTTCGCAAGAATCTGTCTGTCCCCGGAAGCCTGATTCAGCATCAGGATAAAATCAGAGTTTTATAGTGATAGGTAAGCCTCTGATATCATCTCGGGCTTTTCCCCCACTCCACACC
>ENA-OPWX01001077-OPWX01001077.1-human-gut-metagenome-genome-assembly--contig:-NODE-1077-length-21061-cov-2.712987_pt1 | contig 21061 bp, 10 predicted proteins | sample MGYA00241514_ERZ502020 | MGnify/ENA primary metagenome ERZ502020 (study PRJEB25962, sample SAMEA2042105) | human gut metagenome | biome: human gut; feature: human-associated habitat; material: faeces... | reverse complement strand
CTGGATTTCGCCGGCTATGGACATGGCTAATCCGGTGGACTGGATGGCGCTGCCGAGACCTAAAGACGCGGCAAATACCACCAATGTGCTTCCCGATACGCTAGACCGGGCTTTCGCCGGTGTGCAACAACGGGTGGCGAGCATAGCTAGCAGGCCTAATAAGGCGGCCGAGACCAATGGGAGTATATTAAATGTGGCTGATAATACCACGGCCAGCATGATGCCGCAAGCCACTAAAGTCTTCCGGCTCACCGGTATGTCTCTCTCTTGCCGGTTTAATACTATCAAGTCTTTTTCTAGGGTATCGGCTTGATCCATGAAGTCTGGCGTACATTCTAATAACAGGATATCTCCGGGCATGATCACGGTTTCTCTCGGGCTGTTCTCAATGCGTTTACCTTCCCTTGAGACCGCTACTAAGACTACATTGAATAACTTCTCGAAGTTGCGTCCCATGAAAGTCCGTCCAATGAGTGAGCTGTATTCTGGTATTATCGCTTGGACTAGGGTCCTGTCTTTAGATATCTCCGAGACGGAATACACATGTTCCGCCGCGGTTACTAATCCATGGGAAGTCTTGAGGCTCATCAACCTCTCCGGGATTCCCGTATAAATAAGCCGGTCTCCTCCCATGATAAACTCATCATCGGGAACGGGCGAGATGATCTCGCGGTCGAAATGCATGACCTCTATGATATGTCCTCCTGAGACTTGATCTAGGCCGGCTTCTGCCACGGTTTTTCCGATGAAGGGACAATCCGATGGTACCAATAGCTCGGTCGTGAATTCCTTGGATTGGTTGAATTGCTCGCTACTCTGATTTCGTTCTGGCAATAAGCGCTTCATGAAGAGAATCATCAAATATCCGGCTACTAAGCAGATAACACCTAATTTCGCCACCTCGAAAAATCCAAACATGATTCCGGTCTCTTTGGCATAAAGCCCGCTAATAATCAGATTCGGCGGTGTGCCGATGATCGTGCAAAGTCCGCCTAAGACAGATGCGTAGCTCAAGGGAATCAATAGCTTAGAGGGCTTTATGGATAATTTTTTCGACCAGATCATGACGATCTGCAGGAACATGGCCACTACGGTGGTATTGCTCAAGAACGCGCTGGCTGCTGAAACTGGTGCCATCAGCCGTAGTAAGGCTTCCGGATAGCTTTTGGGTGTACCTAGGCATTTCCGGGTTATCCAGTGCAACACGCCTGTTTCCGTGAGTCCCGCTACCAAGATGAACATGAAGCCTACCGTGATCACGGAGGAAGAACTGAATCCGCTTAAGGCTTGTTCTATATTAAGGGTACCCGTCACCAATAAAAAGGCCAAGGCCCCCAAAAACACGAAATCAGCAGGTAGTCTCGTGTAAATCAACAATGCGAATACGCCAAGCATGGTTACTATGGCTATCCATGCGTAACCCGATAATCCGGCGAATAGTATTTGTTCCATGATGAAAAGTTATTATTAGTTGTATTCAATAAGAGTTTGCCCTATGATATTTTTTATCTCTAGTGCGGCATTCTTTTTTAATATATCCCAATGATTGGCATTTATGTAATGTATCTGGCAAAGAGGAAGCCGTTCCTTCCATAGGTTTGCGTTGCACTGGAAACGATTATACGCTTCTTCTATGATCTCCGGGTCTGTTTCTTCCGGTAAATGCTCAAAGCGTAGCTTTTGGGTAAACTGGTTGGCCAAGCAAATATGTGCTTCTCCCTTATATTCCTTGAAGTAAAAGGAGGAAGAAAGTAAGTCACTGATCCGATTCCTTTCGATATTTATAGCCATGTCTACCCCCGGTTCTTCGATAAATCCATTGCCCGTTAATGTATCTCTGTCCGCAAAGCCATCTACCACAAATACTTTTGGGGTAGCGATTTTTGCCTCAGATAATTTGCAAGCTAGCTGAAGCCCGATTTCTCCTCCAATGCATAGCCCTGTAATGCCAAACAGTATTTTATCCTTTAATAAGGGAGTAAGTATATCCATATATGCCTCCAAGAGTATGTCTAAGGTGCATGTGTTTTTATGCAGGAAATACTCATTATAGGATTCCAAGACTAATAAGGAATACCGCTCTCCTATTACTTCCGCAAATTCATCATATAACGGATTGAAGTAGGGATATCCACATACTATTAATAGTAATGGTTTATCCGGTTGATACGTATTGCCCCAATAACAATACGTGGATTGTTTGTTCCCCAAGATATTGCGAATAGTCCTTAATCGGTAAAATTCAGATACGGAGGTTTGGATACCAAAGGAGGCGGCCTCAAAGGATGCTTGCATGGCTTGAATGGATGTGAAACCAAAATCAAATAAATCCGATTCAACTCCTATTTTATTTATTCCTAATAGCGTTTGGATGATGTGAGCCAATATCTCTTCTTCCAAGGTTGAGGGCGCTACATAATGCTTTTCGGTCGTGATAGAAGGTATCGGTAGGCTCAAATAATCTATTTTACCATTCGGATTTAAAGAAAACCGATCCATTTGGATAAAAGCCGAGGGCATCATGTAATACGCTAAATACTTTTCTAATTGATGACGTAAATGAGCGTCTTCTAGAGGGGTGTCAGCGATAATATAGGCGCATAGATGGTTCTCTCCATTGATATTCTTCACGTCAACTATTGCTTGAGAGATACCTTCGCATTGCGTGAGAGCAGATTCTATCTCTCCTATTTCTATGCGAAATCCACGCAATTTGATTTGCTTATCTATCCGCCCTATGTATTCTAGTTCGCCTTGAAAGTTCCACCGAACTAAATCTCCCGTGCGATACATCTTTTGGGTTGCCTCGTCAGAAGCGAATGGGTTTGTCACGAATCTATCATGGGTGAGTTCTTTCTGCTTCCAATATCCTTTTGCTATTTGTAGTCCGGAAAGATATAATTCACCAACGCATCCTTGGGGGATTAGTTTCTGATTTTCATCCAATACATAAGCGTATGTGTTGGGATTGGGCCGTCCAATGGGGATAGATTGATAGCTTATTCCTTTCTTAGGTTCAAAAAAAGTAGCATCTACGGTGAATTCAGTAGGCCCATATGAGTTAAAGAAACGTGCTGTTGTCGCGGGGATCTCATCTAGCCGTTCACCTCCAACCGTTATGTATTTAAGCGGTAAATCGTAATGCCGTAATATTCCAAGACCGAACTGGGTCGTGAAATTGCCTCCTGTTAATTGTTCCTTTGTGATGTATTCAGCTATCAATGCCGGCTCCTTAATGATTCGATCTGATAAGATATGTAATTCGCCCCCACCTGTGAGAACCGGAAATAAATCCTCGATAGAAGCGTCAAAACTAAAGTTACTATGACAAAAGATGCGATCTTCTTGATCCAGTTGATAGAGATGAGAGCAAACCTGTATGAATGCGGCAAGTGCCTTGTGTTGTATGATTACTCCTTTGGGCTTACCAGTCGATCCGGAAGTATAGATCATATAAGCCATTTGATCGGGGTGTATGATAGGCAGGGGAACATTTATTTCCGGATCGTGTTCAATAAGCTCATTAATACATAGGGTTGTGGGCAAGATTAGTTCTCTTTCTCTCTTTTTTTCATCAAGTAGGGTTTGATGGGAGATTAGGATTTTTGCTTCGCTATCTTTTAGCATATATTGCAACCGTTCATTAGGATAATCTATCGCTAATGGAAGATAAGCGGCTCCTGCCTTTAAGATCCCGATAACGCAAACCATAAATTCTTTTCTTCGGGGTAACATGATAGCAATGAAATCATTTGCCTTAACCCCCTCATGGATGAGATGCTTGGCTATCCGGTCGGATTCGTCGTCTAGCTCTTGATATGAAATGCGGCTGTTATAATCTACGATTGCTGTTTTATGGGGCGTTTGTTGTACTTGCTTTTTGAACAGGTCTAAAAAGGTCTCTTCCCCCCAATGAATGGATTCTCCTTTAGATAATAGGAGCAAGTTGCTTTCTTCTTTATCCGAGATATATCTAATGTCTTTTAATGGCGTATTGGGACTCTCCAACATACTATTTATGCAAGCTTGCATAGAAGAGATAAACTGTTGCGTCGTGTGTTCACTATGTCTGCTGTCATTATATTCTAAGCGGATTTCATATTGATCGTTTAGATGATAGATGACAATAGAGAGGCTCTGATTGGTCAATTTCTTGGGAAGTGCTTTCAATATGATTTCTTCATCTCCCAGTTTTACTTTCTCTTCTATATTTTGCTGAAAGGCAAATGATGTTTCTGGTTTTATGGATAAATCCTGGCAAAAATGCGTAAAAGGGTAGATGCCATAACGAATGCTGCTTATTATCTCTTTTCTGAAAGATTTTATGAAATCGATTATGGATAATTCCGGCATAATTCTGGCCAATATGGGGGTTGACTTTATGAATGGGCCATAGCTTGCTAGGAAGCGCTTGTCTGTTCGTCCGTGATTAACCGTATAAAACATGACCTTTTTTTCTTTAGAAAAGAGTGATAGTACCAATGAATAGGCCGCTAGAAAGAATAAATTAGGTGTCACTCCATACGCCGCGCAATAGGTATCAATAGGTAAGCTTGAGGTGAAAGATGATATTTGCCGTATATGGCCAATGCCTTCTGTTGGTTGTAAATATATTTTTGACATTGGGATATTGCCGAATTTTTCCTTTTGAAAAGAGGAAGCCAATTGATAATCCTTTGTTCCGAATGTTTCTTTTTCAGCTAATACATGGTCATAAAACATATATTTTTCATTCTCTAAATGTTGGCCTTGGTATGCTCTGTCTAGATCTTTCAAGAGCAGGATCATAGAAACCCCATCCGTAATGATATGGTGTATGTCTAAGAGCAAGCAAACTGATCGCTCTGTTTGAATAATATGCGCACGGCATAAAGGCTCATTATATAGGTCGAATGGTTGTACGAAATTCTCTATGTAACTAGTTAATTCATCTTCATGGATATAAAGTCTTTTTATCTTGATGGGACGTTCTATATCCATGCACTGATACGCTTTTTTGTCATCACATATGATTCGTGTGTAACAAATAGGGTGTGTTGAGAATACTTGATTGAGAGCAGACTCCAGTTTGTCTGGATCAATTTGGTTTGAATATTGGTATAAGCAAGGTAGATTATAATCCGTCAATAAAGGGCTTTGTAGCCATTCATAGAAAATACCTAATTGAGACTCTGATAAAGGAATTACTTTCATTTGTTTCTAATTAATATTGAAAGAAATTGTCGTTAAAAAACTTCTGCCGGCTTGTAAGATGGGTACACGATCCCCGCCGAGCTTGTATTTTGTGTTGAATAGATTGTAACACCTAAGATTGAGATCCATGAAATGCCAAGAATATCTTAGTCCTATATCAACTAAACAATAACCTGGTATCCGGTATTCCGGATCACTGTATGGCATGTTACCCTTATATATAAAGGTGTTTGAAATAGATGTGATTTGCTTTGTATAGGCAGAGAATCTTGTGCTTACCCATAAATTTTTGATAAAAGGGTAAAGCTCTTTCTCTGCTACAAGATTAAACATGAAATCGGGTATGGCATTAATCTTGCTTCCTGTGGATGAATAGTTTTCTATATCTAATGCGTGTTGATAGGTTATATTTCCCCATGTGTTAAAATGTGGAATTTTGTAGACTAAGCTGTTTTCCCAACCTATCATATTTAATTTTCCTGAGTTCTCGTATGCGTTCTGCGATAAATAGATGATATCGCTTACCTTGTTGAAATAAAGGTTGAAGTCGTATGTCAAGTGGAGCGGTTTGATTTTAACTGTCGAGGAAAGTTGAATATTGTCCATATATTGTGACTCAAGATTCTCGCTTCCCGGATAAACCAAAGAAGAAACTCTATAGAAAAATGGAGCATCTACGAATGAGCGGGCATAAGATAACTTGAGGGTCCAGTCATCTTTAGGTAAGTAGATAAATGACAAGCGAGGAGAAATCACATTCATCTTCGTGTTGTTATAACGTTCCTTAAAATCATAGCGTAATCCACCATTAAAAATGAATTTTGGAGAGAAATAGTGTTTTATTTGAGCAAATACGGAAAAACTATTCTCTTTGCCATTCGAGAATGAATAGTTACGCTTGTTTGCCGTGGTAATAATAACTCGGTCAAATTGATCGCCAAGGGAAAAGTCGTTATAGAAAGCGTTGAAATGCTCATATTGTACTCCCAAGACAATATTTCCATGTGATCTTCCCCGCTGGTATTTTTGAAGTATCTTAAATTCTCCTCCCATTGTTAGGTTTTTCCATTGTTGTAGTTGGAAAACACCTTGAGTCGCATAGATGGAGTCTCGTATATATTCTCCTTCAGGGAAAAACATGTTTCCAAGGTTGCTTACAGCTTCATGAAGGGTATCTCCTAGGATATTGTATGCGTTTCCATTCTCATAGTCAATGGAGAAGGACGCGTCTATCTGTGTGTTTTTCAAGGTGGTTGAATATTGCAAATTACCAAAGGTGGAAGCAGTTCCTCTACCTGGTTTTACGCCGTTTATCGCTTGGTACCGATCGTAATCATACGTAGATAATATATATATGTTATTGTATGCGTATACTCGTTTGCTATATTGATGGCTGAGAGAGACCGTAAAATTGTTCCATTGGTAACGTAGGCCAAGGTCGTACGCTGGTTTGTGGTTATATCCATCTACATACATGTATCCATCTTGGGGGATCATTCCATAAGAATCCTTGCTATCTTGATCGATAGAATGTTTGTAGCCTCTAGAGCTGTAGATCGAAGCCCATAGTAATAAATCCGTATTTATATTTCTTTTGCCAAAGAGGAGGCTTCCCTTATAGGTCTGATTGTCTCCCATCCCGTATGATGCTTTTAGTCCGTTGACATCACCTCCCTGCTTAGTGATTATATTTACAACGGCAGTTAATGCGACGTTGCCATATAAAGAAGAGGCCGCACCCCTCAAAACTTCTATCTGTTTGATGTTCTCGATGGATATACGAAAGTCTGGTGCAACTGAATTTGTACAGTGGCTGTTTAACCGGTGTCCATTTAACATGATTAGGATGTTCTCTTGTGAGTACGAATAGATTCCGCGCATACTGATATTAGCCTCTTCTCCCTCAATGGCTGTTATTCCTGGGACGTAAGTTATCAATATCTCTTTCAGATTTTTGGCTCCAATCGCTCTAATCATCTCTTCGGAGATCAACGTCACGGGTACAGGTGCCTCTTCCAAAGTCTCCGCTTGTTGGGATGCCGTTACGAGGGTGGCTTTTCCTTCTTTCTTGTTGCGGATCAGTTCAGCGAATCGTTCCGGGTCGTTGAGGGAAATGCTGTAGTAGGGATCTTCTTTTAAGAGTAAGTCTACATATTTATTCGCTCCATTTAAATCGTCTTGGCTCAGATAGCACAAGGCCAACAGGCGGTATGCGCTAACCTTTAAGGTTCCGCTATAAGACATGAGTTGGTCTCCCAGCATATTGATGGCGTTGTCAATATGCCCAACTTGATATTCCGACTCGGCTTGGAGGAAGGATTGCCTTCTGTCTATTTCCGTTTGTTGCGCGTAGGGCATGCCCGGGATAGACAGGAAGAGAGCTAATAATAGGTAAGTAATGTTTCTCATATATTCGCCGGGATACTAATCGTGAAACGGGTAAACTTATCTTCTTCCGAGTCAAACTCGATCTTCCCGTGGTGTTTCCCCTCGATGGTGTCGCGAGTGATCGAGAGGCCCAGTCCTGTTCCTTCCCCAACCGGCTTGGTCGTGAAGAATGCGTTGAAGATTTTTCGCTTTACCTCCTCAGACATACCCATTCCGTTGTCTTCTATGCTTATGTATACGGTCTTATCTTGCATATACGCTTTTACGGTAACTGTTGGTATATATGAGTCTCCGGCATTCTTTTGCTTTTTCCAGACGGCATAGCAAGCGTTGTTCATCAAGTTGATGATGGCACGGCTGATGTCTTGGGGGATAATTTTTATCTCCGGGATGGAGGGGGCATAGTCTTCTTTGATCGTGACATTGAAATCCGTAAGGTTGGCCCGCATCGCATGGAAAGATAGCCATACATATTCCTTGAGCAACTTCTGTATTTGGGTGGGGGTTAGCTCATCCGACCTCCCTCGGGAATAAAGCAGGATCCCTTGGATGATGTCGGTTGCCCTGTGCCCGTGTTCAGCTATCTTAGCTAGGTAAGAGCGCAAGGTCGTGATCGTGTCTGCCAATTCTTTATTCGCCTTGTCTTCTAGGTCGATGTCTTTCTCTTCGAGGATGTCCGTGAGATCATCTACCATGTCATTCGCCATCTGGCTGAAATTGATGACAAAGTTCAACGGATTCTGTATCTCGTGGGCGATGCCTGCGCTTAATATCCCCAAGGATGATAACTTCTCGGACTTTTGGATCTGTGTTCGCAGGTCGTGAACCTGCTGTTCCAATTCTTTTATATCACTCATGATCGCTAAGTTTAAAAGATTGATGTATAGGGATAGATAAGATAAACTCCGTATATTCGTCTTTGGTCGATCTTACGTCTACCCAACCGTTATGGCTTAGGATGATTTCCTTGCTCAAGTATAGGCCTACACCCGCGGCTTCCGAGGTTGTCTTAGTCGTGAAGAATGGGTCGAATATCTTATCCATGATGCTTTGTTCTATGCCGATACCATTATCGTGCAGATGGATCAATACATGGTCTCCCTGCCTCTCCAGCCAAATAAGCATTTCCGCATGGAACTCTGTCTTTTGCTTTTTCTTATGGAGCGCATGGAGGCAGTTCTGCATCATGCTCATCAGTACCTTACCTAATTGTAGCTGGTCTGCCATAATTATCAAAGGCTCACTTGACGGCTTGAATGAGATGCTGATGGAGGATGCCTGTATCTCTTTCTGGTAGTACTCTTTCAGTATATTCAGATTACTATATATTAGCTTATTGATGTCTGTGTCCGTGAAATTGCAATTATGGTCGGACAACATCTCTTCCATCGCTTTTAGGATACGGGACGTACTATTTCCATGTTCCTCGATCTTGATCAAGTGCGTGTTTAACATGGACAGGATCTCCTGCATATCATCGTAGTTATCCTCGGATACGTTTTCCTCCTCGTTTTCTATATCTTCTTTCATGTCTTTCAGCAGTATGGTGGAGAGATGGGAGAAATTGATGATATAGTTTAGCGGATTCAAGATACGGTCGATCAGCCCTTGCGTCAATTTGCCCACGGTGGCTATTTTCTCTTGACGGATTAACTGGTCTTGCGCCTCGTTCAATTCCTTCAGCGTCATTTCCAGTTTTTGTGATTTCTCGGCGATCTCGTCCCGTTGCTCCCGGATTTGTTGCGTACGCTGTTCAACAATATTCTCCAGATGCATTTTCTCTCTTAATAATTTTCGGGTACGCCATTGGAAGAACAAGAAAATTAGCAGGATCAACGTGCCTAGATAAGCTAATAAGCAATACCATTTCAGGTAGAATGGCTTTAGGATCGTAAAAGAAAAAACGGATTCCTCGCTTTCTCGTTCAAAGGCATCCAATGCTTTCACATGAAAGATGTAGGTCCCATAAGAGAGGTTTGTGTACTCTCTCTTGGATGAGGCTTGCCATGGGCTCCAGCTTTTCTCATATCCTTCCAGATAATAGGAATACTGGACGGGGCTGATTACGTGATTAGCCTCGGATGAGAATGAGAATTCAAAGTTTTTCATGGAACTGCCGAAACGGGGAACCTGAAGTGTCATTATTTGCCGGATATCGCTATTCTTACCGTCGAAGTAGTCCGAGTCATTATCCAAATGGATGGATCGGATATGGATCTCCGGCTTGTGTGCGAATGAGTCATCCGGCTCGTTCCGGTTGAATTTGACTAACCCGAAATCGCCACCAAGCCATGCGACACCGTTCTCTTCCAGATAAAGGGTACGTATGATGTAATCTTTTATGGGATGCAATTTCTGGCTTGTCCACGTATCGACTTGCCCGTTCTTGAATGCTATCAAATTCTTTCCGTTTCCTCCGGTGATCCATTCCTGTTGTCCCGAGGGGGCTGAGGCATACAGCCCGGGCCACCAGCGATCCGTTTCCAGTAAAGAGTCTAATGGATGGGCCGATTTCTCGAATCTCTGTTTGGCTAGATTCCAATGTTGAAAGCCGTAACGTGACAGCACATTTAAATCTCCGTCGCGAATGTATAATTTATTTCCCCCTGCGTTTCTTAGTCCATGTATGGAATCTTGTAATATAGGGGAAGATAGATCGTTCCCTAAATGATATATTTCCCCGTATAAGGTCTCTGCCCAAAGTTGGCCGTGGGCGAACTCAAGTTTCATGACTTTCTCTATGTCCGCTATTTTCTCCTTCTTTTGTCCTTTTATCCGATAGACGCCATCGATTTCTCCTGTATAAAGAGTCTGCGTATCCGAGGGGTCGAAAGCTAAACTGAACGTATTATAATCGTTTATCGCCTCCACCCTGTCCTCATTTATCCGGAAAAGGCCGTTGCTGGTAACCGCATATAAACCTTCGGAAGGGCTTTCTTTGAGCTGCCAGCAAGATTGCGTGATCAAGGGGAGTTGCTTGAAGCGGGCATTCGTCTTGTCATATAGGAATAGCCCGTGCAATGTGCCTGCGTAAAACAACCGCTTGTAGCGGTATAAGGCCGTGACCTCGCCCCTTAGTCCCTCATTTGCGGTAAATCTGGAATAAAAAGAGGGGAAGGCTATCTTGAAAATGCCGTTATCTGTCGCGGCCCATAACGATCCTTTCCGATCTGTAGCGATCTGGTTGATGGCATTGCTGCATAAGCCATTCGCTTCCGTCATAGTGAATGTCTGTCCATTCTCATTGCTTGTGAAGACTAGTCCGTTCGTTCCATCCGTGTGCGCTAGCGATTGCCCGATATGTATCCGTTTGTCCGGCACCTCACTATCCGGGTCGCTCATTATTGATTGCACAGACAGTATGGAGTCTTTCCGGATGATGATCCGATAATTTTGAGTAAAGAATAAAAGGGAGTCCCCTTTTTCCTCAATACGAGTTACTTCGCCTATCCGGAGGTCTCCTTTCGTGCTTTTTTGATCGGATATATACGATTTTAATAGGGGAGTTCCATTTTGTGAGGCCGATATTTTTCCGATATAATTATGCCCACCCGCCCATATCTTATTGGAATGGTCGATACATAAGGAGGTGATACGGGAGATCCCGGGTGTCAGTATCTTCTTCCATTCCGCTCCGTTGAAATAGATGATTCCCTCGAAATTGGCGAAATAAGCGATACCGGATGAATCGCATACCACATCGAAGTTTCGGTTATGGGCTTGGTATTCTTGAGCCGTATAGTTTTGGAAAAAGGGCATACCTTCTTGCGAGAACGCAGGAAGAGCGTCCCTATCCATGCGATCAGCAAACTGATCGCATATCTATTTGCCGTTTTGCTATTTATACGTCTCATATTTGCTCAATTCTCCAATATAGTAATCCCATTCCTCTTGCGTGAAGTTCCGGGTTAAGTGTTTTTTTATTTCTGTGGCCATGTGTTCCGGGGAGATGGATACTAGGCTAAGGCTACCTTGTTCGTCTCCGGTAAATATTTGTTCTCCGTTTTTGTTGAAGACAAATGTGTGGATCCATGCCGAAGATTGGTATACGATCGATGAGACGGTCTTGTTCTCATTGTCCATATTCCATAAACGGATGGTTCCGTCGTAGCTGCTCGTGAATAGCTTGTCGTTCATGAACCGTATCTCGGTAATGGCGGAGATATGGCCTACTAATTCCTTATACGTCCCGGTCTTGGGGTTTTCGCCTACGACCAGCCCGTTTTTATATCCGATCACCAAGACACCTGTTTCCGGACCTGACTGGATGTACGTGACGGGTTGCTTGATCTGGTCCCATTGAAGGGTTGTCTTCCCTTGCTCATCTACGATATAGATTCCTCCTTTGTCATCGCCAAACATGAGCTTACCTTGTGCCCATTTGAAGGCGGTGATCGGGTTTTGATGTTTATAAACGGACGTGAATTTCGACCCGTTAGGATCCGTTTTTAGTATGTCGCCTTTCTTTGAGGCTATATACAGCTGATTGTCCGCTGGTTCCAATCCGATAGGCTCCTCAATAGGAAGTTGTATCTCCGATAGCTTATTCTCCCGGTTTATAATGACGAGTTTGTTATTGTAAGATAAGGCGATGAATGTGTTTAATTCTGGGTTAACCCGTATTTTCCGAAAGTCATAATCCGGATTGTTGACTAAGGTGCGTTGCCTGATTAGGTTGTTCCCGGATATCTTCCAGAGGAACAGTTCTCCGTATTTACTTGCGGATACCAAGAATTCCCCTTGGGTGTTTTGGAAATATTGTATGTCGCATATAGCTCCCTTATGAAGTCTCCAGTGTTTGGATAAATCACTGGTTTGCGATAGAGCGTCGAAAATAGCGGGTTGATATACGTCTCCTTTATTCTCAAACGTGAATTTCCATGCCGAATAACTGAGCAAAAAAGCTAAGTCTTTATTTTCGGCCGTATATTGCGCTGAGGCTTGCGACCCTAAGGAGCGTCCCAAGGCAAGACGGGCTAGCGTATCTGCTTTCATCTGTGCTTTCACGGCCTCTTCCCGACGGGATTCGGCCAACTTCTTCTGCTCCTCCATTTGGTCATAAGCGTTTAATGCCGCTTGTTGGGCGGTAAGGGCTTTCTCTCGTTCCAACTCAGCGTGTTCGCGCATTTGGTCGGCGATCAAGGTCTGGTTTACGGCCTCTTGTTTCTGCTGGTCTGAGATCTCTTTTTGCTGATAGGCGATCTCTTCCAGTTGGGTACTGATGCGCCGGGTGACCGTGGCTTCCTTCTGCGCTTCAGTGGCTTGCCGTAATTGCTCGACCAATTTTGCCCGTTCTTGCTTGTTCGTTTGATTTTCTTTCCAAAGCTTTACCATAGATACCCCTCCTCCTCCCAATAAAAGCAGGAAGAGCAAGGTCAACGAGATGTGCCGCCTCTGGAAGTTATTCATTTCAGTTCTTTTTTCGCTTGATCACAAGCATCGTGATATCATCCGATTGTGTCGTATCGCCAATAAATTCACCGAGATCGTTATGTACCTCCTCGATGACTGTTTTGGCATCCTCATAATATAGCTCGGCCAATGAGTCTTCAAAACGCCCTTCTCCGAAAGGCTCGTTTTGGGCGTTGAAGGCTTCTGTTATTCCATCCGTGTATAACACGATGGATTCTCCGGGATTTAAATGGGCCGTATCGTTCTTGTACACGAATGCCTCAAGCCCTCCTGCCACGAAGTTCGGATGCTGGGATACTTTCTCTACGGTACCGTCTTCATGTAGGATATAGGCAGGATTATGGCCGGCATTGGTAAAGTCGATGTCTCCACTCTTATGGTTCAGGATCCCATAGAACATCGTTACGAACATGGAGTTTACGCTGGCCTTGCACAATAGGCGGTTCACCTCGTCCATGCATTCATTCGTGCTTTCCGTTGCCATGGCTACGGAACGGAGCAGCGTATTGCTTACCGCCATGAAAAGAGCGGCCGGGATGCCTTTGCCGGATACGTCGGCCATCACGAAACCGATCTTGTCCTTGTCGATACGGAAAAAGTCGTAAAAATCTCCTCCGATTTCTTTGGCGGGAGTCATGGAAGCGTAGATATCCAATGTTTGCGCAAGTTCAGCGAAAGGTGGAAACCGGTAAGGTAATATCGCTTTTTGAATCTCTCCGGCGGTTGCTAAATCTGTTTGCAAGGATTGCAATTGGTTATGTTCTTTCTGGGTTTCTTTTATATATTGGATTTGCTCGATCGCTTTCTCTATGGTAACGGATAAGTCATCCATGTCGATAGGTTTGGTCGCAAAGTCGAATGCGCCTCGGTTCATGGCCGTACGGATATTTTTCATGTCACCGTAAGCGGATACCATGATACATTTCTGGACCGGGTTCCGTAGCTCGTTAATCTTCGAAAGTAAGGTCAGACCATCCATTTCCGGCATGTTAATATCACTCAATACGATATCGAAATCGGGTTGTTCTACCATTAGTTTCAATGCTTCCAAACCGTTATGCGCAAAAGTGAACTCGTATTCTCCTTTTCTGATTTTTCGCCTGAAGTAATGTGTTAGCAGTACTTCCAGATCCTGTTCATCGTCTACGCTTAGTATTTTTATAGCCATATCGTTTGTTATTCTGTTTACTGATGTTTGATATCGCAAAGATATAAATAAAGCTCTTGTTCAATTTCTTATCTATGGCTATTAAGCTAAGTTGTCTCCCGGTTGTTGCGACAAATTGTCCGTGGAGGTCTGTAAAGGATAAAATGTCACAAGTCTGATGTGACAATCTGTATATTGTATGCTTGAATGTCATGAAGTGAATGTTTGTTGGACCTTTGGCCTGTGGTCTTTTGTTTACATTTGCGGATTGTTAAATTTAAATGATATGAAGAAAAATTATTGTCGATTGATCGCTGTTGCGTTGACGATGGCACTAGTGGTAGTAAGTTGTGGTGATGACGATCCTATCACCCCGACTCCAGAGCCAACCCCGGATCCAACTCCTACGGTTGTCTATAAAGGATATGGGTATACGTTTCAATTAGACTCCGTGGCCGGAGATGCTGAGGCTTTTAACACGTTTCTCTTGGATACCATGAAGTTCTATTGCCCAGAGCTAAAGGTGGTAACAGCCGGGGTTTATAGCGCTTCTATTGTATTTGAGGAAGGCGATTCGGCCGATTACGTAAAGTTAAGGGATCAACTCGCTGCATTTAAATCAAGCTTTTTGAATGCGATTAAAGTTGTGAAAACACCGGTAGTCACCTCTTCTGGAGTCATCAAGGAGCAATATGGAACTGTCGAGCAGGGTTGGAAATATTCATCCGTCGGTTCAAATTCCGGAAGTGTTGCTTTTGCTGTCTTGATCCCTTCGTTGAAATCTAGTGTCTGGGCCACTGACGATAAAAAGGATACGGAGGTGGAAAGCTTAAAATTTAACGACTGGTCTCTTTCTGCTATAAAGGCGGTATTCTCGGGTAAGGTGGTAGTAAACGATACGGATACATGTTCAGCCTCACGAGAAGGGAATTTGTTGATCCTGTTGGATGAAGGTTCGAAAATCAAATATGGTTTTACGATTGATCCCAGCGGTGAATCATTAAGGCTCACTCAAGTAGGTGACGATAAGCTAGCCGAAGAGGCCATTACTACCTACAGATGGCAAGAATAAGCGAATCAACGATGAAATAGGCTTTTAAACTGTAAATATATGAAAAAGGAGTACTTTAATTATTTAAGAGGGGGAGCATGGTTGCTCTTTGCGTTATTGGTGGGATTACCCAGTATGATGGCTGCTGCCGGGCAAACAGACGAGCTGGTTATCACAAAAGACGTACAATATGAGGGTGAGGTTAACGTGAAAAACCTAATTATCCGAGATAACTCTGAAGATCCGGATATAATTGACATTAACTTTATGAATAACAGTACGGTCGAGGCTATCACGGTTGAAAGTGGCAACGCGGAAATATTCTTCTCCGGAGCTGAGGGCGTAGAGTATAATCTAGGGAGTATCACTGTTGCGCAGGGTGCGGAACTGACATTATCCTTAGGCTTTCCAAGGCAAATGAACATCGGGTCGGTTACCAACAATGGCCGGTTCATAGACTTGACCGGATCCGTACAAAAGGTAGGAGGAACTCATTCGTTTGAGATCAAACAAGCGGAAGGGTATTCCAAGATGGGCACGTTGGGGATTCATTCTGAGATAAAAAAAGAGACACTTGATCCAGAGATGGAAGTCAGCCTACAAAAGAAAGAGGGTAAGAGTTGGAAAGACGATGAAGCAATAAAAGACGAATCGGCTGAACACATCGCATTCAGCGTATCGGAAAGCGGAACCTATCGGTTAAAGTGGGTTTATAAAGACGATAAAAATAACGGATATGCGGAATTGTATTCAAAAGAAATCAATCTTCTACAGATCACAGGTAATGAAACTTTAAAAGATGTCCACTACAATGCGATCGCATTGAATAATGGTAATATCACCGAGGCAACGAAAGTAAGCATGGACAACGTACATGCGGATCCCTGTACAACAGAAGAAAATGCAGCAGGTTTTTCAGTTGGCTTGTACTCTAATCTGGAACTTACGCTGACGGGTACGAACAGCGAGCTAGGCATCTTGCGTAATCATGGGACGATGGTACTCAAGCAGGAAGGCGACGCTCAATTGGAGAATACGACTATTTATAACGAGGGAACCTTCACGGACAAGACAGGTGTTGTAGGTACTAAGATCTTTGGATCAGCCGGACTATGGATCAAGAAATTCGGCCCGGATGTAGACCAAACCGCACCAGATGGAACCCAAATAAAAAGCATCTTCTGCCAATACTCAATAATGTCTTTCTCCAAGAAAGCTATCGTAGAGGTCCTTAAGGACAATCAATGGGTGAACTATGACGAGATCAGGGGTAGTGAGGTGGAAAATGAGAACTCGGCTCTAAGCTTGGCTGATGAAGGGGGAGAAGAGAATTGGCCTTCAAATCTCTACTTTAAATTCGCTACCGCCCAAGAAGGTACGTATCGTTTCAAGATCCAAACAACAAATAAGGCTTGCGTGACAACTTGGTATAGCCAACCTTATGAACTTATCGCTAGCGAATTCGAGATCAATAATGATCAGCTGGCATTGGGAGAAGCAAGTAACACCACTGTCATACCAAGCCTATTGATCACAGCCGGTAAGGATGGAAGCGAAAGAGACGCAACATTGGAAAACATCGAGATCTCGGAACATGCTGTTGAAACACCTTCCGTAAACGTAGAAGAAGGAGCAAAAGTAAATCTCACATTGAAAGGGACAAACGACTTAGGTTCGATTCAATTGGCAAAAGGTTCAACAATGACCTTGAAACCGGAAACTACAGGTGATGAGAATATGAGCGATAAGCTATTCATCTCCTCCGTTCGTAACGGTGGCTCTTTCACGGACGAGACCGCCACGGTATCTTCAGTCAAAGATTTGAGCAACCATACGATGATCGAATTTACGGATACGATTATCTATCAAGTCGGAGATGCTATCAGCGTTACCCTAAGAGCGGTAGGCAATTCATCGACGGGTGATTACTTACCATTGGGAGATCCTAAGAGAGAAAAACTTGTTAATGGTAAGTGGGTAGACGCACTATCACAATTACAATTGCGTGCGGGGGAAACAGCAGAAAACCCGAACCAATCTGCCGAGGCCGTACTCAATCTTACGACTACGGAGACAGGTATTTATCGCATGAAGGTAACTTCCACTGATATAGAAGATGAAGCACATAACGCTACTTTATACTTTATGTTTGAAATCGCTAACTTGGAAGATGAGCTAACCATCAAGACGATTGATGAAACCACCACCTCCATTGATGGAACTAGCGAAGAGTATAAGAATGCCAATATGCTGATATTTGTCAAAGGCGAAGGTACAGCATCTCCAGTCGAAGTAACCTTGAATAATGTCCAATTGAAGGAGGCTGAAGGATATGAGGAATACACGTCCAGTCTTTTCACTGAAGGCTCGTATGAGATTACTTTAAATGGAGAGAATAAACTGGGTGAATTGAATATCTTCGAAAATGCTTCCGTTACTTTACAAAAAGGTGATCAATTTGACAAGCTGACAGCTATGGTTCGCAACGCCGGTAAATTCACGGATGAGACCGGTACGATCCAGAATGTGGTAGACTCCAAAGGTTTGACAATGGTGGATATCACCGGATATGAGTTTCCTGCATGGAATGGTTATATCTTAAAGGTTAATTTCGATTTCTTCTTTGGCAACTATGAGGTGATACCAGAAGATGAAGCTTTAGAACATTTGGTAGATGGAGAATGGGTAGCTTATCACAATAGCGTAATGCGTTCTGCGGAAGGCACACCGGAATGGAGTGCTCCGCAAAGTGGCGAGATAGCTTATACATATACGGGATTGGAAGAAGGAAAATATCGTGTTAAGGTGTATGCGGAGGAATGGATAACAGGAATTGAAGAAGGTTCTAAAGAGAATCCTCATGCTGTTACTTTATATCACTACTTCACGATCAGCGAACCTGCTCCCGAGCCTACCTATTACGGTATCACCTTGCCAAGTGTAGAAGGTGCCACCACCTCTCCGGCAGCGGGTACATACTGGGAATACGAAGGTTCCTCTTTCAGCTTCTCCTTGACATTGGATCCCGCTTACGATCAATCCAAGCCGGAAGTGAAAGCGAACGGACAGGTAGTGACCCCGAGCGAGAACGGTACGTACACTATCGCCAATATTTCCGAGGATGTCACGATTACGATCGAAGGCATCGCGGAGAATACGCCGACAGGTAATGCCGAGGTGGATGATGACAGCGTTAAGGTCTGGGGTGCGGATGGCATTCTGCATCTTTACACTCCTGTGAAGGCTAAGGTTTGGGTCTATACGTTGAATGGCGTGTTGGTCCGTGCGGTGGATGAGGTTATCGGTAACCAAACGATTTCTTTGGCTGGCGGTTCTTACATTATCGTGATCGACGATCAGAAATATAAGCTGAGATTCTAAATCTCTGATTTTATAAAGGGCGGGTCTCGTAAACGCACGATGCCCGCCCTTTTTTTACGTATGGAATTCTCATCTCGTCTTTTAATAATTTCTGCACGGGTGGAGATATGGACTCGACGGGGTCTCGCGGGAAGATTAGCGGAAACCTAATTTCTTGAGAGATCCTGTTTCCTCTGCTGTCGCATCCTTTATCTGATAGGCCGCGAATTCCCGGGGATGCCTGCGCCCGACTTCCCGACAGGCGCCATTATTTACGGTTTGAAGGGCGTGCACGAGGGCTACCGCACCGGACGCGGCCGAGTGATCATGCGCGCGCATACGCACTTTGAAGAAACGAAGTCGGGTCGTCAGGTGCTCGTTGTTGACGATATTCCGTACCAGGTCAACAAGAAGGTGCTCGTCGAATCGATCGCCCGACTGATGCGCGACAAGAAGATTGAGGGCATCAGTGAACTGCGCGACGAGTCGAGCAAGACCGTGCGCATTGTCATGGAACTCAAAGCAGGTACATTCGGTGAAGTTGTCCGCAACAATCTCTTTAAGCTCACCCAGTTGCAGTGGTCGTTCGGCATCAATATGGTGGCGCTCGTCGACGGCCGCCCGCGTGTTTTGAATTTGCGCGAAATCATTGAGGCCTTCCTGCGTCATCGCCGCGAAGTCATCAATCGCCGCACGATCTTTCGACTGAACAAAAACCGCATGCGCGGACATATTCTCGAAGGTCAGGCGGTGGCACTTTCCAACCTCGATGAGTTCCTGCGCATCATCCGCAACGCTCCCAATCCGCCGATTGCCCGCGAGCAGCTCATGTCGCGCGGCTGGAAGTCGGATCTGGTATCGGGTCTTTTGAACGCTGCTTTCAATCCGCAGGACTATCGTCCGCAGGATATTGACGCCTGTTACGGCCTGCAGGCCGACGGTTTGTATCACCTTAGTCCCGTTCAGGCCGACAAGATTTTGCAGATGGCTCTGCAAAAGCTCACCGGTCTTGAACAGGACAAGATCAATGACGAATACCGTCAGGCCAACGCACAGATCACCGATTTGCTCGACATCCTCGCCCGTCCCGAGCGCGTCGTGAAAATCATGGACGACGAACTGGCTGAATTGAAGGACAAGTTCGGCGATGATCGCCGCTCGGAAATCGATCCGTCGGGTGACCCCAACTTCAATCCGCTTGATTTCGTGCCGGAAGAAACGATGGTTGTGACGCTTTCGCGCGAAGGCTACATTAAGCGTCAGTCGCTCACCGAGTACCGCAGCCAGCGCCGTGGCGGTCAGGGCAAGGCCGCTGCCAAACTCAAGGAAGGCGACGAGATCGACCGTATCATCACGGCAAGCAGTCACGATCAGGCCCTGTGCTTCAGCAATTTCGGACGTGTCTACGCTTTGCCGATCTACCAGATTCCGGAGGGCTCGCGCACGAGTAAGGGTAAGGCGATCGTCAATTTGCTTGACATCGCCGAAGGCGAATCGATCGTGACGATTCTGCCCGTGAGCCGCTTTGACGAATCGCACTACGTGTTCCTCGCAACAGTCAATGGTGTGATGAAAAAGACGTCGCTCAAGGAATTCGCCGTGATCCGAAGCGTGGGTAAGGCCGCCATTGCGCTTGACGATGGCGACAGCATCCTTACGGCTGTGATCACTGACGGCACGCAGGACATCATGGTCTTCGGCAGCAACGGCAAGGTGTTGCGCTTTGACGAAAACGAAGTGCGTCCGATGGGACGTGCCGCGCGCGGCGTGCTCACGATGAAGCTGCCCGAAGGACACAAGTGCATCAGCATGTTTGCCGTGCACGCCGATACGAACATGGAAGTGCTGACGGTTTGCGCTAACGGCTACGGCAAGCGCACGCCGGTCGAGGAATTCACCGTGCATCATCGCGGCGGCGGCGGCATCATGCTGCACAGCCTGACCGCAAAGACCGGTCTGGTCGCAGGCATCGCGGTCGTTGACAGCGAAAACGACGTCATGATCATCACCGACGACGGCGTTATCATCCGCACCGGCGTCGAGGAGATCCGTGAATGCGGACGCGGCTCGCAGGGCGTTATCGTCATGCGTACCGGCGCGGACGTCAAGGTCATCTCGATTGCCCGCACGGACAAGGAGGAAGAGGACGAAACGGCGGAGGAAAGCACCGGGGAGTCCGCTGAGACCACCGAAGAGACGACGGACGGCGAATAAGATTATATCGGGAAATCTGTTTTCCGGCATTCGAGAGCACCTTTCGGTTGAGAGGTGCTCCTTTTGTTTCGATATTGAAACCTGCTATGGCTTGACAATGCAAAGGCGGAAACGTAAAATAGAAAACAGTATGAATGCTGGCGCGAAGTCAGGGAAGAGTCAGAGCGGCGGCAGGAGATTAAAAGGGGATAGTTCCATTGAAAAAGCAAATTCTAAGCGGTGTTTTAGCCGCTGTAATGCTGCTTTCGCCTGCTTATGCGGCGGAAAGCGGCGCATCGGACAGTACGGCGGATGGC
>ENA-OPWX01001050-OPWX01001050.1-human-gut-metagenome-genome-assembly--contig:-NODE-1050-length-21283-cov-7.077822_pt1 | contig 21283 bp, 20 predicted proteins | sample MGYA00241514_ERZ502020 | MGnify/ENA primary metagenome ERZ502020 (study PRJEB25962, sample SAMEA2042105) | human gut metagenome | biome: human gut; feature: human-associated habitat; material: faeces... | reverse complement strand
ATTCATTGAAGCAATCTAATTTTTATCACAACAAGAGGCTGTGCCCACAAGGCCGTACTTCCGAGGAGCCAGACAAACAATAACGTAAAAAAAACCTTCATATCTTATTTTTATTTATCTCCTAGTATACCGCAGAAGCGATAATCTGGATAAAGAGTATCAGCACCACCATGGCAATCGGATATACCGTAGCGTATGCCACACTCGGAATATTGCTGTCCACCATCGAATCGGCGGCGGCAAGTCCCGGTGTACTCGTCATACCGCCCGTAATGGTACCCAACAAGTCCAGCAGACTGATGTTAAACACCAGTCGTCCCACCAAAACGGCTACCAACATAGGTACAAGGGTAATGGCTGCTCCCACTCCGAACAGCAGCATACCGCTTTCTTCAAACGTAGCCACGAGGTTCTTTCCTGCCGATGTTCCCACTTCTGCCAGGAACAGCAGTAAACCCAATTGGCGCAATAACTGGTTGGCAGGTCCGGACATCGACCACAAGACAGGTCCTGTCTTACCTACGGCACTCAGCACCAATGCCACCATCAACACGCCTCCCGTCAATCCCGGAGAAAAAGAAAGCCCGCCGGGGAAAGAAAGATTCAGTTTGCCGAACAACACGCCCAGCACGATACCCATGGCAATAGGGAAAAAGTCCGTATCGGACAGCTGCTTGGCATTGTTACCCAGCAAGCGTGCCACGCCTCTCAGTCCTTCCTTCTCGCCTACCACCATCAGTTTGTCACCAAACTTCAGTTCCAGTTCGGGCGACGGAGAAAGATCGATACCGCTTCGGCGAATACGAGTTACCGTACAACTGAAATTTCGTTGCAGGTTCAAATCGCCCAACTGCTTGTTTATCATATCTTTCTTAGTCAGTAACAATGACTCTATCTCTTGTGTATGGTCCAGCGGCAACTCCCCTTCCCGGCGTTCGCCCACCAGCACCGCAAACTGCTGCAACGACTCTTCGCTGCCCACCGCCTGCACATAATCTCCTTCCTGCAACAGCGTTCCGGCTGTCGGCATCAGAATTTTTTCTTCATGCTTCACACGTGACACCACTGCCCCTGTCATGGCACGCGCATTGATCTGTGCCAGCGTACGTCCGAATACGGCACGGTTTGTCACACGGAAGATGCAAGTACCCAGCTCGGGGAAACTGCCGCGACGCTCCGCTTCCAGCCTGCGCGCCTCCTTGTCCAAATCCACATGCATAATCTTCGGCAACAACTTCACAAACAGAATCACACCGATGACACCAAACGGGTAAGCGATACCATAGGCAATGGAAGCCAAAGGCGAATTTGTGCTGTCGATAGCCACCGCAAGTCCCGGAGTACTGGTCAATGCCCCCGCTATCAGGCCCACCACACTGGGCGTATCTATGTCAAACGCATATTTCAGTCCCACTGCCGTCAGTCCGGCCGACAGAATAATGAGTACGGTCAGAATAATCAGTGTCTTTCCCTTACTCCTGAAAGAATCGAAAAATCCCGGGCCTGCCTGTATACCAATCGTAAAGATAAACAACACCAGACCGAAGTTTCCTAACTCCTTGGGAATAATCACACCGAAATGTCCGAACAACAACGCAATGAAAATAACAGCCGACACATCCAGCGACAGCCCTTTAATCTTGATTCTTCCCAACATAAAGCCCAACGCCACAATGAGGAAGAGCGAAAAATAAGAGGATTTTAATAGGTCTATTAACATGTTTTTATATGGTTAGTTTCTAATTGCAAAGATAAGTAAAAAAGCAAATGCCTTCCAAGCGTTTATCTATGAATAAATTGAATTTCGATGAAATAAAAACACCTATCTATTTTATGATACAAGACTTTTTCTATATTTTCCAAGTACTAAAGAATATTTTTTAATATTATCCAAACATTAACATTTATATAAAAAAACCAAATCAAAAATTTGATTATTGTATTATTAATATGTAATTTTGCCCCCGTAAAGAAAGTTATACCAACGGTAAAATCAGAATCTCCGAGGCATCTTTCGACAAAAACCATTATCTAACATCATGTAAAAAACCACCCGAACAGCCTTCAAGAAACATTATGGAAAAGGATTTTAAAAGAGTGAAATTATGATACAGATTCAAAGATTTAACAAAGCCTTAAAATCGGCAGTCATTATTGGGGATTTAGCTATTCTGAATATCCTTTTCGTCTCATTGTACTTCATATGGACAACACATTCAGAACAAAAAGTATTTGACGGAACATTGCCTCAGATTTTGGTTCTTTTCAGTTTGTGCTATTTTGCCTGCACTATTTCGAGAGGCATCATCCTGCACCGTCGCGGCGTACGTGCCGACCAGGTTGTGCAACACAGCCTGCTCAATATGTTTTATTTCATATTGCTATCCATGACTACTTTCACGCTGGCAGATTTCGGTCAATACTCCCATTCTTTTTTTATCCTTTTTTATCTGTTGTTCACCCTTTGTCTCATTTGCTACCGGCTGACTTTCCGTTCCTGCGTCAAAATATACAGAAAACGCGGAGGCAACTCACGCACGGCAGTCTATATGGGAAGTACAGAAAATATGACGGAACTTTATCATGAGATGACCAACGACCCCACCAGCGGATATCGTGTAATCGGTTATTTCGATTCCGTACCCAACGAAAATTTCCCGGCCTCCTGTCCTTATCTGGGCAAGCCCGAAGAAACCATCGACTACTTGAAACAGCATCATGTGGAGCAGCTTTATTGCAGTCTTCCATCCTCGATGGGCAATTGCATTCTGCCGGTCATCAATTATTGCGAAAACAATCTGGTACATTTCTACAGTGTGCCCAATGTGCGCAACTACCTTCACCACCGCATGAGCTTCGGTCTGATAGGCAGTGTGCCTATCCTGCGGTTGCACGAAGAGCCTCTCAGCAGTTTTGAAAACAGGCTGGTAAAGCGCACCTTCGACTTCTTTTTCTCACTCTTATTCCTCTGCACCCTGTTCCCTGTCATTTTCCTGATAGTCAGCGCAGTGATTAAGATTACCTCGCCGGGCCCCATCTTCTTCAAACAAAAAAGAAACGGACTGAACGGCAAAGAATTCTGGTGTTACAAATTCCGTTCGATGAAAGTGAACAAAGATGCGGACAAGATACAGGCTACGCTAAACGACCCCCGCAAGACAAAGTTCGGCAACTTTATGCGCAAGACCAACATTGACGAGCTTCCCCAGTTCATCAACGTGCTGCTGGGCGATATGTCCATTGTCGGTCCCCGCCCCCACATGCTGAAACATACGGCAGAATACTCGCAGCTTATCAATAAATATATGGTGCGCCACTTTATCAAACCGGGTATCACAGGCTGGGCGCAAGTGACCGGTTTCCGTGGAGAGACACGCGAACTGAGTCAAATGGAAGGACGTGTAAAAGCAGACATCTGGTACATGGAACACTGGACATTCATGCTCGACCTCTACATCATCTATAAAACCGTAGCAAATGCGCTTCACAAAGACAAACAAGCTTATTAACCAAAAAGACAAAACATAAAAAACGAATAGACAAATGAAAAAAATGAATTATGCCTTGCTGGTTCTTCTTGCCCTCGTATTGGTAAGCTGTTCCGCCTACAAACAAGTTCCATACTTGCAAGCATCCGAGTATCTGGACACTTCCGGCCAGAATCCCCCCCTCTATGATGCCCGCATCATGCCCAAGGACTTGCTGACCATAACAGTCAATACTACGGACCCGGAAACAGCAGCACCATTCAACCTGATCGTAGCCACTACCCTCAGTAATCAAAACAAGAACCTGACAAACCAACCCGTATTGCAGCAATATCTGGTAGACAACAAAGGCAATATCGACTTCCCCGTACTGGGCATCCTGCACATCGGCGGACTGACCAAAAGCGAAGCCGAGAACCTCATCAGAGAGAAACTGAAAACCTACATCACGGAAGTGCCCATCGTCAATGTACGCATGGCCAACTATAAAATTTCCGTCATGGGAGAAGTGACCAACCCCGGCAGCTTCGTTATCAGCAACGAGAAAGTAAACCTGTTTGAGGCACTTGCCATGGCAGGCGATATGACCATTTACGGACAACGCGACAACGTGAAACTTATCCGTGAAGATGCACAGGGACACCGTGAAATCATCCCCCTGAACCTGAACGACGCAAGCATTATACTGTCTCCTTATTATTACTTGCAGCAAAACGATGTGATTTACGTCACTCCCAATAAGACCAAGGCCAAAAACGCCGGCATCAGTAACAGTACCACCATCTGGTTCTCCGTAGTGGGTACACTCGTGTCGCTTGCCAGCCTTATTGTTACTATTTCCCGATAAAACAACCCGATTTCATTATGAAAGAAAATTTATACGACGAACTTTATACCGAACAAGAAGAGCAGGTAGACTACAAAGCCCTCTTCTTCAAATACCTCATCCACTGGAAATGGTTTGTTGCCAGTATTGTGGTATGCCTGACAGGAGGATGGATTTATCTGCACTACACCACACCGGTGTACAGCATTACCGGCTCTGTCATTATCAAAGACAACAAGAAAAACAACAGCGTCAGCACCGGACTGGCCGATTTGGAAGATCTCGGTTTTTACTCGTCTACCAACAACTTCGACAATGAAGTGGAAGTACTGCACTCACGTACCCTGCTGAAAAAGGTAGTGGAGGAACTGGACCTGTATATCAACTACAGAACCCGTGAGAACCTCCGCCCTGTAGAGCTTTACAAAGACACACCGGTAAAAGTGTGGCTCACCCCCGAAGAGGCAGAAAAACTACCCAATGGCGCAGCAGTGCTTGAAGTGGTGCTGAAACCCGGAGGAAAGCTGAGTGTCAGCACGGAAATAGACGAACAGGAATTCAAACAGGATTTCGACAAACTTCCTGCCCTGCTCACTACCCCTTACGGTACGTTCAGCTTTACTCCCGGCGACTCGGCAATCGTTGAAAAGGAACAGGAAATCACCGTCACCGTGGCAGCTCCGCGCATCATGGCAAACGGATATGCCAATGCGCTTTCCGTGGAACCGACCTCCAAGACCACAACCATTGCCCAAATCTCTTTGGAGAACACCAGCCCCCAACGCGGTGTGGACTTCATCAACAAGCTGATAGAAATCTATAACCGTGATGCCAACGACGATAAGAACGAAGTGGCAAGCAAGACTGCCGAATTCATCGACGAGCGTATCAAAATCATCAACGGAGAGCTGGGAACCACCGAAAAAGAGCTGGAAACCTTCAAGCGAGATGCCGGACTGACCGACCTGAAGAGTGACGCTCAACTGGCACTCAGCGAGAACTCCGAATACGAAAAGAAACGTGCCGAAAACAGCACCCAGCTCCGTCTGGTGCAATTCCTGTCAGAGTATGCCAATAACCCCGACCATGCCTACGAGGTATTGCCGGTCAACGTGGGTCTGACAGACACCGGCCTGACCGAACTCATCAACCGCTACAACGAAATGCTGCTGGAGCGCAAACGCCTCCTCCGCACCTCATCGGAAAGCAACCCCGTGGTGGTGAACCTGGACGCCAGCATCCGTGCCATGCGCAGCAACGTGCAGACCACCATCCTGAGTGTGCAGAAAGGATTGATGATTACCAAAGCCGACCTTGAACGCCAGGCAGGAAAATACGCCGGACGAATCACCAGCGCACCGGGTCAGGAACGCCAGTTGGTGAGCATCTCGCGCCAACAGGAAATCAAGGCGGGACTGTACCTCATGCTGTTGCAGAAACGCGAAGAGAACGCCATTACGCTGGCTTCTACCGCCAACAACGCCCGTATCGTGGACGAAGCACAGGCAGGTCTGCTCCCCGTCTCTCCCAAAGGCAAACTCATCTACCTGATTGCCTTCGTCTTGGGAATCGCCATCCCGGTGGGCATCATTTATATCATCGAACTGCTGAGATACAAGATAGAAGACCGTTCGGACGTAGAGAAACTGACTACCGTACCCATCATCGGCGATATTCCCGCATCAGACAATATGCCGAAAGAAGGTTCGGTGGTGGTACACGAAAACCAGAACGACATGATGGCCGAAACCTTCCGCAATGTCCGTACCAACGTGCAGTATATGTTGGGCAACAATCAGAAGGTGGTGTTAATCACTTCTACCACCAGTGGCGAAGGAAAATCATTTGTGGCTGCCAACCTTGCCATCAGCTTTGCCCTGCTGGGCAAGAAAGTGGTCATCGTGGGGCTGGATATCCGCAAGCCGGAACTGAACAAAGCCTTCCAGATGTCGCATAAGGAAGACGGTATCACCCGTTACCTTGCCGACCCGGAACACACCGACCTGATGTCGTTGCTGCAACAGTCCAATGTCACCCCCAACCTGTACATCCTGCCCGGCGGTGCCATCCCTCCCAACCCGACCGAACTGGTGGCACGCGACTCGCTGGTACAAGCTGTCGACCGGTTGAAAAAGGAATTCGACTATGTGATACTCGATACCGCTCCCATCGGTATGGTGACCGACACCCAACTGATTTCGCGCGTGGCAGACATGAGTATTTACGTATGCCGTGCCGGTTATACACCCAAAGCAGGCTATCTGTTCATCAACGAACTGAGAGACCATAAGAAGTTGCCCAACCTGTGCACCATCATCAATGATGTAAACATCAAAACCGGAAAGTACGGATATGGCACATATGGCAAATACGGCTATGGTAGAACCTATGGCTACGGTTACGGATACGATGAAAAAAGTAAATAAATAATACTTCATTTTTTAGTTACATAATAGACAACTAGAAATCCCTTCCCCAAAATGTTAATTATTTAACACAAAGGGAAGGGATTTTCATTTATCTACGGACAAATCATATAAATATTTTACTCATACAATTTACTTGTCACCTCAAAACAGGGACATTCCTTCACCCACTCTTCGGGGCTGATGCGTCCGTCTCCGTTGCGGTCGGGACTCAAATCCCGGTGTCCGCACACCCGGCAGCCGGGATAATCCATCAACAACGTTCGGATAAGCACCCTCAAAGAGTGTTTCTGCCATTCGGTACGCGTATCTGCGGGACGATAACGGACATCCAGTCCGCCTTCATAACAAATACCGATGCTGTGCGCATTGTAGCCCAGCGCATGTGCTCCCGGCTTCTCTAGGGGGCGCGTATTCTTAATATCCCCATTCTTGCGGATATAGAAATGATAACCCGCCCCATTGAATCCGCGATGCCGATGACACACCTCCAAGTCGTTTTCAGTAAAGTCCCTGTCCGCACGTGTGGCGGAACAGTGGACTACAATCAGGTTAATCTCTCTCATTCTTTCTTCTCTTGGCTCTGAGGAGCAGCATGATGCACTCCAGAATCTTAATAATCAAGTTTTTCATATTTCCTCCTTTTTCAAACGATTAAAACTCTATTCCGAAACTTTTTTTTAGGGATGTGCCAAAACGTTTATAATGCTGTCATTTCATCGGTAGAGACGAGGTTCGCCCACTCCAAACAGCTTGTTTGTGTATTACTCCCAAGGTCGTGACCGTTGGTAAGGGCAGGCAGCCCCTCCCCCTACAGTTGACGATTTGACAGACCGGTTCAGTTTTGACACACCCTCAGAGGTTAGCCCTCGTTTACACCGGAGACTTCCTCTTCAGGCTTCTTCTCCTCCTTCTTAGGCAACTTGTTCACCTTGCTGAACGACAGCGCCGTCAGCATGCCGCTCAACGCCAGTCCGGGACGGAAATTGATACGCGCCTTGTTAATCATGGAAACATCATACTTGTCTTCCGAATCGGCCCCTTGCCGCTCACACCAATCTGAAACGTGCCCAAATCCGCCAGACGCACAATCTCGCCTGCACTCAGCGCCTCCACAATCACATCTTCCAACGCCGTGAGCACTGCCGCCACATCAGCACGTGTCACGGTACAGGTTCTCTGAATTCGTTCCGACATCTCGCGGACTGTGACATCGCCGCTGGCCTGAGCCTGGGCATAGAAACGTACTCCCGCTTCGGGTTCCTGCGGGTTTTTACGGGGTACAACCGAATAAGATACTGACTTTGACATAATCTTCTAATTTTTAATGATTTATACTTATAACTTCGAAATCTCAAGCACCGGTTACTCTGTGATTACATGACAAAGATACGACGGTGAGAGAAGCCATTGTCGGGCTTCGTCGGAATTGGTGGAGAAAGGTAACGAATGGTCTTGAAAACTTGCTTTCAGCAAGAGCATTTGAGAAACATCGACCTCACTCTTAAAAAAACAGACTGCACCGAATGCCTTTTCCATATAAATCATTATCTTTGTCCGTTATAGAAACACAGAAAAACATAATGGGAAAGTTTATCAATCCGTTCACCGATTACGGCTTCAAGAAAATATTCGGCCAGGAAGTATCCAAGGAGTTGCTAATCGAGTTCTTAAATGATTTGTTGGAGGGCGAACGGGTGATAACCGACCTTACCTTTCTGAACAATGAGCAGTTGCCTGAGTATCCGGGAGACCGTATTGCTATTTACGACATTTACTGCACTACGGACACTGGTGAGAAAATAATTGTGGAGATGCAAAACCGCTCCCAGGTTTATTTCAAGGAACGTGCTCTGTATTATCTTTCCCATGCCATTGTCCGTCAGGGCGTGAAGGGAGAGAGTTGGAAGTTCGATATAAAAGCGGTGTACGGAGTCTTCTTCATCAATTTCCTGTTGGACGAGAACCATAAGTTGCGCACCGATGTTATATTGACAGACCGTGAGACCGGAAAATTGTTTTCGGATAAACTGAGGCAAATCTTTATCGCATTACCCCTGTTTAATAAGACAGAAACAGAGTGCGAAACGGATTTTGAACGTTGGATATTTGTATTAAATAACATGGAAACATTAAATCGTATGCCTTTTAAAGCTCAGAAAGCCGTATTTGAGAAGTTGGAAGAGATTGTTGATGTTCATTCTCTCTCCGAAGAAGACCGTGTGCGCTATGAAAACAGTGTAAACGCCTATCGTGATTATTTGGCTACCATCGACTATGCAGCAAAGAAAGGAAGTGAAGAAGGGTTTGAAGAAGGGTTTGAGAAAGGAATCGAGAAAGGGTTTGAGAAAGGGATTGAAAAAGGGATCGAGAAAGGAATCGAAGAAGGGTTTGAAAAAGGAATCGAAAAAGGAATTGAAAAAGGAATTGAAAAAGGAATTGAGAAAGGACGTCGAGAAGAAAAATTTGAAACGGCTCGCAACCTGAAATCCTTGGGAATGACCTCTGAGCAAATCATGCAAGTTACCGGCCTTTCCCTTACAGAAATCGAATCTCTGTAACCTACTTTCTTCATCCTCCATGAGAAAGACTTAAAAAACAGAGACCATTCGGAGTTCCGCCGGAGAAGATTCCATCTACTCCACAAGGAACTCCTCCCCCTCAAAAAAAAGAACGGAGCATGTCGAAACAAACTTCATTAATCATTTGATAATCAGAGATTTTATTGTTATATTTACATTAAAGAACAATAAATAATCATAGTAAGAATAATGAAGAAAGAAGAAGAAACATTCGCCATCCGCACTTACGACAAGGCGGAACTGGCGTCGCTCTATTGCCCCGGACGCGAACCCGGAGCCGCCCTGCAGAACCTTTATCGATGGATACGGCGTATCCCCCGCCTGACGGAAGAACTCAATGCCACAGGCTACAACAAATACCGCCATTGCTACCTGAAACAGGAGGTGGAAATCATTGTGAAATACCTGGGAGAGCCTTAGCGGAAAAGAGAGTTGCGAAAGAAAAACAGCACAAAAACGCACTAAAGTGTTTCCGGAAAACTCTTCCGTCTTTCAGGAAAAGACTATTATGTTTGGGAAAAAGACCTTGATGTTTTTCGAGAACATCAAGGTCTTTTTTCAGGGTGAATGCTATCGGGCGGACACACGGGTCTGCCCTGAATTCCACACATACACCATAGAAATCCACCCACTCAAACCAACAAAAAAACGGTGCAGCGGAGGCTTTCACAGGTGCCCTCCCGGTGGTTGCGGTTATTTCCAATATGATTCACAATCAACATACTGATTATCAACATAATGACATCTAACTTTGGGACCACTGGGACCAGGGCCCACCTTTATGAGTTTCCGGACCAGGATTTACAGAGTTTACGATACATACCATCCTCTTTTTCAATGATTTGCATCTCAAGCAAACGGACAAGGTATCTTTTAAGCGAACTGGAAGGTATTCCATGTTCCACGGCCTCCTCCTTCAACTGCGTATAAGTGAAGCTTTCGGGAAGCTTTGCCAGTACCGAACGTATGCGATAAAACTTCTTCATCGGCTTGGGTTCCTTGCCCGACTCCACGGCAGACACGGTGGTAGACAACAGCAAGCTGTGCTCCAACAACACTTTCACCATATCCATTGCCGTATGAAAATCCTCATCCGTACACCGACACTGCTGCACATTCCACATCGGCTCACACTTGCGCAACGCCGTCAGCACCATGGCTATGCGGGCCGCTATCAACCCGTGACGAAACACAATCGCCCCATGCGAATCATCATCTTCACTCACCACTTCCTGAAGAACGTTGCTGAAACGCTGCGTATGCTCCTCCCACTGCCCGGGAGTGAAACACACCTCGGTGGGCGAACCGGACAAAAAGACAAACATACGAAGCACCTCTTCACTCAATTTCCTGAACAGCTTCACATGGTCGGTGCTGCCCTCCACGGGAGCTGCCGAAATCCATTTCCACCGTCCCTCACCGATATAAAAAGCCATACGACTGTACATACCGTTCTCCAACGACGAAATGAAACGGTGAAGCTGAGAAGGAGTCCCCGTAAGACACAATGCCAGATGAGGAACATGCGCCACCACCATGCGCTTATCCGTCTTATAATAAGACGATGCCTCCTCGTGGTGAAAAGCGGCACGAAGCACATCATCATGCTTTCCGCAGTCCTGCTTCATGGCATTGGTAAGCATATCCAGCTCCGAAGCATTAATCACCACCCCTTGCGCACCGGCCTCCTCAAGCGCAATAATCAACTGACTCTTCGAGATATTGGGCGAAATCTTGAGCATGCGCTTCACCGGAGGCTCGGGACGCTTGTCGATGTCGGGCACACGCTTCTCCTGAATGGCCAAACGCTCTTCCAGCGCCCATGCCAACTGCTTCTTGTCATACTCCGACTGCACCGTCTTGTTCTTGTCTTCCAGATAGCGCTGAACAGCATCGGGCAGAATAGAGCCGAGCGTCACAATCCCCTTGCCGCGTCCCGCACCGGCAAGACTCATCGCATAAAAATGAGGAGTGTAGCACATGTCGGCATAATTCATCCACACACCGGGAAGACAAGCACTCAGATTGGCAAGCATCCCCAACAGCAGACGGTCTTTTTCACGGCTGTTTCGAGCTGCTTCCAAGCCACGGACAAGAGCGTCGTACACCGACTTCGGAAAGCGGGGAGCGTTCTTGTGGAGCTTGTCCGCTTCAAGCTTCTCATTCTCAGCCTTTTCAGCCTCTCCCACGGGACCGGGAAAGCATAAAGATGGTCCCTGGTCCTTGTGGTCCCAACCATTAGCATTATTACGCTGATAATCAGACAATTTAGTTTTATCCACATAACGATATCCGGCATCCATTTTCGGGATGATATCTTCGGGCGGACACCCGGCATCGCTCAGACGCTCCACAGCCAACGCTTCCAGTTGTCTCAACTCACTATCGGACAGTCCTTTATATCGGGCTATACGACCCAATTTGAGCAAGAAATCATTCTTTGCTCCGGGAATGAAAGCGTTGTGGGCCAGAAAGTCATTAAAAAAGGTGCGCAGGATGCCCGACGGGGGGTCCGAGACAGGCTCCGAAGCAGATTCCGAAGCGGTTCCTGTCGTGCTGTCCGGTGCGGCAGGTCTCACCTTCAGTTCCTCCATGATCTGTGCCGCTTTATCGGGATGCTCCTTGAGGAATTCCCGCCAAGGGAAAAGCTCGAAAGCGGGCTTGCAGAAGGCTTCCTCGTCATACGACGCATAACACGGACGAGTGGGATTCTTGCAACTCATGTCACACGGAAAATCAATCACGCGGCCGATATGCCACGCCACCACCGCATAAGCCTGCACATACTCTTCGACTGTTGCAGCCTCGATACGCACCACCACTTTCAGACCATCGTACGATACACTTCGCCAACCTGCCCCGACCCACGGCACCGCCTTCAGCTTCTGCAGGAACTCCTGTGTACGTCCCTGCGTATGGTCGACATCAAACATGGCATTCCCACTCCACGTGCGGCGGTTCTTCAATGCATGGCTTCCCTCGCAATACCCCGCCACCACCAGGCCGGGCAGTTTGTTCTTCAACTCTTTGGCTTTACTCTTATCGCCCTCAGCCATTAGGCGGTGATACATCTCGACCGTCGATTTCCATCGTCCGTTGCAGATGTAATTTACAAACTCTTCCAGTGACATTTCAATGCAACGCTGTTCGCGCACGTTAAAATAGAAAGAGCACAAATCATTAAAATCCATGTTAAAATGGGGTTTTAATTTAAGATAGGGAAAAAACGTTGCCCTTCGCCTGCAATTCAAAATTGCAATGTGCGAAAGTACGACATCTAAAACTGACGAAATATTACACTTTACGCCAAATCACCCACCGTTTACATACTGTTTATCAGCATCCTAACAAACAGCCGGCAGAACTAAAGTGTACAATTGGCATTCTTCTTTTTATTTATTCTTTTTAACAGTAAGGACAATATTCCAAGGGAACCTTTCCAAATTGTTCCCAATCTGTATTCTTTTAAATCCATAATACTTCGTTTTTATACCCCAACGGTATAAGAAGCCCCAGAAGGACAGTCATACAGACTCACGGAGACGCTTACATACATCCTCCGTTATCACTCCTCCCCTTCCTTCTTTTAGGTCAATCGATCTTCTTCCTGCCTCTTTTTCTTTTGCCGGTCAATCTTCCCCTTTCTTCTTCTTTTCTTGTTGATTGGAGAATATTTTATAGCCCCTCCTACACATCCGCTTCAGTTCCGCCAGTTGTCGGAACGATATATTCTCAATGTCTCGCTCCAGCTCCTCCAACTCTTTTTCCACACTTCTCACCTTGTTCCATCTGTCCTGATTTGTTTCCAAATCTTCTTTTTATTCATATTCTTAAAATATTTAAAAATTAAAAAGGAGCAAAAATATAAAAATCCGCAATTACAATGTTAAATATTTGAGTTTTTATGAACAAAATATTGTAATTCGTAAATTAATGTCTAATTTTGCAGAGAATAACAAGGAGGGATCGGCAGTGAGATTACACTGACGACCGCGTAGCGCACCTTATCCCCTCCTTTCCACTCCCCCCCCTTGACTGATATAGAATGAAAAAATGGTATGTAGCCTACGTGCTTTCCCGTCACGAGAAAAAGACTGCCGAGCGTCTCACGAAAATGGGAATCGAGAACTTCCTGCCCGTGCAGGAGGAGATTCGCCAATGGGCGCACCGTCGTCAGAAGGTGACACGCGTGGTGATTCCGATGATGATTTTTGTACACGCCACACCGCAGGAACGTGCGGAAGTGCTGACACTCTCGTCGGTGAGCCGCTACATGGTGCTGAGGGGCGAACATACACCTGCCGTGATTCCCGACCTGCAGATGGAGCGTTTCAAGTTTATGCTGGACTATAGCGAAGAGGCGGTGGAAATGTGCAGCACACCACTGGCTCCCGGTGAAATGGTGAGGGTAATCAAAGGCCCTCTGGCGGGAATGGAAGGAGAACTGGTGAACGTGGACGGACGCAGCAAGGTGGTAGTGCGACTGGAAATGCTGGGATATGCCGGAGTGGATATGCCGGTGGGGTTTGTGGAAGCGGTGAAATAAAAAAGAATTTATCAGAGCAATAAAGCTATTCTCCTTCCCCTGTAAAAAGAGAAAATAGACTGCTTACAGGTACGGCATCAAACCCTTGGGTATTTTCGCCACATTTGCCTGAAACCAACAAGACAAGGCAAGTAATTCAGACATTCTCGTTACTCTTCAAGAGTCTGATTTCTTCACATTGGAAGAATAAAAGAAAAGCTGAAGCAACTTATTTACTTCAAACTTAGCATCACCAATCTCAGAAACCCTTTTCGGAAGTCTCTTGCTGCCTTCCCTATCATAAGCCGGATAAATCGTCAAGTCCGGCAAGCAAAACAGACTCTAAAAAATATTCAGATACATTTTATTTTCCCTTTCAGAGAAGCACCTTTTGCAGACACTCTTCCTGAAAGGTATGTCGCATGAAAAAATATACACATTCATACAAATCAACCATCTACATCTATCCCATATAAATTCTAATAACATATCACCAATGATAAAAACATTTCTAAACAAGATCTTAAACAGTAAAAACTCAAGAACCAAAGCGATCAAGCAGAACATAGCCGGTTCCCTGCTCGTAAAAGGAATCAGCATTGCCACATCCTTGATTCTCGTCCCTCTAACTTTAGGGTATGTATCTAGTGAAATATACGGAATATGGCTTACCATATCCTCCATTCTTTATTGGCTTACTTATATGGATGTGGGATTCACCTTAGGATTGAAAAACCGACTAGCAGAAGCTATTGCACAAAAGGATTTTGACAGAGGACGCAGTCTTGTCTCTACCACCTACTTTATAATGACAGTAATATTTGTTCCGCTAACCGTAGTATTGCTGTTGATAAGTCCGCACATAGATTGGTGTGCATTTCTTAATGTAGACATTGCCTACCAAGCAGAAGTAACGAAAACGATACAGATACTTTTTGTATTTGTGGCCTTGCAGATGATTTCCAATGTTTTCATAGCTGTAGTCGCTGCATTCCAAAAAGTCGCACTGTCTTCTCTTTTCAATGTAATAGGGCAACTGTTTGCACTTATCATCATTTTCATCATGACCAGGTGTATTCCTCCTGCCCTTCCCAATCTAGCTATCGCCTACTCCATGATGCCCATACTAGTGGTTATCGTTGCTTCAGTCATCTTCTTCAAAGGCAAGTTCAGACAAGTGTCTCCAACCATAAAAAATATCAATATTAAGTATACCAAAGACTTGGGAGGACTAGGAGTCAAGTTCTTCATCATACAGATACAAATGATTGTACTTTATCAGGCAACCAACATTTTGATTTCGCACATAGACGGACCGAATGCCGTAACCCAGTACAACATTGCATACAAGGTATTGAACGTAATTGTAATGGTATACAGCATTTTCCTGTCTCCTCTATGGCCTGCATTTACCGATGCTTATACACAAAAAGACTTTGTCTGGATGAACAGCATCTACCGCAAAATGACATATGTATTTTACTTTTTATGTATCGCAGTAACCTGCACCGTGTTTGCATCTCCCATCCTATACAAAATCTGGATTGGAGACAAAGTAGACATCCCCTTTGTCTTGACTTGCTCTATCGCCCTATATACCATTATCCATTGTTGGGATTCACTGCAAGTCATGCTTATCAACGGGGTGGGAAGTGTAAAACTACAAACCTACGTAGTATTGATTGGACTCGTATTACATATTCCACTCTCACTGTTTTTAGGACATTTTGTAGGCATATTAGGAGTAATTCTATCTATGTGCATCATCAACCTGATATATTCAACATTCTTCACCATACAAATACGGAAAATACTCTCACAAAAAGCTACCGGGATCTGGATTAAATAAATTGAATCATGAAAAAAAACAAAATTACTTGGCTGAAAAAATGCAAAAAAGCATTAGTGTGGATATGGAACAGTTTTCCTCTTCCACAAGAACTAGGCTATTGCGGAAAAAACACCATTTTGCTTTATCCTTTACGAATCTATTCACCAGCTTCTGTCTACATCGAAGAGAATGTCAAGATAACCCATGGACTGACAATCATCAACTCCCCAACTGAAAAAGTCGTTATAAAAAAATATGCCGTCTTAGCTGCCAACTGTACCATCATTACCAACAATCACAGAAAAACGGTAAGCATACCGCAGTTCCTGCTTGGTGCTTCCCATATCAACGACAAATCAGCAGATGTCATCATAGAAGAAGACGCATGGATAGCAGCAGGAGTAACCATTATGGCAGGAGTACACATAGGAAGAGGAAGCATTATCGGAACAAACAGTCTTGTTACCAAAGATGTACCCCCCTATGCCGTTGTATCCGGCAGTCCGGCAAGTATAAAGAAGCGAGTTTTTTCCACTGCTCAAATCATCGAACATGAAAAACACTTATATAAAAAAGAAGAACGCATGTCTATCAAGCAATTGGAAGAACTGGAGCAAAAATACTTCCAAAACATCTCGGTATACGGTACAAGCAACGGAGTGGATGAAAACATAGAAAAACTGCAACAAATGAAATCCGCACTGCACTACATTGAACCAGAATTGAATAATTAGCCCTTACTTATCATGTTAAAGTCCATTACGTTAGAAAAGATTTACCTCTTCTATGTCATCTTACTTGCAGCACGAGCCACTCTATTCACCAGCGACATGGATTTCCGTTCGAATCCTGTCGGAGTAGGATTATTGTTAGTGCTATGTATACATACTTTTATAAAACACAAAATATCCTTACGAAATAAGAACTTAGTCATCCTATACGCTATCTTGACCATATGGACTGTGCTACACTATCTCACAGACATAGAATTCAAGATTATGCCCTATCTCATCTTGTATATCAACATTACGGTAGGATATAGTTTAGTCAAAATATTCGGCAATAAGCTTTATGAGAAAACCACCCAATACATTACGTACCTAACAGGCATCAGTCTGATATTATGGATGATAATGCATGTTATCGGTATAGGATTCTTCGAGTCCATTGGCTTCATGCAACCCGCATCAAGCACCAGTGTGGCCTCCCTACTCATCTTCAATGTACCCAACATTCATATCTATGAAGGGAAAGGAATAGGACCGTTTATGCGAAACTGCGGATTCGCCTGGGAACCTGGACTTTTTGCTTCATTCATCTGTTTCGCCATCTATTTTAACCTGCTTATAAAAAAACGGATAAAAAGAAACCGTAGTTTCTATATCTTGACACTGGGATTATTCAGCACATTCTCTACAACTGGATATTCTGCTTTCCTCCTGATAATAGCAAATTATTTCATTCTACAAAATAGCAAGAAATCAACTCAAATACTGTATATTATTGTGGGCATACCAACATTTCTGTATATCATGAACTTACCTTTCATGGCAGACAAAATAAAAGAAGAAAATGAAAGTGAAAATTTTCTATACAATAATAACCAACTTACCAGTGAAATAGAATCAGAAAAAAGAACAATGACAGTAAGACGCTGGGAAGGAATAATAATGGACTATCTCAATATACAAGACAGACCCATTTTAGGATATGGTACCATAAACAATTCTTATGTAAACACGCACATATCCTCTTATCTGCTTAGCAGCAACGGAATAGTCAGTACATTCGCTCGATTCGGCATTGTGTTAGGACTATTAATAAATATAGTCTTCATCCGTAACACAAATTACATTGATAAATTATTCAGGCAGAAATACTGTATGTTTTACATTCTGTATATGACACTTTCCATCAGTTATTCTTTTACTACATTGGCTTTGATGATAGCCTTATGCAGTAGCAATTTATGGATAAGCAAATCTCAAAAATATATCAAATGAACCATACTCCACTTTTCTCAATCGTTACAGTCTGCTACAATAGTGAAAAAACTATTGCCCGAACGTTAGAATCTGTCCTTGTGCAAGAGTTTAAAGACTATGAGTACATCATTGTAGATGGCAACTCCAAGGACAATACATTAAACATCTTACATGAATATGAGTCCAAATTCGAAGGACGCATGAAAATAAAAAGCGAACCGGACAAAGGTATCTACGATGCTTTCAACAAAGGAATCCAACGTTCGAATGGTATTTATGTATGGATAGTAAACAGTGATGACTATATTGAACCGCAAGCACTGAAAGAATTAGCACAATTGATAGAATCATTTCCAAAAGATTATTTACCTATCATCGCTTCGTCCATGCGTTTTATTCACCAAAGTCCAATCCCTCCAACTATTTATACTCCCAATGAAGAATTATGCAGGAAAAGTTACAAATCATTAGGTATGGGAATATTACACCCTGCCACATTGATTCCCCGAAGTATCTATCATCAAATAGGTATTTACGATGATAGGTTTTCCATTTCAGCAGATATAGATTGGTTTATAAGAGCTTGTGATGCACGACAGCCCATATACTTTTCTTCTATTGTTTCAATTAATATGTACTACGGAGGAATTTCAACGATTTCACATTTCTCAAAGTTCTATCATGATAAAACTATATTCTTCAATAAACATTCACACAACTTAATTCAAGAAAAATTCTATTTATTTCGATGGACTATAAAATACTTCCGTAACTACTTAATATCCAAAATAAAAAAACTAAAACATGAACAACATACAAAATACTAAAAATTGCTATGGTTGCGGTGTATGTGCAATGGTATGCGGAAAAAAAATTATTTCCATCGTACTGAACAAAGACGGCTTTTACGAACCAACCATCTCTGATTCTTCCCGATGCACTGGATGTGGATTATGTGTAGAAGTATGTGCATTTGCTCACGATACACTTGCCACTCCCAATATGCCACAAGTCAGTTATGCAGCATGGAGTAAAGATGCAAGGATAAGGACAATATGCTCTTCAGGAGGTGTCGGATTTGAAATTGCCAAAGACTTGCTGGCAGAAGGATATAAAGTATGTGGTGTCCGATACAATACTGAAAACAAAAGGGCAGAACATTATATAGCCACCGAATTAAAGGAACTTATCCCATCTACCGGAAGCAAGTACATACAAAGCTACACTGTAGAAGCTTTTAAAAAGATAAACAGAAAAGAGAAATACTTGATTACCGGAACTCCCTGTCAAATAGATTCATTTCGTAGATATATCAAAAAAATCAAGGCAGAAGACAACTTTATACTGATGGATTTCTTTTGTCATGGTACTCCATCTATATATACATGGAAGAGATACGAACAAATGGTAGAAAAGCAAGTCGGCCCTCTAACCTATGTATCATGGAGAAATAAGCTTTCAGGACAGCCGAACTCATGGAACATGAGCATAGACAGCGAAAAGCATAATGACAGGATAAACTGGCACGACTCTTATAATATGTTAATAAAAGGAGAAAAACAGTTTTACAATTCCAAAGCCAGCCAAGGAGATATTTTCTATCAATTATTCTTCAGAAATGCCTGTTTGGGAAAAGCTTGTTACTCCTGTTGCAAATACAAGTACAATCACTCATCGGCTGATATACGAATCGGTGATTTATGGGGAAAAACTTATGAAAGCAATCAGAAAGGAGTCAGTGCCTTAATTGCCTTTAGTCAACGAGGAAGAAATGTCATACAAAAGCTAAAAAGCACCGAACTGGTAAAACATCCGTTTGAGACAGTGGCCGAAGGGCAAATATCCCATCGTCTGAATGAGCCTCAAACAGCCCGAATAGTTGTACTATCACTTCTAAGACAAAAAATGATTCCACTGAAGCTAATAGTTTTAATAATGAAAGTACTACTGAAATTAACCAAGAAAAACTTATGAAAAAAATCGGACTTATCACTATTTATTCCGTCCCCAATTATGGTTCTGTATTACAAGCATATGCTACTCAAGAAGTATTAAAAAAAATGGGTACTGATTGCTATATCATTAACTATACATACCCTAACCAATGGCACTACAGTATAGGATTTAAAAAGCCCAATCTAAAAAACAAAGTTGCACAGTTTTTGGGAGTACGAGCTATACATCGCAAACAGAAGAAACTGCAAGCATTCAAAAAAAAATATTTTCATTTTACCAAAGAATATCCAACATTAGATGCTCTACGACAAGAAAACTGGAACGAATATGATGTCATCGCTACTGGAAGTGACCAAATATGGAATGCTAAGTATCTAAAAGGAGATTCCACTTTCATGCTTTCTTATCTCCCAGACAATATAAAACGAATTTCCATCGCTTCAAGTTTTGCCTTAAAATCACTTCCTCCACAATATATAGATAAATACAAAAAACATTTATCCAAATTCAATGCACTTTCTGTACGCGAACAAAACGGAATCAACATAATCAACAATGAATTGTCTATAGACAAAGAAGTCAAAATCATTTTAGATCCTACCCTGCTTTTGTCAAAAGAAGAATGGCTAAACCTTATTCCACGTTCAAACTTCCATAAGACAAGTAAATATATTCTTTTTTACATGTTGGACTATGCTTTTAACCCCAAGCCATACATTTTTGAAGTAACTGCATATTTAGCTACCAAATACGGCTACAAAGTTATTGCATTAGAAGGGTATAAAAAGAAAGAAGAAGCCTGTGGAATTGAAATGACAGACAAAACCGATGCTTCCATTTATGAATTTATAGACTTGTTTGCCAATGCCGACATGGTGATAACTTCTTCTTTTCACGGAACTGCTTTTGCTCTCAACTTCGGAAAACCTCTTGTTTCTATCATACCTAACGATAAAGGAGATGACAGACAATCAACACTGCTGACAACCTTAGGGTTAGAACAATGTGTTATTCCCATTGGTACTGATTTGCAACGCATTTTCCCTATCTACGATACAAGTTCAGAACAATGCAAATTAAACATGAAACGAGTAAAGTCCATTAATTGGATAAAACAAGCCATATCCCAATAACTTAAAAAATAAAAGAAAACATTTTCATGCCACAATTCTATACACTTAAAATAAAATTCAATGATAAAGAAAATAATCCACTTTATTAAAAATCAAAAACATTATCTCTCTTCTGACAGATACATAGCTTTTTTACGATCAAAAGAAATCACAATCGGAGAAAATTGTATCATTAGATTCCCAAGAAGTACATTTATCGACCTTACTCGCCCACATCTTATCTCAATAGGAAACAGGGTAGATATGAACATCAATTTCAAAATATATACTCATGACTGGGCTTCGCATGTATTCATTGGAAAATACAACCAAATGGTTAACTCGTCTGGAAGTGTTACTATAGGAAATAATATTTATTTTGGAGCAGATTGCACGGTACTGAAAGGTGTATCCATAGGAGATAACTGCATTATAGGAGCCGGGAGCGTTGTTACCAAATCAATTCCTCCCAACAGTGTAGCCGTAGGTAATCCTTGTAAACCTAAAATCCGCAAGCAATCTCAATGGCAATCTCAATTGCAGTAAAGAGCT
>ENA-OPWX01001002-OPWX01001002.1-human-gut-metagenome-genome-assembly--contig:-NODE-1002-length-22198-cov-2.860227_pt1 | contig 22198 bp, 19 predicted proteins | sample MGYA00241514_ERZ502020 | MGnify/ENA primary metagenome ERZ502020 (study PRJEB25962, sample SAMEA2042105) | human gut metagenome | biome: human gut; feature: human-associated habitat; material: faeces... | reverse complement strand
AATTCAATTATGCGATGTCTATTTTAAAGAGCAATAACGGAAATCCGGATTCCTGCAACCGCTACACGTTTGCATATGAAAACTGTGTGGCAGGCGAAGGACATTTCATCCATACTTATAAGTGCGACGGCAATCCGCTGCCAAGTTTCGAAGGAGAACCGAAACTGATCGCAATTCCGGATGATATGGAAGCATTTACCGAAACCCTGTGGAACAGTCTGAATGAGGATAACAAAGTCTCCCTGTTTGTACGTTACATCGACATCGCAACCGGAAAATATGAGACAAAGATCGTAAATAAAAACAGATAAGAATTGTGAGAGTACGAAGTACGGAACAATTCGTATGGCATCTTATGAATTAACTCTTATGAATTAACGTATATTATGAAACGTCAGGAGGAAATCAGAATGAAAGAATTAGAACTGAAATATGGCTGTAACCCGAATCAGAAACCATCTAAGATCTATATGGCAGACGGCAGTGACCTTCCGATCAAAGTGCTGATGGGAAGACCTGGATACATCAATTTCCTGGATGCATTTAACGGCTGGCAGCTGGTAAGAGAATTGAAAGAGGCAACCGGACTGCCGGCAGCGACTTCTTTTAAACATGTTTCACCGGCAGGTGCAGCAATCGGTCTGCCGATGTCTGATGTCCTGAAAAAAATCTACTGGGTAGATGACATGGGTGATCTTTCACCGCTGGCATGTGCTTATGCAAGAGCAAGAGGTGCAGACCGTATGTCTTCTTTCGGAGATTTTATTGCACTGTCCGATGTCTGCGACAAAGACACTGCCATGCTGATCAAACGTGAAGTATCCGACGGCGTGATCGCTCCGGGTTATAGCGAAGAAGCACTGGAGATCCTGGCACAGAAGAAAAAAGGAAATTACAACGTAATCCAGATCGACGAAAATTATGTGCCGGCAAAACTGGAGCACAAACAGGTATTTGGTGTTACCTTTGAGCAGGGACGTCAGGATCTGAAGATTGACGATGAGCTGCTCTCCAACATCGTGACAAAAAACAAAGACATTCCGCAGAATGCATTAAATGACCTGAAGATTTCTCTGATCACACTGAAATACACACAGTCCAACTCCGTATGCTATGTAAAAGACGGACAGGCGATCGGTATCGGTGCCGGACAGCAGTCCCGTGTACACTGCACACGCCTTGCCGGACAGAAGGCTGACAACTGGTGGCTGCGTCAGTGCCCGAAAGTTCTGAACCTGCCGTTCATCGAAGGCATCCGCCGTGCAGACCGTGACAATGCGATCGACGTTTACATCGGAGACGAGTATATGGATGTACTGGCTGACGGAGCATGGCAGAAAGTATTTACCGAAAAACCGGAAGTATTCACAAAAGAAGAGAAACGTGCATGGCTGGATCAGATGCAGGACGTAACACTTGGTTCTGATGCATTCTTCCCGTTCAGCGACAACATCGAGCGTGCTCATAAGAGCGGTGTAAAATATATTGCAGAGCCGGGCGGATCCGTAAGAGATGACCTGGTGATCGAGACATGCGATAAATATAATATGGCAATGGCATTTACAGGAATCCGTCTGTTCCATCACTAAAATCGAAAAAAGCTTGACGAAACCCAAGGTGCGTAATAAAATAGCTGATAGAGCAGGATACGTGCAGGGCAAACAAGTGTATTTTGCGTATGGACATGAAAGATGAGGAGGATTACTATGACACCGTACAAGGATTTGAGCAGAGAAGAGCTGCTTAAGGAAAAAGAGAACCTGGAACAGCAGTTCGCAGAGATAAAGGCCAAAGGATTGAAGCTGGATATGTCCAGAGGAAAACCTTCTACCGCACAGCTGAATCTGTCAATGGGAATGATGGATGTACTGGACAGCAATGCAGATCTGGTATGTGAAGAAGGCGTTGACTGCAGAAACTATGGCGTACTTGATGGTATTAAAGAAGCAAAAGAGCTTCTGGCTGATATGACAGAGGTATCTCCGGACAATATTATTATTTATGGAAACTCAAGTCTGAACGTTATGTACGATACGGTGGCACGTTCCATGACTCATGGTGTAATGGGCAGCACTCCGTGGTGCAAACTGGATAAAGTAAAATTCCTGTGCCCGGTTCCTGGATATGACCGTCACTTCAAGATTACAGAGCACTTCGGTATTGAGATGATCAACATTCCGATGCATGAAGATGGACCGGATATGGATATGGTTGAAGAATATGTCAACAACGATCCGGCAGTCAAAGGTATCTGGTGTGTGCCGAAATATTCCAACCCACAGGGTATCACCTATTCTGATGAGACAGTACGTCGTTTCGCAAGACTGAAACCGGCAGCAGAAGACTTCCGTATTTACTGGGACAATGCATATGGTATCCATCATTTATATGAGGATAAACAGGACAACCTGGTTGAGATCCTGATGGAATGTAAAAAAGAAGGTAATCCGGACATGGTTTACAAATTCTGCTCTACATCCAAAGTAAGCTTCCCGGGTTCCGGTGTAGCTGCAATCGGTACTTCCAAAGCAAACATTGCAGATATTAAAAAGCAGATGACCATCCAGACCATCGGTCATGACAAGCTGAACCAGCTGCGTCACGTAAGATTCTTCAAAGATATCCACGGCATGGTGCTGCATATGAGAAAGCATGCAGACATCCTGCGTCCGAAATTTGAAACTGTATTGAGCGGACTGAAAAATGAGCTGGGCGGACTGGAGATCGGAAGCTGGCTTGAACCGCGCGGAGGATACTTCATTTCCTTTGATTCACTGCCTGGCTGTGCAAAAGCAATCGTAGCCAAAGCAAAAGAAGCGGGTGTTGTTATGACCGATGCCGGTGCAACATTCCCGTATGGAAAAGATCCGCAGGATTCCAATATTCGTATCGCACCGTCTTACCCGACACCGGAAGAGCTGAAAACGGCAACAGAAATCTTTGTACTGAGCGTAAAACTGGTAAGTATCGATAAGATTCTGGAAGATAAATAAAAATTTGAGAAAACAGAGCCATGGCTGACTTTAAATGAAGTTGGTTATGGCTCTTTTTATCGGAAAATTGGTTGAACTGAGAAAAAAGAGATGTTATACTGAAATACATAGAATGATGAGTCAAGGAATAAATGGACACGGGCAGAGGAGAATACAATGGAAGAAAATGTTTTTATGACGGGAGGGAAAGTTCTTACACTGGAGGATTATCTGCAGTATGATGCGGGCAGCAGAGGCAATCTCGGAGAAGAGCTTCCGGTGATGGTTTACCGTCTGCTGGAATATTCCCTGAAAGAGGAGCTGATCGGACAGTTTGGAAAGGAAAAGCAGATTGAGATTTTCCGCAATGCCGGACGCAAGGCGGGAGAATATTTTGCAAAGAAAATGCTGAATCTGGATCAGCCGCTGGATCAGTTTGTAAGTGAGCTTCAGAGTAAAATGCAGGAATTAAAGATCGGTGTGCTGCGTATCGAAAAGGTAGATGAGGAGAGCGGAAAGATCATTCTCAATGTGTCAGAGGATGCGGACTGTTCCGGACTTCCGATCCTTGGCGAGACGGTATGCAATTACGACGAAGGATTTATCGGCGGTATTTTAAGCATGTATTCTGGAAAGTTCTATACGGCAGTAGAGGTAGACTGCTGGGCAACCGGTGACCGCGTGTGCAGATTTCATGCAAATATAGAAGACGAAAAATAGGAGCATAGTCATGGAGGATAAAAACAGCGAATTATTGTTTGAATACCTCAGAAGCATCCTGTATGATAAAAAAATTCAGCCGCTTGATGTGGAACAACTCGATGAGCCTTTTCGGAAGCTTGGCAGGGGACTGCAGTATTTTGCAAAGACGTTTACAGAAACAAAACAGTACGCAGCAGCCCTTTCGAGAGGAAATCTGTCGGTGCAGCCGCCTCCGCGAGAGAATTTTTTGTGCGAAAATTTAAAAAATATCCATGCAAATCTAAATCATCTGACCTGGCAGGCAAAACAGGTGGCAAAGGGTGACTATTCTCAGACAGTATCTTATCTCGGGGAATTTTCAGAGGCATTCAATACGATGACGCAGCAGCTGAAGGAGCGGGAATTAAAACTGAAACAGGAAGCAGAGCGGGAAAAAATACATGCCGGGATGGTAGAAACTTACAATCAGCTTCTGGTAGAGATGATCGACCGCAGCGAAGAGGAGATTTTCGTGACCAGTGCCGACGGCAGGAGGATTCTGTACTGTAAAAAGAGGAATGACAGAAGTATTGACCGGAATGAAGTTTACCAGATGTGTATTCGGTTCGCACAGAAACACCGGTCGGAAGAGAGCAGAGATTCTTTTGAATGGATATGGGAAGCAGAGGATTCAAGACATCATTTTTATAGGATCATTACCGGATATATGCAGTGGCAGGGGGAACAGGCCTTTCTTTATATTATCCGGGATGTGACGAAAGAGAAGCTGCGGGAAGAACGTCTGAGGATGGAAGCGAACCGAGATGGGCTGACACAGATCGGAAACCGTCACTATTTCCTGGAGAAGGCAGGGGATATGCTGAAAGAAGAGAGCAGTCTGACCTTCTGTTACTGCGATCTGGATCATCTGAAATATATCAATGATCAATACGGACACACAGAAGGGGACTGGTATATCACGTTTTTTGTTGAGACGATCCAAAAACACATCCGAAAAGAAGATGTGTTTGCAAGGATTGGAGGAGATGAGTTCTGCGTGATTCTGTATAACTGTCCCTACGAGATGGCAGAGCGGAAAATAAGGAAAATACAGAAAGAATTTTCATCCGGGCAGACAAAGGAATATCCGAAGAGTTTCAGCTGCGGTATCGTAGAAGTAGAGGGTGGAAATGAGGAGCTGCAGGTCAGGGATATTATAAAACAGGCAGATCATGAAATGTACCTCCAGAAAAAAGAACATAAAAAAAAGTACCGGAAAGAACTGAGTGTGATCAGTATATCGGAGGACTAGGGAGCAGTTATGGACGATCTGAATTATAACGTTGCAGTTAATTTAAAGCGGATCCGCAGGGAAAAAGGGATGAGTCTTGAGGGAATGGCTGAACAGACCGGGGTGAGCAAAAGTATGCTGGCTCAGATCGAAAAAGGGATTGCAAACCCTTCTCTTGGTGTGATCGGAAAGATTATCGGCGGACTTCACATTGAATTTCAGGAGTTGATAGAGGATGTGTCTCCAGGGTCCAGACTGGTGCATATAAAAGAAATGGAGCCGACAAAGGAAGTAAGGGGCGAATATAAAATATGGAACTGTTTTCCTTATGAAAATAACTGTGTGGCAAAGATTTACCGGATTGATATGGAACCGGGGGCAGAATATACCGGCAGCAGTCAGGGGAAAAAGACAAGAGCATACATTTCTGTGCTGGAAGGCGAAGTAAAGATCCGGTGCGGCGAGGAAGCATACCTGGTCGGAAAAGAGGATGTGTTTTGCCTGGAGATGGACCGGCAGCACAGTTACCGTAACGACACGGCAAAACGGATCAGTCTGATCTGTTTTTTTCCGGACTGCCATAAAAGATATTGAAAGAAAAGATAAAATACCGCAGGAAGCGAAAGAAGCGTTTCCTGCGGTATTGATTTTTGTGGAGAAGATGTTTTATAATGGGCTTTAACACAAAAAAAGAAAAGAGGGCAAAATATGATTTTTACGATTTTAGTCTGTTTCTTTGCCGGAATGGGAGCCGGCATCGGAACCGGTTTTGCCGGCATGAGTGCGGCAGCTGTGATCAGTCCGATGCTGATCACTTTTCTTGGCATGGATCCGTATCAGGCAGTCGGTATCGCACTTGCCAGCGATGTGCTCGCCAGTGCGGTCTCAGCTTATACTTACGGCAAAAACAAAAACCTGGATGTGGCAAACGGAATCGTGATGATGGTCACGGTACTTTTATTTACGCTGCTGGGCAGCTATATCGCAAGTCTGCTCCCGAGTACGACCATGGGCGGATTTTCGATGGTCATGACACTGCTGCTTGGTGTCAAATTTATCGTAAAACCGGTTATGACGACCAAAGAAGCCATGCAGGCAGTCTCAAAAAAGAAGCGTTTTATCCAGTCTGTGATCTGCGGCATGCTGATCGGATTTATCTGCGGCTTTGTCGGAGCGGGCGGTGGACTGATGATGCTTCTGATCCTGACAAGTGTGCTTGGCTATGAATTGAAGACCGCAGTCGGAACGAGCGTGTTTATCATGGCGTTTACGGCATTTACCGGTGCGGCTTCTCATTTTGCGATCGGCGGCATGCCGGATATCACCTGTCTGGTGCTGTGCGTATTGTTCACGTTCCTGTGGGCAAGGATTGCGGCACGTTTTGCAAACAGGGCAAAACCGGAAACGTTAAACCGTGCAACCGGAGTGGTACTTGTGATTCTGGGGATTGTACTGATCGCATTTAAAATGTTGTAATTTCGGTCTGTTTTTCTTGACAGGTAGGTGTTTACTTTTTTTGGATACGTGCTAAAATAGGAATGTATTTTGAAAGCGGAACGCAAATGTCTGCTCTGCTGCAAAATACCGGGGATGATAACAGTATTTTTAAGAGGCAAAGGAAAAGTATATGAAGGAAATCACATTAAACGATGGACCAAAAAGAAAAAGAAGAAGAGACCGTTCAAGAACAGAAGGTTCAAGACGGGAAGGCTCAAGAGAAGAACGGCACAGAAGAGCCGAAGGACTGGAACAGCCGCAGAGAACACCGGGATCAGAAAGAAGCCGGAGAGAAGGAAGCCAGGGAAGACCAGGAAGATATGAGCAGCAGCCGGTAAAACCGGAACTGCCGAAAAAGAAACATTCCAGAACACCTCTTATCGTGGCCGGCATTGTTGTCCTGATCATGGTTGCTGTTTATCTGGGATTTGGCGTTTACTATATGGACCGTTTCTTTCCGGGGACGACGGTAAACGGCATTGATGTGTCCGGCAAGAACGTAAAAGAAGTAGAAAATCTGGTTGCAAACCAGGTGCAGGATTATGTACTGCGGGTACATGAAAAAGACAACAAGACCGAACAGATTGACGGTGCGGATATTCAGTTTGAGTATGTATCAGACGGTGCGGCACAGCAGCTGAAATATTCACAGAACTCTTTTTTATGGATCAATGCATACTTCCATCCGCAGGAGTATACGATGACGACTCCGACGGTTTACAATAAGGCAAAGCTCAAAGAAGCGATGGAAAAACTGGATGCTTTTGACAGCGATAAAGTTACCGAACCGAAAGATGCCTATATTGATGAAACGTCTTCCGGATTTGAGATTGTGGAGGAAGTGGAAGGCAATCAGCTGGATGAAGATAAAGTCTATGAGCTGCTCTGTCAGGCAGTGACGGACGGCAAGACCGAAGTAAATCTGGAAGAGAGCGACTGCTATCTGAAACCAAAGAAGACCAGTGACAATAAAAAACTGAAAAAGAAACTGGCATCTTTGCAGAAATACTGGGATATGACGGTTACATATGAGATCGGAGATGCTTCCGATGTGCTGGATTACCAGACATTCAAAGACTGGATGACAGTAGATTCCAGCGGAAATGTTTCTTTTGACTGGAATCATATCGCAGACTGGATCGGACAGCTGGCAGACAAGTACGATACATTCGGTACCGATGAGACATTCCATACCTCACTTGGAGAGACCGTGACCGTAACCAGCATGAATTACGGCTGGAAGATGGATGAGGAGACCGAGGCGGCATGGCTGGATGAGACACTTAAATCAGGCGAATCTGCGACAAGACAGCCACAGTGGCTGGAAAGTGCCATGGCAAGAGGGGAAGAAAACGATATCGGCGATACCTATGTGGAGATTGATATCACCAACCAGCGTATGTGGTTCTACAAAGACGGACAGTGTCTGGTTGATACTCCGGTCGTTACCGGCGATGCGACAAAAGACGGTTACGAGACTCCGCTAGGGCTTTATTGCCTGTTTGACAAGGAAGCAAAGGCGATCCTTCGGGGAGCCGACAACCTGACCGGCAAGAGCTACAATACACCGGTTGATTACTGGATGCCGTTCAACGGCGGTGTCGGTATCCACGATGCAAAATGGCGTGCAAGCTTTGGCGGAACGCTTTATCAGGGAAATGGTTCGCATGGATGTGTCAATACACCGTGGGATCAGGCAGGTATTATTTTTGACAATATCGAGATCGGAACACCGATCGTTGTTTATAAGTCTTCGATCAATCAGGGCACCGGCTCTGTGGCAATCTCACAGCCGGCTGAGACCCGTGTGATCAACGAGCAGGGAGTGGAAGTCACCCCGGAGAGCAGTGCGGCTGATACAACGACAGGCACCACAACCGATACCCTGAGTGATCCGACGTCGTATACAGCCATAGATGGGCAGTGATGAGCTATATAGAAAGAAAAAGACCGCAGAACTGCGGCATGAGGAGGAAAATTATGAAAATTGTTGTTTTAGCAGGAGGTATCAGTACCGAGCGTGAGATATCGATCGTATCCGGTACACAGGTATGCAAGGCACTTCGAAGCAGAGGTCATCAGGCTATCCTAGTGGATGTCTATTTCGGAAGAGAAGATGCAGATCCGATGCAGGCATTTACCGATGAGTACGATGTCGATGCCGCAGCCGCTTATGCGAGAAGTTTTGACGGTCAGGTAGAGAAGAGCATTCAGGAAGGAAAAGCATTCTTTGGCACCAATGTGATCGCACTGTGTCAGGCAGCAGATGTTGTGTTCCTGGCACTGCACGGCGAGAACGGTGAGAACGGAAAAGTACAGGCAGCTTTTGACCTGCTCGGTATCCGTTATACGGGAAGTGGTTATCTGGGAAGTGCGATTGCCATGGATAAGGGACTTTCCAAACAGCTTTTCTGGCAGAATGAAGTTCCGACACCGGCAGGATTTATCCTGAGAAAAGGCGAGGATATTTCGCTTGAGGCACATGGTATGACACTTCCGTGTGTTGTGAAACCGTGTTGCGGAGGTTCCAGCGTCGGCGTTACGATTCCGAAAACACAGGAAGAATACGAAGCAGCAGTTGCAGATGCATTTTCTTATGAAGATGTGATCGTTGTGGAAGAATATATCAAAGGTCGTGAATTTTCAGTCGGTGTCGTGGACGGAATAGCTTATCCGATCATTGAGATCGCACCGATTGAAGGCTTTTATGATTACACGAACAAATACAAAGCCGGAAGCACCGTTGAGACCTGTCCGGCCGTTCTGACGAAAGAACAGACAGAGCAGATGCAGGCATATGCGGTGAAAGGGTTTAAGGCACTGCAGCTTGACAATTACGGAAGACTGGACTTTATGATGTCCAAGGACGGCAAAATGTACTGTCTGGAAGCCAATACACTTCCGGGCATGACACCGACCAGCCTTCTGCCGCAGGAAGCACAGGCACTTGGCATGGATTTTGCAGACCTCTGCGAGAAACTGATCGCTGTATCAGCAAAATAAAAGAACAGAGAGGTATTTTTAACATGAAAAATATGTCCCTTGAAAAAATAGCTCAGGCTTGCGGAGGTGTTTACCACGGAAGCGAAGAGATGAAACAGAGTATTGTAGAGAGTATTACCACAGACAGCAGGCAGGCAGCAAAGGGTTGCCTGTTTGTGGCAATTCCGGGAGAGCGTGTAGACGGACACGACTTTATCCCATCTGTTTTTGAGAAAGGTGCACTGGCTGTTTTAAGTGAAAAAGAGCTGGAAAACCCGGCAGGACCGTACATTCAGGTTGCATCTTCTCTGGAGGCAGTCAAAGGGATCGCCGAGTACTACCGGCAGCAGCTCGATATCAAAGTAGTCGGTATCACCGGAAGTGTCGGAAAGACCAGCACAAAAGAAGTGATCGCATCGGTTTTAGCTCAGAAATACAATGTGCTGAAGACCCTTGGCAATTTCAATAACGAGCTGGGGCTGCCGCTTACCGTTTTCCGTCTGCGAGATGAACATCAGATCGCAGTCCTTGAGATGGGCATCAGCCATTTTGGAGAGATGCATCGTCTTGCCAAAGTAGCCAGACCGGATATCTGCGTGATCACCAATATCGGACAGTGTCATCTGGAGTTTTTAAAAGACCGCGACGGTATTTTAAGAGCAAAGACGGAAATCTTTGATTTTCTGAAAGAAGACGGCTGCATCATTTTAAATGGGGACGATGACAAGCTGGATACGATCGAGGAAGTAAAAGGCATCAAACCGATATTTTTCGGTGTGGAAGGACAGAAGCCGGTCTATGCCGATGAGATCGAGAGCCTGGGGCTTTCCGGTATTGCCTGCACGATCCATGCAGACGGAGAGAGCATCCGTGTTACCGTTCCGATCCCGGGATGGCACATGGTACTCAATGCACTGGCAGCGACGGCTGTCGGCAGGGCACTGGGACTGACCATGCAGGAGATCAAAGCCGGCATCGAGGCACTGGAGCCGGTTGGCGGAAGATTCCATATCATTAACCATGGAGATATCCAGATCATCGATGACTGCTACAATGCAAATCCGGTTTCCATGAAAGCATCTCTGGACGTGCTGCGAGATGCAAAAGGCCGTAAAGTGGCGATCCTTGGTGACATGGGGGAGCTTGGAGAAAACGAAGAACAGATGCATGCAGAAGTCGGATACCATGCGGCAAAGAACAAGATCGATCTTCTGATCTGCACCGGAAAAATCAGCAGCCATATGGCAGAAGCAGCCATGGCAAGCGGCGGCTGTGGCGAAGTGCTGCAGGTTCCGACGATGGAGGCACTGCTGACCTGTCTGCCGTCTCTGATCCAGAGCGGGGATACCGTGCTGGTAAAGGCATCGCATTTCATGCATTTTGAAAAAGTAGTGGAAAAATTATGTCAGCTGTAAGATGATTCGTCTCGGATATAACAACCTCTGGCGGATTCTGGAGGTGTACAAAAAGGCTCCGGCGGAATGTAACTGTATTCCTGCCGGAGCTTTTTGTTATACTTCAGATGTGAGGGACTTCAACCTTTGCAGGCGGTGTGCAGAGTTCAGATCATACCATGTTCCAGACAGTAGTAGTAAATACCATCCTCTGCCACATCACCGCACACATCGTCGGCAATCGCTTTTAATTCATCAGAAGCATTTGCCATGGCAACGCCGTGGCCGACACTCTTCAACATTTCGATGTCATTGTTTCCGTCTCCGAACGCCATTGCCTGCGATTTATCGAAGTGATAATATTCTAACATTTTTTCGATGCCGCGGCCTTTTCCGCCGTCTGTCGGGATAATGTCAACGGCACGGTTCCACCAGAAGGTGATACGTGCATGGGAAACATCCTTCATCAGTGCCGGATGTTCTGCAAGTGAGCTTCCGGCCATCAGTTGATAGACTTTTTCATTAGCAACCTGCTCAAAATCATCAGCCACATCAATCTCCTGTTTGGCAAAAGAATAATATTCGATCAGATCCTCATCCTTGCCGTTTGATGCCAGTCTGTTTTTTGTGGCAACCGTCAGAGGACGACCAAGAGCCGTGGCGTTTTGGATGATCATATGTACATCTTCAGTCGGGATTGGATTGGAAAAGATATCCGCATCTTCTGTGAAACAGTAAGAACCGTTAAAAGTCAGAAAAGCATCAAATTCAACACCTTCAAAATGCGGAAGTGCTATCGGACTTCTGCCGGTCGCAATGCAAATAATCGTGCCGTTTTCTTTCAGCCTGCGGAGTGTCTCCAGCATTTTTTCAGAAATACGTTTCTTATTCATATCAATTAAAGTTCCGTCAATGTCAAAAAAAACAATTTTAATTGCACTCATAGAATCTCCTCTCAAATTTATCGAAAAAACGAAAAGGGAACTCGGGCATGATGGCCGAATCACGCCCTGATCCGAAAGTAGTGTGATGAAATGAATACAGCAAGGTAAATGTATGTGGGCATTTCCAGCTGCAATGAATCATTCAGTCGGAGAAGGCCGCCACTTCTGCAAAGTGGTAAGCAATCGTGTGTGCGACCAGGATTTTGAGGGATATGATTCATTTCGATTATGATTATAGTGCATAAAAAGGCAAAAAAATATCTTATTTCTGCCTTTTTATAGCAGAATACTGCCAATCTTATGTGCGGAATCGAAGATATGCTGCCGATGATGCATGAAATGCAGCATTTTAACCAAATAGCAAAGCGGATTGCGAATATCCGCCTGACTATCATTTTATATCAGCCACGCAGCTTTGTGCGGTATTCGTTCGGTGTACATCCCATCGATTCACGGAAAATTTTCCCCATATAACTGCTGCTTCCAAAGCCGCAGCTCTGGCTGATAAAAGTGATATGTTCTCTTGTATTTGCGAGCATATCGCAGGCTGCCTGAAGACGGTAGTTTTTGATATATTCGGCAGGGCTCATATGCAGACAGTCGTGAAAGAGTCGGAAACATTCGCGTTCACTGGCAAAAGCGGTACCGGCAATATCTTTTACGGAAATCTTTTCGGCGTAATGTTCATGAATGTAGACCATCATCAGTCTCAGGCGTTTGTTTCGTTTGTCAAACCGGTCTTTGGTCTGCATCAGCGGCAGTGCAAGTTCAAAAATCTGAAACCAGATATCTGAGAGGGCAGAACGCAGTTTTAGTTCGTAGCCAGGGGTGTTTTCTGAAATCAAAAAGGAATCGCGGATAGCAGAGAGCACTTGTTTATGTTCCGGATGATCCGGATAAAGAGGGATGATCTCGATCTGGGATGCGGTGATCAGCGGTGTGACATATTTCTCATCGATCAGGCTGCCATGGACGCCGGAAATAAAAGAAGGGTCGAAAAGATGCAGCAACTGTGTCGAGGAAGCAAAATCCGGACCTGGTCTTGTCATGTGCGGGACATTGGAATTGATCAGACCGCCACAGCCCTCCGCCAAAAGGATTCTGCTGCCAGGTGTGTTGTATTCAAGAGATCCCTGTTTAAGATAAAAAAGCTCCATGGCCGGATGCCAGTGCCATGGGCAGAAGTGTCCCGGATGTTTTGTGATATCGGAACAGGAAGAAATATAAGGGAATTTTGAAGTAAATCCCGGGAGCAGTTCTTCTCTGCTCCCGGTGTAAAAAGAAATCTGAGAAACTTTTTTCATCATATTTTTATACCAGTGACTGATTTTTGGATATGGTATTCTGAATGATCTCTTGACAGTGGGCACCGAGGAATTTTTTCTGTTCCTTTGGCAGATCCTTCGGATAGATCGGCTCGCCGTATTCCAGAACCACATGTGCAGAACGGATAAACGGTCTATGGGCTTCGAAAATATTTCTCGTATTGTTGATTGACATTGGAATGATCGGATATCCGGTCTTTTCTGCCATTTTCAGACTTCCTTCTTTAAATGGAAGAAGCAGTGTATCATCCGATGCTTCGTTGCGTGTGCCTTCCGGGAAGATACACATGGAAACACCATTTTTCATCTGATCGATTCCTTGTAAGATCGTCTTCAGCCCTTCTTTGATATCAGATCTGTTCAGGAATAAACAATGCAGCCGTTTCATCCAGCTGGAAAGAAGCGGGATTTTTTTCATACTGTCTTTTGCAACGTAACCGGTCAGTCCCGGGCATCTTGCGTAAGTCAGAACCACGTCAAAATAGCTTCTGTGGTTGCCAACGTACAGAACAGGTGTATCTTTTGGAATACGATCTTCGCCGATCACAGTTACTTTCGTACCGGCAATAAATAAGATCAGTTTAAACATAAACTGAACAATACGCAGTGAAGAAATATCACGGGCGTAAGGGTTGAACTTTCCGATGATCCACTCAACGATCAGAATCGGGATGGAAAGGATCAGAAAGGCAACGATCAGAATTACAATGAGCAGAGAACGGATCATAAACTTTTGCTCCTTCCGCGACCGAATAATTCAGTAGTACTTTTCAGCCAGTCCACACGATCCTGCGTAAGAGCGGATGCTTCATAGCGATAAGCCCAGTTTGCGAAAGCAGAACCCGGTGTGTTCATGCGGCAGGAAGAATCCTGCATAAACAGATCCTGGATTGGGAAGATCGCATATTTTGCAATGCTGCCCATGCACATCCGGATGAAATCCAGACTGATGATGCCGCCGTCGCAGTTGCAGTAGCGGCGGATTTTGTCTTTCTGCGGTTCTGGAAGATTCTGGTACCAGCCGGTTGTCGTGTCATTGTCATGTGTTCCGGTGTAGCAGATACAGTTGGTTGTTGTAAGATTGTGCGGATGATAATCACTCTCATCCAGTCCCTCAAAAGCAAACTGAAGGATCTTCATACCAGGGAAAGCAAACTCATCACGCAGTTCTTCCACTTCCGGAGTGATCACACCAAGATCCTCTCCGAGCTCTTTCTGGATAGCCTCGAACAGTTTTTTGCCCGGGCCTTTTTTCCATTTACCGTTTACAGCAGTCTCTTCATCAGCCGGTACGGACCAGTAAGCTTCGAAGCCGCGGAAATGGTCGATACGCAGGTAGTCAGTCAGCTTCATCTGCATTTTGATACGGTCGATCCACCAGGAATAGCCGTCAGCTTCATGGTGTTTCCAGTCGTAGAGCGGATTGCCCCAGAGCTGTCCGGTTGCACTGAAATAGTCTGGCGGAACTCCGGCAACCTGAAGCGGATGACCTTTCGTATCAAGCTGATAGAGCTCTTTGTTTGCCCAGACATCGGCACTGTCGAAAGATACGAAAAACGGAATATCGCCGATGATCTCGATGTCAGCTTCATTTGCATATTTTTTCAGTTTCATCCATTCACGGAAGAACAGGAACTGGATGAATTTATAGTATTTGATCTGTTCTTTGTATTCTGTCTCAAAAGCAAGACGCACCTTTGCGGTCGGAGTGGTCATCTCGTCATCCCATTCCTGCCATGATCTTCCCTCATGAGCATCTTTACATGCCATAAATACGGCATAATCGCTCAGCCATTTTTTGTTTTCCAGACAGAAATCATCGAACTCTTCCAGCAGGAATTTGTTCGGTGTGTGATGGAAGGTCTGGAAAGCCTTTTTAAACAGACCGTTCTTGTAGTTCAGTACAGCACCGTAATCGACTTTCGCTGCATCAAACTCCGGGATCGGATAGAGATCGTCCTTTGTGATCAGTTCCAGATCAACCAGGTCATCCGGGCTGATCAGCAGAGACTGTCCGGCAAAGGCAGAAAAGCTCTGATAAGGAGAATCGCCGAAACCGGTCGGTCCAAGCGGCAGAACCTGCCATAAACTCTGACCGGAAGCTTTCAGAAAGTCGATAAAGTCATAAGCCCCCTGGCCGAGATCTCCGATACCATATGGGGAAGGGAAGGAAGTCGGGTGAACAAGTACACCCGAAAGTCTTGTGTGCAGTGTATTCATTGGTATGCCCTCTCTTTAAGATATAATAGTTTTTTATAAAAAGATGCCATGCAGCTTTCGCAATCCTGCAAACATTCGGAATCCACGGATTTACTGCGTAAATCGTTACTTCCTCATGTTTTTACGGTTTCCAAATTCAGTCATCTTATCCTGCGAGCAGGAACGATGCCTGTGCTTGGAAACCTATGTATCCAGTATACCGTATGGTATAGAGAAGTGCAAGGTAGAATTTGTGAAAATGCACAAAGGATTCTTTTCTTTTAGGGGGAGATATGATATACTGGACGGACATCAGAAATATAGAAAATAAAAATTAACAGCGAGTTACGGACCTCTCCTTTTCGGCGGGGATAACGACTGCGCGGAAAGCAGGTAAGGTCTATGTACTTAATGATTGATAATTATGATTCTTTTGTGTACAATCTCAGAGCCTATTTTGAGGAGGCTGGACATGAGATTCTTGTTGTGGAAAATGACGGCATTACGACCGGTCAGATCCGTCAGATGAAACCGGAGGGAATCATCATCTCCCCGGGACCGAAAACGCCGAAAGATGCGGGCATTTCAGCAGAGGTGATCCGAAAGTTTGCAGGTGAGATCCCGATCCTTGGCGTCTGTCTCGGTCATCAGACGATCGGCTACGTGGCAGGTGCGACTGTGAAAAAGGGGACACGCCCGATGCACGGCAAATTAAGCCCTCTGACACACTCAGGGGAGGGGCTTTTTCGGGGACTGCCGCAGGATTTCCTGGTGACAAGATATCATTCGCTGGTGATCGATGAGGCGACGCTGCCGCAGGAGTACCAGGTGGATGCAAGGACAGAAGATCAGGCTGTGATGGCGATTTCTCACCGCACGTATCCGATCTACGGCGTGCAGTTTCATCCGGAGGCGGTGCTGACACAGTACGGTCACGAACTTCTGGAGAATTTCCACTGCATCTGTCAGCTGTGGCAGCAGGAAAGAACGGAGGTGTGTTATGCATAAGATCCGGGAAATCAGAGAATATCCGCCAATTCATGTTTTATTTTCCAGATGGAAAGAGGAAAAGGACATCGTTTTTTTGGATTCTTCTCTGGAAAACAGGCTGGGACGCTACTCCATCATCGGGCGTCTGCCATACCAGAAGCTGGTACAGGACGGAGATAGCTTTTGTGTGAATGACGAAAAGCAGAAAATGACTTTTGAGAATTATCTTCGCACTTATTTGAAGGAACATCCGGACAGCAATGAAAGTGGTCTGCCGATCGTTTCCGGTGCGATGGGCTATATTTCATATGATTACGGAAGAGAGAAAGAAAACGTAGCGGCCAGACATCCAAAAGAGGTGGATATGCCAGATGTGATCCTCTGTTTTTATGATAATTTTATCATTGAGGATCATCAGGAAAAACGTTTTTATCTTGTGGCAAACGGTCAGACCAAAGAGGTGGATACGCTGCTTGACGATGTGGAAAACACAGTCGCAGAAACGTATACTCTGTGGAAAAACGGTCAGATTCCGGGAACAAAGGATGATCACAGTGAGATCAGAGTCACGCCAAATTTCACAAAAGAAGACTATAAGCAGGCGGTGCAGGATATGATCGACTATATCGTCGAGGGTGATATCTATATTGCAAATATGACGCAGCATCTTACTGTGGAAAGTACTCGTACACCTTACGATGTTTTCTGCTCACTTCGCAGAGACAATCCTTCTCCGTTTGGCGGCTATTTAAATTATGGGGATCTGCAGATCGTCAGTGCGTCTCCGGAGCGTTTTTTGCAGATGCGTGACGGTGTTGTGGCGACCAGACCGATCAAAGGTACCAGAAAACGCGGAGCCACCAGAGAAGAAGATGCGGCGATGAGAAAAGAACTGGAAGAGTCCGATAAGGATAAGAGCGAACTTCTTATGATCGTTGATCTGGAGCGAAATGATCTGAACCGTGTCTGTATGCCGGGCAGCGTCAAAGTGACGGAAATGTACAGCATCGAGACGTATGCGACGGTCTTTCATCTGGTATCGGAAGTTCAGGGAAGACTTGCGGAAGATAAAAATGTTGTGGATCTTCTGGAAGCAGCCTTTCCGGGCGGATCCATCACCGGGGCACCGAAACTGCGTGCGATGGAGATCATTGAAGAACTGGAGCACAGCCGACGCAATCTTTATACCGGCTCGATCGGTTATCTGACGCTCGACGGTGACTGCGATTTCAATATTGTGATCCGCACAGCAGTACATAAAAACGGAAAGTACTATCTCGGAGTCGGAGGCGGCATCACCTGCGAATCGGAGACAGAGTTTGAATACGAAGAGACGCTTCAGAAAGCAAAAGCTGTTCTGCAGGCGTTGGAAGGGAGAAAAGAAAGTGATAAAATATCTGTTGTTTGACCTGGACGGAACGATCACGGACTCCGCAGACGGGATCACGAATTCCGTTTCCTATGCACTTGGAAATCTGGGGATTTCCGAAGAAAAGAGCAATCTTTACCGTTTCGTGGGTCCTCCTCTTGTAGATTCTTTTAAAGAATTTTATGGGTTTGATGAAAAAAAAGCAGAGGAAGGCGTGCGTCTTTACCGTGAATATTATGCCGTGAAAGGTATTTTCGAAAATAAAGTTTATCCGGGAATCACGCATTTGCTGAAAAAATGCAGAGAACAGGGCAAAAAAGTGATCCTGGCGACCTCCAAGCCGCAGATTTACGCAAAACAGATACTTAAGCATTTTGAACTGGCAGAGTATTTTGATGATATTCAGGGAAGTTCCATGGATGGAAGCAAAATCCACAAAGAAGATGTAATACAGTCGGCACTTTCAGACAATCAGATCACGGATATGCAGGAAGTGCTGATGATCGGGGATCGCAAACACGATGTCCTCGGCTCCGGCAAATTCGGGATTTCCTGTGTCGGTGTACTCTATGGATACGGCAGCAGGGAAGAACTGGAAACGTGCGGTGCAAAATGGATCGTGGATACGGTCGAAGACCTCGAAGCTTTTCTGGAGCGTATCTGAAAGGGGCAGGAAATGCAGAATAAAACAGAAGAAAAGAAAAGCAGCGGATCAACGGTTCTGGCGGATGACGGGTTTTACTTTGGCATCGGAGCCTTTGAGACGATCGCTGTGGAAGAAGGCATACCGCAGCTTCTTGCCTGGCATCTGGAGCGGCTGCGTGACAGCCTTGCATTTTTCGGAATTGACCAGAGCGTAGAGGAGAAGGAAGTGCTTGCTTATCTGAATGCCTGTCCACAGTCGGAAGAAAAGCAGCACGGAGCACTCAAGATCACAGTGACGGCACAGAATAAGTTGTTTGGACTGAGAAAAAACACTTACTCAGAAGAACAGTATCAGAAAGGATTTCGGCTTGGATTTTCCGAAATCAGACGAAATGAGACTTCACCGCTCACATACCATAAGACGCTTGGGATTGCAGACAACATTATGGAAAAGCGAAATGCAAAAAAAAGCGGGCTGGATGAAAAGATTTTTCTCAATCAGAAAGGGCAGATCAGCGAGGGCTGTACGACAAACATCTTTTTTATTCAGGATGATAAACTGGTCACACCGCCCGTCAGCAGCGGGATGCTGCCGGGAGTGATGCGGAGATATGTTATAAAAGAAGCCGGAAGAAGGGGAGTACTTCTGGAAGAAAAAGAACTGTATCCGGAGGATATCAGTAAGTGTAACGGATGCTTTGTGACAAATTCACTGCTTGGCATGATGCCGGCAGCAAGTTTTGGAGAACAAAAGTTTGACACAGCGAAAGTTTTACACTTTATAGAACAAATTTTGTAGCAAAATAAGAACAGGGATCGTTATATCAGATGAAAGATGACTCCCGTTTCTGTCGGCGGCGGGTAGCAAGCTTGTATCAGTAACGGGAATCCATCTCCCATCTGATATAGCCTCCGGCGGATTGCAGAGGTGCACAGAAGAATATGTCATGCGATGCATGACGTGCACCTCGCAGCAAGAATGCTAGAGGCATTCTTGAATATACGAAGGAACATAAATATGCGTTACGGATTTTCCATTTCTGAAATTGCACTTACGGTATAATCATGGATCGCACGGTAAGTATCGTTTGTATAATGAAGATCATCTACCGTTGAAAAACCATTCTGTTCCAGATAATCATAGCAATCCAGGTACTGATCCGGAAAAGATTCTTTTAATTTTGCATTAAAATCCCGGATTTCTTCGTTGGAAGCACCGGAGCATGCATCGCCTACCGGATTCACAGACATAATATAGAAAGAAGCATCCGGATATTCTGCAAAAATCTGAGGATAAAACGCAAGATAACGGTCGATCTCACTCAGATCATTGACGCCAAGATTAAACACAACAGTAGCATCTGGCTCTTTGGAAAGAGAGGTGCGAAGCTGATCGATGCCCTCGTTCACAAGCCAGTAGTAACCTTCCCCGACTTTTCATATATAAGAGCAGGTATCCGCATCATCGGAATCCTGCATGGCTTCCTCCATGCCGACCGTTCTGGAATCTCCGACAAAAAGAAAGTGATGACAGGAAGAGGAGACAATATGGTCAGAAGTGTCTGCGGTATCAGATGAATCCTGCACAGAATGTTCGTTTTTCACATCACGTAAGCTTTTTTCCAGAAAAGCGGTCTGTTCCTTTGTAAACCAGGTCATAAATACGGCCAGTGCGATCAGAGCTGCAATCAGAAAACTGAGCAGTACAATGACAAGATTTGTGGTTTTTCGTTTCATAAGAACCCCCTGAAATTTTATGTGATCGTTTTTTTAGGTCAGATTCTGTTTTTCTGACCTCTTTAGTATAACGCATTCCGGAAAAAAGTCAATTTTTATAAAAAATGAAAAAAACCTCTTGACAAAGAATATGCGTAGTGCTATTTTAGGTACAAGGATGTTAGCACTCCACTAAGATGAGTGCTAATAACAGGAAGGAGGATTCAAGGATGCAGTTAGATGAGAGAAAATGGAAGATACTTCAGGCGATCATCAAGACGTATCTGGAGACGGGAGAACCGGTTGGTTCGAGGACAATCTCCAAATATGCGGATTTGAATCTGAGCTCCGCAACCATCCGAAATGAAATGGCAGATCTGGAAGAGCTTGGATACATCATCCAGCCGCATACTTCAGCCGGCAGGATTCCTTCAGACCTTGGTTATCGTCTGTATGTGAACCACCTGATGGAAGAGAAAGAACAGCAGGTAACGGAAATGAAGGAGCTGATGATCGAAAAGCAGGATAAGATGGAAATGGTCCTGAAGCGTGTGGCACAGTTCCTTGCAGCCAACACAAATTATGCTTCGATGATCACAGGGCCGCAGTATCACAGAACAAAGCTTAAGTTTATCCAGCTTTCCATAGTAAGCGAAGATCAGCTGTTAGCTGTTGTTGTTACGGAAGGCAACGTAGTGAAGAATAAAATGATCTCGCTTCATCACGGACTGGATCAGGAAACGGTATTGAAGCTGAACATTCTGCTTAACACCAGTTTGAATGGTCTTACGATGGATCAGATAAATCTGACAACGATTGCAAAGATCAAAGAGGAGGCTGGTATCCACAGCGAGGTTGTAAACAGCGTTCTGGATGCAGTCGCAGAAGCGATCCAGATGGATGAAGAAGAGATGGAGATCTATACAAGCGGAGCGACGAACATCTTCAAATATCCGGAACTGTCAGACAGTGAAAAGGCGAGCAGCCTGATCGGTACCTTTGAAGAAAAGAAACAGCTGGCGGATCTGGTAGCCGATACGATGGCAGATGACAAGAACACCGGCATTCAGGTTTACATCGGAAATGAGACACCGGTGCAGACGATGAAGGACTGCAGTGTTGTGACAGCTACTTACGAGCTGGGCGATGGTATGCGAGGTACGATCGGTATCATCGGACCGAAAAGAATGGATTATGACAGAGTTGTCGGTACCTTAAAAACACTGACAACTCAATTGGATGATATATTTGGTAAGAAAAAAGAAGACAACTAGAGAGGTGATTGTATGGCAGAGGAAACAAAAAACACAAAGCCTGCTGATGAAGAAATAGAAAAAACTGCAGAACCGACTGCAGGAGAAGAAAAACAGCCGGAAACGGAAAAGGCAGAAAGCGATACAGCTGCCGCAAAAGAAGAACAGCCGGAAAAGAAAGGCTTCTTTGGTAAGAAAAAAGAAAAGAAAGATAAAAAAGACGAGCAGATCGAAGAACTGACTGATCGTCTGAAACGCCAGATGGCAGAGTTCGATAATTTCCGTAAAAGAACGGAAAAAGAAAAAGCAGCCATGTTTGAGGTCGGTGCAAAGAGTGTCATTGAAAAGATGCTTCCGGTGATCGATAATTTCGAACGCGGACTGGCAACTCTTTCCGATGAGGAAAAAGAACAGCCATTTGCACAGGGTATGGATAAGATCTACAAACAGTTTGTAGCAAGCCTGGAAGAGCTCGGAGTAAAAGCCATCGAGGCAGAAGGAAATGAGTTCGATCCGAATTTCCATAATGCAGTGATGCATGTGGAAGATGAACAGTACGGCGAAAATGTCGTAGCGGAAGAACTTCAGAAAGGCTATATGTACCGTGACAGTGTGGTTCGCCACAGCATGGTAAAAGTAGCAAACTAAATTAAAAAGTTGACAAAATTCAGTATAAAAGCAGAATAAAACAGGAGGAATTTATCATGGGTAAAATTATTGGTATTGACTTAGGAACAACGAACAGCTGTGTAGCAGTTATGGAAGGTGGCAAACCGGTTGTTATCGCAAATACAGAAGGTGCAAGAACAACACCATCTGTTGTGGCATTCACAAAAACAGGTGAGAGACTGGTCGGTGAACCTGCAAAACGTCAGGCAGTTACAAACGCTGACAAAACAATTTCTTCTATTAAAAGACATATGGGTACCGATTATCGTGT
>ENA-OPWX01000985-OPWX01000985.1-human-gut-metagenome-genome-assembly--contig:-NODE-985-length-22489-cov-14.111483_pt1 | contig 22489 bp, 9 predicted proteins | sample MGYA00241514_ERZ502020 | MGnify/ENA primary metagenome ERZ502020 (study PRJEB25962, sample SAMEA2042105) | human gut metagenome | biome: human gut; feature: human-associated habitat; material: faeces... | reverse complement strand
GGCCCAATGGCCTGCAAAATCATCTGTACAAAGTTGATTCTCCGGGTCCTGTCCAGACTAAACTTTCATTTATCAATCATTTGAAATACAGGTAATTATCTTTAGTCTATATTGTCTTTGTGTTGTTATGGCTATTAAATGAAGTACAAAATTCTAACTTATGAGCAGACTTTTAATAAATAAAAAGTTAATGGATAAATGTAGTGGTAGTCTAAGATGAGAAATGGACTAATCTGAAAAAAATGAATATTTTTCCTCTCTCTCTTTTCATTTATCCATGTAATTTCTTTTATGACATAAAAACTAGCAACATTTTAAGATATTAAAAATCAAATAGATTGAATAATTACTCTTGTTGAATGAATTCGACGTAAATAAAGCTTTCTGGAATGATTTATCTATCTTTTTATACTATTTTGCAGAGAAATGTTATTGTGTGATAGCTTAAGGTAATAAGGAAAGTAGATGTTAGAACCCCATTCAGGAGTCCATAGTGTGGTTTATTTTAAACCAATAAGTAGTTTCTTTTAAAGGTAGGAGATGTTCCTTTTAAACCAACGACTTGTTTCATTATATCAAAACATCTTTTCGATAGTAAGAAAAAGTACATATTCATAAAGAATTATGCTATATATATTCAATAAAAAGAATATATATGATGTAAATGTGACTTTCTTTTTTCTATTTAGCAACTCAATAGAATCTTAATTCTTCTGCATATATGAAAAATAGAACATAATTTGAAATAACTAAGATGAAATATTTCAATCTTTACCTGGCAAGTTTAGCTCGAAGTTCTTTTAGTCTTTTTGCAGCCTGTAGATTATCCACCTTTATATATCTCATGAATGCAGATGGACTCTTATGCCCGGATATGCGCATAAGTTCTCCGGCAGGAAAGCCGGATAAATACATATTTGTGCAAAACGATCGTCGGCAAGTATGAGAAGAGATCATCTCCCATTTTTCATAGACTCTCTTTTCCCGTTCTTTCCCTTTTTTGCGAACAACTTCGATTTTCTGTTTTAGTTTTGCTCTTCGCCCTAATTCTTTAACCCTTTCGTTGAATATATATCTAGGAATTTTAGGTAAATCATAGTTGTACTTCTTGAGTATTTCCGGAACATAATCGATCATAGGGATTATGACAGCTTTATGCACTTTTCTCTGTTTGAGATTTATAATCTCATTATCTAAGTCAATATGTTCGGGACTTAATGTTGAGAGATCACTATATCGCAGTCCTGTAAAACACCCAGTAATAAAAACATCTCTAATCTCTTCCAATTGCTTATCATCTGACAAGTCTAACTCGTGTATTGTTGAAAGTTCCTTTTCACTTAAATAAATAGCATCAGTTTCTTCTTCTACGACCTTAAAATGCTTCAAGTCAATTGGAGGAATAACTCCTTTATCTATTTGATAATTAACAAATCCCTTTAACAAACGTATAATTTTTCCTGCAGAATTAGTGAGCAAGCCAACACTCCCATCGGGCTTTATAACCTTATAAAATAAATAGTCCATGAATTCATTGTAAAATATAAGATTCAGGTTATGAAAAGTAATTGGCTGCGATGAATGTTCTTTGAAAGCGATCAGATGTTTACGAAGTGTTCGGTAGTCTTTTATTTGGTCTGCAGAAACAACAAGAGCTTTTTCTGTAATATATCTTTCTAATGCGTCAAATATATCTACCCGATTAGGACGTAATTCATATTCTCTATTTTTTTTTAATTCAAGTAAAACAAAATCTACGGTTGGACTTATTCCGTTTATCTTAGCATATGTAAGAATTTCTCCAAGCTTGGACGTTATTCTAATCAGGCAGGCATCAATTTCATCATAGTTTGGACAAGCGCGCTTAATCCATCTCTTTTTAGAATCCCAGTGTTCCGGTTTAATACTGTATCCAGTAGAGATAAGCGTACGCTTAGTTCGATTGTAGTTATATCGAACATAAAGGACAGTAGTCCCCTCTCGAGTGACGTACCTAGGTTTAATATATGGAGTATATTTTGCGATAGTAAAATCTGTATTGCTTTCGTATTGCAAAGTTACAAAAGCTATCCGAAATGAGCAATATCTCATCGTTAAAAGCTAGAACCTCCAAAAACATTGTACTATCTTAATAAAAGTGGATAAATATTGCTCAAAAAGGAAAAAAACTACTCAAAGCACACTGTAAGAGACTTATTTTGCACTTTAAAAACACTCAAAATATGAAAAAAGAATAGATTTTGTCCTTTCTTGAACACAGATTTTCCTAATATTTAGCATTAATTCCATTATTTTGTAGTGTTGCAAATAAAATGCTATGGAAAAACAAATGGATTTGTATGACTCCTGGGTCCTACCTGAAACACACAATTCTATATAAACTTTTCCTCTAGCATTTATAAATATTCGACAGTACTGATTTTAATATATTATTTAGGTATAGCGATAAGAAAGGTAAGATTGCATTTAAAAGGTAATAGTAAGAAGGTAAAAAGAGAAATAAAAGAAAACGTAGGGTTTGTTTTTCTTTATAGGTAAACAAGATTGTAGATGGGTAACCTTAAAATTGTAGATTAATTAGAAAATATTTATGAAGAAACTACTAACAGTAATGGCCTTTTCGGTCGGTTTATTCGCAAATGCTCAAACCGGCAACTTATTTAAACCAGTAAAAGAGATAGCGCTACGTACTCCATCGGTACCTATCGTTGTTTCAGATCCTCACTTCTCTATCTGGTCTCCTTATGATAAATTAATGGAAGGAAGTACAGAACACTGGACTACAGCTAAGAAACCATTAGTAGGGGCTTTACGCGTAGATGGTAAAGTGTATCGTTTCCTGGGTAAAGATCAAGTAGCTCTAATACCTATCGCTCCCATGACAAATGTGGAACGTTGGGAGGCTGCATATACTAATAGTCAACCAGCAAATGGATGGCAAGAATTCCAGTTTGATGATAGTAGTTGGAAAAAAGGTAAAGCTGCTTTCGGTAGCCGTGATATGCCACGTGTTCGCACAGAATGGAAAGGAGATAATACAGATATTTATATCCGACGTACATTTGAAATAAATGATTTGGATTTAACAGAGAATATTTTTCTTATTTATTCTCATGACGATGTATTCGAATTATATTTAAATGGAGAAAAACTGGTTGCTACAGATCTCGTATGGAAGAATAATGTAAATCTAAAACTTTCAGACGAAGCCAAGAAGAAGCTTCGTAATGGTAAAAATGTGATTGCAGCACATTGTCATAACACGACAGGAGGATCTTATGTGGATTTTGGTTTATATCGTGAAAAGAAAAATGCAGTAACATTTGAAAATGAGGCTGTACAGAAATCGGTAGATGTACTAGCCACTTCCAGTTACTATACATTCACTTGCGGACCAGTCGAATTAGATGTCGTATTTACAGCACCTCAATTGATAGATGACTTGGATTTGTTGTCAACTCCGATTAACTACATCTCCTATCGTGTGCGTCCTCTTGATAAAAAAGAGCATGATGTACAATTCTATATAGAAACGACTCCGGTATTAGCAGTGAATGAGACTACTCAACCTACTATTGCACGTACATTATCGAAAAATGGTATTAGTTATGTAGAAGCTGGCACCATCAACCAGCCGATATGTGATCGTAAAGGTGATTTGATTTGTGCTGACTGGGGATATGTATATCTTGGTAGTGTAAATGGAGCAGGAAAATCTATAAGTTTGGGTGACTATAGCGGAATGAAGGAAGCTTTTGTTAAAAATGGAACTTTAGCTTCAAGTAAAAGCAAATGGATTACTCGTCGGGAAGAAAATACTCCTGCAATGGCTTATGTACATAATTTTGGAACTGTTACCAAAGATGGTAAAGATGGTTTCTTGATGATCGGTTATGATGACATTTATTCCATTGAATATATGTATGAGAAACGTATGGGATATTGGAAGCATGATGGTAAAGTAACGATTTTTGATGCTTTCGAAAAACTAAGAGATAACTATCAATCCATCATGGAGCGTTGTCGTGCACTTGATGAGCTTATTTATAGCGATGCAGAAAAAGCTGGTGGTAAAAAATATGCAGAAATCTGTTCTGCAGCCTATCGTCAAGTTATTTCTGCTCACAAACTATTTACAGACAAAGAAGGCAATCTGATGTGGTTCTCTAAAGAGAATAACAGTAATGGTTGTATCAATACAGTCGACCTGACCTATCCGTCTGCTCCCCTGTTTTTGGTCTATAATCCTGATTTACAAAAGGCAATGATGACTAGTATCTTTGAATATAGTGCTAGCGGTCGCTGGGATAAACCTTTCGCAGCACATGACCTTGGCACTTATCCAATAGCTAATGGACAAGTTTATGGTGGTGACATGCCGATTGAAGAAAGTGGTAATATGGTGATTCTAACTGCAGCTATTTCGAAAATTGAAGGTAATGCAGATTATGCTAAGAAATATTGGGACATTCTAACGACATGGACCAATTATTTAGTAGAGTATGGACAGGACCCGGAAAACCAACTTTGCACGGATGATTTTGCCGGACATTGGGCACACAATGCCAATCTTTCTGTAAAAGCGATCATGGGAGTGGCCGGATACAGCGAGATGGCTCGGATGCTCGGATTGAATGATGTAGCAGACAAATATGCGGCTATAGCCAAGAAAATGGCGGTGAAATGGGAAGAAATGGCGAATGAGGGTGATCATTACCGTCTGGCTTTTGACCGTAAAGATACCTGGAGTCAAAAATATAACATGGTTTGGGATAAGTTATGGAACCTGAATTTATTTCCTAACAATGTAATCGGAAAAGAAATAAACTATTATTTGACCAAACAGAATCCTTATGGACTTCCTCTGGATTCGCGTAAAGAATACACGAAATCTGACTGGATAATGTGGACAGCGGCTATGTCCCCGGATAAGGATACTTTCCAACGATTCTCTGATCCAGTCTATAAATATATCAATGAAACAGTATCTCGTGTACCTATCAGTGACTGGCACCATACAGACAGCGGACGATGGGTTGGCTTTAGAGCTCGTTCGGTGATTGGAGGATACTGGATGAAGGTATTAATAGACAAAATTCAAAATAATCAATAAAATTACTATGACGTTAACTTAAAAATTGTACATATGAAGTTCTTAAAAAAAATGTTGTTGGTTGGGCTACTTCCTGGCTATTTGATATGCCAGGCACAAAATGTCCAAAACAAAGAAGATGTACCCTTGGATTTAGGATATCGTGTACTCCCTATGGGAGATTATAACGGTTCAGCCTACACAATCTCGGGTAAACAGTTACGCAATCTACCTGTTACAAATCTTTCGGCAGTATTAGCCGGACTGGTACCTGGTTATTTTGCCCGACAAGTGCAAGGTGGTGGATTAGTGAATGAACAGAATTCATTCTGGATAAGAGGGCAAAGGAGTAATTCGCCCGATGTATTAGTATTGGTTGATGGACAGGAACGGGATTTTGCTGTTTTGTCATCACACGAAGTAGAATCAATTACCGTATTGAAAGATGCTGCAGCAACAGCCTTATATGGAATGCGTGCAGGCAGTGGAGCTATTCTGGTTACAACTCGTAAGGGAGCAAAGGGAAAACCGCAGGTTGAATTGACAGCTCAAATTATAGCTCAACAACCACTTAAAGAATTAAATTCATTAAACGCAGCCGATTATGCAAGACAGCACAACATAGCCCGTCATAATGACAATATGGATCCCCTGTATTCGAACTATGATATAATGAATTATGCTAAGAATGATCCTAATTCCATATTATATCCCAATGTAGATTGGGCTGATAAATATTTAAAGGATATCCGATGGAGCCAACGCTATAATCTTAATATCCAAGGAGGAACAGAAAAAAGTACATATTTCGTGAATGCAATGTATACTCGTAACAATGGCTACTTCAATACAGATGATTCACATGATTATAATACCAATCACTCTGCCGAACGGTTTAATATCCGTTCCAATATCGATTTTGCCGTAACTCGCACTACCCAACTGGATGTAAATCTGTATGGCTGGTATCAAAGTCAGAATGGCCCTGGCAGCGGAGCCGAAAATATCTATAAAAATCTAGTCACATTACCGCAAGGAATCTTCCCAGAATGGTACAATGACCAAGGATATACAGATCAATACGGCAATGTTATCAATGCAGAAGATGGGAAAATTGTAGCAGGAAATGCATTCCGTGAAAATCCATGGGCAATGCTAAATCGCTCCGGCTACTTCCAGGACAAACAATTGTATGGTTCTTTCCGCACAAAACTCTCACAGGATCTTTCCTTCATAACAGAGGGATTAAAAGCTTCTGTTGCTCTATCCATGGATTCACGCACAATTTCTTCTATCAGACGTACAATAACTTTCGCATATTACGAAAAGGATGCGACGAATGAGAATGTTCTCCGCCGGCCCCGTGAAGATGACTCAATGATAAACAAGGTAGATAATACCAGTTCTTTCCGCCGGACCGGTATCGTGGCTCAATTAGATTATAACCGTACCTTTGGAAAACATGGAGTTTCGGCTTTAGCTTTCTATGAACAATATGAAAGCAATGATGAAATGGTATTGCCAACCCGATTCCAAAGCGTAAATGGTTGGTTCGGCTATAATTATGATAAAAAATATGGCATCGATGTTATCGGAGCTTATCAGGGATCTCATAAATTTGGTCCGGGACACAAATTCGGTTTCTTCCCTACAATATCTGCCGGATGGACTGTTTCTAACGAATCTTTCTGGAAAGATGCAAAAAAAATAGTGCCCTACCTGAAGCTAAAAGCATCTTATGGACAAGTCGGCAACTCATCCGGCGTAGATGCCTTTTATTACAGGGGACGTATGTGGCCGCAAAACGAAGTCTATATCACAGGGGTAAACATGGGAACAAAGCTTGGAGGATACATTCAGGATATACTTCCAAATCCCGGATTGACTTGGGAGAAAGCTAGAATTCTGAATATCGGAATAGATACCCGACTATTTTCAGACCGGTTATCTGTTACAGCAGAATTTTTTAAAGACAACCGTCATGATATGTATGTAGTAAATAACAAAATCAGTTCTCTTGTCGGCAATGTAAAGGAATTTAAGCAGAATATAGGCAAAATCAATAGTCATGGAGTAGACTTATCTGCCATGTGGAATTCAAATATTGCAGACTGGAGCTATTTCATAGGTGGTACATTCTCTTATTCTACGAATGAACTGATTGCAAACGGTGAAGTAGATCAGCCATACGAATGGTTGAAGAATCAGGGACGGCCTTTAGGAGAAAATCGAGGATACATCGCAAAAGGCTTTTTCAATTCTTGGGAAGAAATAGCAGCCTCTCCTGTACAAACATTCTCTGATGTCCAACCAGGTGATGTACGTTATGAAGATATAAACAAAGACGGACAGATTGATGTAAACGATATGGTACCTATCGGTTACGGAGACATTCCCAGAATCATGTATGGTATTAACTTAGGAGTCGGCTACAAAGGATTTTCGATCACCGCATTATTTCAGGGAGCCGCAAAAGTCTCTCGTCAATATTCGGACATTGTGATGAATCCTTTCACAGATAACGGAACCATATTTGAGCATCAACTTGATTACTGGACACCCGAACACCAGAATGCAACATTCCCACGTTTAACAACACTGGACAATGCCAATCTTAATAACAGGCAGATAAGTACATTAAATGTGAAAGATGCTGATTTCTTAAGATTAAAAACACTGGAAGTTGCCTATGACTTTCCTACAAAAATGATACAGAAAATCCATCTTAAGGGATTGAGACTTTTCCTTAGCGGAACGAATCTGATTACCTGGACAAAATATAAATGGGTTGATCCTGAAGCTCCTTCACTGGCAGCTCCTTTGACGAGAAACATGAGTATAGGTTGTTCCTTAAAATTCTGATAGCATGAAAAAATCGATAATTTATTTGGCAATAAGCGCAACACTAACATTTTCCGGTTGTGATTATCTGGATGACATGCCCTATGACTGGGCCCAGCCTGATGATATTTTTACGAATGAACAGAACTATCTGAAACCGATTAATCAGGTGTATGCATATATTCCCGAAGGCTTCAACCACGTAGGAAATGCCTTTTTAGATGCAGCCACCAATGATGGAATAAGTACAATCATAGATTCGGATATTCATAAGTTGTCTCGTGGGTATGTCACTTCTTCAAATCCGATTGAAGAATGTTGGAATAAGTCATACAAGGGAATTCAACAGGCCATTTTTGCCCGCAAATATTTGCGTGAGGCTGACTTGGTGTTACAAAATAAGACAGAAGAAGACATCCAGACATTTAAAGATACCTATTGTGCGGAAACTGAATGTTTACAAGCCTTATTCGAGTTTAACCTGTTAAGACACTACGGAGGCTTTCCTATTGTCGATCGTATTTACGAAGTCGACGATCCTGAACTGCAGACAAAGGCAAGAGACTCTTTCAAAGACTGCGTCAATCACATCGTACAGTTATGTGAGAGTGCTGCCGCTGTGTTGAAAGTTGATCCGGAAGGTGGAAATGGTTCTTATGGCCGTATGACTAAAGGAATGGCACTTGCTATTAAAGCCAAGACCTTACTCTATGCCGCAAGCCCACTCTACAACAGAACGGATAATAACGATCCACTACTAGGCTATACTGACGGCTCGGATGTGACGGAACGTTGGAAACTTGCAGCCAAAGCTTGTGCAGATGTAATCAATCTAAATGCAGACGGAACAATATCTCCGAATGGAAATAAAAAATATAATCTGATAGCTCTTACTGCTGCTAAAACGTACGACAAGATCTTTATCAATGCCAATCCTAATCCGGAATATATCCTATTCTATACGGCTGCTAAGGACAATGCTCTGGAAAACAGACATTATCCCCCTACAATCTCAAAAGATCAGGGAGGAGGTACAGTACCTTCACAGCAATTGATCGATGCATTTACCATGAAAGATGGAAGCGATTATACCCATTCTTCTGACGGTGCAAGCATGTATACTAACAGAGACCCGCGTTTGGCAGCAATTATCGGATATGACGGTTCGGTTTATGGAAAGAATACCATTTATACGCGAATTAGTGATAACACAACCATAGACGGACTCAACCAAGTGAAGAACCGCTCGACCAATACGGGATATTATTTAGCTAAATTCCTGGACAAAACACTGAACTTCGGACAGGCCAATGTGAGTACCGTTTTCCACTTATTCCCGATGATTCGCTTATCTGATATCCTACTTTCCTACGCAGAAGCCATGCATCACGCTTACGGCATGAGTGCGGATCCAGAAGGCTATGGTTTGACAGCAATAGAAGCCGTACAAAAAATACGTACCAGAGCAGGATTCGGAACAAATGATAAATTTCTTAATGGGGTGACAGATAACAACTTTATGGAAAAAGTGAAGCAAGAACGCCGTATCGAACTCTGTTTTGAAGAACATCGTTACTTCGATTTGCGACGTTGGATGGATGGCAATCAACTTAGAGAACCTATTATCGGAATGAAAGTAGAAGAAAATGCTTCCGGGCTTCATTATACACGCATTACAGTAGATGAAGCACGCAATTTTAAAGATTACATGTATTATCATCCTATTCCTCTGAAAGTAATCAAGGAAAGCCCTTCCATCCAACAGAATCCAGGTTGGTAACGGGCATCAAAACTATTTAATAGATAGAAAACATGAAAAAGATAATAATATTATTCATATGCTTAACCTCCTCCATCTGGCATGTCTGTGCCCAAACCAAAGTTAGCGGAATTGTTAAAGATGCCCAAGGAATGGAGATGATTGGCGCTACTGTCCTTCAGAAAGGGACTAATAATGGAATAGTGACTGGTTTGGATGGCAAATTTACTCTTACATTGTCCAACAAAGCAGAGCAAACACTTCTTATCTCAATGATCGGCTTTATAGAACAATCTATTGCCATAAAAAAGAATCATCCTTTTATCAATATCACTTTGGAAGAAGACATTGCACAATTAGATGAAGTTGTTGTGGTGGGATATGGAACACAGAAAAAAGTATCTCTGACCGGTTCTATTTCTAATGTCGGGACCGAAGATTTGAAAAGTATGCCTGTATCAAGTGTCACAAACGCTTTAGGTGGCCGCATCCCGGGACTAGTAACCCGACAAGAGAGCGGACGTCCCGGCGGTGATCAGGCTACGATGTTCGTTCGTGGTCGTGCTTCATTGAACGACTCTAGCCCTTTAGTATTGATTGACGGGGTAGAACGACCTATGGCGCAAATCGACCCTGATGATATTGAAACCATTTCTGTATTAAAAGACGCTTCTGCAACTGCCGTATACGGTGTACGAGGAGCAAATGGTGTGATATTGGTAACTACCCGCCGAGGTCGTGAAGGAGAGACTCGAATATCCTTCTCATCTGAATTCGGTGTCACTTCCTTCAATCGTATATCTCAAACCCTAAATGCAGAATCCGTTTCAAGATTCATGCGTGAGGGGGCTATCAATGATGGCTTTGACCCTTCCGATACAGGTAATACTCGCGGTCTTTTCCTGTCAGAATATGACAACTATCTCTATCGTACCCAGAAAAGCCCGTTTACACACCCGGACAATGACTTTGTAGATATGTTTACGAAAAATGGTCTCCAACAGAAATACAATGTAAACCTATCCGGCGGAAATAAAACAGTACGTTACTTCGTTTCCGTTGGATACTTCACTCAAACCGGTATGTTTGAGACAGACGTAGACAAAATTAAAGAACATGAGACAATACAAGCTCTTTTAGCAGCCTCACCCGATGTAGCAAAAGGCTTATACAAAGAAGGTTATAATTCGGAATATAAGTACAGTAGGCTCACCACTCGTTCGAATATCGATATCAACCTAACTGAAGATTTCAAGGTATCCGTGAATCTTGCTTATCGTTTCGGAAGTCAGAACCGCCCCTATGGCTATGATGCTGACGGACAGGAAGCACTGCGTCTGTTCGGCATGTTCTACCGCAATTCTCCTCAAGCATTCCCAATCTTAAATGCGAATGGAACTTATGCCGCCGCCGATGGTATATGGAGACAGAATCCACTCGTGACATTATGCTATTCAGGATTTTTTCTTAATTTCAATAACAAACTTGAGACAGATTTTGCTTTTAAATATAACCTAAGGAAACTGTTAAAAGGATTAAGTATAGACGGAAAATTCTCTTACGATGCAGGCTGGAGCAATAACCGAAGCATACAGCAGCGTCCCAATATCTATCAATATAATCCTGTAAACGGGACTTATAAACAAGGACTTGAAATGGTGTTGCCAACAAAAGCCACCAATAAAACGGCAGCTACACATCGGAAGTATGCTGAAGCGGCAGTTCGTTATAAGCAATCCTTCTCCGGACATAATATATCTGGATTGGTACTTTATAATATGAGTTACACTTCCACTCCCGGTGGACGCTATTCTTATGTACCTCATATCTATCAGGCTTTAGTAGGACGTGTTAACTATGATTATGAGAATCGCTATCTATTCGAAGTTAACGCAGGCTATAACGGCTCAAACCGTTTCGCGGAAGGACACCGTTATCAGCTCTTTCCTGCAGCATCAGTGGGATGGGTACTGACTAACGAACCTTTCTTTAAAGAAAACCCTATCTTAAGTTTTACTAAACTACGCTTCTCTTATGGTGAAGTTGGTAATGACAAGCTGGGAGGTTTCTCTTACTATTATCGTTCAGGATACGATGAAGGACTAGGCTACACTTTTGGAGAGACACATAATCCTGCGATTAAAGGTCTGATTCAAGGAAAAAGCGCCAATGAAAATATCACATGGGAAGTTGCACGGAAATACAACTTAGGACTTGAGACCAAATGGTTGAAAGACAAAATATCTGCCAGTATCGACTTTTTTAAAGAACGTCGTAGTAATATCCTATGTGAACCGGAAAGATATTCTCAAGCAGCCGGTTCAAACGGATTGGCTCCCATAAACTATGGTGTCGTAACAAATCAGGGATATGATCTGGAAATAGGCTATCAAGATCAAAAAGGAGATTTTGGATATTCCATAAAAGGGATTTATGGATATACACACAATGAAATTGTAGAGAAAAGTGAATCTGTAAAGCCCTATGCCTATATGTCACAAACGGGAAATCCTATCGGACAGTTTATCGGCTATATTTCCGACGGTTTCTTTAGCTCTTATGAAGATATAGCAAGTTCTCCCGTTCAATTCGGACAAGTAAGCCGACCTGGAGATATTAAATATAAAGACTTGAATCATGATGGAGTGATCGATTCTAACGACCAAGCTCCTATCGGCTATAATCCGGTACCCGAAATGACTTTCTCTCTTGCTGCCGGTTTGAACTGGAAAGGAATTGATTTTAGTATATTGCTTCAGGGAGCTGCCCGTTCATCCATCTATCTGCAACAGGATATTGCATGGGATAATTTCTGGGGTAATTATTACGAAGAGCATATCGGAAGATGGACACCGGAAACAGCAGCAACAGCAACGTACCCACGTTTCACTAAGGCAGCCACTGCCGCGCATCCTAATTATTATAAATCTGACTATTGGTTGAAAGACTCCAAATACTTACGTTTGAAAAACATTCAGTTAGGTTACACTATACCTCGCAAACTATTGAAAAAATTCGGAGTACGTTCACTTAGAGTATATGCGAATGCCTACAATCTCTTTACATGGGACAACGTAAAGAAGGTAGACCCTGAATCATCGAACAATAGTAATGGACAATTCTATCCACAACAAAAAGTAATAAATTTTGGTATCAACCTGAATTTCTAATGTTTGAAATGAATAATTTATGAGAAAACTATTTATATCCTTTGTAACGGCTGTCCTGCTTGCAAGTTGTAGTGCAGATAGCCTGATGAAAGAAACCGAACTGGATCTGACGGATACAGAGAAAGTTTATTCGGACATTACATTGACCCGCAAAGTTGCATACGACTTGTATGCACGTATGCGCATGGGGAGAGACCGCCTTGGCAGTTTTGGTTTTTTGGCAAACATTGGTGGTTCGCCTTGTATGCTTGACAACGCAACAGACGATGGAGCCGGAAATACAACCCGTGCCGGAGGGGCAGTTATTCCCGAACTCGAGAAATTTATCAAAGGGGGAATTGATGCTTCCAAAGGTTTGATTGGCGGTGACCATCCATGGATATTCTACTATAAGGCCATCCGTTCTGCAAACACATTCCTGAACAACGTAGACCGTTCACCATTGGAGGATGCAGAGAAGATTTCCCTGAAAAACCAAGTACGCTTTCTGCGTGCATTGTATCACCACGAACTGTTTCGTTTCTACGGAGCATTAGTAATCGGAGACAAAGAACTCGATCCGTTACTTTATGACGAAATCAAACGTGAATCGTTAGAAACCACAGTCCGTTGGATTGCTAATGAATTCAAAGAACTTGCAGAGCCGGGAGTATTGCCCGACAAATACGATGCAGCAGATTACGGAAGAGCTACCCGGGGAGCAGCCCTAGGCTATCTGGCACGCACATTACTTTATGCAGCAAGTCCCTTACACAATGCGTCCGGAGTAACTTGGAGAGAAGCGGCTGATGCTGCCTACGATATGATTGAATATGCTGACAATGGAGATTTCTATCGTTTATATGAAGATCCGACCACTCCTGAAAAGAGCTACACACGATTATTCAATACCCGTGCCAATGGTGAGGTAATCATGGGATTTCTCCGTGCACCGGCAAATGACCTTTACGGAATGATGCCTGCCTTTGACCCCTGGAATGTAAATAAAGAGTTACTGACTTGCCCGAACCAATGGCTGGTAGACTGTTATGATATGCTCGACGGATCACAGCCCATTCTCGGTTACGAATCAAATACGAAAGCCATCATCAACCCAAACTCCGGTTACAATGTAAATTCTCCTTATGCTAACAGGGATCCTCGTTTGGCGCAGAGTATTCTATGTGATGGTGCTACCTGGCCTTTAGTCAACGGTAAGCCAGCTGCAATAGACCTGTCAAAATCATATAGATGGGGAAGCGGATACTTCCTGACAAAGTTCCTGGATGACCGTATCGATCATCGAAAAGGTGGTACCACTTACATGGACTTTCCAATGATGAGATATGCAGAAATCCTGCTCGATTATGCAGAAGCCGAGAATGAGGCTGAAGATACGAATACAGCCAGAGAAAAAGCAATAGCCCAGCTTAACAGGATACGTCGCCGTGCCGGTATCACGACAGACTTACTGGCCGCAGATTATAATCAGGCAACCCTTCGGGAACGCATACGCAAAGAACGCCGTGTAGAACTTTGTTTTGAAGATCATCGATTCTTTGATATAAGAAGATGGCTGATAGCAAAAGATGTAATGAGATTACCGGCTGTCGGAATAAAGAAAATTAACGGTGAATATCAACGGGTAACTTTAGATACACGAAACTATAACGAGCGCATGAACTTGGCTCCAATACCACAGGATGAAGTTAATAACTGCCCGAATATCTACCAGAATCCAGGATACTAATCTAAATAGAATGTTTACTTAAAAAAAATAAAGTCATGAAAACAAATAGTATAATTGCATTAATTCTGTCAATCAGTTTATTTGGATTATTCGGTTGTGCAGATAAATATGAAGTTGATTATGAAGCACCTGTCAAAATCGAATTTGCGGGTGTCGATCAGAATAATAGAATATCATTAACGAAAGGGATTGCTGAATACACGGCAACCGTCAAAGTACAGGGAGAAATCATGAGTTTTGAAATTTATCAGGCAGACTCCAAAACCGGAATGCAGGGAAGTCTGATAGAAGAAACTGCCCAGTCATTTGCAGACGGAACGACTAATTACGAAACAACTTACAAGTTTACTTCTTTAAAAGAGAATGCCTGTATTACAGTAGTCGTTCTAGGTACCGACGGCCATACGTACCAACGTAACTTATTGGTAGAGATTACTCCTTCTGTTTTATTCTCCGATCCGGATTACGGAAAAGATGGAGAAATAGTAGAGACAGCTTCAGCTTATTATGGTTGTTATTATGCAACATGGCTTCTTGGACGCACCTATATGGCTGCTGATGCCATGAAATATACAAACGAAGTCGATTTCTCACTTGGAGATATTATCTTGCCTTCAGGAAGCGAAGCTGTACCAGCTCTTGTTTCACCTGCTAAAAGAAGTGATTATGGCTTGATGACAATTACTGGTTTACAACACACATTATTTGCTGAAACCTCTTTATCACAAGCAGAATTTAATGCAATCTCCCAGGTAGATGCAACTCCGATAGAAAATCTGGCAGATCCAACCTCCGAAGTCTTAGCTATTCAGGCAGATAAAGTTTACCTGTTCAAAACTGCCAATGGAAAGAAAGGATTGATTTGCATACAAAAAATAACAGCAAAAACTGGTACTATCGAAGTCTCACCGGATAATTGGGTAGAAAACACTAAATACTCATGGGTACAATTACTGACTAAAACCGTGGCGAAGTAAAGCTCCCATGCAAGATACTTTCTCCAATGATCGTATCATAGAATAATTAGAAGAATAGAGAAGTTTTCGGTTTCTACGAGCTTCTCTATTCCTGTTTTCCCAATAGAAGAAAGAAGAAATCTATCATTCTACCATTTTTTTTCCTTTATTGATTAGTATTTTTCCTTCCTTCTCTGATATCTTCCCTACTTTTGCGAAAAGTCATCATGAAAAACTGAAGTTAATTAAATCACAATAATTATGAATCTGAAAAAACATCTACCCTGGCTGGGAGCCCTGCTCCCCATTGCTAACACACAAGCAGAAACAAAACCTAATGTAGTAATTATTTATATCGATGATATGGGTATCGGTGACATAGGTTGTTATGGAGGTAAATTCGTTCCTACTCCCAATATTGACAAGTTGGCACAAGACGGACTATTATTCAACCAATATTACTCTTCTGCGCCGGTTAGCTCTCCATCCCGCTGTGGATTAACCACAGGTCTCTTTCCTCTTGAAGTGGGAATCAACACTTTCCTGAACGACAAAGCTGCTAATAAGAGATGCGAACAACGTAATTTCCTGGATGATAAGTTGCCTTCCATGGCGCGTGCCTTCCAAAATGCAGGTTACTCAACAGGACACATCGGAAAATGGCACATGGGAGGCGGACGTGACGTACATAACGCTCCTTCTATTAAAAATTACGGTTTTGACGAATACATATCAACCTATGAAAGTCCGGATCCGGAACCAGCAATCACTGCAACCAAGTGGATATGGTCGGATAAAGACAGTGTAAAACGTTGGAGACGTACCGAATACTTTGTAGATAAAAGTATTGAGTTTGTAAAAAAGCACAAAGACGAACCCTTCTTCCTAAACCTATGGCCGGATGATATGCATACCCCTTGGGTACCGGAATTCAAACAAAAGGAAAGAAAAAGCTGGGAAACACAAGAAGCATTTGCTCCTGTACTTGCAGAAATGGACAAACAACTCGGACGTTTCATCAAAACCCTGGATGAGCTGGGAGTGGGAGAAAATACAATCATTATTTTCACTAGCGACAATGGTCCTGCACCCAGCTTTAAATCTGTACGTTCCGCTTATTTGAGAGGAACTAAAAATAGTCTTTATGAAGGTGGTATTCGTATGCCTTTCATCATCAGATACCCCAAGAAAATTAAAGCCGGACAGGTAAATAACGAGTCTGTATTATGCGCAGTAGATTTATATCCGACTTTGTGTTCTATAGCCGGAATCAAAACAGAAAAAGGTTACAAAGGCGATGGGCAGAACTACTCAAAAGTTCTTCTCGGTAAATCGGAAGCCAAACGCAAGACCGATTTAATGTGGGACTTCGGACGAAACAAACATTTTGGCTTTCCAGGAAACCCTTATGACAGAAGCCCCCATTTAGCTATACGCAGTGGAAAATGGAAATTATTAGTGAACGGTGACGGAAGCGATGCGCAATTATATGATATGGAAAAGGATAAGTTCGAAAAGAATAATATCGCAAATGAGCATCCTGATTTGGTTGCCAAGTTGAGCAAGAAAGTATGTAAATGGTATGAGGAAAACAAAGACAAAGGAAAAGAGTAATACAGTGAAAAACAAATTATAAACCAACATTAAACTTATGAATTCTAAATTTTTACTATTACCAACCGCCTTGATGGTTGCTGGACATTCTGCAGCAGAGGCCAAAGGAAAAAAGTCCGATCAAAGACCCAATATCCTGGTAATTCTTGCAGATGACCTAGGCTATTCCGACCTGGGATGCTACGGTAGTGAAATCCACACACCTAATCTGGACAAACTGGCAAAACAAGGAGTACGTTTCAATCATTTCTATAACACCAGCCGGAGTTGTCCGACGCGTGCTTCCCTGTTGACAGGACTTTATCAACATCAGGCAGGAATCGGACGTATGACCTTCGATGACCACCTGCCGGGTTACCGGGGAACACTCTCACGCAATGCCGTTACCATCGCAGAGGTATTGAAAGAATCAGGATATGCTACCAGCATGGTAGGTAAATGGCACATCGCAGAAACTCCACTACGCAAAGACCAACGCGAATGGCTCGCACATCACGTATACCACGAAACCTATTCTGATCTTTGTCATTATCCGGTGAATCGCGGATTTGATAACCACTATGGTACTATCTACGGAGTAGTAGACTATTTTGACCCATTCAGTCTGGTAGAAGGTGAAGTACCCGTGAAAGAAGTACCCGACGGATATTACATCACACAGGCGCTTTCAGACCGTGCAGTGAAAGAAGTGAAAGAGTATGCCAAAGACGATAAACCATTCTTTATGTACCTGGCTTACACAGCACCACACTGGCCATTGCATGCACTGCCGGAAGATATTGAAAAATATAAGGATACCTATAAAGTAGGCTGGGAAGCTATCCGTAACGCCCGTTACGAACGTCAGAAACAACTGGGTATATTCCCTAACATGGATAATTTCCTGTCTGATAGACAGTTCAAAGATAAATGGGAAGATAACCCACATGCTGAATGGGATGCTCGTGCCATGGCTGTTCATGCTGCCATGATCGACCGTATGGACCAGGGAATAGGACAAGTAATCGATGCTCTGGAAAAGACAGGACAACTTGAAAATACACTGATTTTATTCCTTTCCGACAATGGATGCAGCAATGAAGATTGTCAGAACTACTCTCCCGGAGAAAACGACCGTCCTGATATGACACGTAAAGGGGAGAAAATGGTTTATCCTCATAACAAAGAAGTGCTGCCTGGCCCGGAAACAACTTATGCTTCACTGGGAGCACGCTGGGCAAACGTAGCCAATACACCGTTCCGTTTCTGGAAAGCCAAATCTTATGAAGGAGGTATCTGTACTCCGATGATTGCTCATTGGCCGAAAGGTATCAAGAAGAATGTCGGCAAGATGACCCCTGAAATCGGACATGTGATGGACATCATGGCTACTTGTATCGATATGGCAGGCGCCACTTATCCTACCAAATATAAAGGAAATGACATCATCCCATTGGAAGGTAAAAGCTTGGTTCCTATCTTCAAGACCGGACATCGTGAAGGACATAACTACCTTGGATTCGAACATTATAATGAACGTGCATTCCTCTCTAATGACGGTTGGAAACTGGTTCGTCCGGGAGAAAACGCTAAATGGGAATTATACAACCTGAATGAAGACCGGAGCGAAATGCATAATCTGGCAGCACAATACCCTGAAAAAGTAGCTGAAATGACAAAGGCTTATGAAGCATGGGCTAAACGTTGCATGGTAGAGCCTTACCCGGGACAAAAAAAGAAATAAAGCCTACTCAATTAATTAGAAAGAGTACTCGATTAATTATTTTATATTTGACTCCTGTCGGAAAATATCCAATGATATTGCACGACAGGAGTTTTTTTTATATGCTTTTATCCATTCTTTATCAAGCCTCACCTGAAATCGGAGGCTGACCTGTATATTCCTTAGGCAGTACGCCATATTGCGCTTTAAAACATTTCGCAAAATAAGAGGAAGAAGTAAATCCTACCTGCACTGCCACTTCTGAAATACGGGTACCGCCCATTATCAGTTCAGCAGCTCTATTCATACGAAGTGTCTTCAAATAATCATTAGGCGACATTCCGGACAAAGCCTTTATCTTCCGATAGAAATTAGAACGGCTCATATTCATCTGTTCAGACAGGGTATCTATCGAGAAGTTCTCATCTGCCAACTGTTCGGCTATCACTCCCTGTATCTTAGCTATAAACTCACAATCCTTTTGAGACATCGCAAAATCCGTTGTCGAAACAGCAACCGTATCTCCTGCCAAGCTCACCATCAATTTATGGAAAGACTGCCTCAACTTCAACAAATTCTCGATCTGCATATGGAGCTGTTTAACAGAGAATGGTTTCTCAACATATACATCCGCTCCACATTCAAGTCCTTCGACTTTAGACTCCAAAGTGGTTTTCGCCGTCAACAAAATAACCGGAATATGTGAATAAGAGATTTCAGACTTCACCTTGCTGCAAAGTTCCAGCCCATCCATCTCCGGCATCATTACGTCACTCACTATCACATCCACATTTTCCTTCGCAAGCACTTCAAGTGCTTCACGACCGTTAGAAGCCCTCAACACACGGAACCATTCCGCCAATGACTCACGAGTCAGATTCAGCAAATCAACATTATCCTCAACCAACAGAACTGTGAACTTCTTTCCAGCATACTCCGAAGAGATCGTTTCAGAAGCATCTGCATGCTCCGGGGATATTTCTACAATATCGCCCATTTTTTCCGTCTCCCACTCTTTGAACGGAAAAGACAGTATAAACGAAGAACCACCTCCAACATTATCTTCCAGACGCAAATCTCCCTGATGAGCTTCTGCCAAAGATTTCGCAAAAGCCAATCCGATGCCAGTGCCTACTGCTGTGGCCACCTTATCGTCAGGCAGTTGATAGAAAGCCTCAAATATCTTTTGTTTCTGTTCATTTGGTATTCCGGGACCATCATCGTTCACTTGTATCTCATATCCCCCATCAGTGACAAGCAGCTTCAAGTCAATACGCGCATGCGCATATTTGATGGCATTTCCCATCAAATTGACAAGAATCTTACTTAATTTGTCCCTATCCACCGTAGACACCAGCTCTTGTTCGGGCACGATCAGTTGCAAATCAATTCCTTTTAATTCAGCCGGACTTGTAAACTGATTATAAACGTCACTGACAAGTTCTTTAATATCACTCTTTTTCAAATTCAGATGCAGCGTACCACTCTCCATTTTCTGAAAATCAAGCAATTCATTAGTAATCCCCAGCAGATAATTTACATTCTTATCTATCACAGACAAATACTTGAGATCTTTTCCTTCACGTTCTTTCTCCAATAATTTTTCCAAAGGAAGCCGTATCAAACTAAGCGGAGTACGTATTTCATGCACCAGATTGATGAAAAAGCTAATCTTCGACTTGTAAACTTCCTGTTCCTTGGTAATCTGATATTTTTCCATCCGCCGCTTATATTTGCGTTTAACACGGAGATTCCATCGCCAAGCCATCCAACCGATCCATCCCAACAGCATGAGGACATAAACGAAGTAAGCAAAGGTACTACGCCACCAGGGAGGAGTAATCACCACCTTTAAAGTGATAGTATTCTCATTCCACTGACGATCATTATTAGAGCCTCTGACTTCGAACAAATACTCACCGGGAGGTAAATTGGTGTAAGAAGCCATATTATTATCAGTATTCAGAATCCACTCCTTGTCCACTCCCCGAAGTATGTAAGAATACCGGTTCTTCCCCGGATCTTCAAAACTAAGAGCGACAAAACGGATGGAGAAACTATTGTTTTCATAAGATAAAGTCACCTTATCAGCCATATAAAGCGGTTTATTCAACTGAAGCAATTTCTTCACCTCCTGCTCGTCGGTTTGATAAGGCAACCGGATATCGGTCACATAAACCGGAGGAATATATTTGTTATCTACAAACTGTTCCGGCTAGAATACATTAAAGCCGTTGATCCCACCAAAATACAATTTTCCTTCGGATGATTTCAATGAAGATCGAGCTATAAACTGATTCCCTTGCAAGCCGTCATTAATCGTGAACTGGCGGAAATGCTCTTTGGTAACAGGATTAATCTTAAAAATTCCGGCATTGCTGGATACCCAGAAATCACCTCCCTGATCTTGCTCAATCGCATAAATAACCTTGTTAGGTAATAAAGTATTATGCGGATCAAACTCAATGAATCTTTTCTCTTTAGCATCAAAAGAACACAGTCCTCCCCCATTCGTTCCAAACCACATGGTTCCTTTCGCATCTTCAAATAAAGTAATGACCGAATTACTGGTGATCGTAGTCGAATCTTCCCGTTCATGCTGATAATGTTTCCAATGAGCATTCATTGTATTGTAAGAAAACACACCACTATTGGAAGTCGCAATCCAGAGATGATTGTACATATCCTCATAGATATCGACAACAGAAACCATTGAACCGATGCTTGTGATGGTCATAAAGTTATCTCGAACCGGGTCATAACAACACAATCCCCAACTCGTTCCTACATAAATTTCTCCTTTTCGTCCTTTATAAATACACAACACATCGTTGCTACAAATCGTATTGGGGATTCCACGAGAATGAGTATAGGCTTTCACTGCCCCTGTGCGTAAATTGATAACCCGTATTCCTCCGGCATAAGTACCGATCCATAAATAGTCGCCATCCAGCATTAAAGAACGGATGTCATACTTTTGATTTTTAGCTCCTCCTATTGCATAAGGAGAAAGTTCCCGGGTGGCAACATTGAAAAAATACAAACCGCTTTGAGTTCCAATCCAGATATTCCCATCTTTATTCTCACAGAAAGGAGCAACGACCTCCCCCGCTCCCGGCACTCCGGACAGATAGGCAGGCGAATAATAATCAAAACGTTTAGTCTGCTTGGACATATAGTTAATCCCACCCAAATTGGTCAACACCCAAAGAGCCCCTTCGGCATCCCACATCATTCCATTGATAGTCTGGTCACTCAAACTTCTCGGATCGGCCGGATTATCCGCCCGCTGAAATGTGTTTGTATTTTGATCGAATAGATAAAGCCCGTTATCCGTTCCTACCAACAGCTCTTTATCCGTATACTTCAACAAACAATGAACAGCTCCGAAATTAAACGCCGAACCACTATAATTGTCTATAGCTTCAGTTCGTTCATCCAAACGGCTCAATAGATTACTTCCCGCACCAATCCAAATATCTCCATCGATATTCTGAATACAGTTCACTTTATAACTATCGGAAGCATTTATATCCAATGAGATTTCATACGTCCGAAGAAACTTGCCGTTTTCGTCAAAGCACAAAAGTCCTTCCTGTAAGGAAGATATATAGACCCTCTTCCGA
>ENA-OPWX01000971-OPWX01000971.1-human-gut-metagenome-genome-assembly--contig:-NODE-971-length-22669-cov-2.561245_pt1 | contig 22669 bp, 18 predicted proteins | sample MGYA00241514_ERZ502020 | MGnify/ENA primary metagenome ERZ502020 (study PRJEB25962, sample SAMEA2042105) | human gut metagenome | biome: human gut; feature: human-associated habitat; material: faeces... | reverse complement strand
CGTGATTTGCAAGCTATTCCCCAATTTTATTGACACCTTAACCAGGTAACTGGCAGGAGTTTTTCGATTTTCCTTGCCCGTTTTAATAAAACATGCAATAATTATTTTGTTTTTTATACACATGACTGAATTTTATAAAATATAAATACGAGGAACAAATCAAGATGAAAACATACGAAGAATTACTTTCTGATATTGAAGACGATATGGAACTTATGGGGGCATTGCACATTGTTTATGCCATGGAAGAAGCAGGTGCAGATCTGATCGAGCTTGGTATTCCATTTTCTGATCCGACAGCAGAAGGACCCGTTATCCAGGGTGCAAACCTGCGTGCTCTGTCCGGTGGAGTTACCACAGATAAAGTCTTTGATATGGTAGAAAAAATCCGTAAAAATACAAAAATCCCAATGGTATTCATGACCTACGCAAACGTAGTATTTTCTTACGGAACAGAGCGTTTTATCAAGAAAGCAGCGGAAGTTGGAATGGATGGACTGATCCTTCCGGATGTTCCTTTTGAGGAAAAAGAAGAGTTTGATGTTGTGTGCAAACAGTACGGCCTTGACCTGATCTCCCTGATCGCACCGACCTCCCATGAGCGGATCGCCATGATCGCAAAAGAGGCGGAAGGCTTTGTTTACTGCGTATCTTCCCTTGGTGTAACAGGAATGCGTACCAGCATTACCACAGATATCGGAGCTATGGTGAAATTAGTAAAAGCTCAGAAAGACATTCCATGTGCAGTAGGATTCGGAATCTCCACACCGGAGCAGGCAAAAAAAATGGCAGATCAGTCAGACGGTGCCATTGTAGGATCTGCGATCGTGAAGCTTTGTGGTGCCTACGGCAAAGACTGCGTGCCGAAGGTGAAGGCTTATGTGAAAGAGATGAAGGATGCAATCAGATAAGTTCCCGGCTGAAATCGCAACACAGATCACAAAGTGTAATAAAAATCTGCTTTATCCCAAAGAAAGAGTAAAGCAGATTTTTTTCTGCTCTGAACAGAGGCCGGAAAAATTGCAGGAAATATCTACTTGACAGTCAGAGACCAAATGATAGATGATATAAAAAAAGGTGAGGAGGAAATTGGGGATGAATCGGGAAGAAGCAAAGAAGAAAGCAGAAGCGCTGGTTGCCAGGATGACTCTGGAGGAAAAAGCCAGTCAGTTAAGGTACGATGCACCTGCAATAAAAAGATTGGGAATTCCGGCATATAACTGGTGGAATGAGGGACTTCACGGTGTTGCCAGAGCAGGGCAGGCAACGGTTTTTCCACAGGCAATCGGAATGGCGGCAGCTTTTGACCGGAAAAGTGTGGCAGAGATGGCCGGTATCGTGGCAACAGAGGGCAGAGCAAAGTATAATGCATATTCCGTAAACGGTGACAGAGATATTTATAAGGGATTGACGTTCTGGTCTCCTAATGTCAATATTTTCCGTGATCCACGATGGGGTAGAGGCCATGAAACTTATGGGGAAGATCCGTATCTTACAAAAGAACTGGGAGTTTCCTTTGTAAAAGCACTTCAGGGAAATGGGGATACAATGAAGGCAGCAGCCTGTGCAAAACATTTTGCAGTACATTCCGGGCCGGAGGCACTCCGTCATGAATTTGATGCGGAAGCATCCGCAAAAGATATGGAAGAAACGTATCTGCCGGCATTCGAAGGTCTGGTAAAAGAAGCGAAAGTAGAAGCGGTTATGGGAGCTTATAACCGGACAAACGGGGAACCCTGCTGCGGAAGTCCCACATTACAGAAAAAACTCAGAGGCGAATGGAAATTTCAGGGGCATTTTGTATCAGACTGCTGGGCGATCCGTGATTTTCATGAACACCATATGGTAACGGATACAGCCGTTGAATCTGCAGCACTGGCTATTAATAATGGCTGTGACCTGAATTGTGGAAATACCTATCTTCACATTATGAAGGCATACGAAAAGGGGCTTGTCACAGAAGAAACCATAACCCGGGCAGCAGTGCGGCTTTTTACCACAAGGTATCTGCTGGGGTTGTTTGATGGAAGCGAATATGACAATATCTCCTATCTGGAGGTAGAATCTCCCAGGCATCTGGATGCAGCGGAGAAAGCAGCGGAAAAAAGCTTTGTTCTGCTGAAAAATAACGGGATTCTTCCGCTTGATAAAGAAAAACTGAAAACAATAGGGATCATCGGACCAAATGCGGACAGCAGACAGGCGCTGATCGGCAATTATCACGGGACAGCTTCCAGGTATATTACCATACAGGAAGGCATCCAGGATTATGTGGGAGACGATGTAAGGATCCTTACTTCCAGAGGCTGTGATCTGTTCCGAGACCGGACGGAGCACCTTGCGTTTACCAGAGATCGTATTGCGGAAGCGAAGGTGGTTGCGGAAAACAGCGATGTGGTGATCTTATGTATGGGACTGGATGAGACACTGGAAGGAGAAGAGGGAGACACCGGAAACAGCTATGTATCGGGAGATAAAGAAGATATTGAACTTCCCGGAGTACAGCGAGAACTGATGGAAGCAATCGCAGACACAGGAAAACCGGTAGTATTCTGTCTGCTGGCAGGAAGTGACCTTAATCTGAAATATGCGGCAGAGAAATTTGATGCCGTCATGATGCTGTGGTACCCTGGATGCCAGGGCGGGAAGGCAGCGGCAAAGGTACTGTTTGGAGAAATCTCGCCATCAGGAAAACTTCCGGTGACATTTTATGAAAGCCTAGAAGAACTTCCGGATTTTACCGATTATTCCATGAAAGGCAGAACATATCGCTATATGGAACGAAAAGCACAGTTTCCTTTTGGATATGGTCTGACGTACAGTAAGGTGGCAGTAGATAAAGCAGAGGTCAAAACATGTGGACAGAAGATAAACGTGGAGGTAGAAGTGCAGAATAACGGCGCATATGATACAGAGGATGTTGTTCAGATCTATGTAAAAAATATCGACAGCAAAAATGCCATTCCCAATCCGATGCTGGCCGGTTTTCAGCGGATATTCCTGAAGGCGGGAGAATGCCGAAAAATAGAAATCCCAATATGGGAAAAAGCATTCACCGTAGTAGATGAAACAGGAAAACGGATGGAAGAAGGAAAGAAATTTGAAATTTATGCAGGCTGCAGCCAGCCGGATGAAAAAAGCAAAGAACTGACCGGGATCATGCCGGTAAAGATCATCTGGGAAAAATAATAAGAAAATCTAAAGTAACAGGAGGGCGATGCATCAGGCAGCGCCCTCCCTTTATATCTAACGCATAAACAACCGTACCATTTTCTCATAAATCTTCCGATATTTCTGATACCGCATAGGAAGATCGATCCAGGTCTTTTTATCTACAATACTCTTATAATGAGAGAATGTCCGGAAGCCGTCGATGCCATGATAGGATCCCATGCCGCTTTCACCAAAGCCGCCGAAGCCCATATTGCTGGTTGCCAGATGTATGAGGACATCGTTGATACAGCCACCGCCGAAACCACATCGGGAAGTAACTTCTCGGGCATTTTTTTCATCTTCGGTGAAGATATAAAGAGCCAGCGGATGTGCCATGGAATTGATCTTTGTTACGGCACCTCCGAGAGAGTCATAGGTGAGGACCGGAAGTACCGGACCGAAGATTTCCTGCTGCATGACCGGATCTTCGAAGGTTACGTTATCAAGAACCGTCGGCTCGATCTGAAGTGTTTCACGGTTGGAACCACCGCCGCAGACAGTTTTGGCAGGATCGATCAGACTGTTGATACGGTCGAAATGCTTTTCGTTGATGATCTTTCCATAATTCCGGTTCTTCAGTGGTTCTTTTCCATACTGGCGTGTGATCTGTCTGCGAAGCTCTGCGACCAGGGCTTCTTTGATCTCCGGATCACAGTAGATATAGTCCGGAGCCACGCAGGTCTGGCCACAGTTCAGGAACTTGCCGAATACGATACGTTTTGCCGCAAGGCGGAGATTGGCTGTTTTGTCCACGATGCAGGGGCTTTTTCCACCCAGCTCCAGAGTGACTGGTGTGAGGTGTTCGGAAGCCTTTCTCATGACCTCTTTTCCTACAGACTGGCTTCCCGTGAAGAAGATGTAATCAAAGTGCAGACTGAGAAGATGTGTGTTTTCCGCACGTCCGCCTGTGACAGTTGCAACGTATTTTTCATCGAAACATTCATGGATGAGAAGACGGATCACTTCGCTTGTTGCCGGCGAGTAGGCACTTGGTTTCAGGATGACTGTGTTTCCAGCTGCAATGGCGTCTACCAGTGGTTCTATGGTGAGAAGAAACGGATAGTTCCACGGACTCATAATGAGAACAACACCGTAGGGGGATGGTTTGCGGAAACTGTGGGAATGGAACTGTGCCAGTGGAGTTGGAACGATCTGTTCTTTTGCGTAGGAGCGGATATTTTTCAGCATATGTGTGATTTCGGAGAGCACCAGTCCGGTCTCACACATATAGCTTTCGAAATTACTTTTTCCCAGATCCTTTTTCAGCGCGGCGTGGATCTGATCTTCGTGTTTCCGGATGGAAGCGCGGAGACGTTTCAGGGCGCTGATGCGAAAATCAAGGTCAAGAGTTGCGCCGGAGTAGAAGTACTGGCGCTGTTTATCTAAAAGCTGGTTGATCTGTTCTTTTTCCATGGAATTGTAGTCCTTTCTGAAAAAACTGTATTCGAAATATCGAAAAAATCTTTCTATGCCAATGGCTGTTTTAGCAATTGCCTGCCGGAGGCATCAGTCTGTAATACAGTGTCTCAAGTTCGCCGGCATCCATCAGCACAGGAACCGGGTACAGAGGATTGGCTTCTTTATCTGCGTAATGGGCAAGCTCCGGGATGTCTGTTTCCTGGATTTCCGGAATATAGTCTCCGATGCCAAAGCGTTTTTTCATATCTTTTATTGCATCAATAAACATCCGGGCAGCAGTTTTATCGTCCTCATGTTTATCGCAGAGACCGGCAGTTACGGCAAGGTTGCGGAGTTTGTGAGTGATGGGATCTCCGTATGTTTCCAGTACCATAGGAAGGATCACTGCATTGGCAAGCCCATGTGGAACATTATATTTTCCGCCGAGGGAATGTGCAATTGCGTGGACATATCCAACGTAGGATTTGGTGAAGGCACAGCCTGCGAAATAGGAGGCGCGGAGCATATTTCGTCTTGCTTCAATATTATTGCCGTCTGTGTAGGCAGTATCCAGATTTTCAAAGATCAGTCTGACAGCATCCAGGGCATTTTTTCTTGTGCCAGGTGTAGTGGAATTTCCAATGTAGGCTTCCACTGCGTGAGTCAGGGCATCCATGCCTGTGGTAGCTGTGATAAACGGCGGAAGGCTTAAAGTCACTTTCGGGTCAAGGACTGCGTAGCGTGGGATCAGCGGAAAATCGTTGATGGCATATTTGTGCCGTGTTTCTGCATCGGTAATGACAGCAGCAAGTGTTGTTTCACTTCCTGTTCCTGCAGTCGTGGGGATGGCGATGAGAAGAGGAAGCTTTTTGTGGATCTTCAGGATTCCCTTCATCTGAGCAAGAGACTGGTGTGGCTTGGCAATGCGGGCTGCTGTGGCTTTTGCACAGTCCATACTGGAACCTCCGCCGAAGCCGATGATCGCCTGGCAGTCATTGTCCAGATACATGTGAAGGGCTTCGTCCACATTGACGGTTGTTGGATTGGCAACGGTTTTGTCGTAGACGTGGTAAGAGATGCAGCTTCGCTTCAGTGTCTGCTCCAGCCTTTCTGTAAGGCCAAGGCTTCGGATCCCTGCATCTGTGATGATGAGTACATTGTTATAGTTTCTTTTTTCCAGAACTTCCGGAATACCTTTGACGCTTCCGATGATCTTCGGATTGCGGTAAGGAAGCAGTGGAAGGGCGAATTTAAAGACATTCTGGAAAACCCGGCAGTAAGCTTTTTTTAATGGATTCATGGTAGTTTTCTTTCCTTTTAAAGTCAAATTATTTTATTCTAAATATTATATATAGCAGTTGGAAGGGGAAAAGTCAAGATTGCCGTTTATGGAAGTGTATCGCGAAGCGTGTTGCTGAGAACAGAGTAACCGTAACGTCATAAAAAAGAAAACAGGAAAATATAATATTGTCATGGTTGTAAATATCCTTTACACTAAGGGAGTCAAACAGAATCATCATGCAAGGATTGTATATCCAGCGTAAGGCAAGTGTTCGCAGGATAGATATTGATCACGGAGGAAATCATGCCAGAAACAGACACATCCGCAAAAAATCCTCTTCACGTATCCGAAGTGGATGATAATTTAAAAGAATTAAGCCCTCACGGTTCCTTTGAGCTGCCGGTGGAAACCTATATGGCGAACTGTGAGATCTTTCATGCACTGTATGACCACTGGCACAGTGAGATGGAGATCATGTATATTGAAAAAGGCAGTGGCTTTGCCAGACTGAACCGGGAGAGCATCCGCCTGAAAAAGGGGGATATCCTGATCGTGAACTGCGGAGTTCTCCATAGTATGCGCACGGATCTTAAGAAGCCTCTTTATTATAAGAGTGTGGTTTTCAGCCTGGGCTTCCTTGCAGGTCAGCCGGGAGATATCTGCCAGGAATGTGTGGTATCACCATTAATAGAAAACAAGGCAGAATTCTGCCATCATATAGAAGAAGGAGATTCCGGATATGAGAAGCTACGGGAAATTTTTCTGGAGATCCATGACTGTCATACGGAGAAGAAGCCATATTTCTATGTGAAGCTGAAAATGCTGTTCTTTGATTTCTTTTATGAGATGCTGACGAAGCATTATATTATCCCGGTAAGCACAGAGCAGAATAAGAGCCTTGCAGCAGTAAAGGAAGTGCTGGATCATATCAGCCTTCACTACCAGGAGAATCTTACCGTTTCAGAGCTTTCCGGACTTTCCAATTACAGTGAGTATTATTTTATGAAGCTTTTCCGCCAGTATACGGGAAAAACCCTGGTGGAATACATCAATGACTTCCGTATAGAGAAGGCGAAGTATCTTCTTACGCATTCCGATGCACCTGTGACGGAGATCGCCATGCAGGTGGGATTTAACAGTACAAGTTATTTTATAAAGAAATTTCAGCAGTCCAATAAGGTTTCACCGCATAAGTACAGAAAGCGTATGAGACAGATCTGAGAAAGCTCCCGAAGCAACCGCATATGTATCGGTTACGTTTTTATGCAGAGCTACCGTAAAAAGTGAAAAACAGTCTGACAAATATCTTGCATATCATGACAGGATTGTTATATTTTTGAAAAGAAATGCGTGATATCCTAATATCATCAAAAACAAAGCAAACAACCTTGTAAAAACATATTTCATCCCATCAAGATCCATGAAAGGAGATCAAAATGGAAACATTAAGCAAAGTATTTGAAGACAAATATAACAAAAATGTAAAAGATTGTACAAATGAGGAAATCTATCATGGACTTCTCTCCTGGACAAAGGAGCAGCTGAAGGGCCGCGGCTACCAGGAAGGAAAAAAGAAAATTTATTATATTTCCGCAGAGTTCCTTATCGGTAAGCTTCTTTCCAACAACCTGATCAATCTGGGCGTTTATGATGAAGTTGCGAAATATCTTAAAGAAAACGGAAAAGAGCTTTCCATGATCGAGGAGATCGAGCCGGAGCCATCTCTTGGAAACGGCGGACTTGGCCGTCTGGCAGCATGCTTCCTGGATTCCATTGCAACTCTGGGACTTCCGGGAGAAGGAATCGGACTTAATTATCACCTCGGACTTTTCAAACAGGAGTTTAAGGATCATCTTCAGTTTGAGACACCGAATCCGTGGATCCAGCCGGAGAGCTGGCTTACAGATGCAGGCGTTTCCTATTATGTCCCATTTAAGGGCTTTATGCTGAAATCCACACTGTATGATATTGATGTTGCAGGCTATGAGAACAAAGCGATCAAGCTTCGCCTTTTTGATATTGATATTGCAGATGAGAGCATTGTAGGCGAGGGAATCTCCTTTGATAAGAGGGATCTGCTCCACAACCTGACACTGTTCCTGTATCCGGATGACAGCGATGATGCAGGAAGAAAGCTTCGTATCTATCAGCAGTACTTCATGGTAAGCAATGCGGCACAGCTGATCCTGGATGAGGCAACAGCAAAAGGCTGCAATCTTCATGACCTTGCCGATTACGCAGTGATCCAGATCAACGATACACATCCGAGTATGGTAATTCCAGAGCTTATCCGTCTCCTTACAGAGCGTGGAATCGAGTTCGAGGAGGCATGCGAGATCGTATCTCATGTATGCGCTTATACCAACCATACCATTCTTGCAGAGGCACTTGAGAAATGGCCGATCTCCTATCTTGAGGAGGTTGTTCCGCATCTGATGCCGATCATCCGCAAGCTGGACGAGCGTATCAAAGCAAAATATCCGCAGGAAAATCTTGCCATCATCGACAAGAACGACCTGGTACACATGGCACATATGGACATCCACTACGGATTTTCCATCAATGGTGTTGCATCCCTTCATACCGATATCCTGAAGGAGACAGAGCTTCATCAGTTCTATGAGATCTATCCGGAGAAATTCAATAACAAGACAAACGGAATCACCTTCCGCAGATGGCTCCTTCACTGCAACCATCCGCTGACAGAGTACATCACATCTATGATCGGTGACGGCTTCCGCAAGGATTCCTTTGAGCTTGACAAGATGCTTGGCTTCAAGGGAAATCAGGACGTTCTTGCAAATATCCTTAAGATCAAGCAGGATGCAAAGAAGAGATGTGCGGAGTTTATCAAAGCCAACACAGGTGAAGAGATCAACACACACAGTGTTTATGATATCCAGATCAAACGTCTTCATGAGTACAAACGTCAGCAGCTGAACGCACTTTACATCATTGACCGTTACCTGAAGATCAAAGCAGGCGAGAAGCCGCAGCGCCCGGTAACCTTTATCTTCGGTGCAAAGGCAGCTCCGGCATACGTTATCGCAAAGGATATTATCCACCTGCTTCTCTGCTTACAGGAGCTTATCAACAATGATCCGGAGGTTTCCCCGTACATGAAAGTTGTTATGGTGGAAAACTACAACGTAAGTGCAGCAGAGAAGCTGATCCCTGCCTGCGATATCTCCGAGCAGATCTCTCTTGCTTCCAAGGAGGCCAGCGGAACAGGAAACATGAAGTTCATGCTCAACGGTGCTGTAACACTGGGAACCATGGATGGTGCAAATGTGGAGATCAGCCAGCTGGTAGGCAAGGATAATATCTATATCTTCGGAGAGTCCAGTGAGCAGGTTATCGAACACTATGAAAAGGCTGACTACTGCTCTAGAGATTTTTATGAGAAAGACGAGCGCATCCGTCGTGCAGTAGACTTTATCGTAGGAAACGAGCTTCTTTCTATTGGAAGTGAGGAGCATTTAAGAAGACTGCATCATGAGATCGTAAGCAAAGACTGGTTCATGACTCTTCTTGACTTCGAGGATTATGCGAAGGTGAAAGATCAGGCACTGCTCGATTATGAGGACAGAACCGCATGGGCAGAGAAAATGCTTGTAAATATCGGAAAAGCAGGATACTTCTCTTCAGACAGAACCATCGAAGAGTACAACAGAGATATCTGGCATCTGACACCGGAGAAATAAAACGGTTTTAGGCAGATTGCTCCGACTCGGAAGAAAAATAGAAAAATAGAAAATAAAAACACCGGCATTCATCGGAATATGTACTGGGGCTGAGATGTCAGAGATGATCTGGCAGCCTGGACAGGACATGTTACAGATGAATGGCCGGTGTTTTTTTGTGAAATTGGTTGCGAAAAATTGTTTACGGAATCAGGCAAGCGATACTTCAGGCTTTTCCATGCTTAAATGCCATCATCATCTCCTTGGTAAGGCTGATATTATCTCCTTCATCCGGAATGTCTTCCCGGTTGAACCAGGAGGCCATGGAAAGCTCATCGTGGTCTACAGTCAGAGTGTCGTCGCCATCCAGATCACAGTAGAAGCCAAACAGAAGGGTTCCGGAGAAGGACCATGGCTGGCTTTTGTAGTAGCGGAGATTTTTGACCTTTACGCCGATCTCTTCCATAACTTCACGGTGGACAGTCTCCTCGATGGTCTCGCCAATCTCGGCAAAACCTGCGATCATGGCGTAGCGGGTGTGATTTCGGCCCTCATATTTGGAGAGAATCAGCTTGTCACCGTTGGTAACGCCTACGATCACAGCCGGAGAAAGCACCGGATATTCACCGTTTCCACAGGCAGGGCAGATCATCTTGCGTTCATGTTTATCATGTACCATCGGTTTTCCGCAGCAGCCGCAGAAACGGCGCTTGCTGTACCACTGAAAGAGCTGATATCCGGTGATTCCTGCGAAAGCCAGATACTGTGGCTCCGCTGTGCGGAGAACTCTTGTGATCTCAAACTGATAACCAGAAAGGAGACTGGTGTCAAGATCCGGGATTAGATAAAAATGCTCTTCGTCAATGGAGAAGAGATAGATATAATTCTCATAGAGATTTTCAACTTTTCCTTCCAGCTCTCCAAAGCTTGGAAGAGTCATAGTCTCGCCATCTTTTTTCATAAGGATCTTTCCTTCTTCATAGGCGAGGATGTGGCTTTCTTTATCCGGGGCCACAGGTTTGTACTCATTGTGATAGGTATGTGGTGCGATATCCTGGATCATGATCGATAATTCCTTTCCGAATTTATTGTTTTACAGCGTTTGCTGAGAAGTTTTGCCATATAAAATACAGCACGCTTTCTACAGTATAAGCTTACCTTGCGAAAAAGGCAACTGTCCTTTTGGTGACCAGCAATAACAAAAAAAGTTGTATGAGTCAGAAAATCAGTGTAAGATAAATGTATTATATTGTGCAGAAGATGTGAAAGATCTGAAAATTTTTCTGCACAGAAGGAGAAGATCATGCCAACAACAGAAAAGCCGGGACTGACCCGGGATGCCATTAAATATCTGGCAATTTTTACCATGCTTCTGAATCATATCGCCAACGTGCTTCTGCCGGAAAACACGATCCTGTGGGAAGTGTTTATAGACATTGGCTACTTCACAGCCATTACCATGTGTTATTTTCTTGTGGAAGGTTTTTACTATACACATTCCAGGAGAAAATACGGTGAAAGGCTTCTGATCTTTGCCGGAATCTCCCAGGTTCCCTATATGATAGCCTTTGGGAATTCACAGCTGAATATGATCTTTACTCTGTTTATCTGTTTTATGATCCTGGTTGTTCAGGAAAGGATGATGGCAAGTAAATGGAGAATTCCACTTCTGATCCTGCTTCTTTTACTATCCGTTTGTTCGGACTGGGCAATCCTGGCACCGGTTTTTACCATCTGGTTCCATGAGAGCTGGGGGAACAGGAAGAGGATGATAACAGCGTACGGAGTCGGTGCTGCCCTTTTTGTGCTGTTTAACTACAGCTCCTACGTGGAAAAAATGGCAGCCGGACCGGCAATGATCCATGCTCTGTTTTCGGCAGCAGGGATCGTGGCATCAGGAATCATCATCCTGTGCTTCTATAATGGCAAAAAATCCGAAAAAGCACCGAAGTTTTCCAAGTGGTTTTTCTATATCTTTTATCCGGCACATCTGCTGATTCTGAGCATAGTCCGTGTTATAGTACAGTAAGAGATAAAATAAAATCTCTCCAATATTTATAACCGGATAGATTGCCGAAAATAAATTTCATATCCACATAAAACATAGTAATTCTGTAAGAAAACAGAAAAATAGCGAAAAAACTCTTGAAAACCCACAAATTATCTGCTATGCTAACTGACATGACAAAGGCGTCTGGAAATTGAGTTTCCAGGCGCTTTTTGCGTTGCAGAAATAAATGAGGGAATCGAGGAGGAATGATTATGAATGCAGGAGATACTGGTTTTATGCTGATCTGTACGGCCTTTGTGTTCTTTATGACACCTGGGCTTGCGTTTTTCTACGGAGGACTGGTCCGCAGGAAAAATGTGGTAAATACCATGATGGCCTGTGGGGCGATCATGGGACTGTCCGTAGTTATGTGGACATTGTTTGGATATTCGCTGGCATTTGGAGGAAATCATGGCGGGATCATCGGAGATTTTCGCTGGTTTGCGCTGAATGGCGTAGGCTGGGAGCCGGGACCTTATGCGGATACGATCCCGCATCTGGTATTTGTGACGTTCCAGATGATGTTTGCCATGATCACACCGGCACTGATCACCGGTGCCGTGGTTGGAAGGATGCGTTTTAAGGCACTGTTTTTCTTTATTGCGATCTGGTCTTTGATCGTGTATTATCCAATGGCACATATGGTCTGGGGAGACGGTGGATTTCTGGCAGCCATTGGCTCTGTGGATTTCGCAGGAGGAAATGTGGTACATATCAGTTCCGGTGTCAGTGCACTGGTTCTTGCCATTTATCTTGGACAGAGACGCGGCTATGCAAAAGCAACCTATCGCACACACAATATCCCATTTGTATTTCTCGGAGCAGCTATGCTGTGGTTCGGATGGTTCGGCTTTAATGCAGGAAGTGCGCTGAAGGCAGACGGCCTTGCGGCACATGCCTTTATGACCAGCAGCATTTCTTCTGCCTGCGCACTGCTGACCTGGATGCTGATCGAGGTGATCCGCGAGGGAAAACCGACACTGGTTGGTGCATCCACAGGTCTTGTTATCGGACTGGTAGCCATTACACCGGGAGCTGGTTTCGTACCGGTATGGGCATCCTTTATCATTGGGATCCTGGTAAGCCCGATCTGTTACTTTACTGTGATCCTTTTGAAACAGAAGCTGAAGATCGACGATGCCCTGGATGCTTTTGGCTGCCATGGTATCGGTGGTATCTGGGGAGGAATCGCAACAGGTCTCTTCGGAAAAACTTCGATTAATTCGGTTGCAAAATGGGATGGCCTTGTGTTTGGAGATCATCGTCTGTTCCTGGCACAGGTATTGAGTATTGTGCTCACCATTGCGGTTGCTATTGTGGGAACGCTGATCTGTATCGGGATCGTGCGTATCTTTACACCGCTTCGTGTAGATCCGAAGGAAGAGATGGTAGGGCTGGATGCATCCCAGCATGGAGAGAATGCATATCCGTCATTTAATGGATTTGACTGATAAAAGAATTTGTTCGGCAATGATCGTGTGAAAATGGAGGAAATCGTATGCTTATAAAGATAGAAGCAATCGTAAGAGAAGAAAAAATGGAAGATGTAAAAGCAGCGTTAAATGAGATCCAGGTTAACGGTTTTACAGTAACCCAGATCATGGGCTGCGGAACACAGCGCGGCTATACAGAATATGTCCGTGGTTCCAAGATCGATGTATTTCTGAAACCGAAGATCAAGTTTGAAATCGTGGTATCATCGGAGGACTGGGAGATCAAAGTCATTGATGCTGTGCAGAAAGCAGCGTTTACCGGTGATCCAGGCGATGGAAAGATCTTCAGCTATGAGATACGCAACGCTGTTCGTATCCGTACAGGTGAGACCGGATACGATGCGCTGCAGTCGGAATTTCTGTAAATTGTTTTATTAATATGTAAATTATGTGTGAAAGAGTCCTTCGGGAAGTCGCAGAGATATCAGGAGATATGATCTTGAGATTTTTCGGAGGACTTTTTTACCACAGATTTAACAATAGTTTTACGTTGATTTGATGAAAAATAGCATGTGGCCAGTATAATATATAAGATGTACACAAAAACTAAAAATAATAGATAAGGCAGACATGACAAAAAAGAAATCAAAGAAAAAAATAAGAAAAAAACAGAAATCTATTAAAGATGGATTCGAACAGGACCAAGAAGAGCAGGAGAAGGAGAATCCAAAAATGGATGCTCCGGCTCAGAAGTCAGAGCAGAGTTCCGGATTCAATAGAACCAGAAAATCAGAAACTGACAGCAGAAAAAACAGCAGCCATCGCAAGCTACATCAAGGATCCGGACTACCGCCTCCGCTGTAAGGCGGCCATCGATATCCTTATGGCAAAACTGAAGATGATCAATGCAGAGCTTTCCGGGCAGAAAAAACGTACTGTGATCAGTCAGACTACCAGTCGGATCAAAAGTGCGGAAAGTATTTACGCAAAACTTCTGAAAAAAGGCCTGGAACCGGATTTCGAGACAGCCAGAAAAAATCTGAAGGATCTCATAGGCATCCGTGTAGTCTGTCCATTTGAGGATGAGCTTTACCAGGTGGCAGAATTCTTAGAAATGCAGAAAGATATCGAGATCATCCGGATCAAGGATTACATTAAAAATCCAAAGAAAAACGGCTACAAAAGTCTTCATCTGATCGTGAAAGTACCTATCTACTCTGCGGAAGGTGAACAGAAAGAACTGGTGGAAATACAGCTTCGGACCATTGCGATGGATTACTGGTCTGTGTTAGAATATGAGTTGTATTATAAAAAAAGAGACAATGCGGAAATTGAAGCAGAATTAAAAAAATATGCAGAAGAAATTGCAAATCTGGACCATAGAATGCTGGAACTACGAAATAAAATTGAAAAAATCTGAACAATCAGTGAATGTGAGATCAGAATGCCTGTTTTATGACAAAACTGTAAAATTACTGCATCAGAAAAGGAGAATATCCCGGTGCTGGAGAAATAAAAGATATTTACACATGAAATTATAAATTAGGATTTATAAAAAAGAAAACGGAGAATTCCCGAAAGAAAAATTTAAGGAATTCTCCGTTTTATTATCTGACTGAGCAAACTATGAAGTTATTATTCAATATAGAGCTGTGCAACAAATGGGGCATAAGATATCCAACTGCTTTTTCTCTGCCATAGTTGCATTTCAACTGCAAAGATGACACTTCTCACAGGCGGACGGTGTGGCTGCACAACCGCCGAGAGCAGTTTCACGAAGCTCTGCAGGAAGCTTTTTGCCCACAGTATACATGGCATCGATCATCTCATCCAGCGGGATGAACTGGGGGATACCGGCCAGTGACATTTCCGCTGCGATAAGGGCATTAGAAACACCGGCTGCGTTACGGTTCTGGCAGGGATATTCCACTAGGCCGCCTACAGGGTCGCACACAAGTCCAAGCATGTTCATAAGAACCGTGGAAGCAGCATAAGTACACTGAAGAGGTGTACCGCCAAGAAGTTCCACAGCAGCGGAAGCAGCCATTGCAGAAGCGATTCCGACCTCAGCCTGACATCCGCCAACAGCACCGGCAACTGTTGCATTACGCATGGCAAGATAGCCGATCGCGCCTGCATTAAATAGTGCCTGGCGGATTTTTTTATCGGAAAAGCCGTAGACCTCTTGAAGAGCAAGCATCATTCCGGGAACGATCCCGGCACTGCCGGCAGTAGGAGAGGCAACGATAAGTCCCATGGAAGCGTTGGTCTCAAGGGTTGCCATAGCGTAGGTGATCCCCTTTCCGAGAACATTTCCGCACAGGCTTTTTCCCAGGTCATGAAATTCGCAGAGCTTTCGGGCTTCACCGCCGATCAGTCCGCCCATAGATATCACCGGATCTTTGATGGGGGAAAAAGCAGCATCCTTCATGATCTCCAGAACACGGTCCATGCGCTGGTCCACGATTTCAGCAGTGGTTTCACCGAGAAGGATCTCACGCTGGCGCATTACTTCGGAAATCGGAAGCTTTTTTTCCTGGCAGAGAGCAAGAAGTTCCTTGGCATTTTTGAAATCCATAAAACACATCCTCCTTTTCCCTGCATCTGAACAACCATGACATCATGGATGTTGGTGTTCCGGTGAATGCTTTCTACGATATCTTCCGGGAGATGACCGTCGGATTCCACGATCGTATAGGCTGTGGTTCCTTTGGATTCACGGAAGAGGCGCATGAAGGCAATGTTAATGTTACGTTCACTTAAGCATCTGGTGATGTAGGCCACAACACCGGGAGTATCCTGATGGATCACGATGATGGCACTGTATTCGCCGGTGAAATCCACTTTCACGTGGTTGATCTCCACAATGCGGACCTTGCCGCCGCCCAGCGATTCCCCCCGGACTGTCATTTCCTGTCCCTGTTCATTGACCATATGGATATCTACAGTGTTGGGATGGACATCGGTTTCCGCTTCATTTGGAGTAAAGGAAAAGTCGATCCCCTGTTCCCTGGCAATATCAAAAGAATTCCGTATACGCATGTCATCTGTGGAAAAGCCCATGATCCCGCCAAGGAGGGCACGGTCTGTACCGTGTCCCTTGTATGTTCTGGCGAAGGAACCATAAAGGATGAATTCCACTTTTTTCAGGGGCGGCGTGATCATCTTCTGGGCAAGGAAAGCAATACGCGCAGCCCCTGCGGTATGAGAACTGGAAGGACCGATCATGTTGGGACCCATAACGTCAAATACACTGATAAAAGACATTTTGCTTAATTCTCCTGTGGTGTTTTTGCAATAAATTTCTTATAAATGGTGTCAACGATCACGCCGATGGCGTTGTCGCCGGATACATTGCAGGCAGTTCCGAAGGAATCCTGGGTAATGTAAAGGGCAACCATGATAGCACAGATGGCACCGTCCGGATCACCGGCTTCCGCTCCGAATACCATGTAAAGGAATGGAAGGGCAGTCATGATGGAACCACCGGGAGCACCGGGAGATGCAACCATGGCAACACCGAGAGTCATGATGAACGGAACGATGATCCCAAGACTGATGGGCAGCTGGTTCATAAGGCAGACTGCAGTAGCACAGGCTGTGATGGTGATCATGGAACCGGCCATGTGGATGTTTGCACAGAGCGGTACTACGAAGTTGCGGATCTGCTCACACACGCCGTCCTTTTTGGCACATTCCAGATTGACCGGGATGGTAGCTGCGGAAGACTGGGTTCCCAGAGCAGTTGTGTATCCCGGGATCTGATTTTTGATCAGAGTGAAAGGATTCTTTTTGCTGACAGTACCTGCGATCACAAACTGGATCGTAATGCAGATCAGGTGCATGATGATAACAACAAGGAATACTTTCCAGAGGATGCTTAAGATGGCAAAGGTTTTTCCGGAAATAGTCATATCTGTGAAGGTTCCGCAGATGTAAAGCGGAAGCAGCGGGATGATAATGGTATGAAGGACCTTGTCAATGATCTTGGAAAAGTCACTCATTCCGTTATAAAGGCTGTTTCCCATTTCTTTTCCACGCATGGAAGAGAGGCACAGTCCCATGACAAAGGCAAGGGCAACAGCAGAAAGAGTATCCATGACCGGCTCCAGTGTGATGGAGAAAAATGGTGTCAGGGATGCGTCTGCGGTAGCTGCGATCTGATCCAGTGCACCTTCACTCATAAAGTGTGGGAACAGGCTGGATGATACCAGATAGGATGCGGAACCTGCGATCAGAGTGGAGCCATAAGCCAGAGCCACTGTGATCAGGAGAAGCTTCCCTGCACCCTGTGAAAGATCCGCAATACCCATGGTCACATAGGCAAGGATCATCAGCGGGATGACGAATTTCAGAAAGGTACTGAAAAATCCGGAAAGGGTTACAACAAAGCGACAGAAGCCTTCCGGAAGGAACTGGCCGAACAGGATACCTACGATGATGGCAATGATCAGCTTCGGCACAAGTCCGATCTTGATTTTTTTCTTTTCCATTTGGATTCTTTCCTCCTAAGTATGAATTTATTCATTTTGCACAAAAATACGATTGACGTCCTCGTGATTGTATTGTAACATTGACATAAAAATAAGGCAAATTCACAGATTTCATCATCACGATGAAAAAATTTCATAGTAAAAGGGAGAAAATCATGGAAATCCGTCAGTTGGAGACGTTTGTACATGTAGCACAGCTTCAGAGCTTTTCCAGGGCAGCAGAGGTTCTGGGATACACCCAGTCAGCGATCACTGTCCAGATCCGTCTTCTGGAAAATGAGCTGGAAACAAGACTTTTTGACAGAACTGGAAAGCGTGTGGTGCTTACTCCGTCCGGAAAAGAGTTTATGGAGCATGCAAGCCGGATCTTATATGATGTAAATAAAGCAAAAAAGTCAATGAATGACGATGCGGAACTGAAGAATCCATTACATATCGGGACGATTGAATCTCTTTGTACAGCAAAGCTTCCGGCTGTTCTCAGCAAATTTCGTGAGTTTCACCCGAAAGTAAATATGCAGGTGACTATTGATACACCGGAGCAGCTGATACGGATGATGGAGCATAACGGGCTGGATCTTATTTACATACTGGATACCCCAAGGTGGGACCAGAACTGGGTGAAGGTCATGGAGAAGGCGGAGCCGGTAGTATTTGTGGCCTCTGCAGATTCGGAGTTTGCGGGAAAGAAGCTGAAGATGGAGGATATTCTGGAAGAGCCTTTTTTTCTCACGGAAAAGAATGCCAATTATCGCCAGGCCCTGGATCAGCAGCTGGCGCTTAAGAAGCAGGCCCTGTCACCGGTATTGGAGATCAGCGATACCGCTTTCATCATCCGCATGCTGGAAAAGAACCACGGACTTTCCTTTCTTCCCTATCTGGCTGTGGAGCGGGATATCCGGAAAGGAAGAATTGCCCTTTTACATGTGGAAGATGTGGAGATATCCATGTACCGGCAGATCTTTTACCATAAAAATAAGTTTAAGACGAGAGAGATGGAGGAGTTTATCCGTCTGGCTGCAGAGTGAAAGTCAGAGCTTGTAAAAACAAATAAAATGTGGCACTATAAAAGAAAAAAACACAGGAGAGAAAAAATGAATCTTATTGAAGAAGCAAAAGCTCTTGGTTTTTCCGACGCAGCGGTCATAAGTACCGATCAGCTTGTATTTGTGCCGGAATACCGGGTTTTCTGCGAGGACAATCTTTGCGGGAATTATGATAAAAACCCGGCATGTCCACCACAGAGCGGCACTGTAGAGGAGATGAAAGAGCATGCGCTGAAATACGAAAAAACGCTGATACTCCAGACAATGCAGGATGGTCTTATGGACTACAAAAAGGCAAAACTTGCTCATAACAAACTGACAGAACAGCTGGCAGAGAAGATGAAAGAAGAGGGAATAACTGATCTTCTGATCATGAGTGCGGGACCTTATAAACATAATTCCTGCATGTCCGCTTACTGTGTGGATGCACAGAAAATGGCAGACGCTGCAGGAATGCTATGCTGGACCAGCGACGGAATGATCCGTTATTTTTCCCAGGTTCTTTTCCATGGGTAAGATGAAGGATTTTGTAAAGGAATATGGGAGAAATAGATGGAGTTTTACAAATGCGAGTATCCGTTGACAGAAACAGAAAAAACGTGTAGAGTTTAAATAAATGTAATTACATAAAAAGAATCAGCAGGAGAAAAACCAGAATGGAAAAATCAACAGTTTATTTCACTGATTTTCGTTGTCCGGTGGGAACCAGCCAGCTGGACAAACTGAAAAAACTCTGTGTTGCCGCAGGAATCAAAGATATCGATATGGATGGAAAATTCGTAGCCATCAAGATGCATTTCGGAGAGCTTGGAAATATGGCATTCCTTCGTCCGAACTATGCAAAGGTAGTCGCAGATCTTTGTAAGGAGCAGGGCGGAATGCCGTTCCTGACAGATTGTAATACTCTTTATCCGGGAAGCAGAAAGAATGCACTGGAGCATCTGGACTGTGCAAATCTTAACGGATTTAACACGATCACAACCGGATGTCAGATCATCATCGGTGACGGAGTTCGAGGAACCGATGAAGTAGAAGTTCCGGTAGTAAACGGAGAATACTGCAAAACTGCTCTAATCGGACATGCTATCATGGACGCAGATATTTTTATCAGTCTCAGCCATTTCAAGGGACATGAGACAACCGGCTTTGGCGGTGCTCTGAAGAATATCGGTATGGGATGCGGAAGCCGTGCCGGAAAAATGCAGCAGCATGCCAGCGGAAAGCCGGCCATCCATGAAGATGTCTGTCGTGGTTGCCGCCGTTGTGCGAAAGAGTGCGGAAGTGATGCGATTACATATGTAAACAAGAAAGCAGTTATCGATTACGATAAATGCAAAGGTTGTGGCCGCTGTATCGGGGCCTGCAGCTATGATGCCGTATACAATCCGAATAGCAGTGCAAACGAGCTTCTTGACCGCAAGATGGCAGAGTATGCACAGGCTGTCTGTCACGGACGTCCCCATTTCCATATTGCACTGGTACAGGATATCAGCCCTAACTGTGACTGCCATGGTGAAAATGATATCCCGATCCTTCCAAATATCGGCATGTTCGCATCCTTTGATCCTCTGGCCTTAGACCAGGCCTGCGTGGACGCCTGTCTGGCAGCTGCTCCCATGCCCGGAAGCCAGCTGGCAAGAAATATGGCAAAGAAGGATTTTGTGGATCACCATGACCATTTCCGCAATTCCACTCCTGAATCCGAGTGGAAAAGCTGCTTAGAGCATGCGGAAAAGATCGGACTGGGAAGCAGGGAATACACCTTGATCAAAATGTAATATGTGATCCGCAAGAAACAACAAAACAGGAGCATATCAGGCTTTTTGCAGCCAGATGTGCTCCTGTTTGACTGTGGTGCGCCTGACGGCACACGTTTCATTTATGCTTCTGACTCGCTCTTAAATCTGGCTGCCTGCTCTGCGATCAGTTCCTTGTCCTCAAAGTAATTGATCTTCATGGCGCGCTTCATCTCTGCCAGTGTTTCTGCTGCCTTTTTCTCAGCTTTGATGCTTCCCTCTTCCAGGATCCTGTATACAGCGGGAATATCCTTTGCAAACTCTTTTCTGCGCTCACGGATGGGGCGAAGCTCATCCTGGATCACATTGTTTAAAAATTTCTTAACTTTTACGTCTCCCAGTCCGCCTCTCATGTAATGAGCCTTTAACTCATCCAGATTTTTGTACTCCGGCAGATACTTTTCAAAGTGAGCGTCCGTACAGAAAGCATCCAGATAGATAAATACAGGATTCCCTTCCACCTGTCCCGGATCCTGAACTCTTAAGTGGTTGGGATCGGTATACATGGACATGATCTTCTTTTTAATCTCCTCCTCAGAATCAGACAGGTAAATGCAGTTTCCAAGGGACTTGCTCATTTTTGCCTTTCCGTCGATTCCCGGCAGACGCAGACATGCCTTATTGTCTGGAAGAAGAATCTCAGGCTCTACCAGACTTCCGTCATAGACGGAGTTGAATTTATGGACGATCTCTCTGGTCTGCTCGATCATGGGCGCCTGATCCTCTCCTACCGGCACGGTCGTCGCCTTAAAGGCAGTAATGTCCGCAGCCTGGCTGATGGGATAGGTGAAAAAGCCAACCGGAATGCTTGTTTCAAAGTTGCGCATCTGAATCTCAGATTTTACCGTAGGATTTCTCTGGAGACGGGAAACCGTCACAAGATCCATATAGTAGAAGGTCATCTCACAGAGCTCAGGGATCTGGGACTGGATAAACAGAGTAGACTTCTCAGGATCCAGACCGCAGGCCAGGTAATCAAGGGCTACTTCGATGATATTCTGGCGTACTTTTTCCGGATTATCTGCATTGTCTGTCAATGCCTGAGCGTCTGCGATCATAATATATATTTCATCAAACTGACCGGAATTCTGCAGTTCCACTCTGCGTTTTAATGAGCCTACATAATGTCCAACATGAAGGCGGCCTGTAGGACGGTCGCCGGTTAATATGATTTTTCCCATTGTATTTTATCCTCTCATCTCCAGTTAAAAACCGGAGTTTATAATAAATAAGCATACCCCAAAGGTGATATTCTGTCAAGCACGGAAGAGGCTGTTTCCAGCCTTGCTTATGCCAGTCCTTCGCCTTTCATAACTCTTAAAAATGACTCGGGAAGAGGCGCTGAAAACTCCTTTTTGCCAAGATAATGAAGAGGCGCAGGAAGATCTTCAGGCATAACCAGACGGAAGGAATGAAGCATCTGGGAGGTGATTTTGTAGTTTGACCGCACACGTTCATTGACCCTTCTGTCACCATACTTAAAATCACCTAAAATAGGATGGCCGATGGAGGCTAAATGGGCCCGGATCTGATGGCTGCGCCCGGTAATCAGCGTTACCTGCAAAAGGGTCACTTTTCCGTTTGATTTAAGGGGAACATACTCCGTCATAATGGGTACGCTGTCTGCTGTCTGCTTTGAATGGATCTCTACTTTGTTGGAAGCTTCATCCTTCTTTAAAAAGCCTGTGATCAGCTGTTTTTCTTTCACCTCTCCTTTAACCAGGCACTGATAATATTTGTGGATGCTCCTGTCTTTGAATATGCGGTTCATCCCCTGGAGTCCTGCCAGTGATACGCCTGCCGCCACAAGTCCGCTGGTATTCCGGTCCAGACGGTTGCAGATAGAGGGCTTAAAGGTACGCAGCTGCTCAACCGGCAGATGGCCGGACTGGATGAGGTAGTTTAAGATATGTTCATTTAGGGAAATATCACTCTCTTTTGCTTTCTGAGAAAGCATGCCGGAGGGCTTGTTGACGATCAAAATATGACTGTCCTCATAGATGATATCCAGCTTTACTGCCTGGGCGCTGTTTTCCTTTCCCGTCTTTTTGCAGCAGACAGTGCTGCTTTCTGATACCGGCCGACCGTTCAACGTCTGCGGGGTTTTTAAAGCCTGAGGGACTTTTGATGCAGACGGGGCGAAGGATAGATCGGCTGTGATCTGGGAAAATTTAGCAATCGTCTCATCCGCCAGAAACAGGCGGATCACATCTCCTTCCTCCAGAAGCGTGTAGTCCCGGAAGGAAAGCGGCGCTGCCATGGTTCTGGACGGCGT
>ENA-OPWX01000970-OPWX01000970.1-human-gut-metagenome-genome-assembly--contig:-NODE-970-length-22670-cov-2.355472_pt1 | contig 22670 bp, 20 predicted proteins | sample MGYA00241514_ERZ502020 | MGnify/ENA primary metagenome ERZ502020 (study PRJEB25962, sample SAMEA2042105) | human gut metagenome | biome: human gut; feature: human-associated habitat; material: faeces... | reverse complement strand
CCGTGTTCAGTTTTTCATCTGCCATTCACTAACCTCCTTTTCGTGAAAGTTGCACAATTTTCGAGCTTAAATTTCTGTAATTATTTTTCTGCCTCCTTCCAGTCTATCCACGCAAAAAAGCCGCCCAAGATAGCACCTGGACGGCTTTCTGCGTAATGTGATAGATCAAATATTATTTTTTTCGGATTGTAGGCTCCGAAAAGCCTTGTATTTACAGCGTTCCTAATAAGAAACAATCATATGATTGATGTGCCACCATGCATAATACCCGGTTTTATTCTGTACTATTTGGACATTTTGGCATTCATGCCATCCAGAAGCATTTTAGCTGCCCCCTTAGCATCTGTCTCTCCATATGCAAATGCATTAAATACTTTATCGTATAAGCCTTCTGTTGTCGCCTTGTACTCGCTGCACTCGAAATACTCATCCATCGGGAATGTATTATCTTCAAGAGCATACTCTGTTGCCATTTTAGTCAGCTCATCCACATTTCCAGATGCCTCCAAAGCCTCCAGACCTGCTTCCGAATAAGGGATTCCTCTTTCATTTGCCATAAGAGCTACACCCTCAGGATCGTTTAACATGAACTCAAGAAGAGCGGCTGCTTCCTTGGGATATTTACAGGTTTTGGTAATTCCGAATGTCATAGATGCTCTGAACATACCGCCTTTATGCGGGAATCCTTCAAACATATGGGAAGTTACCATAGCCTCCGGATTAGGAAGAGCAGCCTTGGGATTTGCAGAGGATGTATTCCATGTGTATACGCCTGCCCATTTTCCCCCTGTCCATACTGGCGACTGCTCAACAGGATTGGCTGCATTATCTGCAATCATCTGCAGAGTGGGAATTACATGGGCTTCCTCCAGAGACTGAATCATCTCAAAGCCTTCTGCAATTTCCTCCTCGGTATAATTGCACTGATTGCCTGTTACCCACTCTTTTCCATACTTTGACTCAAGATACCATACCATGAATAAAGAGCGATCCAACGTATTAAGCATCATTGGATAATATTCATCACCCAGCTTTTCTTTAAAGGCAGAGCCGGATGCCAAAAGATCATCCCATGTTTTCGGAATAGGAACTCCTGCCTGATCAAACGTATCTTTATTCCAGAACATCACTCTGGCTGCCATGGAAACCGGAACCGCCCTCAGTTCCCCGTCTACTGTATAGGGTTCAAGGTTTTCAAACTGGCTCAAATCCAGATAATCGGACAGCTGATTTAAGTCGTAGAAAACTTCTCCATCTCCGCCAAACATAGTATGCCAGAACGGCCCCATCTGCACAATATCGTCTGCCTTTCCCTGAGAAAACGCCAGTCCCATTTTAGATTCCCAACCAGTCCATCCGCCAAAGCTTGATTCCACCTTAATATTGGGATATTTTTTCATGAATGCCTCGATTGCCTTCTGCGTAGCTTCATGACGGCTTTCTCCTCCCCACCAGCTGATAGTAAGGGTTATGTCCTCTGTGGTAAGTCCCTCTTCCCCTGCTGCTTCCGACGTCTCCACATTTGCTGCCGCAGCCTCACTGGTCTTTGCCTCACTCTCTTCGCTTCCCGGCTTTACCGCCTTACCGGCACAGGCTGTCATAGACATTGCCATTGATGCAGTTAATACTGCTGCCATAGATTTCTTTAATAATTTTCTCATTGAAATAACCTCCTGCTTTATCTCTTTGCGGACATTCTGATTCCGCATTTAATACAACGCTTTAATCCCTTCTGCCCGTACTGTCCAGTTTTCAGGAAAACCCGGCATTTTTTTTCCACAGCCTCTGTAACCGGCTGCCATCATGGCCAGAGCATAGAGAAATGATCCATTACCCGGAAGGTACAAAGGAAGATCCTTCCTGTATCCCTGTTTATTGTGACCGTTTAATACATATTCATTTTTCTGTGTATCTTTCAAAAGAATATCTACAGCCAGATCCCCCAGATCCAGACGAACGGCTGTCATTGCCATTACGGCAAAATCCCACCCCCAGGCAGTGTTAAAATCCCAGACCTCGAGAACCTTCTGAAGCGTCCGTTCTACCGTTTCCCGATCCAGGCGGTCGCCCCTGAGTATTCCACAGGCCATCAGCATGGACGGATGATCCTTTGCGTGATTTATATAAGTATCGGCACCATTCTCATGGGCAAGATAAACTCCCTCCGCAGATGCCGGAAGCGCCATAGCCTCGCTTACCATCCCCCATCTGCTGTTCCCCTTTCTTCCAGAACGCTTTGCCCATTCATCAGCAATATTCAAAGCTTCTCTCCAGTATTCCAATTCAAATACCGGATTAAGAGTTGTTTCCGGATCGTGAGTTTCCTGTACCGGAATCAGCGGAGGCCGCAGCTCATATACGTTTTTCTCACTGTTCCATTCTGCAAAATCTGCCATAAAATCAGCGGTTTCTCTGACAATTCCATAATATTTTTCCACCAGCTCTTCAGATGGTTCTGACTGATAAAGCAATTCCAGCATAAAAATAATGTGGGGCTGCTGCCAGATCAACAGCGGAGCAATCGGAGATGGCGAATCTTCTCCATCACAGCCTACCATCTTGGGCCAGCGTATCCCCTTATATCCGTTTCTCTCCGCATTTTCTTTTGCTTCATCCCGGTGCTCTATGTACCATTCAAAGGATTTTTCAAGCAGTCTCCCCTGAGAATAGGCCGGTAGAAAAGCGCTATGCCAAAAATGCATCTCAAGATGAAACTTACCGTACCAGCTGTTGCAGCTCAATCCCGTTTCAGCCGGCGGAAGGCTTCCTGTGCATTGCAGCCGAAGAAGATACAATGAAAGAATTTCCCTGCGCTCCAGTTCATGAGCTCTGGTATCCTGTGTTTCCCCAAAATCAATCAGGCCGGTATTTTCCCAGTAATCCCTCCAAAACACTTCGCTTTCTTCACAGCACTTATTAAATGTCGCGAACTGCCTGGGCACAGCGCGGTCAGTTAAAATAGTGATCTCCGCTTTTGCTGCATCAAATCGAATTGAGAAACAATGTTCCTCCTCCTGTATCATCTGCGCTCCATCCAGTTCTATCATAACCTGATACAGTAAATCATCCATAACACGATTTATCAGATACCGTTTTTCTCCAAGAGAAACCAGATAGCTTCCATGTCTGGATGGAGAAGTCCAGTCCGAACCGGTTATATCCGGAGAACCGTAGGGAAATTCCAGTTCCAGGCTCATATTTTTTTTCAACGCTTCCCCTGCTTCTATCCTCAGTCCAAGCCGATTGCTGTTTCCGCTGCATACAGTCTGTACCTTTACTGCTTCCCTGCTGAGCTGAAAACAGCTATTTAAAATACCCGTATACAAATCCAGTTCCTGATGGACCTCTGTAATCTGCCCCGAGGAAATCCTTCGTCCATTTACCCGGAACCCCAAACGGTAAAGATTTATCTTATGAGGATTTTTTCTCAGCCAGTCATAAACCTTCTCGTTCTTCTCCGTTTTTTTCACCGGATAGCGAAATGTACGTCCTTCGCGTTTATAGGAAGTCATCTCCAGATCTTTAAGACTATACACACGTCCATGGTCACTCTCTGTATGCCATCCAAAATTTCCCATTGTACAAAGAGGAAATGCATCTCTATACTCTTCATACAATGTTTGAACTCCCGTTACATCCGCTGTAAAAACGAACTCTCCATTCCCCACGGAAAGCGGAGAATCATATGCTGGTTCGTTCAATATTATGTTGTGTTTTTTTATCAATTTATATCGGTTTATCATGTATTTTTTAGAGTTTTTTACTGTTTTCTCTTTCCTTTCTTTGTTTCAATTAGTATATACCGTCATTTTTATTTTTTCAATATTCCCGCCTCATTGTGGCCCAATACTGAAAATCCGCATCAAATTCAAACTATATTTACTGCCTCTTTCAAAAAAAAGAACGGTCATTTTCACAAAAGAAAAGCCGTTCTTTCCAACACTCAGAAGAAAATCTCTGCCTGTATATTTCTGATTTTACCGATTCTCAATCTCCATCAGCATATTCACCCGTCTCTCATGTCTGCCGCCTTCAAACTCAGCGTCCAGCCATGCTTCGGTGATCATCTTTGCCATCTCGCTTCCCACTACTCTGGCGCCAAAGGCAAGGACGTTGCTGTTATTGTGCATACGGGACAGCTTTGCGCTGTAGGGTTCGCTGCATACACAGGCGCGCACGCCCTTTACCTTATTAGCTGCCAGTGAAATGCCTACGCCGGTGCCGCAGATCACGATACCCAGATCTGCTTCTTTGGAAGCCACAGCCCGTCCTACCTTTTCACCATATACAGGGTAATCGCAGCTTTCTGTAGAATTGGTACCCAAATCAATAACCTCGTAGCCTTTTCCCTCTACAAACTCCTTGATGATATTTTTAAGCTCAATGGCTGTATGGTCGTTTCCCATTGCAATTTTCATTTTCATTTTCTCCTCATTCTCTCAAAAAATTCCTCCATCCGGTCAAGCCGGGAGGTCATGGACATAAGCAGCAGATCTGCCGCAGTAAGCGCTGCCATGGCTTCTGCCACCACAACTGCCCTTGGAACGATAATGGGATCGTGACGTCCATGGATCTCGATCTCCCGTTCTTTCCCGCTCCGGTCCACCGTGGACTGAGGCTGGGCAATGGACGGAGTAGGCTTAAAGGCCGCCCGTATTACAACCGGGCTGGAATCGCTCATCCCTCCCAGGACGCCACCGGAGTGATTGGTTCGCTTGGCCGGGTGGCCCGCACTGTCAATGCAGAAGCTGTCGTTATCCTGTGAACCGGTGGATACTGCCGCCTCAAATCCGTCTCCGATCTCAACGCCTTTCACTGCTCCAATAGACATCATGGCTTTTGCCAGAGCCGCATCCAGCTTGTCAAACACCGGCTCTCCCACGCCTGCGGGAAGCCCCTCGATCACACACTCTACCACACCGCCGCAGGAATCCCTTCGAGCCATCATATCCTCTAAATAACTCTCTGCTTCCTTTGCCGCAATGTCATCAGGCATATAAAGACGGTTTTCCCACATTTTGGAAATCTCCATCCGGGACCGGTCGATGCTTACAGGGCCGATTGCGCTGGTATAAGCAAAAACCCTTACCCCAAGGCGCTCCAGAAGCTTTGCGGCCACTGCTCCGGCTGCTACCCGGCCAATGGTCTCCCGTCCGGAGGAACGGCCGCCTCCTCTGTAATCCCTGAAGCCATACTTTTGATCAAAGGTGAAATCTGCATGACCGGGGCGGTATACATCCATGATATTGCTGTAATCGTGGGATCTCTGGTCTGTATTCCGCACCTCCAGGGCAATCGGCGTTCCGGTTGTCTTTCCTTCAAAGACGCCAGAAAGGATTTCCACCTGATCGCCCTCCTGTCTGGCTGTGGTAAAGCGGCTCTGCCCCGGCTTTCTCCGGTCTAAATATCTCTGAATATCTTCTTCATCTAAGGGCAGACCTGCTGGACAGCCGTCTATGACCACGCCAATGCCCTTTCCATGAGACTCTCCCCAGGTGCTGACGCGAAAAAGCGTCCCGTAAATTGAACCCGCCATGACTAATCTCCAATCTTTACAATCGCACAGCAGTTTGGTTCATTAACCGGAATGCTTCTTCCGCTCATGACCAGAAGTCCCTTCTCATAGTCTACCTTAAAGAAGGAAATGCTGCCACTGTCATGGTTAATGGACGCAATATGCTTCCCATCCGGGAAAACAGCCACGTCCTTAGGATATTCGCCGCTGATCGGCAGGCAGCAGATCATGGAAAGAAGTCCTGTTTCCTCATCCCTGCTGTAGATACTTACCGTATTCTCTCCCGCATTGGTACAGTAAACATACTTCTCATCCCAGGACATACGCATCGCGCAGGCTGCCGTAAGATTGCCCGGATTTTTCGTCGAGGTAGTAGAAATCGTCTGGATCTTCTCGATTACGGGAGCTCTGTCCCCTGTTTCATAGGTAAATACATCAATTACATTTTTAAGCTCGTACATCAGATAAAGGAAGCGTCCGTCCCTGCTGAACCGGAAATGTCTGGGCGCAGATTCCAGGTCGCAGCGGATGGCGTCTACCTGAACCATCTTCTGCTCCTTATCATTAAAGCGGTAAATCTTTACCTGATCCACTCCGTTGTCCACACTGAGGATGTATTTATTGTCCGGCATCCGGCGGGTGCATGTCACGTGAGGGCGGAAATTACGCTCTGCCACGCTTCCATATCCTTTATCATATACACCGTCCACGATCCCCCCTACAGAGCCGTCTTTGTTCAAGCTCAGGATCGTGGTCTTTCCGTCATGATAACCGGATACGAAGATAAACTTGTCCTCCAGATCGCTGCACAGATGACAGCCCCTCATTCCGCGGATGGGCGCGCTGTTTAAACGCGCCAGGGCGCCGTTCTGCAGGATCCGGAAAGACACCACTCCTTCATCGGCAATGGAATACAATGTCTTTCCATCGCTGGAGGCAATTACATAGGAAGAATTATTTACCTCCATCTCGCAGCGCTCCTTAAACGTTCCCTTCTCCACATCTACGTCAAATACTGTGATTCCCTTTGCTTTCCCGGTATAGGAGTAGGATCCCACATATGCCATATATCTGCCGCTCATACCTGTATTTACCTCCTGAATATAAGTCCGATTTTGTTAAAACCTATCATATCATAATTTTTATTATTTGTTAACCGCTAACTTTCAGAAAAGGTATTGACACCTGATTTATTTCATGTATAATGAAATTCGCCTTGTTTATTATTACTAAACTTTTTGATTATTTATATATTGGGTTAGTATTGCTAAACTTTTTGTATATTTTGCAGCCGTGCAGGGAGGAATTGTATGGATATCGGAAACAGACTGAAGGAGCTTCGTGTCTTAAAGGGACTGACTCAGGAGGAGCTGGCCGACCGCTCGGAGCTTTCCAAGGGGTTTATCTCTCAGCTGGAACGCAATCTGACCTCCCCCTCTATCGCTACTCTGATGGATATTCTCCAGTGTCTGGGAACTTCTATCGGGGAGTTTTTTACGGAAGAGCCTGAGGAACAGATCGTATTCGGCACTCAGGACTACTTTGAAAAAGTAGATCCTGAATACAACAATGAAATCAAATGGATCATTCCCAATGCTCAGAAAAACACCATGGAACCCATTCTCTTAACGCTCAAAGCCGGCGGTTCTACCTACCCGGATACACCTCATGAGGGAGAAGAATTCGGCTATATTCTGAAGGGTTCTGTTTCCATCCATCTGGGAAAAAAGACATACCATGCCAAAAAGGGAGAATCCTTCTATTACACAGCAGATAAAAAACACTATCTTTCAAGCAAAAACGGCGCCATACTCATCTGGGTAAGTTCACCTCCCAGTTTTTAATACGGCCTCCGTTGTAAAAAAGACAATGTTATGACCCACTTCACTTTATAAAGGAGAAAAGACAAATGAGCCAGCCATTGATTGATTTACAGCACATCTCAAAAAGCTTTGACGGCGAGCTGATCCTGGATGATCTGAATCTCTCCATCAGGGAAAACAGCTTCGTCACCTTACTTGGCCCCAGCGGCTGCGGAAAGACCACTACTCTGCGTATCCTGGGAGGCTTTACCAGTCCCGATACCGGAAAGGTTCTCTTTGATGGTCAGGATATCACAAAGCTTCCGCCCAACAAGCGGCAGTTAAATACGGTTTTTCAGAAATATGCCCTGTTTCCTCATATGAGCATTGCGGACAATATTGCCTTTGGCCTGAAAATAAAAAACAAGCCCAAAAGCTATATTGATGACAAAATCCGCTACGCATTAAAGCTGGTCAATCTCTCCGGCTACGAAAAGCGCGATGTAACCTCTCTCTCCGGCGGTCAGCAGCAGCGTATTGCCATTGCAAGAGCCATTGTAAACGAACCGAGAGTGCTGCTCCTTGACGAGCCTCTGGGCGCTCTGGATTTAAAGCTGCGCCAGGATATGCAGTATGAACTGATCCGCCTGAAAAATGAGCTTGGCATCACTTTTATCTATGTAACCCACGATCAGGAAGAGGCTCTTACCATGTCAGACACCATTGTTGTTATGAACCAGGGCTATATCCAGCAGATGGGATCTCCGGAGCAGATCTACAATGAGCCGGAAAATGCCTTTGTAGCCGACTTTATCGGCGAAAGCAACATCGTCCACGGCATCATGCTTCAGGACGAGCTGGTTGAAATCTTTGGGGCAAAATTTGCCTGTGTGGATAAGGGCTTTGGCACAAATAAGCCAGTGGATGTCGTGATCCGTCCTGAAGATATCGACCTTGTAGAACCGGAAAAGGGCACGCTTGTCGGCACAGTGACCCATCTGATCTTCAAGGGTGTTCACTATGAGATGGAAGTTACTACCCCGAACGGCTTTGAGTGGCTGGTTCACTCCACTGATATGTTCCCCGTTGGAAAGCAGGTGGGAATCCATGTAGATCCCTTTGATATCCAGATCATGAACAAGCCTGCGTCTGAGGATGAGGAGGCGCTGGGAGTCGATGAATAAGGAAAAGAAATATCTCGATCTGGGGAAATCCCTTCTCTCCGGCCCCTATCTGGTCTGGATGACCGGTTTTACTATTATTCCTCTGCTCATGATTCTCTGGTATGGACTGACGGGACGTGACGGAGCTTTTACATTGGAAAATATCCTGTCAATCGCAGAACCGGATCATATGAAGGCTCTGGTGCTGTCTCTGGGTTTATCCCTGATCAGCACTCTGCTGTGCCTTTTTCTTGCATATCCTCTGGCTATGATTTTAAGAGGACGGGGAAATAAGGCCGGCAGCTTTATCGTATTTATTTTTATCCTCCCCATGTGGATGAATTTTCTGCTGAGAACCCTTGCATGGCAGACGCTTCTGGAGAAAAACGGCGTAATCAACGGAATCCTTTCCTTTTTCCATCTGCCCGGTATCTCCATTATCAATACTCCGGCAGCTATTGTACTGGGTATGGTATACAACTTCCTGCCCTTTATGGTTCTTCCGATTTATAATGTACTTGCCAAGATTGACGACAGCGTTATCAATGCGGCTCAGGATCTGGGAGCCAATACCTTCCAGACCTTTATAAAGATCTGGCTTCCTTTAAGCCTTCCGGGAGTCATCAGCGGAATCACCATGGTATTTGTGCCTTCTCTGACCACATTCGTTATCTCAGACCTCTTAGGCGGCAGCAAGATCCTTCTCATCGGAAATGTAATCGAGCAGGAGTTCACACGCGGAAGCAACTGGAACCAGGGAAGCGGTCTTTCCCTGGTGCTGATGATCTTTATTCTGATCAGCATGGCTATGATTGCCAAATATGACAAAAATGGAGAAGGGAGCGCATTCTGATGATAAAAAGCAGAAAAATGATACGGAAGATCATTTCCGATTTCTATATGGTGCTTATCCTGATCTTTTTGTACGCACCCATCCTCACTATGATGATATTGTCCTTTAACCAGTCCAAATCCAGAGCACGGTGGGGCGGTTTTACTCTTGACTGGTATCTGCAGATGTTTGACAGCCGCTCCATTATGAGCGCCCTGTCAACCACCCTGATCATTGCCTTTGTTTCAGCCCTTGCGGCAGCTGTTATCGGAACAGCGGCAGCTATTGCCATTCAGTCTATGAGGCTGGTTCCCAGGACAATTATTATGGGAATCACAAACATTCCCATGCTGAATGCAGATATCGTTACAGGCATTTCACTGATGCTGTCCTTTATTGCCTTTGGCGTATCATTAGGCTTTAAAACCGTGCTGATCGCTCATATCACCTTTAATATACCTTATGTGATTTTAAGCGTCATGCCCAAGCTGAAGCAGACGGATAAGAGTACCTATGAGGCGGCTCTGGATCTGGGAGCCACTCCCCTTCAGGCATTTTTTAAAGTGGTCTTCCCGGATATTCTGCCCGGAGTGCTGTCCGGCTTCCTTTTATCCTTTACCATGTCTCTGGATGATTTTATTATCACCCATTTTACAAAGGGCGCAGGCATCAATACTTTGTCTACGCTGATTTACAGCGAGGTACGCAGGGGCATTAAGCCATCCATGTATGCCCTTTCCACAGTCATTTTCCTGACTGTACTGATCCTTCTGCTGATCGTAAATTTCCGTTCCTTTAAGAAAAAGGACTGAAATAATTCATTACTATTAAAAAGGAGAGCGACCCATGAAACGAACACCCATCCTCCTCACAGCAGGAGCACTGGCTGCCCTGATGACCGCAGGTCTTCTGACCAGCTGCGGCGGTTCCGGCAAAAATGGTTCTTCGGGAGATGACAACAAGCTTTATGTATACAACTGGGGCGAATATATTGACGAAAGCGTCATCGACGACTTTGAAAAGGAAACCGGTATTCAGGTGGTCTACGACGTATTTGAAACCAACGAAGAAATGTATCCTGTAATTGAAGCCGGAGGCGTAAGCTACGATGTGGTATGTCCCTCCGACTATATGATCCAGAAGATGATCGAAAACAACCTTCTGGCTGAAATCAACTTTGACAATATCCCCAATTACAAAGAAATCGGACAGGAATATCTGGATATATCCAAAGGTTTTGACCCGGAAAACAAATATTCCGTTCCCTACTGCTGGGGTACCATGGGAATCCTCTACAATACGCAGATGATCGAGGAGCTGGGCGTTCCTGCTCCCACCAAATGGGCCGATCTGTGGGATGAACGTCTGGAGGGAGAAATTCTCATGCAGAACAGCGTCCGCGACGCCTTTACCGTAGCTTTAAAGAGCCTTGGATATTCCTTAAATACCCAAAATCCTGATGAACTGCAGCAGGCAAAGGATGAGCTGATCCGCCAGAAGCCTCTGGTTCAGGCTTATGTAATTGATCAGGTAAGAGATAAGATGATCGGCGGAGAAGCAGCCGTGGGAGCCATCTACTCCGGAGAAATGCTCTATATCCAGAATGCAGTTAAGGAGCAGGAAGCTGATTTTACTCTGGAGTATGTAATTCCGGAGGACGGAACCAACTACTGGGTTGACTCCTGGGTCATTCCCGCCAATGCAGAGCACAAAGAAAATGCAGAAAAATGGATTGACTTTCTGTGCCGCCCCGATATCGCAAAGAAAAATTTTGAGTACATTACCTATGCCACTCCCAACAAAGGTGCCTATGAGCTGCTGGATGAGGAGCTGAAACAGAATAAAGCTCTGTTCCCGGATCTCTCCGCTCTCACCAACTGTGAAATCATACAGTACCCCGGCGAAGAAGCCGACGCCCTTTATAACGAGCTCTGGAAAGAGGTCAAGGCAAACTGACGGACTGCTGCGGCTGTCCCATCTACGCGTTTACTAATGGAGGATAAGAATGAAAAAGAAAACAGCTGTTTCACTGGGCATGCTCTCTCTGGCCCTTGCCGCCGGTCTTCTCACTGCCTGCGGTTCCGGCCAAAAAACCGGGGCTGAGGAAGGCTCCGGCGAAGACAACAAATTATATGTATACAACTGGGGGGAATACATTGACGAAAGCGTAATTGACGAATTTGAGGAAGAAACAGGAATCGAAGTCGTATACGACCTTTTTGAAACAAATGAAGAAATGTATCCCATCATAGAAGCGGGAGCGGTAAAGTACGATGTGATCTGTCCTTCCGACTATACCATCCAGCGTATGATCCAGAATAACCTGCTGGCTGAAATCAATTTTGACAATGTACCCAATATCAAAGAAATCGGCCCGGAATATATGGATATGGCAAAGGATTTTGATCCGGAGAACAAATATGCAGTTCCCTACTGCTGGGGTACGGAAGGAATCCTCTACAATAAGCAGCGCTTTGATGAGCTTGGCATCCCATATCCCACCAAATGGGCAGATCTGTGGAATCCTGAGTTAGAGGGCGAGATCCTGATGCACAATACCCTGCGCTATGCATTTATGGCCGCATTAAAGATCAAAGGCTACTCTTTGAATACCACAGACCCGGATCAGCTGGCTGAGGCCAGAGATATGCTCATTGAGCAGAAGCCCCTGGTTCAGGCCTATGTAATCGACCAGGTAAGGGACAAGATGATTAACGGCGAGGCTGCTGCTGCCATGCTTTATTCCGGTGATCTCCTTTATATTCAGGATACCGCAAAGGAGCAGGGTTCTGAATTTGATCTGGAGTATGTGCTTCCCGAAGAGGGAACCTCCTACTGGATCGATTGCTGGGTCATCCCTGCCAATGCAGAGCACAAGGAAAATGCCGAGAAATGGATTAACTTCCTGTGCCGCCCTGACATTGCAAAGAAGAACTTTGAATACATTACCTACGCTACCCCTAACAAGGGCGCCTTTGAGCTGCTGGACGAGGAGCTGCAGAATAACAAGGCTGTGTTCCCGGATCTTTCCCAGCTGAAAAACAGCGAGAGCGTTCAGTATCTGGGCGAGGAAGTAAATGATATGTACAATGAGATGTGGAAGCAGGTAAAAGCAAACTAAACAGCTGTCTGTGAAAGAGCCGGGCATATCATCAGTGGACAAAATGAATCATGGTTTGCTTGTCAATCCTTTTCTTCTATGATACACTGAAGAGGTAGCAGTTCCCGTTTTTTAGGCAGACGGGAAAGAAAACCGTAAGGGGGAATGTTTGTTTTGAAAATACAGGAATCCGCTGAAAACTACCTGGAAACGATCTATAGCCGCCATAAACCCTATGTCCGCTCCATTGATATTGCAAATGAACTGAGTTTTTCAAAGCCCAGTGTCAGCGTAGCTATGAAAAACCTGAGGGAAAACGGCTATATCCGCATGGATGAACAGGGTCACATCACACTTACTGAGACTGGACAGTCCATTGCTGACGTTATGTACGAACGCCATATTCTTTTGTCCAACTGGCTGATCTATCTGGGTGTAGATCCTCAGACAGCTGCAGAGGATGCCTGCCGTATGGAGCATGTAATCAGTCCGGAAAGCTTTGAAGCAATTAAGAAACATATTACCCAGGGAAATGAGCTTCCAAAGGAGCTTAAGGAGGAATCTATTCATGCTTAAAGACCTTGTAAAAAGCTGCCGCTCCTATCGGCGGTTCTATGAAGATATATCCATTCCGCAGGAAGAGCTGACAGATATGATCGATACGGTGCGCCTTACAGGCTGCACAGCCAACTGTCAGCCCCTAAAATACCGCATCATCCGTACTCCGGAGGAATGCGCGGCAATTTTTCCCAGTCTTTCCTGGGCAGGCGCCCTGAAAGACTGGGACGGACCGGAAAAGGGAGAACGGCCCTCTGCCTATATCGTCATTCTCTGTGATCTGACTGTGGCCAAAAATAAACAGTGGGATGAGGGAATCGCCGCCCAGACGCTCATGCTGGCAGCTGCAGAAAAGGGCTATGGCGGCTGCATGATCGGAAGCTGCAGGCGCAGTGAGATTCTGTCCATTTTAAAGCTTAATCCGGAAAACTATTCTGTGGGCCTGGTTCTGGCCCTGGGAAAACCCAAAGAGGAGGTCCGGCTTGTACCTGTAGGGGACGATGGAAGCACAACGTACTACAGGGATGAAAATCAGGTGCATTATGTTCCCAAGAGAAGTCTGGAGGATGTGCTGGTTTGATTTCTTCCGTTTTACAGAGATGAATTCTGCTTTTGACATTTTCATATGACACCTAAAAAGGACGCCGTTCTGCCTGAGCAGATGCGTCCTTTTTTCATTCCATTATATCGTTTTTATCTACCAATCAGCTTCATAAACAAAGGAATCTGTCTATATAATTACCCCTTCAGAGCCCTCATGGCATTCAAAATCGCGATCACGGACACTCCCACATCCGCAAACACAGCTTCCCACATATTAGCCGCGCCAAAGGCTCCCATCGCCAGAACGATCAATTTCACGCCCAGGGCAAAGACGATATTCTGCATCACAATTCGGAGTGTTTTACGAGAAATACGGACAACGGCTGCAATCTTTCTGGGATCATCATCCATAAGGACAATATCAGCCGCCTCGATAGCTGCGTCCGATCCCATGCTTCCCATAGCGATTCCCACATCTGCACGGGAGAGCACCGGGGCATCATTGATGCCGTCGCCTACAAAGACCAGCTTCTCCTTTCCCTTGCATTCTGCCAGCAGTTTTTCTACCATATCTACCTTGTCGCCGGGAAGGAGTTCTGCATGAACCTCATCCAGGCCGATTTCCTTTGCCACTGCTTCCCCGGTTTCCTTTCGGTCTCCGGTAAGCATCACTGTCTTTGCAGCACCGGCCTTTTTAAGATCACGCATTGCTTCTGGAATGCCTTCTTTTATTACATCGGAAATAAGAATGGAACCCAGAAAATTTCCTTCCTCTGCCAGATAAACCACCGTTCCCACGCCCGGACATGGCTTATAGGCAATATTTTCCTTCTTCATCAGACGGTCATTTCCTGCCAGCACAGTGCGTCCATCTGCCTTCACACGGATTCCATGACCGGGAATCTCCTCCGCATCTGCGATCCGCGTATGCTCAAAAGAATGCCCCCAAGCTTCACGGATAGACCTGGAAACAGGATGGTCGGAGGAGCTTTCTGCCAAGGCTGCCAGTTCTAACAGAGCCAGCTGGGAAGCCGACCAGCCGTCAGCTTTATCTGTATCCTGCCTTTTCTCTATTGTTTCCTGAGCCGCATCTCCGGACGGATAAATGCCTGTCACCTTAAATTCTCCCTTAGTAAGGGTTCCCGTCTTGTCAAATACCACTGTATGGACATTTGCAAGAGCCTCCAGATAATTACTTCCCTTTACCAATACACCTTTTTTAGAAGCCGCTCCGATTCCGGAAAAGAAGCTCATGGGAACGGAAATGACCAGTGCACAGGGACAGGAAATCACCAGGAAAGTACAGGCTCTGCGTATCCCTTCGCTCCATGTCTGTCCAAAAAACAGCGGAGGAAGAATAGCAAGAACTACTGCCGCAATCACCACAACCGGAGTATAATACCTTGCAAACCGGGTAATAAAGTTCTCCACCGGCGCCTTTTTGCTGCTGGCATTCTCTACCAGTTCCAGAATACGTGCTACTGTGGAATCGTCAAATTCTTTCGTAACCTCTACCCGCAGCAGTCCGCTTCCATTGACGCATCCACTGATCATCTCATCTCCTGCTCTGACTCTTCTCGGGACGGACTCTCCTGTAAGAGCAGATGTATCGATCATGGAGTCTCCGGAAATAACCCTTCCGTCCAGAGGGATCCTCTCTCCGGCCTTTATGACAATTATATCCCCCACTGATACATCATCCGGATCCACCTGCTTTAGCTGTCCGTCTTCTTCAATATTGGCATACTCCGGGCAAATATCCATCAGGTCTGAGATTGACTGGCGGGAACGGTTTACGGCATAATTCTGAAACAGCTCCCCTACCTGATAAAACAGCATCACCGCAACTGCTTCTGAGTACTGTTGTACCGCAAATGCTCCTACTGTAGCCAGAGCCATCAGAAAGTTTTCATCAAACACCTGTCCGTTTCTGATATTGCGCAGAGCCCGGTAAATAATGTCCCATCCGATGAAAAAATAGGGGATCAGATACAGCGCCGGCCATACCGGGCTTTTCTCCCTAAACGGCAGAAGTCCCAAATGCTCTGTTACTGTCAGGGCAATATAGATTCCAAAGGTTCCAAGGATACGTATAAGCATACGCTTCTGCTTTACTGTCATGTTCCGTTATTCCTCCTGATGCATCATTCTCAACGGCTCTACATCTGAATTGTACAGTCCGGCTCTACTTTTCTGCATACGGACTGCACTTCCTCCATAATCTCATCAAAACGGCTGTCATCCGCTTCAATCGTCATCTTCTGAGTCATAAAGCTCACATTGGCATCCCTTACCCCGTCAATCTTTTTAATGGCGTTTTCCATCTTTGCAGCACAGTTCGCACAGTCTAAATTAGTTAATTTGAATTTCTTTTTCATGTTCTTATTTTCCTCCATTTTTATATTCTTACTCTGATATGTGATCCATACCCTGACTGAGTATGGTCTTTACATGGCTGTCTGCCAGAGAATAAAATACGGCCTTTCCTTCCCGCCGGTTCTTCACCAGACGGTTCTGCTTTAAAATCCTAAGCTGATGGGAAATAGCGGACTGATTCATGTTTAAAAGCTGGGCAATATCGCACACGCACATCTCTGATTCAAACAATACATACAAAATCTTAATCCGTGTGGAATCGCCAAACACCTTAAAAATCTCCGCCAGATCGTACAGCTGATCCTCATCCGGCATCTTATCTGTCACGGACTTTACCACATCTTCGTGAACCTGATAAAAATCACAGCACTCTACATCATTTAACGCCATCCTATTCCTCCTTTCCTGCGCACCATTATTCTCCTTTGGGCCGTCTTATATATGAATAATTGTTCATATGTTTATATATGCAGTATAACTCTTTTTCTCTAAATGTCAATAGTTAAATTTAAAAAATAAAAAAGCAGTGCCCTGAGATCTCATTTCTCAAAAGGCACTGCCTCAAATTTTAAAATATTACTGTTTTTCTTCTTCCGCAACCTGGATTCCCAGTTCTTCCAGCTGTTTTCCATCTACAGGAGCAGGAGCTTCCGTCATCAGGCAGGATGCGTCCTTCACTTTAGGGAAGGCAATCACATCACGGATGCTGTCTGCGCCTACCATCAGCATAACCATACGGTCAAGGCCGTATGCCAGACCTGCGTGAGGCGGAACACCATACTTAAATGCTTTTAACAGGAAGCCGAACTGCTCCTGTGCACGCTCCAGAGTAAAGCCCAGAACCTCAAACATCTTGGACTGGATGTCTGCCTGATGGATACGGACAGAGCCGCCGCCCATTTCCACACCGTTTAATACGATATCATATGCCTTTGCACGGACACGGCCCGGCTCAGAATCAAGATACTGCAGATCCTCTTCCATCGGCATGGTAAATGGGTGGTGCATTGCCACATAGCGGTCCTCTTCCTCAGAATACTCAAGAAGCGGGAACTCAGTTACCCACAGGAACTTAAAGTCATCTTTTTTCAGCAGATCCAGCTGTCTTGCCAACTCCAGACGCAGGTTGCCCAACACGTCGAATACAACCTTGTCCTTATCTGCTGCAAAGAGAAGGAGATCGCCCGCTTTTCCGTCCATGGCAGCGATCAGGGCAGCCATTTCCTCTTCCTTCATAAACTTTGCAAAGGAAGACTTAAAGGTGCCGTCCTCATTGATGGCAATGTATGCAAGACCCTTTGCCCCAAAGCCCTTTGCATACTCTACCAGAGCGTCGATTTTCTTTCTAGGCATATGGCCCTGGCCCTCAGCATTGATGCCGCGGACAGAACCGCCATTTTCCAGAGCGCCCTTAAATACCACAAATTCGCAGTCCTTCACAACCTCGGAAACGTTCTTTAATTCCATTCCAAAGCGCAGATCCGGCTTGTCGGAACCGAAGCGGTCCATCGCCTCTCTCCATGTCATGCGCTGGATGGGAAGCTGCAGCTCATAACCGCAGATTTCCTTAAAGAGCTTCTGTAAGAGACGCTCATTTACATCCAGAACATCATCTACATCCACAAAGGACAGCTCCATATCGATCTGTGTAAATTCCGGCTGACGATCTGCACGAAGATCCTCGTCACGGAAACATTTTACAATCTGAAAATAACGATCATATCCGGAACACATCAGAAGCTGTTTGAAAATCTGTGGTGACTGCGGCAGTGCGTAGAAATTCCCTGGGTGTACACGGCTTGGTACAAGGTAGTCTCTCGCGCCTTCCGGTGTACTCTTGATCAGCATCGGTGTCTCGATCTCAAGGAATCCTTCTTCTGCAAGGAACTGACGTGTCAGTGTAGCAGCCTTACTTCTCATCATCAGATTTCTCTGAAGATCCGGTCTTCTCAGGTCAAGGAAACGATATTTCAGACGAAGTTCTTCCTTTGTCTTACTGTTCTCCTCGATTGGAAACGGCGGTGTCTCTGACTCGGATAAGATCCGGATCTCTCTTGCGCGAATCTCGATCTCTCCTGTTGCAAGATTCTCATTGACTGCACCAGAACGTGCCTCCACAGTTCCCACTACTGCGATTACAAATTCACTTCTTAATTTTCCTGCCTTTTCAAATCCGGCTTCATCGATGGAACCATTTTCAAAAATGATCTGCAGCAGACCGGAGCGGTCTCTTAAATCTACGAAAACGATTCCTCCTTTATTACGGTTCTTCTGCACCCATCCCATCACGGTCACAGTCTCACCGATATTTGCTTTGCTTAACTCTGCACATCTGTGGCTTCTCTTTAAGCCCTGCATTGATTCTGCCATGTTCTTTTCCTCCATATTTATTTAAAAAATTCCTTAATTTCTGTGTAACCTTCCTGAGAAAGTTGTTCTTTCTGGAATTTCTTGTTTTTCTTCATGATCGAGAGCATTACTTGCTTCCCTGCAGCACGCTGCTCTTTTGCAAATGCCAGCACTTCCAGCATCTTCTCCTGCGGCATTCCTTTCTCGATCAAGAGCGCCAGCTTCTCTTTGTTGTCCGGAATCTCATATCCTCTCTCTAAAAGCAGCATGACGATCCGCTCAAATCCGATTGAAAATCCGCATGCCGGTGTCGGCTGTCCGGTAAACTTTCCGATCATCTCATCATATCTTCCGCCGCCTCCGACAGAGCCGCCGAACTCATCCATCGCAATCTCAAAGATCGTTCCGGTATAGTAAGACATTCCCCGCACCAGTGTCGGGTCAAAACTTAACTTAAAATCTGCTTCTTTCACACTGTCCACACTTGCGATGATCATCTCCAGCCCATCTGCAGTCGCTTCCTCAAGGTATCCCTCTAATTTCTCTTTGCAGTAGCGTACTCCCTCGATATCATTTGTAATCTCCTTGAATAACTGAAGATATTTTTCAACCGCTTCTTTCGGATATCCATGCTCCTGCAGTTCTTTTTCTACACCGTCCAGACCAATCTTATCCATCTTGTCCAGGATGATAAATACATCATCATAGTCTTTCTCTTCGAATCCGCTGTAAGCTGCCATCGCCTTTAAGATCTTCCGGTCATTGATACGGACAGTAAAGTTTTTAAAATCCAGTTTCCCAAGCAGTGTCGTCGTCGCAAGGATCAATTCGATCTCCGCAAGATTATTTGGTTCTCCTAAGATGTCAATATCGCACTGCATGAACTGACGGAAGCGCCCTCTCTGCGGACGGTCAGCTCTCCACACATTTCCCATCTGCAGCGCTTTAAACGGAGATGGAAGCTCACTGACATTGTTGGAATAATAACGGGATAACGGAACAGTCAGATCATATCTGAGTCCACCATCCACGAGATCTGCCTCACATTCTGCTGTGTCCAGCTTTAACTTCTCTCCACGTTTTAAAATTTTAAAGATCAACTTTTCATTCTCTCCCCCTTGCTTGCTCGACAGGTTCTCGATATGCTCCACACATGGTGTCTCAATCGAAGAGAATCCAAATGTTCCATATGTCTCCTTGATCAGACGGATCACATAATCCCGGATCTGCATCTCTCTCGGTAACATATCTTTCATCCCGGTTACGGGCTTTTTCTTTAATGCCATAATAGTTCTCCCTTTCGCTCTATCATCTCGTCGATCCGTGCGATATACTGTCCCACATCTTTGACATTTTCCACACGCTCAATCCTTTTTTCTAATTTTACTTCTTTTCCCGGCTGACCGTTCTTTAACTGGTCTTCTGCCGCCGAAAATACAGCCTTTGTGGAGGCTCCTGCTCCCACTGCTACGATAGACTGTTTTTCCTCCATAATAAGTATATTGTATATTCCTGCTTTGTCAACCTTTGCATAGCCAACATTTTCAAAATTTCCGGCAATATTTTTCTGGCGATACAGATAATACGGTTTCATTCCCATCCGCGCAGCACTCTCCGCTGCGAGATCTATCATCGCTTCCATCTGCCGTCCTCTTTCCTCCTGGAGCGCAGCCTCTTTCAATTCCGGCATCTGTGCCAGCCTTGATGCACGCTTAACTGCCAGCGAGTGCACCGTAATACTGTCAGGAGAAAGTTCCTCAATCTGCCTTAACGTGTCTTTGACATCTTCCACCGTCTCTCCCGGAAGTCCGGCAATCAGATCCATGTTGATATTTTCAAACTCCAATTCTCTCGCCATCCCATACACGCGGAGAATATCCTCCACGGTATGCCTTCTCCCGATGAGATCCAAAGTCTTTTGCTGCATCGTCTGCGGGTTAATCGAAATCCGCGGAATCTTGTGGCGCTTCAGCACTTCCAGTTTTTCTCTTGTAATACTGTCAGGCCGCCCTGCCTCCACGGTAATCTCCTTTATCTCCTCATAAGAAAATGTCTCTTCCAAATGTGTGAGCAGACGATCTAACTGATCTGCTTCCAACGTCGTCGGCGTTCCTCCACCAATGTAGATTGTATTTAATTTCTTCTCTTTTGAAATATCCCCGACATAGCTGATTTCCTTGCAAAGTGCACCGAGATATTCCTCCACCCTCGTCTTCCATGCTTCGATCGGGTATGAGGTAAACGAACAGTACGCACAGGTGGTCGGACAGAATGGGATTCCCACATAGAGACTATATCCATCTTCATAATCAAGCTGCTCCAGCTGGGCCTTCTCGCGCTTTGCAATCTCGATTCCAAGGCGTGCTTTCTCCTCACTCATCAGATATTGTTCCATGAGAGTTCTCTGAATCTCTTCTTTCTCCATCTGCTCTTCTAACATCTTCATTGCGATTTTTGTCGGGCGGATCCCCGTTAGGATTCCCCACGCCAGCGTTTTCCCGGAATATTCTGCAAGCGCCCGGTAAATCTTTCGATCCAGATACTGCTTCTTCTCTTTTTTTGTCTCATATGCATCCAGTTCCTTTATCTCCGCACAGATTCTGCAAATGCGCTCCTGCACACACACCTCCAGCTCCAGAAACATTCCCTGCTCCTCATCAATTTCCTGCTCTACTGTCTCATTTGGGAAAAATGCTTTTACAATATGAAATACATCATAGATATAACTTTTGTCTTTTATCCGTAATCGAATCATTCTCTTCTCTTCCTCATTTATTCTCTCACTGTGTTTTTTACACCACTGTCACAGACAGCACTCCTCTTCTCTCTTACGAAGGAAGGACGGGAAAATGCTTCCCCGCCCTCAGTTACCTTACACAAAACACCTTTTCTGCTCCTTGTATGATTCTGACATTTTTCTGAGCAGAATTGGTTTTATCTTTTCACCACTTACGCCAGAAATGGATTTGCTGTCTTCTCTGTCTGAATAGTCGTCGCTGCCATATGCCCTGGATATACCACTGTATTTTCCGGCAGAACAAGGAGCTTCTCCTTGATAGAACGAATCAATGTCGTCTCATCCCCCGTCGGCAGATCACTCCTTCCGACGGAACACCGAAACAGTGTATCCCCACTGAACAACATGTTCTCTGTCTCCGCGTAATAACAACATCCGCCCGATGTATGTCCAGGTGTAAATAATACTTCAAATGTCACCCCTGCAGCCGCAATCTTCTGACCGTCCGTCACATAGGTTGCATCCTCAAAGACGTACCCGTTTGTATAAGTCAAAGAAAGATTTGTCTTCGGATCTGCGATCAGTCCTTTCTCTGCTTCATGGACATATACCGGAACCGGATACTCCTCAAGCAATGCATCTAGCCCCATAATATGGTCAAAATGTCCATGTGTCAGAAGCACTGCCTGCGGCTTTAATCCCTCTTCTCGGAGAAATTCTGCCAACTTCTTGGAATATGCCGCCGGATCTACGATTACGGCTTCCTTCGTCTGTTCATTCCATGCAACATAACAGTTCGTACTTAATATTCCAGTTAAAAAACGTTCTACTTTCATCTCTTTTTGTTACCCCACACTACGTTCTATATCGATCACGCCTTCTAACTGACGCATCTTTTCAATCAGTCTTGCCAATTCCTCACGACCGCGCACAATAAATCCCATCTCAATGGTCGCAGTTCCCTGCTTACTAGTACGCACATTCATGGACTTGACATCAATCTTATTCTCCGTAAAGATCTTGGAAATCTCCATCAGCATTCCCTGCCGATCTGTCGCATACATCTTAATCTCTGCCATATACTGTCCATTGGATGCATCGCTTTCTGTCTGTTCCCACTCTGCATCGATCAGCCGTGCACGCTCTGCATTAGACAAGTGAAGAATATTGACACAGTCTGTGCGATGAATCGACATTCCTCTTCCTCTTGTCACAAATCCCACGATTTCATCCCCCGGCACCGGATTGCAGCACCTTGAAAAACGGACTGCAATATCATCGATTCCTTTTACCACAATTCCGCTCTTTGATTTTGCGATGTGCACTTTATGTTTGGACGCCTCTGACACTTTCTCAAGAATCGTCTCATCCGTGATCTCTTCCTTGTGATCCTTCTGATATTCCTCAGCAAGGCGATTGACAATCTGTCCCTCCTTGAGTCCTCCATGTCCCAACGCCGCAAGCACTGCATCCCAGTCTCGGAATCCATATTTCTTCTGCACAACTTGCATATATTTTGGCTTTGTCAGGTCACTCAACACGAGAGATTTTGCCTTGCAATAAGCCTGAAGCATCTCTTTTCCGCGGATGATATTCTCCTCTTTGAACTCCTTCTTAAACCACTGATTGATCTTATTCTTTGCCTGCGTACTCTTGACGATCGACAACCAGTCACGGCTCGGCCCCTTAGAATTC